>Ga0224558_1004178_pt1 | contig 11390 bp, 7 predicted proteins | sample 714S32024metaG_FD_180682 | JGI IMG/M metagenome (GOLD analysis project Ga0224558, IMG submission 180682) | Peat soil microbial communities from Stordalen Mire, Sweden - 717 S3 20-24 | ecosystem: Environmental > Terrestrial > Soil > Wetlands > Peat | place: Sweden: Norrbotten County, Stordalen... | reverse complement strand
ACGATCACCTGGCCGGAGGTTACGGGCACGGTGCTGCTGGCGGGGGTCAGTCTGGCTGTAGGCCTCTATCCAAAGATTCTGCTCGATGCCATCGAGCCGGCGGTGAAGACGCTGCTTCTGGGAGGGGGACAATGAACTACGCGGATATCTATGAATCTTTGAAACAGGCGACTTACTCTCAGGTAACATCAATGTCCAAATGAATTACTGGCCGGCGGAGACGTACAATCTCTCGGAGTGCCACGAGCCGCTGATCGGGATGGTCCGCGATCTGATCGAGAACGGCCGCAAAACAGCGGAGGTCGTGGCCGGCCGCATGGAAGACGGGTTCGGCGCGCGGCTTACGCGCGCGAAGCGGGGTCGAAGTGGATGTCGGATGGAAGGATGCCCAGACAGTTACGGCGACGGTGCGAGCGCTCATCTCCGGCGAGCACCAGTTCCGTCCGCCAGCCAACTTCAGCTTCGTGCCCGTTGCGGAAGCGAAGCCGGAGCCGGACGGCGCAATTACACTACGCGTCGAAAAGGGAAGAAGATACCGGCTGCAGGCCACGCCGCCTTGAACCGGGCCTGCGCAACGGGGATTGGCGCAGCGATGGTATCGCCTATAATCTCGTCTTGGTAGAAAGTGCCTACGAGAGCTGCCGGTGATGGTTTCATCCTTCGGCGCTCCCGTGCGACTCGTACCAGGGCCTTCTCCCAGCGGAGCATCCAATGAGCATTTCGCGCCGAAAGTTTCTCACCACGTTTGCCACCGCGGGCGGCGCAGTTCTCAGCGTCCCCGAAACTTTCGCTGCGCCCTATCGGGTTTCAGTGCGGCGCGACAGTGGAGCCGCAGCGGGAGCGGGCATGGAAAGCAGCGCATCCGGCCCCGATAAACAGGGCGTGCCGCTCGCAATTCCCTCCACCATGCCGATGGGTTCGGGCGCGCCGCTGGGAGGCATCGGGACGGGGTTTGTAGAGATTCGCGCCGACGGCTGCTTCTATGAATGGCAGATCTTCAACTCCGGCCCCTGGTCGCAGAATGCCCGCTCTACCACTGCGCCGCCTCCTCCGGGGCCCCAATATCTGCGCTTTGTGCTCCGTTCCAGAAAGACTTCCGACGCGATACCTCAGGTGCGACGGCTTTATCTCCGTTCCGATGAGAACGACCTCTACACACTGCCATTCGTTCAGGATGTCGAGTCGATCGACTACTACGCCTGGTTTCCAATGACGGGTCTTCGCTATAACGATCCGTCTGTCCCCGTCCGTGCATCGGCCCATGTCTTTTCGCCCTTTATGCCGGGCAATGCACGCGACTCGGGCACTCCCGGGTTCCATGTTGTCTACTCTCTTGAAAACGTCTGCGAAGAGCCTGTGGAAGTGTCGCTGGCCGGCTTCCTTGACAATCCGCTGGCTTCCGCGCTGCCCGAGCGCCGCCTGACCAATACGGTCTCGCAAAACCATGGCGCTACCAGCCTGTTTCTTGACACCGCGGCTGAGACCGACTTTCCCTCAGGGCTCGGCAACATGTGTCTCTCAGTTACAGGAGGCGAGCACTCCTACATTGGTGGCACCTTTCAGGAATACGCGCTGCCCGGCGCCTGCCGGTGGAAGACACCGCGTGTCAATTACATGCTTTTGAGTGTCATGCATGAGTTACTGGCGAGTGGCCGCCTGCCGAACACAATCGGACAAACCGACCCCAGCACCGGATTGCCGACGATGGCCCAGATCGATGCCTTCTCCGCCGCCGAAATTGAAAACAAGATCAAGGAACTAAGCTCCGATGCACTGCTGGCGCGCGTTTTCTCCGACGCCCGCCTGGCCAATGCCGGTGGGGAAGGGAACGATCGCAGGAATCTGCTCAAGGAAGTCCGTAGCAATCTGCTCGGAAAAGACGGCGCTCGAAAGCTCACCTGGGGGACAGGAGCAATGGCTTCAAGCGTCCAACTTGCGCCAGGGCAGAAGGTTGAGATTCGTTTCACCCTGAGCTGGTTCTTTCCCCATCACCTCACAACGGATGGCCACGAAATGGGGCATATGTATGCTAACTGGTATCCCGATGCAGCCGGCGTCAACAGCTACCTCTGCGCCCATTACAATGAGCAGCGCGCCGCGACGGAGAGTTTTGCCCGCACCCTCGCCGATACATCCTGTGGCGATGCGATGTGCTTTGCGTGGTCCAGCCAACTTTCGACTTTGGTGTTCAACACCTGGTGGATCAAGGACGGCAGTTATGCGATTTGGGAGGGGCTGGGCTGCTGTGGCTTGTCGACTACCGATGTGGATTATCAGGGCAGCTTTCCCATCATAGCTCTCTTCCCTGAGCTCAAGCTCTCGCAGATGAAGCGGATCATTGCCCTTCAAAACAAACTCGGACAGGTACCGCACAATTATGCGGGCAACTTCGACCGAGTCGATGTCCCAGGGTTTGCGCGGGTCGATATGAATCCTCAATTCGTCATGATGGTGTACCGGGATTACCTGTGGACTGCAGACAGGGAATATCTCGCATTCATGTGGGGGCATGTCGTCAGGGCGATGACATTCACAGAGTCGCTCGACACCAATGGAGACGGGCTTCCCGACCGCGAGACGGGCTTTCAGACCTATGACCAATGGCGCATGAAGGGAACGCCTTCCTACATCGCCTCCCTCTGGCTCGGCGCTCTGCGCGCCGCCGTCAGGATTGCCAGGGAAGCAGACAAGCCCGGCGAGGCCAGGCACTGGTCGGACCTGTTGACCAAGGCGTCGGCCAGTTTCGATAACATGCTTTTCAATGGCGAATACTACAGCCTCTGGGTGGACGGCAAGAACCACGATGAAATGTGCATGACGGACCAAATCTCCGGCGAGTGGTTCACTCATCTCATCGGCCTGCCCACGACAATCTCGGAGAAGAACCTCAACCAGTCAATCGACAGCATTTTCACTAACAACTTCAATCCGGAGTTTGGCCTGCACAATGCTACCGCTCCCAAACGGGGCGCAGGTCTGCTGGCGCTCAACAATCTGCAGGCCGGCGGACTCTGGTCGGGAATCGAGTTCGCATTTGCATCGTTTCTGATGGATCATGACCGTTATGCCGACGGAGCAAGGATTGTGGAGGCGATTCACCAAAGGTATCTGCGCGCCGGCCAACCGTGGAACCACGTGGAATGCGGCGGCCATTATTCGCGCGCAATGAGTAGTTGGGCCACCATGCTTGCCGCCACCGGTTTCAAGCCCGATATGCCCAATAAGTCTCTGGCGGTCGTCCCAACGGCGCCTGGAGACTTCCGTGCTCCATGGGTTACGGCGTCAGGCTTCGGCACGATCAGCCGCTCCGGACGGACCCTGTCGATCCACTGCGCCTCTGGAACGCTCAATTTGAAATCTCTCAAGCTTCAAATGGCCGCTCAATCCGCCCGCATGGGAGCACTTACGCTTGCCATAAGCATCACCACAAGAGAAGGTGGCGCGATGCTCGAGTTTTCTACTCCTTTATCTCTCACCGCAGGTCAGACATTGACCGTTGTGTAGAGTCGTCTTGCCGGCCGATCGATGCTCATCGAACGGCTAACTGCATCCTAACTGTTTGTGTCAGCCTGGGAAACAACCGCAACCTGCGCCAACGGCCACGTCGCATCCAACCTATTGCACCGCAGGCTGCCAAGGGAACAGCATTCATGAGGGACAGCATTCACGAGAATGAAGGCCAGTAACCTTACTTAGCGTTCGTCAGGCTCTTGGCTGCTGCTCCGGTCATCCTCCGCCTTCTCTCAGTGGAGGCACGGATTACGAGTTGAGGCTGAAGTATAAAGGTCTTATTACGTGGACGCGTCTTGGACTCCAGGAGCGAGAGGGTCAGGCGTGCCGCACGTTCTCCGATCAACTCGGTCTGTTGATCGATGCTGGATAAAGGGACGCGGAGTTCAGTATCATAATGGAGATTTCCAGACCCTATTACAGCGATATCTTCGGGGACCCGCAAGCCTGCATCGAGAATGGTATGAATGGCTCCAATTGCCATGGGATCGTTGTAGCAGAATACGCCGTCGGGACGAGGATGGAGGGTGAGCATCTGGCGCATCAATTCGGCCCCGCTTTCCCTGCTTTGAACATCCACCAACCGCTGAGTGGAAACATACCCAGGCAAAGGCGTCAATTTGCTTTTCGCCAAGGTATTTAGATATCCCTTGAGACGGCCTATGCCGGGACTGGTCTGCGGCCCACGTAAATGGGCAATCCTCCTGCAGCCCACTTCAATCAGATGCTCAGTCGCCAGGATCCCGACAGCCTCGTCATCGACTCCCACGAAATTTGCGTGGAGATCGGGAAAACTGCGGTCGATCAAGACAAACGGAGGACCCTGCTTCTGGATGCGCTTGAATAGCGCGGAAGTTGTGCATGACGAGGCAATAATCAGAGCGTCCAGTCCGCGACCGAGGAGCCGGTTGATTTCACGCTCCTCCAATTCGGGATCCTCGTCCGAAGTTAGGATCGTGAGGCAATAGTCCTTCTTCAGAAGGGCCCCAGAGAGGGATTTTGCTATCTGGGCGAAAAACGGGTGCAGCAGGTCGGGCACCACAAGACCAACGAGATATGTCTTTCCTGTAACCAAACCGCGCGCCGCAAGATTCGGAGTGTAATTGAGTTCCTTGATGCGGTCCAGAACCCGCTTGCGAGTTTCGTCACCAATATCCCGGTGGTTCCGCAGTACCTTTGAAACCGTGACAACGGAAACCCCAAGATCTCGGGCAATATCCTTCATGGTCGTGGGCATGGCCTAAATATACAACATTACTTTGAAGTCTTTACCTGCGTTTGGGCCAGCCAACGGGACAACCGCGGGGCGGTTACACCCATCCGATTTGGATTCCGCCTGCTGTGCCCAATGCTACTCCTGGCACTGCCGTCTTCAATAAAGTGACTGCCAGAGGCTGGTGGCAAGATAGAGGACATGGCCCATTCCATACGCATTTTCCGTGATCGCGGGCGGGCTATCGGGGATTTGTGAACCTGGTGAGCGTCCTTGCCGCGTGAAGCTCCAAAACCTCATAGAAGTGGATGGAAGCTTGCCAGTTTTGAAGTCTGCGTGACGCGGCGTATGATGGCGTGAGCATTGGCGAGTATGCCCAGCTTCGAAGTAAAAAAGGGAAGCTTCCCATGAATGTGAGAGTACAGTTGCACCGGGGTCTTGTCCTGTGTTGCCTGACGTTCGTCCCGTGCCCGCACTCCACCGCTCAACAAGCGAAAGAGGCTCAGGACGCGGGTACCAGGATTCAAGTCAACGTCAACAGAGTGCTGGTGCCGGTTGTGGTCCGCGATAAGCAGGGCCGTGCAGTGGGCGACCTGAAAAAAGAGGACTTTCAAGTCTTGGACAACGACAAGCCGCGAACTGTCTCAGCATTCACGGTGGAGAGACGCGGCGGCCTGGAAGCGAGCGCGGCCGCCAGCCATGAAAGCGTTGCGCAGCCGCCGGCTTCAGTGAGTGCCGCGCCGCAATCGCCGCTCCTGCCAGACCGCATCCTTGTCTTCCTATTCGACGACATGCACATGAGCTTTGAAGACCTGGCGTATGCCAGGAAGGCCGGCGTGAAGGCACTAAACGGGGCATTGACCGGCTCGAATATGGCTGCCGTGGTTTCGACTTCTGGAAAAACCAACAGCGGATTGACACGTGATCGCGCCAAGCTGCAGGCCGCGATCATGAGCCTGCTGCCGAGCCAGACCGACAAAGCCGATTGTCCGAATATCGACTACTACCAGGCTGACCTGATGTTGAACAAGCACGACGCAACGGCGGGACAGGACGCATTGGCCCAGGTGCTCAATTGCAACCCCGGCATCAATCCGCAGACCGACCTTCCCGCAGCTGCCAGGCTGGCGGAGTCGGCAGCCAGGCGTGCTCTGGCGATTGGCTCTCAGGATGTCCAGGCAACCTTCGCTACTATCTCCGAGATTGTGCGCAGGATGGCCCCGCTGCCAGGGCAGCGCACGCTGATCCTGGTGTCGTCCGGCTTCCCCATCGTCGAGCAGGAGTCCAGGACCGCGGAGTCGCGGATCATGGACCTGGCGGCGCAGTGGAATGTGACCGTCAGCGCGCTGGATGTGCGCGGGTTGTACACGACGGCATTGATGGCCAGTGACGATACACACGTGGTTCCGGTGTTGACAAAGGGTGAATTCCGCGCCAACGCCATGAAGGCGGCCGAGAACGTGATGGCGGAACTGGCTGACGGCACCGGCGGCACGTTCTTTCATAACAGCAACGATCTGGACGCGGGATTCAACGCCCTGACGGAGGCGCCGGAGGATGTCTACGTGCTCGAACTCTCACTCGACAACGTGAAGCCGGACGGCACGTATCACCGCTTGAAGGTGCAAGTGGATCGGGACGGCCTGGAGTTACAGGCGCGCCGTGGTTACTTCATGCCCAAGCCGGAGAGAAACAAGAAGTAGAAGCTCGACTCTCCGTTCGCGGGATACTCAGAGTTACTGCGGCGGCGCCGTATCGGTGAGAATCCGGGTCGTCGAGGCGAAGCGATGGTAGCCGGTGAACAAAGTCTCGTTCAGCCACTCGGTCGGCGCATCTCCTGAGATGGCTTCGGCGCCGGCGACCGCCGTGGAGAGAGCCAGGCTGCGCACCGGGCAGATGAAACTGCTGCCGCCTATCTCAACCGGCCCGTACTTCACCAGAATCGCGGCCCGCCGGAACGGAGCGCTGTCTTTCGCGTTGGCTTCCATGGTGATGCGGAGAATGGTCCCGGTGGCCGGGTCCAGCCAGACCGAACCGTGATAACCGGGCCTGGTGCGAATGATCGAGGTGTTGGTAGAACTGACGCCGCTCGGCCGTACTCCAATGCCCGCAATGCCCCTGGAGCTGGTGCCGGCGTCGGTCGTTGCGTGGCCCTCCAGGGCCGCCTGCCGCTGAAGCGTCCCGATGATCTCAAAGTGCGATGCGGACTTCGGCACCGAATAGTGGAACACCGCGGTCGCGCCCGCCGCGCTCTGTTCCCAGTGGCTCCAGGTCACCTTCCCCTGGACTGTGTCGGCCAGGATCATGCCCAGCGTGGAACCGAACTCACCCCCGGAGATCAGTCCAATCTGCTCCTTCCACACAGCGGAACCTTGCGTGGGGGGCTGATTTTCCCGTTCGTCGCGGACAGAGACTTCCCGGCTCGAAGTGTCCACAAGGTGCAATCCCGCCCGAACCGGCCACGCGCCTTTCTTGACCTCCTGGGGGCTGTCGTCGTAACGGTTGATGGTCCGGGTGGCCAGGAAGTTGGGCAATCGCGGCAACGTCTGCGCTACATAGCTGCGCGCGGCCGCGAGCATCCGCTGCTGGGCGGCCTCGTCGGGAGCGGCTGTGGCCGGCAACTCGCTCGCCGGCGGATCGAAAAACGCCGACTGATCGGCCAGCAATGCCAGGCCCAGTTCCACCGCGGATCCCGCATTCAATTGCGTGTTCAGCCGTTCCGCCGTATCCTCGCTGAGCCGCTCGGAAAGCTCCATTCCGGCAATCAACCGCACCATCTCCCCGGCAGGCTTGTGCGCCGCGCAGGCCGCGGCCAGCGCCTGCTCCAGTTGCGCCACGGTGACGCGTTTTGCGGCCCCGGCTGGAAGAGCCATCGCCGCCAGAAGCCCCAGGAGAATCAACCGTCGCATTGCACCGTCCCCATTCCGCATCCGTAAAGGAGAGAACCGCAATCGTTCTCACCCAAGGGACACGAAGATTCTAATCCTAGTCAGGCGGAGTTGTTTTGTGCAGTGGGCGGCGGAAGCGATTCTCCACTTGACCTGCCCACGTCAACTCAGTGATAGGCCGCTTTTACTTTTACCCCAGCGACAAGGAGCCGAGGCATGGGACCCCGGAAAGGAAGAGCCGGCAAACGAAGAAAAACTGCGCGGCATGCAGGGGTTGATTTGGCCATGCGATGCGCCTCATCAAGTTCCTTCGCGACTCACTTCGAGACGTCCGCCTGTGGCTGCGGCTGATTGTAATACCGGGTGTTGGTGCGGGTCGCCAGCCCTGGCTTGCCGACGACCACCTTCAGGTCGCGACACTCGTCCGGATGGTTTGCGTATGGAGGGTCGAACGACAGGGTGCAGCAGGCTCCGGCGTCCTCAACACAGCTATCGATCAGGCCTGCCAGATCGTTGCTCGGGTCCAGCACGCGCTCATATGGATTCTGCGATTGTGCCCATTCTTGCGCCTGCAACGTTTAGCAACGGATTCAGTGCCGATAGCAATGCAGTTCAAGGTTGCGGCTCCCTCCATGAATCCTTCCTCCCCTGACCGCGGTTGTAGAATGAGATTGTCATCCTGGAGGAGTAGATGCCTTCAACGGTTGAGGGGCAGTTGCAGGTGCGGACATGAAAGAAAAACCTGGCAGGATTTCCAGGGTTGGAGAGTTGAATTTCATCGCAAACGGTTCACACAAATTGCGGTCTGCATCTGAAGCCGGAAACTGCCGGTATCTTCTTGTCGCTCTCGGAGTCGTCGCGGCGCTGATTAGCGTGGCAATCCCGGCGGCGGCCGCGCAGTACGCTTCTTCGCAGCACTCCGTTGGGGTTACGATCCAGGGCAGCGTCCTCAACTCGGCCGGGAGGCCGGTTGGCGATGCGCTGGTGCGGCTTGAACAACAGGGTGTTCCAGGCGGCTTGGAGACGAAAACAAGTGGAGCGGGTGTCTTTAGGTTTTCCGCGCCTGGGACGGGCAGCTATAACCTCAGCGCGGAGAAATCAGGACTGCGCAGTCGCGCCGCTGCCGTCGTTGTATCGTCCTTGGGAGAGCAAAAGCAGATAAACCTGGTCCTTGAAGATTCGACGCCGGTCCATGCAGATTCCAGCGCTTCTTCAGTGCCTTCAACCCAAGTGATGGAATTTGCCGATGAGCCGACTTTCACCATCGCGGGGGTCACGGATTGGACCGCGGCGGGGGGCCATGGATCGGATACCAGCTTGCGAGCCAGCGAAGCTCTCACGCGTGAAACGCTCAAACTCAAAGCGGACGGTCCAGGACACAACGCGGCAGATTTGAGCGGCGATGCCATTGCAGCGAACGAATCTGAAAGCAAGCTGCGCGCGGCTCTTGCCGGCGCCCCAGGGAGTTTCGAGGCCAACCGTCAGCTAGGCGATTTTTATCTCCACGCGGGCAGATACAGGGAGTCCATTTCTCTGCTTCAGACCTCATACCGGATCGATCCCGCGAATCATGACAACGAATACGATCTGGCGCTGGCTTTGAAGGAAGCCGGCGATATCTCGCAAGCCCGCGAACACGTGCAGAAGTTACTTGCGCATGGGGAGAACGCGGACCTGCACCGCCTGGCGGCCGAGCTTGACGAAAAGTCAGGCGATCCTTTGGCTGCCGTTCACGAATATGAGCAAGCAGTCCGCCTGGATCCGAGCGAACAAGACTATTTCGAGTGGGGCTCAGAGTTGTTGTTTCACCGGGCGATATGGCAAGCACAAGAGGTTTTTGGAAAGGGGGCAAAGGCTTATCCGCAATCGGCCAGAATGCTGGCTGCGCTGGGTACCGCTCTCTTTGCCAGCGCTCGCTACGATGAGGCGGCCCTCCGGCTCTGCGATGCTTCCGACCTGAATCCGGCAGACCCCGAGCCCTACATTTTCATGGGCAAGATAGAGATGGCGGCGCCCAACCCATTGGCGTGCGTTGAGCGGAAGCTGGCGCGATTCGTGCAACTGCAGCCCGGAAGCTCCGTGGCGAATTACCTTTACGCGATGGCCATCTGGAAAGGGCAGGCGCAGCCGGCGGACCCGCTGGCCTTGCAGCAGGTGGAGACGCTGCTTACACGAGCTGTGACGATCGACGCCAAATGCGGCGAAGCTTACCTGCAACTTGGGATTCTCTATTATTCCCAACGCAACTTCGAGAAAGCGATTGGCTATTACACCAAGGCAATCGAAGTGAACCCACAGCTAGACGAGGCTCATTATCGGCTGGGGGTGGCCTATGACCGGATCGGCGAGCCGGCCAAGGCCAAGCAGGAATTCCAGTTACACGATGAGATTAAGAAGCTACAGGCAGCAGCTATCGAACAACAAAGGCGAGACGTTAAACAGTTCCTGGTAGTTGTGCCGGGGCAGCCAGCCTATCCGCTGGCCCATTGAAAGCACAAGCCGTTCAATCCGCCAGGCCATTGACCGCAGCGCCTTGATCCGGCCAACGCAAAGGGCAGTTGTTTCGATGGTCTTGCGAAAGCGCTCTACGCCGATCGCGGCTTGAAGGCCGCGACTATGCCTTCGCCTTCGCGAATGGTGAGTATCTGATTTGCTTTGACCTGCTTGAACTGTTCGATCTTCTGCGTGGTTGGCCACTTGACTTCGATCAAGTCCACGGTCTCGACCTTCCCAAGGCCGAAGTGAAGACGCAGGTCGCTTTGCGACATAACGCTTGTGCCGCCGTGTACTTCGTCCATCTGGGTGTGTGTGCCCGCGGTAACTCGCACGCGGGCTCCAATGGCGGTGCGATTGCACCTGCTTCCCAGGAGCTTTATCTTGATCCAGTTCTGCTTGTTGCCCCCGACATTGTGGAGGAGGGATGGCAGATCGTTCATATTCAAAATCAGGACATCCATGCCACCATCGTTGTCATAGTCTCCGAATGCGGCCCCGCGGCTGGAAAAGCGCGCGCTGATGCCGGGGCCCATCTCAGCAGAAACGTCCTTGAAGCGGCCATTGCCGAGATTCCTGTAGACCAGCCGCGGATTCTTGAAGGTCTCCCCGAAGTTATAGTTGTCGATCTCCGGGTAGACGTGTCCATTGATCTGAACGATGTCCGGCCAGCCATCGTTGTCGTAGTCGATGAAGCCGCAGCCCCACGCCACATAATTGTTGTTGATCCCGACGCCGGAGCTGAAAGACAGATCGCTGAAGGTCCCGTCGCCATTGTTGTGGTAGAGGTCGCAGGTGTCGTCCGCGAAGTTGGTTTTGAAGATGTCGAACCAGCCGTCGCAGTCGTAGTCGGCAACGGCGAGGCCCATTCCAGCCTGCTCATGGCCGTCTTCGTTGTAGGCGCAACCGGCCATGACCGCGACATCGGTGAACGTGCCGTCATGGTTGTTCTGGAATAGGATGCTGGGTTCGGAGTCCACCGCGACATAAATGTCCGGCCAGCCGTCGTTGTCAAAATCGTAAGAGGTAGCGGTGATCGAGTACCGCGGCCCGGGCTTGAGAATGCCCGCCTTCTCAGAAACGTCGGTAAAAGTGCCGTTTCCGTTGTTGTGGTAGAGAATGTTTGTGTCCCCCGGCAGACCGCGCGGGCCGCACATGGTGGGAACACCTTTCCACTGGCAGAAACTCATGTCGTTGGCGGAGGGAATCTTGTCCGGGTCCAGCTTGACGAAATTGCATACGAAAAGATCGAGGTGGCCGTCCCGATCATAATCGAGGAAAGTGCA
>Ga0224558_1004175_pt1 | contig 11400 bp, 6 predicted proteins | sample 714S32024metaG_FD_180682 | JGI IMG/M metagenome (GOLD analysis project Ga0224558, IMG submission 180682) | Peat soil microbial communities from Stordalen Mire, Sweden - 717 S3 20-24 | ecosystem: Environmental > Terrestrial > Soil > Wetlands > Peat | place: Sweden: Norrbotten County, Stordalen... | reverse complement strand
CAGGAAAATTCACAACATCCGTCGAAGTATATAGCACATGAATTCGAGCCTTGCCGGTGCGGGGCGATGATGGCCGTTTTCCGCGCCGCAGGCCGCCCCGGTCAAAGGAGGCTGCCATGCGCAAGCCGTGGCTGCTGTGGTTTTTCTTGTTCATCATAGATGCCGGCCTGGTCAACCTTGGCTACCTGCTGGCCTTCTTCCTGCGGTTCGGCCGGGCGATACCGTCCAACAATCTTGGGCCGTTCATCGATCTGATCCCCTATATCAGCCTCTGCGTACTGGTGTGTTTCTGGTTCTTCGAACTCTATTCCCACACCTGGAAGCGGCGCATGGAGACCCTGTACAGCGTGGTCATCACGGTGCTGTTCACCAATGTTTCCGCCATGGCCATCACCTTCCTGCTGCGCGGCTTCGCCTTCCCCCGGTTGATCTTTATCAGTGCCGCCATCCTGCAGGTCTGCCTGCTCGGATCTTGGAGACTGCTCTGGCAGGTGCTCCTCGATCGCAGCGAGGGAGTGAAGACGGTGGTCATCGCCGGCGGCGGCGGCCACGACATCGCTCATAAACTCGGTTCCCTCCTTGGCGGCAGGCGCTACCAGGTGCTCGGGATTTTCAGCACCGCAGAGGAGTTGGAGGGCAACTCCTTCAAGGACGCCTTTGCCAAAGCGCAGGTGGTCTGCATCAACCCCAACATCTCCAGGGATGCCAGGGAAGACCTCATCGCCAGGTGCCTGGAGGAGGACAAAGAGGTGCTGCTCGTCCCAGAACTCTATGATATTCTGCTCCATAACGCCAGACTCAACCGGGTGGACGACCTGGCCGTCTTCCACATCGAGAGCCTGGTGCTGACGCCGGGGCAGCAGCAGGCGAAGCGCCTGTTCGACATCGTCTTCGCCCTGGTCGGCCTGGTGCTGTTTCTGCCGTTTATGATGGTGATCAGCGCCGCCGTGGAGTTCTCGACCCCCGGTACCATCTTCTACCGTCAGAGAAGGGTTGGCCTGAACGGCAAGACCTTCTCGCCAGTCAAGTTCCGCACCATGAACGAGGATGCCGAGAAGGGCATGGGGCCGGTGTTGGCCACTGCCGGCGACCCCCGGATCACCCCGGTCGGGCGGCTGCTCAGGCCGCTGCGCCTCGATGAGCTGCCGCAGATGATCAACGTCCTCAAGGGGGAGATGAGCTTCGTGGGGCCGCGCCCGGAGAGGCCTTTCTTCGTGGAGCAGTTCTGCAGGGATATTCCCGATTACCGCTACCGCCTCAAGGTGAAGCCGGGAATCACCGGCCTCGCCCAGGTGCAGGGGAAGTACGACACCGACCCCGCCGACAAGCTGCGCTACGATCTCTACTACATTCGCAACTACTCCCTGCTGCTCGACTTGCAGATCATCTTCCAGACGCTGCGGGTGGTGCTGATCCCGGAGGCGGCCATGGGGGTATCCGGCAAGCCATTTTCCAAGAAGTTCGAGGTTTGAAGATTACCCGCTGGTTGCTTGGGCTCGGTAAAATAAGGATGCCGTAGGCCGGGGCTACGCCCCATTGCGGAAACATCATGTGTACCTGAGACAGGCACGAAGTTTACGGGAGTTACACCCGGAATCCTCTGACTTCAGTCAACTCCGGCGCTGAGAAGGTCGTCGATAATGAAGAAGGAACAGTTGTTCAAGGCGGCGGGGATTATCGCTGCCGCCTCAATTTTAAGCAAGATCCTGGGGTTTGGCCGGGAGACATCCATGGCCGCCGTCTTTGGCGCCTCCCATGCCACCGACGCCTACCTGGTCGCCCAAATCATCCCCGTGACGATCTTTGCCACTGTCGGGACAGCCCTGACAACCACGCTGATCCCCGTCTATACACGGCGTGTATATGAAGACGGGGAGCCGGCCGGCCGGCAGTTCATCAACTCCATCCTCAACTTCACCCTGGTTGCCTGCCTTGTGATCAGCGGCCTCGCCATACTGGCATCCCCCTTGATAGTAAGGATCGTGGCGCCGGGATTTCAGGGCGCCACCGCCGCCTGGACTGTCTTGTTGACCCGGATCCTGCTGCCCACCATGCTGATCCAGGGTGCTATCGCCGTGGTCGTGGGCCTGCTGCAGGCCAACCAGAGATTTACCCTGCCGGCGCTAATGGGCATCCCTTACAATATCATTCTCATTACGGCAATCCTGTGGGGCGGCAGGCACTTTGGCATCACCGCGGTCGCCGTCGGAATGGTGGCGGCGGTGGTGAGCCAGCTGTTGATCATGCTGCCCGGGCTGCGGGAGATTCATTTCAATTACCAGTGGCTGATAAACCTGCGCGATCCGGGGATTATCATGGCCGGGGCGATGATCCTCCCCGTCATTCTTGCAACCGGAGCGGGACAGCTCGGGCTGGTGGTCGACCGGATGCTGGCCTCCGGCCTTCCGGAGGGCAGCATTGCCGCCCTCTACTTCGGGAACCTGCTGGCGCAGTTTCCCCTGGGGATCTTTGCGGTAGCGGTGAGCACGGTGATCTACCCGACCTTTTCAGAGTTTGCCGCCAAGAAAGACCTGCAGGGCCTGAAGCGCGCCCTGGTGGCCGGGGTGCGCATCACCCTGTTCATCGTCCTGCCGATGTCGGTCGCCTTCGTGGTCCTGAGGGAGCCGATCGTGAGGGTGCTCTTCCAGCGAGGGGCCTTCGATCCCCGCGCCACCAGTCTGACCGCATACGCCCTGCTCTTTTTCAGCCTGGGGATGGTGCCGATGTCGCTGCGGGACCTGATCAGCCGGTTCTATTTCAGCCTGCAGGATACCATGACCCCGATGCTGCTGGGCATCGGCGCCGTGGCCTTGAACATCGGGCTCAACTTCCTGCTGATCAGGCCACTGGCCCACGGCGGCCTGGCCCTGTCGACCTCGCTGGCGGCCTTGTTCGCCATGCTGCTCCTGTTTGAGATCTTGCGGCGGCGCATCGGGGGGCTCGGGGGGAAGGAGATGCTCGACGGTTTCTGGCGGATCTGCGTGGCCAGCGGGGTGATGGCCCTGGCCGTGACGGCCGCCTGGAGGCTGCTGGCACACCTCTACCAGGGAAGGGGCTTAATCCGGAATGCGGGCTGCCTGGCAGCGGTCATCCTGGCGGGAACGATAGTTTACGGGATGGCCTCATTCCTCTTGAGGCTGCCGGAGTTGGGATTCTTCATCGACTTCGGCCGGCGCGCCGCCAGGCGCCTGCTGGCGGGCTCTGCAAGCTGAGGGATGGCCGGAACTGCTCGCCTGGCTGCACCAAAGACCCTTTGCAGGGAATTTGCGGTCACAAAGATACTATGCTCATTATATCGGCCGGCGCACGCCATTCAATGGCTTTTCGCCAAGAAGGGCTCTGCGAGCTGAGGAAAGGCCGACTGGTTCAGTCATGCCTGAACAGGCTGGAGATGGTCTCCACCCTGGCGGTTGACATAAAATCTTTGAACGACCGGGCCTCCATCTCTGCCTGCACCATCTCCAGATAGCCCTCCGCACTGGAGTCGATCCGCCGGCCGTCCAGGAAAGCGAACTGGATCTGGCTGCCGGACGATTCCCATTCCAGGTAACCTGATTCCCTGAGCACTCTCAAAGCGAGGATCACGCCGATCTCCAGCTCGCCCGTAGCTGAGGCCAGATGCTCGAGGGTGGTGCGGCTGCCGTGGCCTGCCGCCTGCTTGAGGATGGACATCAGCCGCTTGATCAGCGGCGCGGCTGCCGGGGCGGCGCCTGCCGGATAGGCGAGCGCCAGCCTGCGGCAGTTGGTGACGGCCAGCATCTCCCGGAGCACCGACAGGTGAGCGGGGACGGTCGTGAGCACCAGGGTGTCACAGGACTTGAGGGAGTATCTGTTGTTGCGGCCAGCCACCGGGGCGCCCTCCCCGAACAGGCAGGCATCGCCCCAGGGTAGTGCCGGCAACTGGCCTCCGGGTGCATATCTCAGGTCCACGATCTCGATCTGCTGCCGGACCGGCTCCGGCTCCACCCGGACGTGCGCCGCCGCCATCGACTCGATCACCAGTTGGATGTTGGTCGAGCCGTTGTAATCGTTGCGATTCAGAGTATAGATCACGTCAACCGGCAAAGCGGTGTCGGGGGCTTCCCTGTTCCACCACCAGAGGGCGGTGCGGGCAGCGCCGTCCTTGCTCAGGACCAGGCGCTGGTGCCTCCCGCCGCCGATGCTCCGGCAGGCCTCGATCCTGGCTGCAGTGGTGAGGAACCGGGGGGACGGGTTGCCCTCCCCGAAGGGTGCCAGCAGGCGCAGCTTCAGGAAACCATCAAGGCTGACCGCTGCCAAGGGGATCTCGGAGTCCACATCTGCTCTGGCGGCCGCAGCGGCCGCCGTTGCTTGCAGGGTGTTGTCCAATTCGGTCTTCAGGGCGCGGCAAAAGGGGGCGAGGTCTTCCCGGCGCAGGGAAAATCCGGCGGCGCCGGCATGACCGCCGAACCTGATCAGGTGGCCGGCCACCCGGGACAGGCAGCCGTAAAGGTTGACCCCGGCGATCGAGCGGGCGGAGCCGACCACGGTAACTCCGTCCTCCCTGAGGGTCATCAGCGCAGCCGGCGCCTGGAAGGTTTCCGCCAGCCGGCCGGCGGCGATCCCGATGATCCCCTGGTGCCAGCTCTCGTCAAACAGGACCAGGGAACCGCCCCCGAGCTCGGATGACGTCTGTTCGAGGTCGTCCAGGATAGACTCCACGAGTTGCCGCCGCAGCCTGTTGGCATCATCCACCTGCAGCGCCAGCGCCTCTGCTTCCCGGGGGTCATCGCAGAGCAGCAGCTCGACGCTGATGCCGGGCGTGCTCACCCGGCCTGGTGCGTTGAGGCGGGGGGCGATCTGGAAGCCGATGCCATCCTCGTCCAATTCGGTGATGCCGCCCAGCTTCATCAGGGCGGCTATGCCGGCGTAGGGGAAGCCGGCATTGATGGCGGCCAGGCCGCGCTGCAGCAGGTAGCGGTTCTCTCCCAGCAGGGGGACGACATCCGCCACCAGGCCGAGGGCGACCAACTGCAGGAGGCGGTCGTCCACGGGATGAGCCAGGCAATGGCAGAGGGAGGCGGCCAGGAAATAGGCCACCCCAACACCGGGGAGCGACCGGCAGGGGTGGCCGGGATCCAGCAGTTGGGGATTTACCACCGGGCAGCCGGTGACCCGGTTCTCGGGGATGGTGTGGTGATCGGTGACGATCACCCTCATCCCCAGGTCCTGTGCCAGAGCGACCTCGGTGCAACTGCCGATGCCGCAGTCGCAGGTCAGCAGCAGGCGGCAGCCCAGACCGGCCAGGCCCCTGATCACATCGCCGTTCAGGCCGTACCCCTCGGTGAACCGGTCCGGGACATGGTAGACCACATCTGCCCCCAGCGACCTGAGGATGCGCACCAGCAGGGCGGTGGCCGAGACCCCGTCCACGTCGTAGTCCCCGTAAACACACACCCGCTCGCCGCGGGCCAGGGAGTCCGCCAGCGCCGCGGCAGCCTCGTCCAGGCCCGGCAGCGACGAGGGGTCGGCCGGGGTATAGCAGTCCGGGTATAGGAACGCCCTGGCGGTCTCCAGCGTCCGGTAGCCCCTGTTCCAGAGGATGCGGGCGACCAGCGGGTCGTCGACCAATTGTAACAGTGCCGAGTGCCCAGTGCCGAGTGCCGGGTCATTGCTCATCTTGCGTCACGCCTTCCTTCCGCCTACTCGATTTCGTCCCAGGTCAGCGAGAGGTCGTCAAAGTCATCCTGTTCCGGCTCGGCTGACGAGGCCCCGCGGCAGATGGGGGAGTACTCGCAGGTCTGGCAGACCTTCTCGTCGGTGGCCGCCAGGAAGCTGTCGCCGTCCTTGCCCTCGATCTCGGCGATCACCTCTCTCAGCCACTCCTCGTCCTGCTGGCAGCGCTGATCGTCGTACTGCAGGGTGACGGGGCGATCCGGGTAGCGGGGGTTCCAGTAAGTCATCACCACATCGGAGGGGTTGACCGGATGGCCCCAGTAACCGTTGCCCGCCCTGGCCATCAGGTACCGGTAGATGATGGTCTGGGGGGTGCGTTCGCAGCGCTTGGCGGATAGCCTGCGCCGGTCGGTCTTCCAGTCGTAGATGATGACCCTGTCAGGCGCCGGCGCTACCAGGTCGTACTTGGCCACCAGGCGCAGGGCGCCGTCCTTCAACCTCAGCTCCTGCTCGGGCAGGAATACCAGGCCGGGGGCGAGGGGGCGGAAGCGGTACAGCGCCTCCAGCCAGGCTCCGAGGTCTCCGCTGCAGCTCTCCTGCTGACCGCTGATGAAGTACCGGTTGGAGACGAGATGGAAGTTCCGGCCCAGCTCCACCTGTTCGCTGACCGGCCGCGGCCAGTAGAGGCCGTCCAGGTACCGCCTGCGGAACCTGAGCTGGCAGGACTGGTAGATGGACAGTGCTAGTTGGCTGTAAAAAAAGCTGCTATCCAACATGTCCGTTCTCCTCGATATACCTCTGAAGTTCCTGGAACACCCTGCTCGGGGGCAGCCTCCGGCGCCGGTTGTCGAAGCGGTGCGACCCGATCCACAACTGCCGGCGCGCCCTGGTCAGGGAGACATAGAGCAGGCGCAGCTCCTCGGAGATCTGCTCGATGTCGGCCCACTGCCTGATCCTGCTTTTGCCTGGATACTCCTCGCCCGACAGGTACAGCAACTGGGCGCGGGCGGTGGCCAGGGGGTTGCGGTAATCGTCTCTCAGGTACCAGGCCTCGCTTCGGTTGCGCTGTCCGGGAAGTTCGAAAAAGAGGTCCGGCGCCAGGCCGACCACGATCACCGCATCCCACTCCAGGCCCTTGGCCTTGTGCTGGGTGGCCAGCGAGATCACCCCCGGACGGGGTTCATATCCATTGAAGTCCCGGAGCACGCCGGCCATGTAGCGCAGGTTTGTCCTGACGGTGGACCCCATCTCTGCGACCACCTCGAACAGGCCGTATCCCTGGTGCTGCCTGAGCAGCGTATTGACCTGGGCGCAGAGGTTGTTGGCCAGGTCGCGCTCCCCCCCCTCCAACTCAAGTTCGGAGGCGAGGTACAGGACGAGTTCGTCTGGGCGCAGGTGGGACATCTCCAGCCAGATTCTGATCTGCTGCAGCGTTTTCTGCAGGCGGGGCAGCAGGTGGGCCGGCACCGTCTCTGCCAGGGCTGGCCAGTCCGGTTCGCCCCCGATCGGATAGAGCAAACTCTCCGGACTGATGCCGGTGATGAATCGCTGGAACTGGTCGCCGGCGTCATCGCCGATCCCTGGAACCAGGGCGTTCAGCACTTCGTAGAGGCGCTCTCCGTCGAAGGGTGCGGCCAGGAAGCGCAGCACCGCCCAGATGGCGGCCACCTGGTGAAAGCCCTCAAGGTCATCGGGGCGCCCGCCTACGAAATCAAACTCGATCTCCCGCTCCTGCCTGAGCCGGTCGGCGATCCGGTCCAGGGAGGCATTCTGCCGGGCCAGGATGGCAATGGTCTCTCCCCTGGCGCTGCGGGCGAGGTCGATGGCCAGCCCCGCGGCCGCCAACTCCTCCTGCCTGTCGTCGCCGTCGCAGAAGAAGGTGTGGATGCTATACCCGCCCGCGATGGGGTTGGGGTGGGGGTCGCCGGGGTCGACGCCCCGGATCTTGCGGTCCTCGAGGGCGTTCCGGCATTGCTCGTAGGTATAGGATGTCCGGACCCAGTCCACCAGGTGGTTGGCGAGGCCCATGATCTCTGGCGTGCTGCGGCCGGCCACCTCGATCGGCTGCCGGGGGTGCTCGTGGCAGAACCTCCGGAACAGCTCGGGGTCGGTGCCGCTGAAACGCATGATCCCCTGGTTGGTGTCGCCCACCCGGATCAGATTGCCGTGTCCGGCGCTGAGCAGGTCGAGGATCTTCTCCTGCAGGGGGTTGGAATCCTGGGCCTCGTCCTCGAAGACGTAGCTCCAGCGTTCCTGCAGGCGCCTCCGCACGCCCTCGTCATCCCTGAGCAGGTGGTAGGCATAGAGGATGAGGTCGTCGAAATCGACGGCCGCCTCCCGCCGTTTGCGCCTCTCGTAGGCGTCCAGGCATTCGAACGCCCAGCGCAGGAAGCCGTCCGGCGCCGTCGCCAGGCGCACCCCGATCTCATCCTGTTCATCGCTGGTGAAACCCCTGAGCTTGATCAGCCTGATGATCTCCGGGATGAGGCCGGCCAGGCGATCCCTCCACTTGGCTTCGTAATATGCGTTCAGGCGCCCCTTGTCGAGAAATAGCGTCCACCGGTTGCGGTTGTTCGCCAGCCAGCGCTCCACGATGCTCCTGAGCATCCCTGAGCGCTGCTGCTCGTCCAGGATGTCGAAGGCCTCGTTGATCAGCAGGTACTCCGGCCTCTCCTTGAGGATCATGGCCGCCAGGGAGTGCAGCGTCTTGACCTGGTATCCCCTGGCCGGCAGGCCGCGCTCATCCAGGAACCGGGAGATCTTCCGCTTGAAGTTGGCCACGGCGGAGTTCATGACGGTGAGGATGAGGATCCTCGTACCCGGTTCTTCATCGAGCAGCCTGGCAGCGAGGTAGGCCAGGCAGGTGGTCTTCCCGGCCCCGGGAACGGCGGGCACCGCCAGGCGCCCGCCCTTGTAGGCGGCAACCTTATCTTGACCGGGCCTGAGAAGCAATGAGCGCGGAGTGCTTAGTGCCTGGTTATTATTAATTTTACGTCACACATCCCTTTCCTGGATTGATCCCCAGCGCATCCCTCTCCCTGACAATAAAGATTCTGGAAAACGGGGGCAGATCCTTTTTGATTTTTGGTCTGCGCAGGGAGAAAAAAATTAGGGAAGATGCTTGATTAGAAAGAAGGATTTTCTAATTGGCTGTCGTAATGTAATTAGAGTTAGAAAATAAAAACATTTATGTCTATTGCGAGATTAATGTCGAATAATTTGGTATCTTGTCGAAATAACGATGTAACAAAAATAATGATGTAACAATATGCAATGCTTATAAATCAAGGTAATTATCAGAATGTTCTATTATATGTAGATTCAACCAGGATTTCTTTGTATAAGAAGCCATTCGGTATCGCACCTGACCAGGCGGCTGATTCCTCTGTTTTTTAATTGTTTCAGAGATTGATAGTGGATCTAACCGACAGTCAGCGATATGCCCGGTTGCATCAGCGACCTTGGCGAATCCGGTTGCAAGAAGCCTGACACGGCATAGCACAGCGAACGCAGCTTTATCCTACCAATTATAAATAACGGCCAGTCCAGATTGAATATCAGTTATTTTCTAAGTGGGTTTGAGCCATTGAACAGATCAGAGTTAAAGAAAGCAATATTTCTGCCGCTGTTGGTATTGGCCATGCTGGCGAGTTCGTTTATCCCTGTTGTTCCGGCAAACGCCACTGCGCCATCGGTCACGACATCGGGCGCCGTTTCCGTGGCCCAAGCGGCTCCATCATCGCCAACTTTCTCGATAGGCCAGTATAATGTATTACCGGGAGATGTAGCAAGTGTGGCAATAAGTGTTTACAACCCGGAAGACCTGGGCAGCTTCGATCTGTTTATTAAATACGATCCCAGCGTCTTGACGCCAGGAGTTGCAGATTCGGTACAGGAAGGCACGGCAGTGAGTTCTGACACAATGATTGAATTTAACCCGACTTACAAGGCCAATGAAGTAGGCGTCGGATTAATAGCCCCATATGGGATTGCATCAAACGGAAGCCTGGTTATAATACCCTTTACGGCCAACCCCAGTGCTACAAATGGCAGCAGCTTGTCGTTCGATGCCTCCTTGGATTATGTAGGCGATGTAACTGGCATAAAAAATATAACAGGCGATTTCACCTTTAATGATGGTTCGATAAACATAACGCCGGCCGTTACCGTCACCGGCGTGACCAACCCGTCGGTGGTCGACGTGGTCTTCGGGACACCGGCCAGCGGCCTGAACCTGCCGTCCACCGTCCAGATCAGTCTGAGCAACGGCGCCAGCCCGACCGTGGGCGTGACCTGGAATACGACAGGCTACAACGGCAACGTAGCCGGCACCTACTACCTGTCCGGCGCCCTGACCCTGCCGGGCGGCGTCACCGACCCGGACAACATGGCCGCCTCGGCGGAGGTGGTCGTGGGGGCGCAAGTTATCGTACCTGTAGTGTCCGGCATCAGCACGGACTTAGGACCAATAGATGGAGGCACTACGGTCACTATCACCGGCACCGGCTTCACCAGCGATGCCACCGTCAGCTTCGGCAGTACTGCAGCAACCATAACCAACATTTCCAGCGATGGAACAACAATCACCGCTACTTCGCCTGTGGTCACTAATGAAGGCCAAGTTGATATAACCGTGACCACCACAGGTGGCACCAGCGCCACCAGCCCGGCTGACCAGTTCACCTACTTCATGTATGGCGACGTCAACGGCGACGGCAACGTGAACGCTGCAGATGCCGTGCTCGTGCTGCAGGCCTATGCAAGGCTTATTACCCTGACGAGCGCTCAAAAAACCGCGGCTGAAGTCAACGGAGACAGCACGGTCAATGCTGTCGAAGCCGTATTGATCTTGCAGTACTACGCACGGCTGATCAAACAGTTTCCCGTTCAGTGAACACGGGGCAAGCAGCGATAACGGGGCAAGAAAAGACTGAACCAACGACAAGGGAGGGGTGTGCCGCTGGGTGTAAACGGGAAAGTGAGGCCTGAACCAACATTATTAAGGAGGAGAGAGCCAATTGATTGGAAGAAAAAAGTTCTTCAAGTATAAGATCCCGGTGATAGTCCTGATACTGCTGCTGGTCTGCATGGCGATACCCTGGCCTGCAGCGGCGGCCGCTCCTTACAACATCGGGATGGAATTCGGTTCGTCATCGAGCGGCTCGTTCAGCAGCACGATTACCACCTCGCCCGGCGCTACCATATATGTACCGGTCACTATTGATAAACCCGATGACCTGGCTGCCTTCGGCATCGGCGTTATCTTTGACCCGTCAGTCCTGACGCCGTCCGCAACCGTTCTGTCAGGCCTGACGAGCCCTCAAGTATACAACTATGAAACTTTTAGTGGGAATACTCCGAATAATGAAGTGGGCATCGGCTGGTCCGCCGCGACCGGGCTCACGTCGGGCGGCACCCTCTTCATATTGTCCTTCACGGTCAACAGCAGCGTCCCCTCGGGAACGACCAACCTGACCTTCGACAGCAGTTTCGATAAGCTGTATAATGCCGGTATTCCAAATAAAAATCCGGCTTCAAACGTTCCTCCTGCTGATATAACCAACAGTTTCAACTTTAACAACAGCCTCTCGAACGCGGTGACAGTGGAGTCACCGACCTACACAGTCACCTTCAACAGTGAAGGCGGTTCGGCAGTGGCGACCGAGACTGTCAACTCCGGCGCAACCGCTACCCAACCCGCCAATCCGACCAAGAACGGCAGCAATTTCTTAGGCTGGTACACTGACAACACCCTAAAAACACCGT
>Ga0224558_1004174_pt1 | contig 11405 bp, 11 predicted proteins | sample 714S32024metaG_FD_180682 | JGI IMG/M metagenome (GOLD analysis project Ga0224558, IMG submission 180682) | Peat soil microbial communities from Stordalen Mire, Sweden - 717 S3 20-24 | ecosystem: Environmental > Terrestrial > Soil > Wetlands > Peat | place: Sweden: Norrbotten County, Stordalen... | reverse complement strand
CCGAGGTGCCGGTCGGGGATAGGTAGCGCCAAGTCAGCAAATGACAGCTCCGAGCAGCTCCTCCAGCACTACCCGTGGGATAACAATTCGCCGCCCGAGTCGAATGGCAGGGAGTTCTCCGCGGTCCACCAGCTCGCAGACAAGGTTCCGGGAGATGTTCAGCAGGTACGCGGCCTCGTCGACGGTGAATGCCAAGCGCTCGGCCATCGGAGAAGGCGAGCTTGTGCTGTCGGCCTCTCTATCGTCGGGCCGGACCGGGACCGAGCTCCGGAGTCTTGGATGAGCGGTGATCGAATGGATCGCTGCTTGGCGGGCTGGTGGCGGTCGGAAGAGGTTACTGGGCTTCATGGCATGTCTCCGATGGGTAAGGGTGTTCGTGGAATCCATCATCCGCACGAACGTCACCCTCAACGTCACCCTTGACGCTGTTTCGAATGAACCTGTGAATCTCCGCCCAGGGTGACGTTGCCGGGCGCTGGAGGACACAGCCAGCTCGGCGAGATGACGGCCAAATCCCCCGTTGTGCGCAGCGGCGTCCATCCTCGGCTGAGCCAACTCAACCTGTCCCAGACCAGGGGGACATCGAGTCCACATTATGGAGGGCACTTGGTTATGCCGGGTTTGGCTCCGACGACGGTCGGCCGGAGCGTCCACGGCGACAGGTGACCCGGCATAATCCGCGTCGCTTCGTGAGGCTTTCTGACTGGGAAGAGATCCCAGAGGGAGGCCATCATGAAACAGCCAGTTCAGTTGAAGGGACCGTTGGCGCCATACGCGTCGGGGTTCAGGGCACACCTGGAATCGGACGGCTACGGCCCGGAGTCGGTCGACGCGCACCTGCGGCTCTTGGCCCGCGTGAGTTGCTGGTTGGACGGTCAGGGCCTGGGGCCGGACGCGTTGTCTCCCAAGCGGGTCGCGGCGTTCGTGGCCGCCAGCCGTCGGACCAGGTCGAAGGACCGGCCGGCCGTGCGGTCACTTCGACCGCTGGTGCGCTACCTGGGCACTGTCGGGATCGATGCACCACCCGATACGCGCTCGCCGCTTGAAGAGCTGGCCGAGGAGTACCGCTGCTATCTGGTCGGTGAACGAGGTCTGGCGCCGACGACGGTGCACGGCTACATGGACACGGCGACGTCGTTCCTGTCCGAATGCTGCTCCGGTGACCCGGGGCTCGTGGCGAACATGTCGGCCTCGGACGTGAAGGACTTCGTGCTGTGTGCTGCTCAACGACTCAGCCCGAGAACGGTCAACGAGGTGGTGACCAGGCTGCGATCGCTGCTTCGGTTCTTGTACCTGAAGGGCCTCATCGACGTGCCCCTGGCGCAGGCCGCCCCGTGGCTGGCCCACTCTCGGGCCGGCTCGCTGCCGAGGACGCTCGATGCCGGCGTCGCGCCGCGTCTGTTGGAGAGCTGTGATCGCACCACCGTGGTCGGGGCGCGTGACTTCGCCATCGTGACGGTGCTGACCAGGCTGGGTCTTCGAGCTTCGGAGGTAGCCGGCCTGGCGCTCGAGGATCTCGACTGGCGACTCGGTGAGATCGTGATCCGGGGGAAGGGCGGAACCTTCGATCGGCTCCCGCTCCCGGTCGATGTCGGCCAGGCGTTGGCCGCATATCTCGAACGTCGGGCGGGAGACGCGAACTGCCGCCAGGTATTCCTACATGTGAAACCGCCGAGAGGCGGTGTGCAGATGACCGACGTCCGAGCCGTGGTGCGACGGGCGTGTGAGCGGGCCGGGATGAAAGACACCAGCACCCATCGGTTCCGCCATGCCGCAGCCACCGAGATGCTGCGCCTCGGAGCGCCCCTCCATGAGATCGGCCAGGTCCTGCGCCACCACGATCTGCAGACGACGGCGATCTACGCCAAGGTCGACTTCGCCACGCTGGCCACCGTGGCCCAGCCCTGGCCGAGGGTCCTCCCATGACCGGCCTGTTGCAAGCCGTCGAGGAGTACCTGGCCCTGCGCCGAGCGGTCGGCTTCAAGCTCGAAGAAGCAGGCCGGCTCCTCCCCGCATTCGTTGCCCACCTGGACTCGAAGGGCGCGACAACGATCACGACACCATTGGCACTGGACTGGGCCACCAGCTCACCGAGCCCGACGGGAGCGGCCGGTCGGCTCCAGGCGGTGCGGGGCTTCGCCAAGTACCTCCAGGCACTCGATCCACGGACCGAGGTGCCGCCTGACGGGATGCTCGATGTCCGACGGCACCGGCCCACCCCCTATCTCTACAGCGATGCCGACGTTGCCTCGCTCATGAGGACGGCACGATCACTGCAACCGCCGCTGTGGGCAGCCACGTGTGAGACGGTCATCGGCCTGCTCTGGTCGACCGGCATGCGCATCGGCGAGGTGGTGCGCCTGGAGCGCGCCGACATCGCATGGGACGACGGTGTGCTCACCGTGTGGCTCACCAAGTTCGCCAAGAGCCGTCATGTGCCGCTCGACCCGAGCACCCTCGAAGCGTTGGTCGCCTATGACCGGCTCCGGCGACGACACGGTTCCCATCCGAGCCCGCCGAGCTTCTTCGTCTCGGCGAAGGGCCAGCGGTTGAATTACCGCGGCGTCCACAGAGAGTTCGTGCGGCTGCTCATTGGCTGCGGCATCGCATCGGGGCGATCGGCGCGCCGTCCACGCATCCACGATCTCCGCCACAGCTTCGCCGTTCGGACCATGCTCGGCTGGTATCGGGCCGGTGAGGACGTCCAGGCGCTGTTGCCGCGGTTGTCGACCTACCTCGGCCACGTCGACCCATCTTCGACCTACTGGTATCTGAGCGCTGCCCCCGAGCTGCTGGCCCTGGCCGCCGAGCGGCTGGAGCCCAACGACGGGTGGTTGTCGTGAGTGCGGTCGCCCCGACGCTCGAAGCGTTCTTCACCGAGCGCCTCGGTCGACAGCGCAACGCCAGCCCCCATACCGTGGCCGCCTACCGGGACGCCTTCCGACTGCTGTTGACCTTCGCCCAACAGCGCACCGGCAAAGCGCCCTCGCAGCTCGACTTCGCAGACCTCGATGCCCCGCTCGTCGCCTGCTTCTTGGATCACCTCGAAGAAGAGCGGCACAACAGCGTCCGCACGAGAAACGCCCGTCTCGCCGCCTTGCGCTCGTTCTACCGCTACGCCGCCTACCGCGAGCCAGCTCACGCCGAGGTCATCCGACGGGTCCTCGCCATTCCCGAGAAACGTACCCGGCGCACCGTCGTGTCGTTCCTCACCGGACCCGAGATCGCCGCCTTGGTGGCCAGCCCCGATCGGGCGACCTGGAGAGGTCGGCGGGATCACACCCTGCTCGTCATCGCAGTGCAGACCGGCTTGCGGGTCTCGGAGCTCACGGGGCTCCGCAACCACGACGTGGTCCTCGGCACCGGCGCGCACGTCCAGGTCCACGGCAAAGGCCGCAAGGACCGGGCCACGCCGCTCACGCACCACAGCGTGGCCGTGCTCACCGTCTGGATGCGCGAACGCGCCGGTCAGCCCGATGAGGCGCTGTTCCCGACCAGTCGGGGCACCCCGCTCAGCACCGATGCCGTCTACGACCTCGTCACCAAGTACGTCGTCATCGCCGAGCGCCAGTGCCCGAGCCTGTCCGCCAAGAAGGTCACCCCGCACGTGCTCCGCCACTCCAGCGCCATGCAGCTCCTCCACGCCGGTGTCGACACGTCGGTAATTGCCCTCTGGCTTGGCCACGAGCACGTCCAGACCACGCAGATCTACCTACACGGCGACCTGTCGATCAAGGAGCGCGCATTGGCGCGCATCGCTCCACAGGGCACGCCGCCTGGTCGCTACAAGGCTTCCGACAGGTTGCTCGCCTTCCTCGAGGGCCTGTGATTATTCCGGGTCACCTGTCGCCGTGGACGCTCCTGCCGACCGTCGTCGGAGCCAAACCCGGCATAACCAAGTGCCCTCCATAATGTGGATTATGACGGGACCTGGATAATCCACACACCTGCATCATCGATGCGAACGTCACCCTGGCCGTCGCGGCACCCCTCGGCTCGGTGATCGTGGGGCCCCCTAAATCGGCCCTCGCGGCACCGCCCGGGGGGGTCGTACTCGGGAGTGCACAGGTGTGGACATGATCGTCACCCTCTGGCGGAACCGATAGGTGGGCATAGAGAAGGCCCCTCCCGGGTAGGAGGGGCCTTCGTGTGGGGCCGGTGATGCGAGTGGGCTACGGCGCGTCGCTCACTCTGGGTTGTCCAGTCCGCGTCTCGTTTCCCGAACGTCGATGTCCGAGAACCCGAGACGTATCGCGCCAGCCGGTCAGATGGGTGTTGCCTCGTCGGCAAGCCCGTCGACGGCGCTGTGACGCGGTCTATGTCGAACGAGTTGGGTTCCCACGTCGTCACCCTCACCACCAACCGCCGTCAGGTTAGTGACCATCAGCAGTGGGAACGAGACGCCCTGGTCGCGCTGTGCGACGGCAACGTGGCTCCGGCCGTTCATGTGAACGTCGAACGCGGTCAGGTCACGATCACCGGCACCATCGATGAGGCCCGCCTTGTCGAGGACTGGTGGGAAGCCCACCGGGACCGCACCACCGCCATCCTGGCCGTCTGCCGGGCTGACGTGGTTGCCCTGAACGACATGGTCCGGGCACGGCGCCAAGCCGCCGGTGAGCTCGGCGAGGAGATCAGGCTCGATGGCAAGGCGTTCAGCGTCAGTGGCCGGGTCATCTTCGAGAAGAACCAGTAAGTGAAAGTAGCCAGCGAGTTCGACCAGACCGCGGGCACGGCATGGTCCGAATTCAAAACAGCACGTTTGGCACCGTCGTCGTTGGCGATCCCGCCGGCAACCTTGTGACCAGGGAGGGTGACGTTCTCCGAACCCAGGGTGACGTTCGAGAACCGGGGGGTGACGTTCAGGTCGGGCTACGAATTCCTGGGATGACGTTTGGGGTGATGTTTGGGGTGACGTTCAGGGTGACGTCCATGCGGACTATGCGAAGGGACCAGGGCGCGTTGTCCTGGTCCCGATCCAGGGAGGTTCGATGCCCCAAGCACAACTGGTCACGAGGAAGGTGCCGACTTCGGCCGCAGATGGGACAGCGACTACGCAGGCATCTGTATCCACCGCTGAAACCAATGAGACCGTGATTCGATCAACGGATTCGCCCACTTCCAAGGGGAGGGCAGCGTCATGACGACCTCACTCCCCGACGACGTTCAACATCTCTCATGGGCCGCTGAACGATTGGGCATCGGCTGCTCAACCGCCTACCGACTGGTTGTTGTCGGCAAGATACCGGGAGCATTTCGGATTGGATCGCAGTGGCGAGTGTCGGTCCCGAGGTTCCTCGCCGAAGTGCATGGGGAAGTGACAGGCAGTGACCCGCCTCGGCCCTAGTTCTTGTGAGGTAGTGCAAGTGCCCGGCCGAGGGCCGCAGCCGCTTCCCGGTCCCGCTCTGGCAGGACATGGCTATATACCCTCAGGGTGATGCTGGCGTCTGCATGACCTAGGCGCCCAGCCACAGTTCGCACGTCGTGGCCTCCCGCGATCAGTTGAGTGGCCGAGAAGTGGCGTAGCGCGTGGAGGTGGGTGTTCACGCCGGCAGCCTTGGCGATGCGAGGCACGAACTTCGACACAATGTCAGGCCGGATTGGCTCCGAGCCGACCGGTGACCGCGAGAAGAGGAAGGAATCGCGCGGGATTCTCAGGTCGAGCTCTGACGCGAGCTTGTCGACGGTCGCGCGGTGGCGCCGCAAGACCTCGATGGCAACGTCGTCGAGCCCTACCCGCCGCGCCTGGTGGGTCTTCGTTGGTTTCTCCGCCCAGCCCCCGCCCTTGATCTCGTAGACGCTGCGTTCGATGGTCAAAAGTCTCGCCTCCCAGTCCACATCGCTCCAGCGCAGCGCACATAGCTCGCCGCGACGTGCCCCAGTGAGCGCGCCGATGAACAGGAGTGCAGCGAGTACGGGCTCGACCTTCTCGGCCTCGGTGATCAGGGCCCGTACCTCTTCAATGTCGGGAGTCTTGACTTGCTCGGTGTGAACCGGCGGCGGGCTCGCCTTTCGGGAAACGTTGCGATCAACCATGTTCCACCGCTCACCCTGACTCAGCATTGCGCCAATGATTGTGTGGAGGCGTCGAACGGTCAGCGGTTTGTTGCCTCTAGCGGTCAGCTTGGCGTAGAGGGTGTCAAGATCCCGCGTCGAGAGCTTGGCCAGGCGCACCTTTCCTAACTCAGGGCGGATAACGGCCTCAGCGATCTGGCGGTACTTGCGCATGGTCGTGGGGGAGTGGCCAATCGACTCGCAGTGATTCAGCCAGAGGTCGAGGAGATTGCCTACCGTCTCGGTACCAGCGGTGACCCTTCCCGCCGACACCGACGCCACCATCTTCGCCAGCTCGCTATCCGCCAACCTCGATCCGGCACCTGCCTTTCGCTCGGGTGCGTGCACGGTCTTCGTGACTTGGATCGGCGTGCCGTTGGGCCGGCGCCCGGCATAGACCCGCAGCTTCCACACGCCGGGCGCTATCTCGGACTTCGAACCTCGCACGCTAGAGATAGTAGTTCAGAAGTAGTCCAGAGGATGTCGGAGCATCTGGGCAGGTCTAACGGGACCCACAAAAGTCCAGGTCAAGCAGCGGAGGGGGAGGGATTTGAACCCCCGGGCCTTTTGGGCCAAGGCTTTTCAAGAGCCTCGCATTAGTCCGCTCTGCCACCCCTCCCAGCCGAGCAAGCGTACTGCCCAAGTTCCGATCAAAGGTGCTGCAGGTCAGGCGCCGCGGACTTGGGAGCGAAGCGAGCGGATCCACTGATCGGCGTTGCGCGAGGCCGCGTCGACCCGGGCCCGAACAGCGGGGCCGTGCGCTCCTGCAGCGGGATAGGAGCCCAGAAACTTGACCCCGGCGAGTTCGGCGTGCAGCACCCGCAGGCAATCGGCGACCACCTCGTCCGCAAGATGCCCTTCCAGGTCTATCAGGAAACAGTAATTGCCGAGCCCACGCTTGGTCGGACGCGACTCGAGCTTCGTCAGGTTGATGTTGCGCGCCGAGAATTCGCTCAAGATACCGTGCAGACTTCCGGGCTGGTCCTGGCGTTGGAAGCACACGATGCTCGTCTTGTCGTGGCCAGTGGGGGCGGGGACGCCTTCGGTTGCCAGCGCCACGAAGCGGGTCTGGTTGTAGGGATGATCTTCGATGCTGGAGGCCAGCACGTCCAGCCCATAGAGCTCGGCCGCGAGGCGTGGAGCGAGCGCGGCCGTGTGGGGGCGGCGATCCTTGCCGAGGAGCCGGGCGGCCTCGGCGGTTGAGGTGGTGGCGACCACCTCGGCCCCGGGGAGGTGGTCAGCCAGGTACCGCCTGCACTGCGCTGATGCGTGGGGGAACGAGAGCACGCGCCGGATGTCTTCGCTGGACGTTCCGGGAGGGGCAAGGAGGTGCATGTGCACGTCCAGGACCACCTCTCGCTGAACGAGCAGGTCCACCTCGAACACCAGGCTGTCCACCGTGGCGTGCACGGTTCCCTCAATGGAGTTCTCGATCGGGACGAACGCCATATCCGTGCGGCCGCTGCATACCGCCTCAAGGACTTCGGTCAGGCTTGCCATAGGGACCACATCAGCTTCGGCGAAGTCGGTCTGGGTGAGCAGCGCCTCCTCGGTGAAGGTGCCGGCTGGACCAAGGAAGGCGATTGAAGACGTGTTTTGCGCCCTGGCTGCTTCGCTAGCACTCGAAGCGGCGCCCTGCGCAGCTTCCGAGGGGTTGCCCCGTCTGGGCCCCGAGGTCGCAACGCCGCTCATGACCAGGCAGGATAGTGGTCACAAATGGACGAACCGGCGTTGAGCCAGCTTCTAGAGGATGTCCGCACCGGGGTTTTGGATCCTGACGAGGCTCTGGTGCGCCTGAAACGCCTGCCGTTTGCCGACTTGGGCTTCGCTCGGGTCGATCATCACCGCGCCTTGCGCCAGCGCATGGGAGAGGCTGTCTACGCACCGGGGAAGACCCCCGAGCATTGCGCGGCCGTGGTGGCGGAGCTTCTGTCCGAGCCGGGTTCGGGGCCGGTGGTGCTCACGCGCGCTGATGACGAACAGTTGGCGGCAGCTCTCGGGGTCGCACCTGATGGGGAGACCACCGCTACGGGGAGCACGTTCACCGTCGCGTGGCGTTCTGCCCTCGAGCGGTCGGCTCGCGTCACCGTGGTGACGGCGGGGACCGCTGACTTGCCCGTAGCAAGGGAATGTGTCGCGGTGCTCCGCGCCTTTGGTTTTCGACCGGCGTTGATAGTTGACTGCGGGGTGGCGGGCGTGCACAGGCTCCTGGCGTCGCTCGACGAGCTGGCGGGCGCGGACGGCGTAGTGGTCATCGCAGGGATGGAAGGGGCCTTGGCGAGCCTTGTGGCCGGCGTTACCGCGGCTCCCGTTGTCGCGGTGCCCACCTCAGCTGGTTACGGCGCAAGTCTAGAAGGGGTCACGGCCCTGCTGGCGATGTTGTCATCGTGCGTGCCGGGCCTGACCGTGGTGGGTATCGACAACGGGTTCGGTGCCGCATGCGCGTTGTCCCGAGCCCTACCTTGACCAAGAAGGCGACCGGCCCGAGCGCCGAAGGGTGTTCTTCAGAGAGGCTGGCTTGGTTCCATTGCTTCGCCGGCATCGCCGGCGACATGGCCCTGGGATCGCTGCTGGATGCAGGTGCTGACATCTCGGAGGTTCTGTCTCTCGTCGGCCGGTTGCCTCTTCACGGGTGGCACCTGCGCGCTGAGCCGGTGCTTCGAGGTGGGATCGCGGCGACGCGCGCCGTGGTGGAGGTCACAGACGATGTCGTCGTTCGTACTCACTCCCACATAATCGGGCTCATCGAGGCAGCGCGACTTCCCCCTCGCGTCGCTCAGCGGTCGCTTGACACGTTTGCAACGCTGGCCGAGGTTGAAGGACGTCTGCACCGGCGGTCACCCGAGCACGTCCATTTTCACGAGGTCGGATCGCACGACACGGTCATCGACGTGGTGGGTACGGCGGCCGCGCTCGAGGTGCTCGGAATCGACAGGGTCACGTCCTCTTCCGTGGCGACCGGCACCGGGACGGTTCGCGGCGCTCATGGCTACCTGCCGAACCCGTCGCCCGCTGTGGTTCAACTTCTCTACGGCATACCCACCTGGGGACGCGATGTGACGCTCGAGCTGACCACGCCCACGGGTGCGGCGATCCTCGCTTCCATGGCGGCGTCCTTCGGCGCGCTACCTCCCATGCGCATAGAAGTCACGGGCTTCGGTGCGGGAAGCGCGGAGATCGACGGTCTGGTGAACTGCACACAGGTAGTCGTGGGTGAGGCTCTGGCAGACTCCCCGGTCCCGGGCCAGCCGCTGCTCCTCGTAGAGGCCAACCTCGACGACGCGACCGGGGAAGTGCTGGCTCATGCTGTGGAGGTGCTGCTCGAAGCGGGCGCGCATGACGCGTGGATCACACCGATCCTTATGAAGAAGGGCCGCCCTGGGCACACGGTGAGCGTTCTCGTCGACGTGGCGCTGGTTGAACCCGTGCGTCGTGTTCTGCAGTCGGAGACCGGCACCCTGGGAGTGCGCGGCGTGATGCTCGAGCGTTGGCCGGCGTCGCGTTCTATAGGCACGGTGGAGGTCGAAGGACTGCCTGTGCACGTGAAGGTGAGCCCAGGCCGGGTGAAGGCGGAGCAGCGTGATGCAGCGCGCGTCGCGGCCCGCACCCGCCTGCCGCTCAGAGAGGTGCTCTCGCGTGCAGAGTGGGCATGGAGGCATGCCGGCCGTCCTCGTTCGAAGCAGGACCCTGGCGGTTTCGACCACGAACCTCCTGACCGTCCGACCCCAGCTTGAGGACACTGTCTTGGGCGGGGGGGAGATGTCTGGGAGAGGTATCGAGGGGTGAGGGAGAACGCCATTCCGCTCGCGTGGGCCTGGCCAGAAGAGCGGAATTCGAGCGCTTGGTTACGGACCCAGGTCGCGCCGGTAGACGTGCGTCTCGCGCCGGGTGAACCCGAGTCGCAAGTACATGTGGTTTGCGTCCTCTCTGGATGGGCGTGACGTCAGGTCCACGGTGCGCGCCCCGGCCGCTGTGGCTCGCGCCAATGCTTCGTTTACGAGGGCTGATCCGACGCCACCGCCGCGCTGTGTGCTGTCCACTACGACGTCCTCGATCCAAGCGCGCGGGCCGGTCGGTGCTCTGAACAATACGAGGGTCAGTGATCCCACGATTGCACCGCGCGCGTCGCGCGCGACCAGCAAGACGGTGCTTGGCGAGCGCGCGATATCAACAATCTCGTCTTCGATGAGCGGGGGAGCTGAGGAGGAAAGCTGCGGGACGAGAAGTGCGAGGGCACGAGCAACTTCGGGGGTGACCGAATCGACCTCCTCGATTGCCACTTCGGTGTCCGAGGTCTTTCGTGCTTCGTGGTCGGTCACGCGCAGTAGTTCGTCCTTGGTCACGAGCAGTTGAGTCTAATCACCAAATCTCGTGAAATGTCTTCGAATGCGTGAGCATTCAAGGCTCATTCAGGAACCTCATGGCGGGTCCCGGCCGTGACGCCCTCTTCGAATCCCGGGCCCTGTGGGACGACAACCGATGGCCCTTGCTCAATTCCGTCAGCGCTGGGAACGGCGAGCGCGTGGACGGTGAGCCGGGACTTCTGTGCCTTCGACTCTTCGTCCACATGGACAAACTTCTCACCTCGCAGCGCTGAGGCGATCGCCGCGATGACGCTCATCACCACTGCGAAGACGAGGATGACCATAAGGCCGTGCTTGAACGAGGGGCCGATCAACTGCGGGAAGAAGGAGCGGCTGATGAGGTCGGCGGCCTTTGCGGGAGCAAGGTGGCTGAGCACGGTCGGGCCGAGGAGGCTCTTCAGGGGGTTGTAGCCCAAGAAGGCGGCGAAGATGTAGCCGAGAGGCGGCAGGTGGGCGAGTTGGGTGGCCTTGGCGGCGGGGATCCCGTGGGCGATGAGCCCGTGGTACATAGCCATGGGCACCTTGGCGTTCAGCCCGAGGACGAGCAGGGTGAAGAACAACCCCATCGAGAGTGGCATGCCGGCGCTCGCGAACGTCACCCGCATCCCCGAGGCCGCCCCGCGGTGGCGAGCCGGGACCGAGTTCATGATCGAGGCGGTGTTCGGCGAGGCGAAGAGGCCCATCGCGATCCCCGAGACGAACATCACCGCGGCAAAAGGCCAGTAGGCGAAGTTGGCCGGGAAGGCCATCATCGCCATGTACATCGCAGCCGAGAGCAACATCCCTGCCGTCGCGAACGGCCGGGCGCCGTATCGGTCCGACAGCTTGCCCGACACTGGGCCGGCCACCACGAAGCCGAGCGACCAGGGGATCATGTAGATCCCGGCCCACAGAGGGGTGTTGACGAAGCTGTAGCCGTGCTGGGGCAGCCAGATGCCCTGGAACCAGATCATCAACATGAACATCATTCCGCCCCGCCCGACGGCC
>Ga0224558_1004172_pt1 | contig 11406 bp, 8 predicted proteins | sample 714S32024metaG_FD_180682 | JGI IMG/M metagenome (GOLD analysis project Ga0224558, IMG submission 180682) | Peat soil microbial communities from Stordalen Mire, Sweden - 717 S3 20-24 | ecosystem: Environmental > Terrestrial > Soil > Wetlands > Peat | place: Sweden: Norrbotten County, Stordalen... | reverse complement strand
TCGCGGTCACGATGGGATTGCCGGCATAGCGTGTGAAGACGGTCTCGTTAGCCATGGTGTGCCTTTCCTCTTGCGCCCCATTCAGAGCCAGCGCTCATGTGAACCGGTCCAGAGCCTACGGTCTGTCGAGGTGCCGGGTCCAAGAGCGCGACGGTCGCCTTGGAAGGGAGATCGCTGGCGCCATTTGCTCCCGACTGCGGCCCCGCCCTCCACCGACGAGCTGCCACGTGGGTCGTCGAACTGATCGGGCTACACTTTCTCAGCGACTTCAAGAAGGACGTCGAACTCATCGTGCTCGGCCAGCCAGCTCGCCATCGTGCGCTCCAGAGCCCACTTACCCGTTTCACCTTCCTCCCTGGTGACAGGCACCGACCATGACGGCCTCCCAGCACGCTGCACCAACGTCGCCCGAATCCCGAGGTGGCGGACAGGAGGACGTACCAGTGAACCAGAAGACGAACCTGCTCCACCGGGTGACGATCGCCGACATAGCACTTCGCGCGGGGGTTTCGAAGGGTGCGGTGTCGTACGCGCTCAACGGCCGGCCGGGGATCTCCGAATTGACCCGCCAACGCATACTCAAGATCGCCGACGATCTCGGCTGGTACCCGAACAGCGCGGCTCGGGCCCTGTCGGGGGCGCGCGCCGGTGCTTGCGGGCTCGTGCTGGCGCGGCCAGCCCAGACGCTTGCCTTCGAGCCGTTCTTCATGGAGCTGATCGCCGGCATCGAGATGGAGCTGTCGCGTCGCTCGGTCGGCCTCACCCTCCAAGTGGCCCACGACATCGAAGCCGAGATGGCCATCTACCGCCGCTGGTGGGCAGAGCGGCGCGTCGACGGCGTGCTCGTCGTCGACCCCCGCTTGAAGGACCCGAGAGTGGAGCAGATCGAAAAGCTCGGTCTCCCGGCCGTCGTCATCGGCGGCCCCGAGGGTATTGGCGGCCTCTCGGCAGTGTGGAGCGACGACGCTGGCGCTCTCGTCGACGTCGTCCGCTACCTTGCACGCCTCGGCCACGAGCGGATAGCCCGCGTCGCGGGCGTCCCGGAGTTCCTCTGCACCGAGGTCCGGACGGAGGCGTACCTTGCCACCGTGAGCGCGCTGTCGCTCTCGCCACGGGTCGTCACGACGGACTTCATGGCCGAGAGCGGCGCCAGGGTGACCCGCCTGTTGCTCGCGGACCCGCTCCCACCGACTGCGATCATCTACGACAGCGAGGTGCTCGCCGTCGCCGGCCTGGGCGCAGCCCATGAGATGGGCCTCTCAGTCCCGCGTGACGTCTCCCTCGTCGCCTGGGATGACTCCACCTACTGTCAGGTGGTCCACCCGCCGCTCACCGCAGTGAAGCGAGACATCCCCGCGATGGGCGCCCACGGAGCGAGCGCGCTTCTCGCCCTGATCGACGACGGCGTCATCACCCGCACAGGTGAGCCGCGGGGTCAGCTCATGACCCGCGGATCCACCGCACGCCCACCCCACACGCCTGTCGCTTCGCCGCGCGGCGCCGGTGGCTGGGGTGCTTGAGCGGTTCAGTACAAACGCCTCCCGCACCGCGAGGGGCTCGAGAGGCGGACAAGTGGGCGAGCGTGGCCAGGGGCGTTCTTGGATCGGTGTCAACTTCTGGTCACGTACCGGAGGGCCGCGGATGTGGACTCGTTACGACGCGGCCGTCGTCCGGGAGGAACTGGCGGTGCTCGCCGAGCACGGCTGCAACGTCACCCGCTCGTTCTGCTACTGGCCCGATTTCGTTCCCGAGCCCGAGCACCTCGATCCGTCCGTGCTCGAGCGATTCCAGGACTTCCTCGACGCCCACGTGGAAACGGGCCTCGGTACGATCCCCACTTTCATCGTCGGCCACATGTCGGGCCAGAACTGGGATCCCGCGTGGCGAGCGGGCCGCGACCTCTACCGCGACGTATGGCTCGTTTCGCAGCAGGCCTGGTTCGCCACCGAGATCACGCGCCGCTTCGCAGCACACCAGGCGGTGGTCGGGTGGCTGATCAGCAACGAGATGCCGCACTACGGTGGGCCGGCCACGACCGATGAGATCACCGCATGGGCCCGCATATTGGTCCAGGCCGTGCGCGCCGGAGGCGGGCACCAGCCGGTCTCACTCGGGGACGGAGCGTGGGGAATCGAGGTCTCCGGCCACGACAATGGTTACTCGCTGCGGGCTCTCGGCCCTCTGGTGGACTTCATCGGTCCGCACGTCTACCCGATGTCGGACGACCTGGTACGCCAGTCCATGGCGGCAGCGCTCGCCTGCGAGCTCTCCGGGTCGTTCGCGCGCCCCGTGGTGCTCGAGGAATTCGGTCTGAGTTCGGACTTCGCCTCGGACGAGAACGCTGCTCACTACTACCGCCAGGTGCTGCACACGAGCCTCATCGCGGGCGCCAAGGGATGGCTTGCCTGGAACAACTGCGACTACGACGACCTCCGGGACCAGGACCCCTACCGACATCACCCGTTCGAGATGCATTTCGGCCTCACCGACAAGAACGGCAAACCGAAGCCGCAGCTGGCGGAGATCGCCCGCTTCTCCCGCCTCGTAGCCGATCTCGACGAGACGGGCTGGGAGCCGATCGCCGGCGAGGTGGCGATCGTGGTACCCGAGCACTTCGAGCGGGTCCTCTTGTTCACAACCGTGGATTACCGCAAGGACATCCGGGACAACCTCCTGCAGGCCTACATAGCCGCCCGAGAAGCCGACTTGCCGGTCACCTTTGTGCGCGAGCTCGACGGCTTCGGCGAAGCAGCGAAGCTCTTCCTGCTCCCGTCGGCCAAACTGCTCATGGCTCCAAGTGCCGAACGTCTCGTCGAGCTCGCGGAGGGAGGAGCAACGGTGTACCTCTCCTACTTCCCGGGCAGCGCCCCCTCACAGATCGGTCCCTGGGTGCCGTGGCTCGGGGAGCTCTTCGGGATCCGCCACCAGCTGCGCTACGGGCTCGTCGACCCGATCGAGGACGACGAGGTGGTGTTCACCTTCGTCGAGGACCTCGGCGATCTCACAGCTGGCGACGAGCTCCGTTTCAAGGTGGCGGGCACCGAGAGCTCGCGTGCCTTCCTGCCGGTTGAGCCCGCCAGCGCGACCGTTCTCGCGCTCGACGGGCACGGGCGCCCCGCGCTGTTACGCCGCCAGATCGGCGATGGAGCCATGGTGCTGTGCACCCACCCGATCGAGCACATGGCGGCGCGTGCACCTCGGGTCAACCCGGAGAACACGTGGCGCTTGTACTCGGCGCTCGCCACTTCGGCAGGCGTCGACAGGCCACTTAGACTTGGCGATCCGCGAGTGATCACAGGCCGCCTCCGCACCCCCGCCGGAGAGCTCGCGGTGCTCGTCAACGCCTCGCCGGACCGCGTCGAGGTGAGCCTCACGACGGTCGGGGCGGCGGCCTACGGCCGAAGGGGAGCTGAGCCCGGCGAGGTCCTCACCCAGCTAACGCTCGCACCGTTCGACGTCGAGGTGCTTTCGAGGCTCGCCTGAGGCTGTCAGCGTCACCCGGCTCGAGGTGACGTGGGCCTGACCGGGCGCGGGAAGCCACAAGACCGTCTCATGCGTACAGGTCGCCCCACGCGAGCACGGCAATCCCGTCCTCCGACAGGGCCACGTCGAACTCGAACCTGTCAGCTGAGTACCTGGGCACCCCGGCGCTCCCCTCAGCTATCGACCATATCTTCTGGTCACCCAGGAGCTCGCGGCCGCCGCTCACGATGACGTGATCAATAGACGTGTCGGCGGTGACGAACAGCAGGCGAGAGCGGCCCGACAAACCGGACCGCCACTGCAGGAGCTCACCGTCGGCCGGCGAGACCGTGAAAGCAGGGGCCACCCCCGCAAGCACGGCTGCTCCGCGGGCAAACGCCTCGAGCCCTTCGTGCCGGGCTCGCGAGTACCCGAGGCCGGCGAAGGTGCCGAGCGCTATGACGAAGCCCGCGCCGCATCGACGCCGGGTAGCCACCGTGTCCCCGGACGCAGAAGTTCCGAGCGCCTCCGCATTGCCCGCATCGAGGGCTTCGAGCCACACCGCTGAGGGAATTGCCGCCCGATCGGCGCCGACGCCTACGAACAGGGTGCTCCCATCCTCGAGGCTGCGCCGTCCGAGGCTGCGGATGCCGAGTGCCGACGCCATCGGCCGGTCCTCGGGATATCGATAGAACCCCCGCTCGTCGAAGGCGTCGAGCTCGGACTCGGTGACCAGGATCCCTCCTGCCCTTACCCAGTCGACTATCGCGGCCGCCATCACGGGCGGCACCACGAGTGGCCAGGGCATGACGAGGAGGCGGATGCCGCCGAGCCCGCTCGGCCGGTGACCGTCGACGACCGCGTACGGGAGCTGGACCCGCTCGAACAAGCTGAGCCACCCGGTGACGCTGCCGCAGGCCTGCTCGGCGCTGCTCCCGTTCTCCGCCCAGTCCAACTGGTAGCTGCCCTCCGAGAACAGGACACCGATCTCGGGCGCGTCGGGACGGTACGCATCGAGCAGTGCTTCGTGCTGCCTCAAGGCAGTCCCGGTGCGGGCCAGGCGTTCCAGCCGGCCTGCACTTTGCCCGTCCGAGCCCGTGATCCCGAACCCGGAGGACTCGCGGCCGAACACCTCGTCCCGCCAGCTCCAGAACAGGACCGCTTTGATCCCCCGCCCGTAGGCGCCCCACACCCAGCGCTGTTGTGTGCCCGGATCGACGACGGGCCACACCCCGAAACCGGCGCAGGAGCGCCCGCCCTGGAGCTCCGACACCCAGGCCGGCTTGTTGCCGGTCGCGGAACGGGTCGCCTCGATACGCGTTCCCAGCTCGCTTGTCGAGATCTTCTCCCAGGCAGGAAAGTGCGAGCACCCGAAGCCGTCGAGGACCTCGGCCAGGTCGAAGTCGTTCCCGCGCGACACCGCCTGCTCGTAGTCCATCCCGCTCGAGTAGACGGCCGGCTTGCCGCAGTGAGCGAGGACCGGGTGGTTCGGGTCGGACCGACGCAGGCACTCGACCCGGAAGGCCGCATGCCCGGCTGCACGGAAGGTGAGGAACGCCTCGAACTCCACGAGGTCGGTGTAGGGACGACCAGGCTGCTTGCCCGGGACCACGTCCTCCCACGAGGCATAGCGTCGGTGCCAGGCCGCGCCGAGCCCGTCAAGGTCGCCGTAACGCGCCGCGAGCCATCTCCGGAAGGACTCCACCGTCGCGTCGCAATGGCAGAGGTAACCGTCCCCGTGGACGGCCCACCGCGTCTCGTTCCAGCAGTCCCACGCAACGAGCGTTTCCGAGCTCGAGTAGCGGCAACCGAGCGCCGTGAGGAACGCGCCCATTCGCTCCCGCAAATCGGGGTGGTCGAAGCAGGCTCCGGGCGTGAGACCCACGTTGCACTCCCTCCTCGGCGAGGAGCGGACGGCGTGGCCCATATGGTCGACCAGGTGTGCACCTGGGAGCTCACGGTGGATCCAGAACGGCTGGATCTCGGCGATCGTGCTGATCACCACACGAAGACCGACAGCGGCCGCCGCCTCCAGGAGCTCGTCGTAGTCCTCGAATCGGTAGCGTCCGGGCTCTGGCTCGATCCATCCCCAGCAGGCCCAGAGCTGGACCGTGTCCAGCCCGGCCGCCGCCATGCCGGCTAGGTCGCTCCGCCACAGCTCACGCTCTGGGAAGGGCGGTCGGTAGTACTGGGTACCGAGAATCATCGTGCTAGTGGCTCCGCTTCTCGCCAATGTGCCCGTCGCCCCCACGGGCGCGCCGCTCTGTCTGTTGGCTAATCGGCGTCACGAGTGTCCAGAACGGCGCCTCGAGGCGATCTGCTGTTCGGCGTCGGCGAGCGTTCTCACCACCGAAGCGCCGAAATGCACGTCACAAGGGTGCGAGCGCTCGCCGGCTGCGACATTGCTCAGCAGCTCCCTCAACGCGACCCCATACGCGTCCTATGCGGTCGAGCCACCGTGTGGCATGGTCGCCAGTCCGCTCGGTCCCCAGAGGGAGAGCTCCACGTTGATCGCGCCTGAAGGAGCGTTGAGCGTCAACGTGGCGGTGCTCGTGGCCCCGTTGGCGTGGTGGAAGATGAGATGGACGAGATCGCCCGTCCCGCCGTCCGCTGTCACGGCTTCGACGCGACCGAGCGCCGCGGTCAGCACGGACAGGACGTGCGGACCGACGTCCCAAAGAGCACCCTTCTCCCGTCTCCATGGTGAGTTGGCGTAGGGGCTGTCGGGAGCGAATGCCGACACGATCCAGCGTGCCCAGGCGCCCTCCCAGGCACCTCCGCCCACAGTCTCCAGCCATTGACGGTTGGTCTCGGCAAAGCGTGCGGTGAAGAAGACCACCGTGGAGACGCCAGCGCGATCGACCGCCTCGACCAGGCGCTGCGCGTCGGCGACGGAGGTCGCGATCGGCTTGTCGAGGAGCAGATGCTTGCCTGCCCCGGCGGCCCGGGCACCGAGCTCGGCTTGGACGTCCGGCGGCACGGCGAACGCCACCGCGTCCACGTGGCTCAGGAACTCGGTGAAGTCCGTGTACGCGTCGATGCCGAACTCCTCGCCGAGAGCCGCCGCCTTGTCGGCGTCGCGTCCCCAGACAGCTGCAAAGTCAACCCCGGGCTCACGCGCCAACACGGCGCCGTGCGTCACCCGGGCCCAATATCCCGTACCTACAAGCCCGAACCTCAAGCGCTCCTCCTGGTCAGCTCCCGAGCAGTTCCTTCGCGAACGGCTCGACGATCCCTAGGTCGTTGTCAACCGTGCTCGTATCTGACTTGCCAAACGGCCGACCGGACGGCTGTGCAAATACCCGGGTCTCAGTTCCGCTGCCAGCAATATGGCGCCGACAACTCCGGCGGCGTCCCCGAGCCCGGGCGCGACCACAAGCTCCTCCATTCGACTTGCCTCCGGGAAGTACCTCTCGTCGAGCAGTTCGCGTGTCCTCTTCCGGATGCTGGGCAAGAGACCGACCTCACGCATTACGCCTCCACTCAGGACGACGCGCTCGGGACGATACGCGGAGATGAGGTTCACGAGGCCAAGGGCGATGTACTCGGTCTCCAACACATGCGCGTCGGGCGGCTCCAGATCGGCTCGAGCCCAGAGCGCTGCCCGCCGTGCTCTTGCGGTGCCGGATGCCAGGCCTTCCCAACAATTGCCGTGGAAGGTGCAGCTCCCGGCCCACAGCTGTTCGGGAGCACCCGGCTGGCGATCAGTTGAATGCTGGGGAAGCCGCATGTGCCCCATCTCGGGATGCGAACGTCCGTGAACCACTGCCCCGTTTACTATCGCCCCCACGCCGATCCCCGTGCCGATTGTGACGTACAGCACGTCAGAGCATCCCTGAGCGGCACCCCAGGCCCGCTCCGCGAGCGCGGATCCGTTGACGTCGGTGTCAAGCTGCACAGGCACGCCGAGAGCCTGTTCGAACTTCGCGCGAACGGGCCAACCCCGCCACGCGGTCTTCGGGGTTGCCTGGGCGATGGCGCCGGTCTCACGATCAAGGGGACCAAAGCTTGCAACTCCCATCGACACCAGTGAGCCCGACCTCCTCTGTACATCGCGGAACCAGTCGATGGCCGACTTGGTCGTTGTCTCCGGATCGGTCGTGGGGATGACCGTTTCGGCCCAAGCGTCGTCGGAACCGTCGCCCACCGCGCAGACGCACTTCGTCCCTCCGAGCTCGATGCCGCCATATGTAGCCACGTCGTGTCCCTTCCCCAGATCAGCCGGCACGCATCCGAATCAGATGCCGTTCCAAATCACGTCGATCGAAGCCTTTGCGCGTTCATGGGTGCTCGACTCGGTCCCGACGAGCCCGCCAGGCTTCGGGTCCACCGCCGTGGTTCGCTCGAGCTCTTCCTCAGAACCGCCATTTCGAGCCCAGCGCCGGGGCCGGCGCTCAGGATGAAGCCACCCGGACGAGCGGCTTCAGGACCGAGGGATCGCGACGCGCGGCGGTGAGTGCCTCCTCGCTCGACTCGAGTGAGAACCGTGCATCGACGAGCCCTTCGAGATCGATCGCGCCTGATGCGATGAGCGCGATCGCCTCAGGATAAGTGTTCGCGTAACGAAACGTGCCGGTCACGCGGATCTCTCTGTTCTGAACGGCGGAAATGGGAAAGGACACCTCAGAAGATGGGCACATTCCGACGAGCACTGCAGCTCCCGCCGGGCGTACGCACCGGATGCCATCGAGGATCGCAGCTGGCGAGCCCGAGCAATCGATGAAGACGTCCGCGTCCACCGCCTCTTCCGCGAGGCTCGACGACGAGGTGTCCACGACGGACGTCGCGCCGAGCTTGACAAGGCGCGCCCGACGCGCGGGCACCGGGTCGCTGATGATGACCTCTGTCGCTCCAGAAGCCAGGGCGACGAGGGCGACTGCGGCACCGATCGGCCCAGCGCCAGCGATCGCGACGCGGGTCCCGACTGTGATCCCCGCCTTGCGGCAAGCCCATAGTCCGACCGAGAGCGGCTCACAAAGAGCGCCGGCGTCATCGGTGACATGGTCGGGTAGCCCGAACGCGAAATCCTCGTGGATAGTCACGTAGCGGGCGAGCGCGCCGTCGACTGGCGGCGTGGCGAAGAAGACCACGTCCCGACAGAGGTTGTAGTGGCCGGTCCGGCACTCCCGACACGAACCGCATGGCACGCCGGGCTCGAGGGCGACTCGCTGCCCGAGCTCGTGTTGTCGCGCTGAGTCCCCTCTGCCGACGACGACCCCGGAGGCCTCGTGACCGAGCACCATGGGTGCACTCACTACAAAATCCCCGATCCGACCGTGCTCGTAGTAGTGGACGTCTGATCCGCAGATGCCGACCGACGCCACCTCGACGAGGACCTGCCGGGGACCTGGAACAGGCACAGGCCGGTCCTCTATCCGGAGATCACCTATGCCGTAAAGCACGGCTGCTTTGTTTGACATCTGCAGCATCGCTATTCAGGTCCTTCCTGGCCAGAGCATATTTAGAGACTAGCTCCACGTGACACAACTGCTCAGGTGCCCGAGCCCGCCGCGCCGTGAGCAGGGGGCCGTGCCCGAGCCCGACCGACTGGCTCAGGAAGACCGGCTCTCCTTGGAACAGAACACCTAGACCCTGTCGGCTAGACCCTGTCGGCGCGCCAGTTCTCAGGGTGCTACGCGGTCCTCGCATTCGTGCGCGAGGTCCCGATCGCTCCAGGGACGATCACCGCCTTCATGCAGGACGGATCGTTTCGCAACGTCTCGAGGGCGCGGTCGTAGGCGTCAAGATGGAACTGGTGGGTGACGATGCCCTCCGTCTGCACGCGACCAGACCGGAGCACACCGAGAGCGCGGTCGAAACAATGAGTCTGAGCGAAAGAGCCCTTCACCGTGAGCTCGCGACGGAAGATCTCGTAGGGATGAACTGACAGAACGGCCTTCTCGTCGGCCATCCCGTAGATAAGGACAGTGCCACCATCGCGGGTGAGCGGCAAGCACAGCTCGCCGACCGCCAAGGCGCCAGTCGCCTCGACGACGACGTCGTAGCCGTCCGGTGCGCCGCCGCGCAGCGCGTCAAGCGAAGCTCCTGGACTCGCCCGATCGATCTGCACTGTCGAATCGACCCCGTACTCGCGAGCCAGAGCCAGCTTGAACTCCGTCGGCGCTGCTACGGTCACCCGGGCGGCGCCACCGTGCACGAGCAACTGCGCCAGAACGAGTCCTGTCGGGCCCGCTCCGAACACCAGCACGTCCGAGCCCGGGCGCAGGTTGAGCACGTCCATTCCGTGTATGGCGCAGGCCGTCGGCTCGGTCATGACCGCGGTGCTCAGACTTAGGTCGTCGGCCGGGAAGCATTTCTCCGCACGCACGATGACGAATTCGGCGAATGCTCCCGGCCCGTTCACGCCCAGTGAGTAGAAGTTGCGGCAGAACAGCGGCTCGTCGCGCCGACAGGACGGGCAGTAGCCGCACAGGACCGTGTTGTCGGCTGCAACCTGCTGGCCGACCGCGAGCCCGTCGACCGCGTCCCCGACCGATTCGACCCGACCGACGATCTCGTGGCCAGGCGTCAACGGGTACTGCGAGAAGAAGCCCCCGTCGTGGATGTGGAGGTCGGTTCCGCACATGCCGGCCATCTCGACGGCGAGGCGGACTTCTCCCGCGCCAGGCTCCGGCGTCGGAACAGTCCGTACGTCGAACTGCCGCGGAGCGCTGTAGACGACGGCCCTCATCTCCCGAACACTGCTAGCGCAATGCGGGCAGCGAACGCAGTCACCACCTGTGTTGGTCTCGTGTTCAAAGCCTATCTTTCGAACGCTGACGAGCCGGGCCGGTGTCAGACGGCGCGCGAAGACCCGAAGTCCCACGACGCGTCGGAGACCACGTCAAGTTCAGGTCTTCACGCGACAGCACCCCCGAGGGGGGGATTCGGGGGCGCTGGGCACTAAGGGACACGATCGCTCAGTCGCACCGAGGACCGGCCGTCTGATTCGCGATCGCTGTCTACCTATGCCCAGGATGCACCCGGGACGTCGGGCTACCTAGGGCCGAAGGACACATTCTCGCTTGGTACTCCGTGGATGGGTGTCAAGCGCGGAGGATTCTCCGGACGACCGGAGAGTGCGCGTGGAATCGTGCCGACCTGCAACACCCCCCGGTTTACACGAGACGGCTCAGTACTGCGACAGCGGCGAACGTCACACCCGAACATGTCGATGATGAGCGTTGACCCCCCGCATCGGCGATACCGTCCAAGGCTCGCTGGAGATCCAGCTCACCAGCCAAGTCCAAGTCGCCGTTGAGTCGCAGCTTTACAACCTGTCCAGGTGCGTTGACCGCCTCGATGCCGAATACCGAACCCTTCCTGCTGTGATGACCTGTCCCACGCACTCTCTCCTTCGCAGAAGTTCAATGTTTGATTCCGTGGATTAGCTTCTGGCTTTGGACTCGTTCAGGGTCACGGCCGCGCGAACGAGAGTCTTCAACGTCTCCTCGTCTATCTTCTCGCCCTCGTGGAAGTCGATGGCACGCCTCGTGTTCCCGTCAAGACTGGAGTTGAAGAGGCCCGAAGGATCCTTCAGAGCCGCCCCTTTGGCGAAGGTCATCTTCACGACGTTCTTGTAAGTCTCGCCTGTGCAGATCATTCCGTCGTGGTACCACACCGGAACCCCTCTCCACTTCCACTCCTCGACGACTTCAGGATCGGCTTCCTTGACCAAGGTACGGAGCCGGCTGAGCATCTCGCCCCGCCAGTCGCCTAGCTCCTTGATTCTCGCGTCTATCAGCTGAGAAGGAGACTCGCTCTTCTGCGACGCGCTCTTCGTCATGCCCGTTTCTCTTCCTTAGTCCCGAGGCTTTGATAAATGGGGGTCGTCCCCAACGTGCCGATTCTACCTGGAGCCGGAAACGCTGGCCCTAGGTCGTCCTGAAGTGCCGCTGGGTTACGGTCGATAACCGCCCCGCTCCCGGCGTTATGGGACATGCA
>Ga0224558_1004170_pt1 | contig 11416 bp, 8 predicted proteins | sample 714S32024metaG_FD_180682 | JGI IMG/M metagenome (GOLD analysis project Ga0224558, IMG submission 180682) | Peat soil microbial communities from Stordalen Mire, Sweden - 717 S3 20-24 | ecosystem: Environmental > Terrestrial > Soil > Wetlands > Peat | place: Sweden: Norrbotten County, Stordalen... | reverse complement strand
TGCTTCGTCGCTACGGTGCTAATCTTCTTCATTGCCGGTCTCCTTTATCTCTTGCGCTTCAAGCGCGTCGATAACTTGGGAGCGTACAGCATCCCGTCGGAGACCGGCCTTCTCATCCCATCTGGTTACATCAACTATCAATAAACAGCGAATGACGAGACTGGGTTTTCCACGCTATTGCAGCTTTACGTACTCCGCTTTGGCTTGTTTCAGGATGGGGAGGTCGGGATCGGCATCTTTCCACAGTCCGAGAAAATCCTGGTAAGCAATCTTCGCTTTCGCGGTGTCGCCGGACAGGGCATAGGCACGGCCGAGTCCGAGTCTAGCCAGCGCGCCAATCGGTTCATTTCCAACTACGCGGGCATGGTCCACAATCTTCTGAAACTCACGCGCCGCCGAGGTGCCGCCCTGCTTCTCGGCCAGATAAGCGATGCCCCGCAGGTAAACAGGATAGAGAGCAAAGGTGAAAGAAGTGTTCGCGTGCCCCAATTCATAAGGCTCGGCCGCTGCTAACGCTTCGACGGCTCGTCCTGCGTCGCCGTTCCGAAGCGCCGTCGCGGCCCGAATCATTGGCAGGTAGTCGTACTGGACAATCGTATCTGCCGGGAAGTTTTTGCGGAGATCGTCGGAGAGCTGGGCGGCTTGTGCGGAGTCGCCTGCCAGGGCGAGCGCGATCGCCGAGAATGCATTGCCCTGCCTGCTATTGGCTCGCATCATTGCGGCCTTGGCTTCCTGTTTCGCCCAGTCCATATTGCCCACCAGCGCTTCGCGCACGGAGGCGTGTCCCAGATACTCCGCAGCTGTTTCCTTTTCACTCACCCTTTGCGCGGAATCGGCGGCGCGGTGCGTCAAGTCCCGGCTATTGGCGAACTCGCCGTTATAGGCTGCCGTCTCGGATTCGAGGAAGAGGATTTGATCGTCGATCCCCGGTTTCCCCGTCGCGCTGGCTACCTGCTGCGCCATCCCGGCGGCATCGTGTGCCAGAAAGTCCACGTTGTAAAGGACCAGCGGAAGCCAGGGCGAATCGAGGTGGTGGGCACGCGATTCCTCCACTGTCGCCCGGGCCTGATCGAGCTGGTTGATCCATTGGTAGCTGTAGGCCAGATTCACATAGTTATTTCCGCTGCCGTTATTGTTCTTCATCGCCTGCAGCGCTCCGGCATGCGCTCCTTCGTAATTCCCCATAAAGGTGTACGTGAGCCATAGGTACATTTGCGGCTCCTCCTCACGGGGGTAGGTTTGCGCCCATAACTGATACGAGCTGCGGGCGGCCTCAAGATTACCGGTAACGACCAGTTCGTAGAATGAGGAAATGGCAAGCCGTTCGCTTTCGCTCGTCCGCTCGCGCAATTCGTAAGCCTTACGAGCGCTCTCGGCGGAGCGGGCGAATTCACTCAGGGGTTGATAACTCTGGCCCAACCGCAAATAAGCCATGGCGAAATTTGGATCCAGGGAAACCGCTTTTTCGAAAAGTGGAATGCCCGCGGCGTAGTCATTTGCCACGTCGATGGTTTGATTGCCGAGGGTATAGGCCTGCAGCGCCTCCAGTGACGGCGTGGTCACGCTCTCTTGCGGCGCATCATACTTCTGTACTGAGGCGAGCGATTCTCCCAATCTCTCGCGCAGTTTGGTCGCGGCGTTCCCGAGCGCTCCGAGGATCTGTTCCTTCCCGTTGGCTGTTACTTGCTCTTCCGAGAGTAGATCGCCGGTGCGGCAGTTCACTGCCTTCAAACCCAAAACATATTGGCTGCCCAAACTGGAAATAGAGCCTTCAATGGTGGCCGCGCTGGCCGTGCGCTGGCAAATGTCGCGCGCCAGTTCTGGCGTGAGCCGCGCCTGTTTTGGCTGGTTCATCAGCGTCAGCGATTGCGCGACGCGCTGGTCCGAAACCAGGCTAAGAAACGGCGATTGCTCCAGTTGCGCCGCAAGTCCTTGCCGCAATGTGCCGTCGAAGACCGTATCGCTGGTGGTATTGGTGAAATCAGCGAGAACAATCGTGTCTTTCTCGGTCAACGGCTTGGTTGCGCGGGAACGAAAGTAAAGGCCGCCAGCAACCAATGCGGCGACTACGACAAGCGCGGGAACCACGACTTTCCAGATGTTCCTGCGTTTGGTTACAGGAACAGCCGCCTGCCCCATACTTGAAGGCGAAGAACTGGCGACGCCCGGTATGGAACCGGATATCGGTACCGATTGCGCCGGTGCATTCCGCGAACCGCTTTCCTGCGTCACCGGCACCGTCGCAGAAGCTGCCGACATCACACGCCCGGTCTCGGTGTCTCGTTTCAGGCGTTGCAGATCCGTTCGCATTTCGGAGGCGTGCTGATAGCGGAGGTTGCGGTCTTTCTCCAGCGCCTTGCGGATGACCATTTCCAGTCCCAGTGAAACCCGCGAGTTCAGCTGTGACGGTGGCTTCGGCTCCTGGTGGAGGATAGAGCCGCAAATTTCTCCCGAACTGGAGCCGTCGAAGGGGAGCTTAGCGGTCGCCATCTCATAAAGCGTGGCGCCGAAAGAAAACAGGTCGGTGCGGGCATCCAGTTCCTTAGCTCGTACCTGCTCCGGCGACATGTAGGACACCGTGCCCAACATTGCCCCCGGACTAGTCAGGTGCAGTTCATCCGAATCTACGGTGATGGTCACGGAGTCGCCGCTGCCCGAAGCGGTTTTGGAGGTCATCTTGGCTAGCCCAAAGTCCAAGATCTTGGCATGGCCGCGTTCCGTTACAAAGATGTTGGCCGGCTTGATATCGCGGTGGACGATACCTTTGCCGTGCGCCGAGTCTAGCGCGTCCGCCATCTCGATCGACAGCGAAAGAATCTGCTCGACCTCCATGGGACGTCCCGCGATTCGATGCTTCAGCGTCACACCGTCTAGAAACTCCATGGCTATGAAAGCCTGTCCATCCTGCTCACCAATGTCGTAGATCGTGCAGATGTTGGGATGATTGAGCGCGGAGGCGGCCTTTGCTTCACGCCGGAAGCGGCTCAACGCTTGCGAGTCTTTGGCCACTTCGTCGGGCAAGAACTTAAGGGCGACAAAACGATCTAACCGGGTGTCCTCACCTTTATAGACCACACCCATGCCGCCGCCGCCGAGCTTCTCGACGATGCGGTAGTGCGAGATGGTTTGGCCGATCATGGGTCGCGCAATCTTAGACGGATGCCAAGGGGCAAGTCAATGAAAGCTGGGGAGTTGACAGGGTTCCAAAAGATAGTTGGTGAAAAATCGCGATTACACTAACTACCGGAGGGAGCCGGCTGCCCCCGTTTTGTGGTTGCCGAAACATGAGACTCCCGCAAATCGAGCCGCCGGACATAAGTCTTTATTCCTCAAAGACCTGGATCGAATTCCGAGAAAATGCAACCTCTAACTCATTGATTTTTAAATACTTTACAGGTAAGTCCTTATTTCTCAAAGACCTGGGCGTGACCGAGTTGCTAAGTCTTTGAGTTCAAAAGACCACATGGAGAGGGGTCAGAGCGATTGTGCTGTCAATGAGATCTTCCCTTTCGCCCCAAATCGCCTTGAACCCAATTTCCAGATCACATCCGCATGTGCGGCGATGCCTCGACGCGTTCTGGAGACTTCGGTAAGCTATTAAGTCCTCTTTATTTTCCACAGAGTCGATTCTTAACAAGTCATTGGAGGTTTCCTGATGCGCGAGGCCGTCGAACGACTGTGGCCGGAAATTCAGTGGATCAAGGACGCCAAGCTTCGTGCCCAAGTGACCGAAGCCTGGATCAAGGCGCTCGAGCGCAGTCCGCTGAAGCCTGATGACCTGAATAAGATTCCTTTTACTCTGCTGGTTCCGAATTGTCCGATCACATTCATGGAGCACAAGCGCTGCGTGGTGCACATTGCGCGGGACAGTGCGAAAGCGATGACGAACTTCATGGGTCGAGCGCTGCCGATCGACACGGATGTGGTGATTGCAGGCGCGATCCTGGCCGACGTTGGCAAGTTGCTGGAGTATGAGATTGGTCCGGATGGCAAGAGCCGGCAAAGTGAGCGCGGCGAAGCATTGCGGCATCCGTTTACCGGAGTCGCGTTGGCGATGGAGTGTGGCGTGCCGGATGCAGTCTGCCACATCATCGCCGCGCACGCCGCCGAAGGCGATCTGGTGAAGCGCACGACGGAAGCGTTCATAGTGCATCACGCCGATTTCATGGCGTTTCTGCCGTTCAAGAATCCAAAGAATGTGAAAGTGAAATGAGCGCGTGACGACCATCTCTCTAAAGTCTTGTCATCCCGAGCAAAGCGAGGGATCTGCAGTTTGCCGGGAGCAATACAGATCCCTCGCTTCGCTCGGGATGACAATCGAAACTCTTTAGCGATTCCGTATGAACTGATTTGAGGAGAAGCCAGTGGCAGCGAAAGAAGCGACCACCACCAAAGAAACCATAACCGCGACCATGTCCCGCTGGGCTGCGGGGCTTGAATACAAGCAGCTCTCGCAAGACGCGGTGTACCAGGCCAAGCGTTTTCTGCTCGATTCCGCGGGCTGCGCGCTGGGCGGATATCGGCAGCATGACGTAATCATTGCGCTCGAAGTTCTGAAGGAGATTGCCGGGCGCGGTCCGGCGACCGTGATCGGCACCGGCCAAAAGATGGACGCAGTTTCGGCGTCGCTGGCGAATGCCCTGATGATCCGCTGCATGGATTACAACGACATTTACTGGAAGCAGGACCCGTCGCACCCCTCCGATATTTTTCCGGCCGCGATGGCGTGTTGCGAGCGCGCCAAGAGCGATGGCAAGGAATTAATCGTTGGATTTGTGTTGGGCCACGAGTTCGAAATGCGACTGTGCGAGGCGGCTTTTCCTGGCATCCGCGAGCGCGGCTGGCATCACGCGACGCTGACGGCGTTTGTTTCACCGATCGTGGCGGGACGCGCTCTACATTTGAGTTGGGAGCAGATTCAGCATGCCATCGGCATTTCAGCTTCGCGGCATTGCACGATGGGCGCGGTGACTGCGGGCAAGCTGACGATGATGAAGAACACGGTCGATCCGATGGCGACGCAGAGCGGCGTGCTGGCGGCGCTACTGGCCGAGCGGGGGTACAGCGGTCCCGAACACGTGATCGACGGCAAAGAAGGATTGGTGCACTGTTTCGGTCCAGAGTGGAAACAGAATTTGCTGACCGATGGACTCGGCGAGTCATGGCGCATCACACAGTGCGGGATGAAATTTTTCCCGACTGAGGCGTTGACCCATGCTCCGATTTCGGCGGTGCTTGACTTGGTCAAGAGTAACGACCTGCATCCGGAGCAGGTCGAGAAGATTCAGATCCGTTCCCTGGCGCGCGCGGCTGACATTCTTTCCGACCCGAGCAAGTACGATCCGCACACCAAGGAAACCGCGGACCATTCGCTGCCCTATGTGATTGCGGCGGCGCTGGTGGACCGGCAAGTGACGCCGGCGCAATTTGAGATGAAGAAGATCATGGACCCGACGATTCGAGCTCAACTGAAAAAAGTGGAAGTTGTAGCGGATCCCGAGGTCGAGAAGGTTTTCCCGGCGCTGCAGCGGGTGATTGTGAATATCACGACCACCGACGGGCGGAAATACTCGAAGCAACTCGACTATCCGAAGGGCGATCCGCGAAATCCGCTGAGCGATGCGGAAATCGAAGAGAAATTCCGCGCGCTGGCGGAGGGCGTACTTTCGGCGAAGGCGCAGGCCAAGCTGATTGACGCGATTTGGAATCTGGAGAAGTGCGCGTCGGTGGCAAAACTGATGGCGCTGATGAAGGCTGATCTGAAGAAAAAACGCAATCGAAAGGCGCCAAGCCGAAAGCGAAGCGGCGTTGAGGACTGAAGAATGGCTGATCTAAGAGCAACAATTGCATCAAGCCTGACGGCACGTTACAAGAAACTGGCGGGCCTGGTTCGCGAACTGGCGGCGCCATTGAGCGACGACCAGTTTTGGGCCAAGCCTTTTCCGTTTGGAAACAGTTTTGGCCACCTCGTGCTGCATCTCACCGGCAACTTGAATTATTTCATCGGGGCGCAGATTGTCGGAACGGGCTATGTGCGGGATCGACCGCTGGAATTTTCGGAGGCGACGCGGCCATCCAAGACAGAGGTGTTGGAGAAATTTGATGAGGCGATTGAGATGGTGCTCGGCACGATCAATAGTCAGACGGCGGAAGATTGGTCAAAGGAATACTCGGCAGTGGGTGTGGACGTGCGCGACCGGTTCGCCGTGGTGCTGCTATGCGCGACACATTTGCATCATCACATTGGGCAGATGATTTATCTGGGATTCGAGTTGAAGCGGAGAGGCTGAGTTACCGGGATTAATCATGGGCCAGACCATCGTGGAAAAAATCGCGCAGAAACACATGACCGAAGGGCCGGCGCGGCCGCTTCGGACGGGGGATTTTCTGTCAATTCGCCCGCACCGCTGCATGACACATGACAACACCTCGGCGGTCATGAGCAAGTTCAAGGGCATCGGCGCGAAAAAGGTGAAGGATTCGCAGCAGCTAACGTTCGCACTCGATCACGACATCCAGAATCATGATGAAGCGAACCTGAAGAAGTACCGCGCGATTGAAGCGTTCGCCAAAGAGCAGGGCGTGGATTTCTATCCCGCCGGGTCGGGCATCGGGCACCAGATCATGGTGGAGCGCGGGTATGTGGTTCCCGGTTCGTTCGTGGTCGCATCGGATTCGCATTCCAATATGTATGGCGCGCTGGGCGCGATCGGAACGCCGATTGTTCGCACGGATGCGGCCGCGGTGTGGGCCACGGGCGAATTCTGGTGGCAGATTCCGCGGTCGATTCAGGTTGTGCTCGAAGGTAAGTTGCCGGACGGGGTCACGGGCAAGGACGTCATTATCACTTTATGCGGGCTGTATAACCACGACGAATGCCTGAATGCGGCGGTCGAGTTCACGGGGCCGGGAGTGACGTCGCTTTCGATGGACGCGCGGCTTTCGATTTCGAACATGACGACGGAGTGGGGTCCGCTGGTAGGCTGGTTTCCGGTGGACGAGGTCACGATCCAGTATTTGCGCGGTGTTTACCAGCGGCTCAAAGCGATGGGCATGGGTACGAGTGTCGTCCGGTTTTCAGAAAAGGACATTGAGAGCTGGGAGAAGAATCCTGCGACGCCGGATGCGGATGCGGTCTATGCGGCGCGGATTACGCTCGATCTTGGGCAAGTGACGCCGCACGTGTCGGGGCCCGATACGGTGCAGGCGATGCAGTCGCTGGCTGAAATTGAGACGAAGAAAGTTGCGATCCAGAAGGCGTATCTGATTTCGTGCGTGAATTCGCGGCTGGAAGATCTGGCGGCGGCCGCGAAGGTGCTCAAAGGTCAGAAAGTTGCTTCGGGCGTTAAGTTCTACTTGAGCGCGGCCAGCAAGTGGGTGCAGGAAGAAGCTGAGAAGCGTGGCATCTGGCAGACGCTGATGGATGCGGGCGCGCGGCCGCTGCCTTCGGGTTGTGGCCCGTGCATTGGGCTGGGCGTGGGATTGCTTGAGGCGGGCGAGGTCGGGATCTCGGCGACGAATCGAAACTTCAAGGGCCGCATGGGATCACGCGATGCGAAGTGCTACCTGGCGAGTCCGGAAGTAGTGGCGGCGTCGGCCGTTGCCGGCTATATTCGCGGGCCGCATGAATTTGCGAATCGCGCGCCGCAGCGCGCCTACACCGAATTGGCATCGGTGTCAGCGTCGGGTGCCGCGGAGAAAGTTGAAATCCTGCCAGGCTTTCCGCAGCGCGTGAAGGGGCGACTGGTGTTCATGCCGCAGGATAACGTCAACACCGACGCGATTTATGGCAAGGACTTCACCTATCGCGACGACATGACTCCGGAAATGATGGCGAAGGTGGTGATGGAGAATTACGATCCCCAGTTCGCCGCGAGCACGAATGCGGGAGACGTCATCGTCAGCCAGTTCAACTTTGGCACCGGGTCGAGCCGCGAACAGGCGGTCACCTGCCTGAAGGCGAAAGGCATCCCGCTGGTGATCGCGGCCAGCTTCTCGCAGACCTATCTGCGCAATGCGTTCAACAACGGCTTTTTGTGCATAGAAGTGCCGGAATTTGTGGCGCGTGTGCGCGAGCAGTTTGCAAAGGAGATCGCGGCGAAGCAGAAGACGATCGTTCCTGGGGACGAAATTGATATCGATTTCACTTCGAGTACGATCAGCTGGCGCGGAGAGAAATTTACGTTCCCGGCGCTGGGCAGCGTGCCGCAGTCGCTGGTGATTGCCGGCGGAGTAGAGAATCTGGTGGCGAAGCGGTTGGGCGTGGCTTAGATTTGTTCGCCGCCGAGACGCCAGCACGCCGAGAAATGCAGAGGTCCTTCGCTTCGCTCAGGATGACAATTTTCTTGACGGTAGAAAGTCCGAGGAGCAATTATGGCGAAATATACAGTTATTACTATGCCGGGAGACGGCATCGGAAACCAGGTCCTACCGGAGTCATTGCGGGTTTTAAAGGCGGTCGGCTTTGACGCCGATTACATTCATGCCGACATCGGATGGGACTGCTGGCGCACGCAGGGTAATGCGCTGCCCGACCGGACCATCGAGTTACTAACCAGGCATAAGTTGGGTTTGTTCGGCGCGATTACCTCGAAACCGAACAAGGCGGCGCAAGCGGAGCTTAAACCAGAGTTACAACACAAAGGCTACGTTTATTACTCGCCGATCGTAACCATGCGGCAGAAATTCAATCTCGATATCTGCATGCGGCCTTGCGTTGGATTCGCGGGCAATCCTCTGAATTACATTCGGAAGAAAGCGGATGGCGGCTACGACGAGCCGAATATCGACACTACCGTGTTCCGGCAGGGTACGGAGGGCATGTACGCAGGCGTGGAGTGGACGAACCCTCCGGAGAACGTGCGCGCCGCCTTGAACAGCCATCCCAGGTTCAAGGCGTTTGCCAGCGTGCCCGGACCGGAGATCGCGGTGAGTTGCCGCATCATCACGCGCAAGGCGGCCCAACGCATCGTGACTGCGGCTTTCGAATATGCGAAGAGGCGCGGGTTCAAGGGCGTGACGATTTGCGAGAAACCGAATGTGGTGCGCGAGACGTCGGGCATGATGGAAGAGGTGGCAAAAGAGGTTGCGAAAAATTACCCGGGGATTGCGCTTTGGTCGACGAACATTGACGCGCAATTGATGTGGCTCAACAAAAATCCGGAGGAGTACAACGTGGTCGTGTCCTCGAATCTGTTCGGCGACATTCTTTCGGACGCGTTCGCGGGTCTGGTGGGTGGGCTGGGATTCGCGGCGTCCGGCAATATTGGGGATGACGTGGCGGTATTCGAGCCGACACACGGCTCCGCGCCGAAGTATGCCGAGCTGAATCCGCCCATCGTGAATCCCATTGCGATGATTCTTTCGGCCGCGATGATGCTCGATCATGTGGGCGAAGGTCAGAAGGCGAACCGCATCCGCCAGGCGATTGCGGATGTGGTGCGTGAAGGAAAAGTCCGGACCTACGATATGATGCGCTTTACGGGTGGTCCGAAAGCGATCAGTCAGGGCGCGGCTTCGACGGTGCAGATGACGGATGCGATTTTGGACAAACTGGAAATAACGGCCAGTTGAGAATCTTCGAGTTGAGGAAGTTATGAGCAGCGCTGTCGAGACTACGTCCCCGCATTCTGGTGAGGCAGGCCATTGGGGCGAAGAAGTTCGGTCGGACGTGCACGTCGCCTTTGAGGCGCGTGACAGCGGCGGAGTCGATATCTCACTGGAGTCGCGCGTTGCGCCCTATTACGGCACGGCGATCTTGGACCAGACTCGAGAAGTTCTGGGCGAACTCGGAGTGAAGCACGCGCGGGTTGCGATTCATGATGAAGGTGCGCTGCCTTTTGTCATCGCGGCTCGCGTCGAAGCCGCAGCCAGGCGCGCAGGGATCGCGCTCGGGAAACGCTCGCTGCCTGAGCAGCATCCGCTACCGGCGCCGTCGCAGAAGGATAGGCTGCGTCGGTCGCGCCTTTATCTGCCGGGTTCTGAACCGAAGTACTACATCAACGCCTTACTGCATGGGCCGGATGCCGTGATTCTCGATTTGGAGGATTCGGTGCATCGCGGAGAGAAAGATGCCGCTCGCATTCTGGTGCGAAATACTTTGCGGACGGTCGATTTCGGATCGTGCGAGCGCATGGTGCGCATTAACCAGTTGCCGCTGGGGCTGGAAGATCTGGCGGAAGTGGTGAGCGAGAGTCCGGATCTGATTCTGATTCCGAAGGTCGAGGAGCCCGAGCAAGTACGGGAAGTGGATCGCATGGTCGGAGAGATCAAGGCGCGCCATGGAATCATCCGGCCGATCTGGATCATGCCGATTCTGGAATCGGCGCTGGGGATCGAGAACGCATTTGCCGTCGTGATGGCGAGCGAAAACGTGGCCGCGCTGACGATTGGGCTTGAGGATTACACGGCCGACCTGGGCGTGGTGAAGACCGCGGAAGGACGAGAGTCGCAATATGCGCGGTCGCGCGTGGTGAATGCAGCGCACGCCGCGGGAGTGCAGGCGATTGACTCGGTCTTCAGCGATGTCGCCGACATGGACGCTCTGCGACGTTGGGGAGAAGCCTCACGGGCTGCGGGATTCGAAGGCATGGGATGCATTCATCCCGGGCAGATTCGCGTGATCCACGAAGCGTTTCAACCCACCGCGATCGAGATCGAAAGGGCGCGGACAGTGGTTGCCGCTTTTGAAGAAGCGCAAAACAAAGGATTGGCCGTGGTGAGTCTGGGTTCGAAGATGATCGATCCCCCGGTGGTGCAGCGGGCACTGAAGCTGGTGGAGCGGGCGAAGGCGATGGGAGTGATTTCGTGAGTGTGAGTGTGAACGCGAAAGAAAGAGTAGAACTGGCGCATAACGCGGCTGGGCGTGCGGTGCCGACGATGGTGAACGGCAAGCCGCAGATTCCGTTCCTGGGCGCGGGAAGATACCAGCCGCGCGGACGAAAGGCGGCGCCGGCGATCTGCTCGAATAAAGACTATCCGGATAGTGGCGATAAGCGCGTGGCCGATCTGGAAACGGCGCTGCGCCACTGCGGACTGCGCGACGGGATGGTGATCTCGAACCATCATCATCTGCGCGACGGCGATAAAGTGGCGCTGATGGCGCTGGAAGCGGCGGCCAGGATCGGCGTCAAAGATCTGATGTGGTTTCCGAGCGCGTCGTTCCCTTCCCAGGAGGGTGCGATCGAACTGATGGAAAAAGGCGTGATCCATCACATCGAGGGTTCGATGAACGGGCCGCTGGGCGACTACTGCACGCAGGGGAAGATGCGCGGCATGGGGGTGCTGCGTTCGCATGGCGGCCGCTACCAGGCGATCCAGGATGGAGACGTTCACATTGACGTCGCGGTGATTGCGGCGCCGACCGCCGATTCTTTCGGGAATGCGGATGGTTCGCACGGCAAGTCGGCCTGCGGGT
>Ga0224558_1004165_pt1 | contig 11429 bp, 12 predicted proteins | sample 714S32024metaG_FD_180682 | JGI IMG/M metagenome (GOLD analysis project Ga0224558, IMG submission 180682) | Peat soil microbial communities from Stordalen Mire, Sweden - 717 S3 20-24 | ecosystem: Environmental > Terrestrial > Soil > Wetlands > Peat | place: Sweden: Norrbotten County, Stordalen... | reverse complement strand
CGCCAAGGCCGGGCTGGTGGTGGCCGAGGTCCCGAGCTTCGAGCACAGCCGCCACTTCGGCTCCTCCAACCTCAACGCCTTCTCCGACGGGATCCGGGTGCTGCGCACCATCCACGCCGAGCGCAAGCGGGGGGCGCGGCGGGCCGCCCGTTCCTCGGCCACCTCGCCCCGGGACGTGAGCTCGTCGTGGCACGTACTCTCCACGGAGGTGGAAGAGGCCAGTTAGTTACCCCTCGTTGAGGGTGAGCGGGATGCGCCAGATGAGGCGCGTGCCGCCCTCGCGCGATGTGCCCAGCTCGAGACTTCCTCCGAGACGTTCGGCGCGGGTACGCATGTTCTTCAAGCCTCGCCCGTTGACGCCGGCATTGGCCATGCCGCGCCCATCGTCGACCACCACCAGGCGCAGGTCGTTCTCCGCGGCAATGGTGACAGCAACACGGGTGGCGGCCGCGTGCCGGCCCACGTTGGTCAGGGCTTCGCGGAGGGTGGCCAGGCTGTGATCGGCGATGGATCCGGTGACCGCGGAATCGACCAGGCCCGTGAAGGTCACATGCGGAACGGCCCCGATCACCGGGGTCAACTCGTGCAACAGGTCGAAGACCATGCGCCGGAACCCGTCCTGGTTGATGGTCATCTCGAGGTTGAAGATGGCCGTGCGGAGGTGACGGATGGTCTCGTCCAGTTTGATGATGGCGTCGCCGATCCGGCCGGCCACTTCAGGCCGATCCACCAGGCGGGCCGTCCCCTGCAGTGAAAGGCCGATGGCAAAGAGGCGCTGGATCACGGTGTCGTGGAGATCGCGGGCGATGCGGTCCCGATCCTCGGTGAGGGTGTGGTCCCGCGCCACGCTGTGCAGCCGGGCGTTCTCGATGGCGATACCCGCCGCCATCGCCAGCGTCTCCGCGGTGGCTTCGTCCTCCGCGGAGAATGCTGATGCGCCTATCTTCTCGGTGAGATAGAGGTTGCCGTAGACCTCTCCTCGGACCCGCACGGGCACACCGAGAAACGACGTCATCGGGGGATGCCCGGGCGGGAACCCGTAGCTGTCCGGACTGTCCGCTATGTTGCCCAAGCGCAACGGCTTGGCCTCGATGATCAGCGTGCCGAGCACCCCGCGACCGCTCGGGCGGGCCCCGATGGCGAACTCCTCGTCGGGCTCGAGGCCGACGGTGAGGAACTGATCGAGCGTCGTGCCGTTCTCACTCAGCACGCCGAGCGCACCATAGCGGGCATTCACCAGGGCGCACGCCTCTCCGACCAGATGTCGGAGCACGATCGGAAGGGTGATCTCACTTTCGATCATCAACATCGCCTCCACCAGCCTTCGGAGTTTGACGGGATCGTCGATCTGATCGAGTGGTGGCACCCCCTCAGGGTAGTGGTCGGGTCGAGGGCCGAAAAGGGGGGCACGAGAACGCACGGATGCGACGGTCGCGCCACCCGGGGTCCGGGCCGTGGCAAGATTGTTCCAATGACGATTCGCATTTTCGTCCTCGATGACCACGAGTTGGTCCGGACAGGACTGCAAACCCTGCTCGAATGCGAAGAGGACATGGAGGTGGTGGGCCAGGCCGCTACCGCTCAACTGGGGTTGGAACAGATCGCCACCCTGCAGCCCGATGTGGCCATCCTCGACGTCCGGTTGCCGGACGGAAGCGGTATAGAGGTCTGTCGGGAGATCCGATCCGCCTATCCGCAGATTGCGTGCCTGATGTTGACCTCGTACGCCGACGACGAGGCCTTGTTCTCTGCGATCATGGCGGGCGCCGCCGGCTACGTCCTCAAGGAGATCGGCGGCAGCGACCTCATCGGCGATATCCGCCGCGTGAGCCAGGGACAGTCTCTCATCGACGCCACGCTCTCGAAGGACATCTTCGACCGGTTGCGCAAGACCCAGAAGACCGAGGCGCGGTTGTCGAGTCTTTCGGCTCAGGAGCGGCGGGTGCTCGACCTCATCGCCCAGGGTCGTTCCAACCGTCAGATCGCCGAGGAGATCTTCCTGGCCGAGAAGACCGTCAAGAACTACGTGTCGAGTCTCCTCTCCAAGCTCGGGATGCAGCGGCGCACCGAGGCAGGGGTCTACGCCGCCATTCTGGCCGAGCGCAGGGCGGCGAACCCGAGAAACTCACTCCCCCAGGAAGGCTGACCCGCTCGGCCGTCTTCAGAGCGGATCGAATTCGATCCCGCGCTCCCGGAGCATCTGCTCGAGCCGCCGGCGCTCGGATATCGGGTTGACGAACCGAGCGGGATCGTGATCGATCGACATCGCCGCACACAGCGACAGCAGGATCCGGTCATGGTCGAGCTCACGCGCCAGATCCTCGGCCACGACATGCTTCTGCACCGAGGCGCGACGATGAAGGCGCAGCCGGCACTGTTGGAGATCGGCGACGAGCTCCTCCTTCGACGGGGGCTCTTGGTCCGCGTCCGAACTCAGCCAGAGGTCGCTCAGAAGCTCGCTGTACATCGACACACCTAAGGATTACCTATATGCCGCGTGACCAACTAGGGCCGAAATCCCCAACTTGGGTGAAAAGATCGCACCGGCGGCCGGCGCACCCGGGAGGACGGGCGGCCGTGGCGAACAGGAGCTACGCCGCGTCCCCGGCTCTCGCCAGGACCTCTTCGGCGGACTCGGCGCTCCGCGCCGTCACGGTTCCGAGGTTCGCCGAAACCTGCACACGACCGCCGGAAACGGAGATCGGGTCGTCGAGGACGTCCTGCACGCGCTGCATCAGCGGGCCGACGAACCGTTCGTTCTCAATGGTCATGACGGCGACCAGCTCGCTCTCGCCGACCCGGCTCACGGTGTCCTCGCCCCGGAGCATGGAGGTCAGGCGCCGGGACATGCCACGGAGCACCTCGTTGCCCGAGGGATACCCGAGCTGGTCGTTTATGTCCTTGAGGTTGCCCAGGTCGATGTGCGACACGACGACACAGCCCCCGTGCCGCCGGCACCGGGTCAGCTCCCGGGTCAACCGGTCGAGGAGCAGCATCCGATTGGCCAGACCGGTCACGGGGTCGGCCAGCGAAAGTTGCCAGAGGTCGTCGTACCTGGTGGCGGGCGGCGTGACCCGGGTCGCGCCGCCGTCGTGCGGGTCAGCGGAGGAGATCTCCAAGAACATCGCCTCCAGGCTGGCCGGGAGCGGTTCCGCCGAGGGGTCGAAGGCTGCGTCTCGCTTCGGGGCGTGAGATCTGGCCGGTGGGGCGAGCACCTTCAGCGCGGTCGCGGTCGGCTCCGACGCCAGTTCCCGCCGAGCTGTGTCCGACTTCGACACAGTTCGTTTGATTCGCATAGAGCCCTCCGCTCTGTTTCTTCACATTTTAGCCGCGCCGCGGGATCCAAAGTAGGACCGGAAGTCCCAATTGTCCCGGAGCCATCGTCCTGGAGGCGGCGCCCGGATTCGAACCGGGGTACGGGGCTTTGCAGGCCCCTGCCTAAACCACTCGGCCACGCCGCCGTGAGAGCAGGGCGGTCAGCCTAGTGGGCGATGCCCTTACCTCCGGAACCGGCTCACCAGCCAGAAGACGCCGGCGATGAGGGCCACGATCACGGCAATCTTGACGATCTCGAAGATGATCCCCGCGATGCTGCTCAGGACCACGAAGGCGATGATCACCCCCACAACGCCCACGACGAACATGGCGAGGGTGTGGGTCCGCGTCACGGGCGAATTGCTTCCTCGGGGACTTACCTCATTACTCACGGTCCCAATGCTACGTTCCCGCCATGGTCGCCGACACGTCACTCCGTGAACGGCGCCGCGCCCTCCTGGCCCGCACCGACCTTCAAGGCGACGCGTTCTGCCGGGCCTACGCCGCCGAGGCCGACGAATGGCTCTCCGGTGTGGCGACACGGGCCGTCGGGGAGACCAACCGCCACCTGGTACTCCTGGCCGTCGGAGGGTATGGCAGGGGCTCGCTGTGCCCCTACAGCGACCTCGATGTGGTCCTCGTCCACCGGGGTCACCGCGACATCAAGGCGGTAGCGGACGCCATCTGGTATCCGGTCTGGGACGAGGGCGTGCACCTGGATCATTCGGTGCGCCGTCCGGCCGAGGTCCTGTCCGCCGCGGCCGACGACGTCCGCGTGGCCCTGGGCCTGCTCGACGCCCGCCTCGTCTGGGGCGACGCCAAGGTGGCCGATCCGCTGATCGTGCATGCCCGCACCGCCTGGCGGGAGTCCCTCGGCACGCGCTACCTCCCCGACCTCCAGGCCCAGATGGAGGAGCGGCACCGCGGGGTGGGCGACGTGGCCTTTCTCCTCGAGCCTGATCTCAAGGAGAGCCACGGTGGCCTCCGCGACGTCAACGTGCTGCGGGCCATCTCGGCCTATGCGCCCCTGCTGGCCGACTACGCCGACCTGGCGTCGCTCGAGCCGGCCACCGCCCTTCTCACCCGGGTGCGGGTCGAGCTCCACCGCAATGCCGGGCGCGAGCAGGACCGGCTGCTCCTGCAGGACCAGGACCAGATCGCCGCCGCCCTGGACTTCGAGGATGCCGATGTCCTCATGGCCGCCGTCTCGGCCGCCGGGCGCCAGATCGCCTGGGTCAGCGACGACGTGTGGCGCCGGCGCCGTCTGTGGGACCCGACGCCGCCGCCGAAGGCGCACCGACGGCGCCTCCGTCGCGCCGACCACCCGACCACCCCGGTTGGGCCGGTTCCCATGGGCCCCGACATGGTCGACATCGGGGGCGAGATCGCGCTGCTTCCGACGGCGCCCGTCTCGGAGGACGCCTCGCTCGCCTTTCGCCTCGCCGCCACGGCGGCCGAGCTCGACCGGCCGATCGCCAAAGGGTCCCTGCACCGCCTGGCCGACCGTATGCCGCCACCGGGGGACCTGTGGCCCCCCGCGGTGCGCGAAGCCCTCTTGCGCCTCCTGGCCGCCGGGCGCCCCGCCGTCGACAAGATCGAGTCGCTCGACCAGCACGGGCTGCTGGTGCGGCTCATCCCCGAGTGGGCCGCCGTCCGCAACAAGCCGCAGCGCAACGCCTATCACACCTACACGGTCGACCGGCACCTCCTCGAGACCGCGGCATTGGCGGCGGGGCTCACCGATAGGGTCGAGCGACCGGACCTCCTGTTGATCGGCGCGCTCCTGCACGACATCGGCAAGGGTTTTCCCGGCGACCACACGAGGGTGGGCATGGAGCTCGTCCGCACCATGGCGACCCGCATGGGATTCGGTCCCGACGACGTCGAAATCCTGGTGGACCTGGTGCGGCACCATCTCCTCCTCCCCGACACCGCAACCCGGCGCGACCTGGACGACCCGACGACGGTGTCGAACGTGGCCCGCGCCGCCGGGAACCAGGTCACGCTGCACCTTCTCGGCGCGTTGACCGAAGCCGACAGCCGGGCCACCGGCCCCTCGGCCTGGGGCTCGTGGAAGGCCGGACTGGTGGCGGAGCTCGTCACGCGCGCCGACCGCGCGCTCGCCGGCGAGGCACGGCCGGCGGGTCCCGCGCCCCTCCCGCCCGCGTATCGGGTCCTGATCGACGAGGTACACGCCAGCGGGCTCCCCTCGGTCTCCCTCGATCCGCCCCGTGTGGTCGTCGCTGCCCCCGACCGACCCGGACTGCTCTCGGCAGTGGCAGGCGCGCTGGCGCTCCACGGCATGGACGTGCGGGCGGCCAATGTGGCCGGCGAGGGCGGTGTGGCCGTCGAGGTCTTCACCGTCGAGGTGGCCCGGGGCACCTGGCCGGACACGGCGCGGCTCCGCGAGGACCTGGCGGCGGTGCTGTCCGACCCGACCGCCCTGGCAGAGCGACTGTCGGCCCGCGGTCGGGTGTACCCGGCCCCCCGGCGTTCGGCCGCGCACCTGCCCGGTGCCGACGTCCGGGTGGACAACGACGCCTCCGAGAGCGCCACGGTGCTGGAGGTGCGGGCTCACGACGAGGTCGGTCTCCTCCACCGCATCACCCGCGTCCTGTTCGAAGCCAGCCTCGATGTCGTCTCGGCCCGCGTCTCCACGCTCGGCGAGCTCGTGGTGGACGCGTTCTACGTCCGGGAGGCCGAGGGAGCGAAGGTGACGGATCCCCATCGCCTCAATCAGATCATCGCCGCGATCTGGGCCTCCCTGCCCGTTTGAGGCGCCAAACCCACTGGTAGCATCTCCCCAGCTATGGCCCAGGGAAAGCACGCGCAAAAATCGTCGCACGGGGGTGCCCGCCTGTGGGTGATCGCCGTCGCCGTCGTGGCCCTGGCCGTCGCCGCGGCCGGATTCGCCCTCATCCCCCGGCCCCACAGCCCCGCCGCGGCCACCACCTCTGCGCCGCCACCCATCCTGAGCGTGCTGAGCACGGCGCCGACCGGCGCCAACGTCGACAGCGGCTCGGTGATCTCCGTCCAGTTCTCCACCGATCTCGCGCCGGGGAGCTCCCTGCCGACGTTGTCGCCCCCCGTGGCCGGTCAGTGGGCGGTGCTGTCCCCCTCGCTCCTGCAGTATCAAGCGACCGCACCGCTGGTCCCGGGGACGCAGGAGACCATCACGGTTCCCGACGGTGCACGCGGCGTCGTGGGCTCGCGTGGCCAGCACCTCGACGCACCGTTCACGACGTCGTTCACCGTGGCCCCGGGCTCCACGCTGCGGCTGCAGCAGATGCTGGCCGAGCTCGGCTATCTCCCCCTCAACTTCACGGCGGCCTCACCCCTGACCTCACCCACCCAAGAAGGCGACCCCCAGGTCGGCACGTTCACCTGGCGCTGGGCCAACCAACCCGCCTCGCTGACGTCCCTGTGGACGCCGGGCACCTACAACGTGATCACCAAGGGTGCCGTGATGAATTTCGAGTCGCAACACAACCTCACCGTGGACGGCATAGCCGGCCCCACGGTGTGGAGCGCCGTGCTGACCGCTGTCGAGAACGGCCAGGGCGACGCCCTCCCCTACGGGTACGTCTATGTCAGCCAGACCCTGCCCGAGAGCGCGACCGTGTACCAGAACGGCGCCGAGGTCTACCAGACCGCGGCCAACACCGGAGTGGCCGGCGCACCCACCGGCGTGGGGACGTTCCCCGTCTACGCGCGGTACACCGTGACCACCATGAGCGGCACCAACCCCGACGGCAGCAAGTACGTCGACCCGGGGATCCGCTGGGTGAGCTACTTCCACGGCGGCGACGCCCTCCACGGATTCCCGCGGGCCTCCTACGGGTTCCCCCAGAGCGACGGGTGCGTCGAAATGCCCATTGCCAACGCCGCCGTCGTCTTCCCGCTCACGCCGCTCGGCACTTTGGTGACGGTCAACTAACTGAGCACCACACCCCTCCCCGACCAGTTCCGCCTGTTCGCCCAGGGGGCGGCGCGCGACGGGGCGACCACCTATGACGTCATCTGCCGCGGCATCGCCGACGATCCTGACATCCTGGGGCTGATCGGCGAGGCCCCCGTGCGCCAACGCCGGCCGAACCTGCTCCTGGCCGCCGTCCACTACTTGCTCTTGAGCGGTGCCGCACACCCGTTGGCGAACCACTACGACACGGTCCGCTCCCTCACCGGGAGAGGCGATGCGCCGTCCGGGGACCTGGTCGCCGACTTCAAGGACTTCGTCATGGTGCACCGCGCCGAGCTCCTCGCGCTCATCGCCGTGCGCAGCACGCAGACCAACGAGGTGGGGCGCTGCACCTCCCTTTTCCCCGCGCTGGCGACCATCGCCGGCGGCTACCCCGACGGCCAGCCCCTGTGGCTCCTCGACCTCGGGACATCGGCCGGACTCAACCTGCTCTTCGACTCCTACGCCTACACCTACCGCCAACGGTCGGACGGGGCCACCCTCGAGGCCGGCCGCAGTGGCGCGCTGGTCCACCTCGACTGCGCCGTCCGGGGAGAGCTGAGCGACCTGCCTACGCTGGATCTCCCGCCCATCGCCGGCCGGACGGGGATCGATGCCCTCCCGATCGACCCCACCTCCGAGGATGGCGCCGACTGGCTGCTGGCCTGCCTGTGGCCCGACAACCTGCCACGCTTCGATCGCCTGCGCGGGGCACTGGCGACGGCGCGCACCACTGCCGATCCACCCACCGTGCACCGCGGCGACATCATCGATACCCTGCCCGGCGTCGTCGAGGACATCTCACCGGACGGGCCACTGGTCGTGTTCCATTCGTGGGTGGCGGCCTACCTCAGCCCCGAGCGGCAGACTCGGCTGGTCGAGACCGTGCGGACCCTGTCGCGCACCCGGCCCCTCCACTACCTCTACGCCGAGTCGCCCATCGAGACGCCCGGACTCCCCACTCCTCCCTCCCCTTCGCCCAGCTCGACCTCACACCTGGCGACGGCCGTGGTCCACCTCGCCCCGGACGGCTCGCCGCCGCTCCGCCTGGCGGACATGCACCACCACGGGAAGTGGTTGCGCTGGTGGCCTACTCCGAAGGGCCCCACGGGGCGTCACGCCGGGCCGGCACCCGCACCCCCTCGTCGGTGACCATGGAGGCCGACCCCACGGCGGATCGGCCGAACTTGTCGCGGATGGCATCGATGGCCGCCGTGGCGTCCTGCCACGACTGCTCGCGCGACGTCGCACTCTGCGTGCCGTCGTCGCGATCGTCCCCGAGGTCGAAGGCCAGTTGATCCCCGCCGCCCTCGACCAGTCCCGACGCGCTCACGCCGAGTAGCCGGATCCCTTCGCCCGGGTCGATTGCCGACAGGAGGGAGGAGGCGACCTGTCCCAGGGCACCGCCCGTCGTAATGGCGCGGTCCAAGGTGTGCGAGCGCGTCTGCAACGAGAGATCGCGGAACTTGACCTTGACCGTGACCGTGCGGGCGGCACTGGCGGAACCCCGCAACATGGTCGCCACCGACTCGGCCATCCGCAGCACGTGTCGTTCGAGCTCCCGCGGGTCCACCAGGTCCTGGCTGAAGGTCTCCTCGTGCCCGATCGACTTGGCCGGACGGTCGGGCGTGACCGGGCTGGGGTCATCGCCCCGGGCCAGGGCGGCCAGATGGAGCCCGCTCGCCTTCCCGATCCGCCGGACCAGCGTCTCGGGCGGAATGGCGGCCAGATCGCCCACCGTGCGCACCCCGAGCTCATGGAGGCGGGTGGCGGTCGCCGGCCCGACACCCCACAGCGCCTCCACCTGGTGCCCGTGCAGGAAGGCCAACTCGGTGGTGGGCGCAATGGCGACGACGCCGGGTCCGGGCAAAAGACCGGCCCGGCTCACCCGGGGCTTCGCCGCCCGCGAGGCCAACTTGGCGATCATTTTCGAGCGACCGATGCCCACCGCACAGTCCAGTGACAGGTCGGAACGCACGCGGTCCCGCAGCCGCTGCGCGATCGTCTCGGGGGAGCCGAGCATGCGGATCGCCCCGGCCACATTGAGAAAGGCCTCGTCCAGCCCGATGGGCTCGACGAGCGGGGTGATGTCCGTCAGGACCCGATGGAGCTGTCCGCTGATCTCGGCGTAGCGGCCGTGCCGCCCCGGAAGGAACACGGCCTGGGGGCACAGCTGGCGGGCGCGTACCGAGGGCATGGCGGAGCGCACCCCGAAGACCCTCGCTTCGTACGTGCACGATGCGACCACTCCCCGGGCGCCGGCACCACCGACAATGACCGGGAGGCCGGCCAGAGTCGGGTCGTCGAGGACCTCGACCGAGGCGAAGAACGCATCCATGTCCACGTGCAGGATGCTGGGGGTGCCGCTCAGGTCATGCACGGAGCGTCAACCGGCGGAAGCCCTCGGCAAAGGGCACCCCGGCGCGGCGGCCCTCTTCCTCGGCCCGGCGCCGTATGGCCTCCCCGGCCCACCCGCCGGGCTCGGCGAACTGGGTGCGGTGGCACTCTACGGCGGCGGCCTTGCACTCGATGGTCTCTGACACGTCGACCCACTCATCGGGATCCAGCGTGCCGGACAGGAGCACGGTGGCCACCTGATGGGCCGGGCCTGCCTCGGGGAAGTAGAGCGGGAGCGCGGCCGCGGGCACCACGGCATCCAAAAGGGCCGCACCGGCGATGCGATGGTCGCGATGGTTGAAGTACTCCTGCCCGAAGAACATGGCCGTGGGGTCGTGTCCGCACACGACCTCGGGACGCAGCCGCCGTACCGACTCGACCAACGCCTGGCGGAACGCATTCGAATCGACCAATTCGCCGTCGGGATACCCCAGGTTGGTCACGCTCGTCAGGCCGATCAGCGCGGACGACTCCTTCAGTTCGTCCGACCGCACCGCGGCCAGCTCCTTCGACTTCACCGTAGGGTCGAATGTTCCCTTGCCGCCGTCAGTGCACACGACCAGGTGCACCGAGGTTCCCTCCTTGGCCCAGCGGGCCAGGGTGCCCCCGCACGCCACGTCGGCGTCATCCGGATGGGCGTAGACGGCCAACGCCACCGCGGGTATGTGATCCATCACCGTCGCTTGGGCTCCGTCATTTTGGTCAGGAGGCCGACCTCCCGCTGGAAGTCGCCGGCATCCTCAAAACCCTTGTACACACTGGCAAAACGGAGATATGCCACATCGTCGAGCGCCTGGAGCCGCTCGAGCACGGCCACTCCCACCTGCTGGCTCGTCGGCTCCGATGTCTCGCTCCGCAGGGCATCCTCGACCGCTTGGGCCAGTTCCTCCATATCCGAGTCGCTCACCGGCCTGTTCTTGCAGGCCGATCGCACGCCGGCCACCACCTTGGCCCGGTCGAACGGTTCCCGAAGCCCTGTGCGCTTCACCACCCACAGCGGCACTTCTTCCACCCGTTCGAATGTGGTGAATCGACGTCCGCACCCAAGACATTCACGCCGGCGCCGGATGGCGCCGCCGTCTTCGGCCAGACGCGAATCGACGACCCGGTCATCGTCAACGGCGCACCATGGACATCGCACACCGCCGACCATAGTCAGGGAATCAGGAGATGCTCCCCCGGCACGAGCACGGTGGACCCCGCTTCGCCGGCCAGCTGCCGCTCGAGGCCGGACACGTTGTCGCCACCCACCCGTTCGGCTATTGAGGCGAGGGTGTCGCCGCTGCGAACCACGTACTCCTGCCCCGCTGCGGGAGCCGAGCCGGCGATCGTCCTGCCGCCCAGTGCCCTGATCGGCAACATCAGCAGGACCAGCAGCACCACCACGACCACTCCGAGGATCACCCGTCTCCTCTGCACGCGCGCCGAGGGCGCCGAGGGCGCCGTTCGCCCCGGTACGTCGGGGACGACTTGCAACCTGGGATGGAACGCTTCGTACTCAACCTCAAGTGCGACCGACATCGCGTCTCCTTCTTCGAACACATGTTCGCTTGATCCACATTGCAGCACGAACAGACGTTCGGTGTCAACCGATTTGTCGAACGCCTGTTCGTACCTCATGCCAGCACCCTAAAGGGGGGGTGTGACACGTGAGGCGCTATCGGCGTGACACCCCCATTTGATGTCACACCCCTTTCGTATGGTTCTCGTGTGGTCCCAGCGACACTCCCAGTCGAAGCGGCGTCCCTCTCCGAGGCGG
>Ga0224558_1004162_pt1 | contig 11433 bp, 12 predicted proteins | sample 714S32024metaG_FD_180682 | JGI IMG/M metagenome (GOLD analysis project Ga0224558, IMG submission 180682) | Peat soil microbial communities from Stordalen Mire, Sweden - 717 S3 20-24 | ecosystem: Environmental > Terrestrial > Soil > Wetlands > Peat | place: Sweden: Norrbotten County, Stordalen... | reverse complement strand
TGAGTGGTGCTAGACGCGCGAGGCAATGGTGAAGGTTCAGGTTCGTCATCGGAAGTGGCGGTCGAGCTCGTTGGCGTAACGGACGCCCAGAGTGTCGCTATGTTCGACTACCCATGTCGAGAGTCGGACATTGCCAGTTGCCGGAGCATCCGAGTCGGCCAGACCCTCAGCCATTGACCGATACTCGTCGGTCGTGAGCAGAACGTCACTCAGCACGACTCCTAGTGCTCTCGACATGGTGAGCAGTAGGCGGGCCGGCACTTTGACGATGCGGGCTCGACTGTCCACGGCGGCACGGATCTGCCGTACCAGTTCGATGAAAGTCGGCCGTTCGGCACCGACAGCGTCGACGATGCGGTCGTCGGGCCAGGTGGCTGCCTCCAGCGCCAGGCTGGCCAGGTCGCCGACGTGGATGGGCCGCACTCGGTAACTGCCGTTGCCGCCGATGGCGAAGACGGGCAGTCGACGCAGCAGCCAAGCAATGTTGTTGAGCAGCATGCCGCGCTCGTCGAAAAGCACCGACGGCCGCAGGGCGGCATAGGGGAGTCCGGTTTCGGCCAGAGCGCGTTCGACCAGCGCCTTGCCCCGGAAGTAGGAGTAAGGCGAGGCGGCCGACGGGTGGAGGATCGAGACGTGCACGATCTTGCGAATCCCGCCACGGCGCGCCGCGTGGAACAGCATGCGGGAATTCTCAACCGCCAGGGCGTGGTCGATCCTCTCGTGGGCAAAGCGGACCCAGTACGTGTTGTAAAGCGTCGTCGCGCCAGCGAGCGATGCCACGAGTCCGGGCGGGTCGTCGAAGTCGAGTGGCCGCACTTCTATGTCGGACTGGTCTCGACCGCGTTCGGGATGCCCCGTAAGGGTGCGGACCTGGCGGCCCGCGCTCCGCAGAAGGGTGGCAATGGCCCGACCCGAGTAGCTGAAGGCCCCCGTCACGACATCAAGGCCCGTGTCATCCTCCCGTCCTGACGCAGCTCCGGTCGCCGTCTCGGAGCCAACAGCGGTTGCACGCGATGTGACGGTTGCGCTCATAGGTCCCCCGCCCTTGCTGCGCTCGTTTCGCCCAGGCAGAGGACTGTGCTCACGGGAGGTGGAGTTGACCGTAGGTACTGCAAAGTCCCAATGCCTCGATGAAGAGGAAGGCGAAGATGATCGTCAGAACCACGAGGGTTCGCCACCGGTTTCCGCTTGGCGCCGTCGCCTGCGGCATGTACCAGTCGGGGAGCAGCGCGCGCCCCTGCGACAGGTAGACGGGCAGGGGAACTGCATCGCGATCCAGAGGCAGATCGGGATCGGCGGCGAGCGCCAGAGCGGTGAGCTGCGCGTCGCTGATGACGCTGTCATGCAGCTCCCAATCCGAGCCCGCCAATCGTGTCGTCGTGTCACTTATGGCATCAGCCACCATCTTGGTTCCTTTCAACGGCTACCCGTCCGTCGTCGATGCTCCGGCCGGTTTGGTGCTACTCGGATCGCCAGCACTGCTCGAAGTCCATCTCCACGATTCGAAGCGTAGGACCCGAGGGTCCGGTGTCCGTCGCGCCCGGCATTCACGCCCTCGTCGTGGGCCTCGGCTGATGCTCGCGTGGCGCGACACGCTCCTTGGGTCATCGGCGCCCTGGGAAGTGTTACGGGAAAGGCGAGCGGTGGGTCTGTTCGGGTCACCGCGTAACGCTTGGCACGCAACCGAAGACAGTGCTTCGAGACTTGATCCCCGATGCGAAGGAGACGCAATGAGGAGACTCGTCCGTCTGGCCATAGGTGCAGGCGCGGTCCTGGGGGTTTCGGCCCGGGTCGCGCCTGTCGCTGCCAGCGCCGAAGGACTTCATCGCGGACCGATCTTCGAAGAGGGCGCCGATCACGTCGTCTTCGTCCAGACCGACAACACCGCCGGGAACCAGGTCGTCGCCTACGACCGTGCCGACGACGGGAGCCTCACCCTGGCGGACGGCTCACCGGCCTCACGGGCGAAGAGCGCGCAGCCGCTCGACGGCAGGTGCGAACGCCGCGGCAAAGGCCTCTACGTCCGCTTCGGTCGTCGACCAGCCCACGGACAGGCGAAGCGAGCGCTGTGCGTCCGCGCCCATGGCTTCGAGCACCGGCGAGGGTGCGAGGGACTCCGAGGAGCACGAGGAGCCCGAATGAGCGGCAATGCCCGCCTGGTCGAGGGCGAGGAGGACGGGCTCTGCCTCTATGCCACCTAAGGCGACGCACACGATGTGCGGCAGGCGGCGATCGGGATCACCGAGAACCTCCACGTCTTCGACTCGCGTCGCAGAGGCCTGCAAGAGGCCTGTTCGCCTTCGTGCCCCGGCTGCTTCCTCGTCGAGACGAGCACGTTCGGCGAGGACCTCTGCTGCAACACCAAAGCCGACGACCGCGGGGACGTTCTCGAGTCCCGCCCGCCGGCCACGCTCCTGGTCGCCGCCCACTATGAACGGCTCGATGCGTAGCCCCCGCCGCATCACCAAGGCACCGATCCCAGCGGGGCCGCCCAGCTTGTGAGCGCTGACCGATACCAGGTCGGCGCCGAGCTCGTCGAGGGCGAGGGGCACGTGCCCTGCGGCCGCACAGGCGTCGCAGTGCACCCAGATTCCATGGCGGTGGCACATCTCGACAACCTCGGCAATCGGCTGGAGCGTTCCCACCTCGTGGTTGGCCGCCTGGCAGTGCACCAGTGAAGGGGCCTCGTTCGTCGTTGCGCACCTCATGATGACGTCTTCCATGGTGTCAGGGTCGATCCGCCCGGCACTGTCGACCGGCACGTGTGTCACGTGCGCGAGGCGCGCGGACGCCTCACGAACGCACGAGTGCTCCACTGCGGCGAGGAGAATCGGTCGTCCCGGCCGCGCGCGGATGGCACCCCACGACGCCGCGTTGGCTGCTTCGGTTCCGCCGGAGGTGAAGACCACCTGGCGCGACCGCGTTCCGAGGAGCTCGGCGACACGGTCGCGCGCCTCTTCGACGGCGACTCGCGCGGCGCGGCCTTCAGCGTGCAGCCGTCCAGGGTCGCCTGCACCTTGCCCGTACCAAGGGGCCATGGCGGAGGCGACCTCGGGGCGAGGCGGCGAGGTGGAGGCGTGGTCGAGGTAGTGGCGCGTTGGCAGGGTGCAAGACGCCAGGCGCAGACGCGACGGGGTCAAACCAGAGCGGCGCAGGCGTCGTCGCCGCGTGCCCTCGACGAGAGCACTACGGGGATCAGCTCCCCGGCGGCCACGCTGCAGAGTCCGGCGAGAAGACCGCTCACCATGCCACGGTCGACCGCGCAGATAACGGGGTGGGACAACGCGGCTTCGCCGAACGGGCAGTGCTCGGACACCACGGCGGTGGCCGATCCCCGGTCCTCGGCGTGTGCTGCGAACCCGTGCGCGGTGAGCGCGTTGGCGATGGCGTGCATGGCACCGCGCAACGAGCGCTGTCCCTCTCCCGGCTCCATGCGTTGTGCCAACAGCCGGCCGTACTCCTTGCCCACCCGTTCGGCCATCCGCTCGGCCTCATTGGGCCCCAGGAGCTCGAGCGCTTCTGCGAGGAGGCTGACGAGCAGGTCATCACGTTGGGTGATCAGGTCCAAGTTCAGCTCCTCGCCAGGCACACCGGCCGCGTGGTAGCGCTTGGACGGCCGTCCGGCACCGGCGGCGGGGGATCGCTCGAGGCTTACCTCCAGGTAGCCGCCCGAGGCCAGGCGATCGAGGTGGTGCCGTGCCACGTTCGGGTGAAGCGAGAATGCCGACGCGATTTCCGAAGCCGTGATACCCGGATGCGAACGGACATGGAGGTAGATCTCTCGGCGTGTCGGATCCCCGAACGCCGAGGTGACCGCGGCCACTGCGGCTGAGAACCGCCGGTCGGCCGGCTTGGTCTCCGCAGTCTCGAGCGCGCTACGCACACCACTAGTCTATCTGGTAAGGCGGCGAAGTCCCTGGTCGCGCTGTCTCTTCAAGGCTCCTCGCCTGAGAACTCCTCGAAAGGAGCACTCTTGGCTCCGAACATCGCAGAAGTGCGTGGCGCGTTGACGGCGGTCGAGGACCCCGAACTGCTGCGCGGGCTCGGCGAACTCGGCATGGTGCGCGACGTGGAGCTCGGGCGTAGCAACGTCTCGGTGTCTCTGACACTGCCGGTGGCGCATTGGCCGGGGCGCTCGGAGCTGGAAAGGCGCGTCGGTGATGCCTTGAGGGTGTTGCCGGGTATTGAAGACGTGCGAGTGGAGATGGTCGCGATGAGCGACGACGAGCGTGCGGTGCTGCTCGAGCGCTTGGCGAATCCTCCGGGGGGGGAGCCGGCGCCGATTCCGTCGCGCCCGGCCACTCGTCCGGTGCACCGGGCCCCGGGGGCGGCGCCCGGGCCCCTCGAACAGGGCGAGGGGCGGCCGAACCGCTTCTTGGCCCAGGGATCTCGCACCCGGGTCGTGGGGATCTCCTCGGGCAAGGGAGGGGTGGGCAAGTCCGCCGTGTCGGTGAACCTGGCGGTGGCCCTGGCCGCCCAGGGCCACGAGGTCGGCCTGCTCGACGCCGACGTGTACGGGTACTCGGTTCCTAAGATGCTCGGGGTCACCCACGAACCGGTGGCAATCGACCAGCTCCTCGTGCCCCCGGTGGTCCACGGAGTGCGATGTCTGTCCATGGGGTTTTTCGTACCTGACGAGCAGCCGGTGATCTGGCGCGGGCCCATGCTGCACAAGGCTCTCGAGCAGTTCCTGGTGGACGCCTACTGGGGGGAGCCTGATTATCTACTCATCGACATGCCCCCCGGCACCGGCGACGTGGCCCTCTCCCTCGGCCAGTACCTACCTCGCACCGAAATCGTGGTGGTGACGACCCCGCAGGCGGCGGCTCAGCGCGTCGCTCAGCGCGCGGCCTTCGCCGCGAAGCGCTTGAAGCTCCCCGTGCGCGGGGTGATCGAGAACATGTCCTGGTTCACCGGTGACGACGGCACCCGTTACGAGCTCTTCGGCGCCGGCGGGGGCCAGGTCCTCGCGGAGTCACTCGAGGTGCCGCTTCTGGGTCGCATCCCGCTCGTCCCCGCCGTGCGAGAGGGGTGCGACCAGGGAGTGCCGGTGCGAGTGGCGGATCCCTCGGGCGAGGCCGCCGAGGCATTCGACTCGCTGGCCGAAGCCGTGGCGAAGCTGGGTCCCGCGCGCATCTACCGTTCGGAGCTCACCGTCAGTTGAGGTCGTTGCACCCTCACCACTGGCGGGAGCCTCGCGCGATTGCCTGGGGAAGTCGCGCCGGGTCCCATCCGAGGTCGCAGATGGCACGGTCCATGGCGAAGCGGTCGGTCATCCCTGCCACGTAAGCCACCGCTGTACGTACTGCAGCGTCGCTTCGCGCCTCCAGCCCACCGGCGCGACGTACATCGGGGATGACATAGGGGTGATCGGCGAAGTGGCCGACGAGGGCGCGAAGTACCTCGATCACCGCTGAGCCCTGAGCTACCGACGCGGGGCGAAGATAGACGTGCTCGTAGTTGGAACGGCGAAAGGCCGAGAGGGCTTCGGCCATCTCCTCGTCCAACGCGATGCGTCCCGTGCGAGAGATGGTGGCGACCATCTCGGAGATGAACGCCCGCAGCTGGCTCGAGCGATTCTCACCACAGCCGGCGCGAACGAGATGTGGCAGGAGCGAGCGTGAGACGATCCCCGCGCGGACCGCGTCCTCCCAGTCGTGACAGACATAGGCGATCCGGTCCGCCCAGCTGACGACCTCCCCCTCCGGCGTCGACGGAGCAGGACGCGACCAAGAGTGGTTCCGGATGCCGTCGAGGGTCTCTTCACAGAGGTTCAGGTCCGCCACCGAGACGTCGGCCCCCCAGACTGCATGGTCGAACCCTTCGGGTAAGAAGGTGCCGAGTGCGACCTCGCTGGCATGTCCGCCCGGCCCGTGACCGCAGTCGTGCCCCAGTGCGATCGCCTCGGTCAGTGCGATGTTGAGTCGGCATGCCCTGGCTACGGAAGTGGCGACCTGGGCCACCTCGAGGGCGTGTGTGAGGCGCGTGCGCTGGTGGTCCGCAGGGAAGATGAACACCTGGGTCTTCCCCGCCAGGCGGCGGAACGCCGTCGAGTGCAGGATTCGGTCACGGTCGCGTTCGAAGCACGTTCTGAACGGATCGGGTTCCTCGGGCTTCAAACGGCGTCCCGCGCCCGTGGATCGTGTCGCGCCAGGTGCGAGGAACTCGTCCTCTGTCTCCTCACGAGCCTCACGCGGCAGGCTGCAGGAGTACCCCTCGGGGGCGGCGATCGCCGTGGAGTTGGCGTGAGCCGTGCGAAGGCCTCCAGCGTCATGGCCCGACATGGTCGCCGCCCACCGGCGCGCTCGCTCGCTCTGGGAGCCCGTCACGACTATCAGTGTGCACCACGGCTGTATCGTCGATGCCGGCCCGCCCGGGCATGCCCGAGCGGGCCGGCAGATGCGCTCAGATCACCGGGGCAGGCTTCGGACGATGGGACCCCGCCCTGGTCGGACAGCAAGAGGGCTGACATGACGGCTGACAAGACGGCTGATCGGAGGAGCACAGCGGTGGATGTTCGCATAGGGATCGTTCAGAGCATCAAGGAGCTCGAGGTCGAGCTGGGTGAGGACGTCGATCGCGAAATCGTCATGGGTGACATAGAGGAGGCATTACAGAACTCCGAAGGCGTTCTGTGGCTCACCGACCGAAAGGGTCGCCGGGTGGCGGTCCCGGTCGCCAAGATTGCCTATGTCGAGGTCGGTGCCCCCGTCTCTGAGCGGCGGGTCGGCTTCGGCGCACCCTGAGGGCGTGCGCGTCGACGCGCAGGCCCCGGGCCGTTGATGATCCCCCTTCTCGACCGGCGGCTCCTCTTCGTCACCGGCAAGGGCGGGGTGGGAAAGACGACGGTGGCCGCCGCCCTGGCGCTGTTCGCCTCCGAGCACGGCCGGCGCACATTGGTGTGCGAGTCCGACGCCCGTGGAGACATCGCTGCCTACTTCGAGACCGGCCCGACCGGATTCAGCGCGCGAGAGCTTCTACCTGACCTGTGGGCGATGTCGATGAACACAGAGGCCTCGCTGCGCGAGTACCTCCGGCTGAGCTTGCGTATTCCGGTGATCGGTCGAATCGGCCCACTCGCCAAGGCCTTCGACTTTGTCGCTACCGCGGCACCGGGCGTCCGTGAGGTCCTCATCGTCGGGAAGTTCTGCTACGAGGTTCGTGAGCGTCATTACGACCTCGTGGTGGTGGACGCTTCGGCCACCGGCCACATCGTCGGGCAGCTCTCCGCGCCTCAGACCATCAACGAGCTGGTGAAGGTGGGGCTCATCCGCTCCCAGACCGGCTGGATGCTCGACATCCTCTCTGATCCGGCGCGCACGGGTCTGGTCGCGGTCACCACACCCGAGGAGATGCCGGTCAACGAGACGATGGAGCTCGCGGCCCGCGTGAAGGAGGAGACGACCGTCGAACTGGCATCGGTCGTTGTGAACCGGGTCCTGCCCGAGCTCTTCGGGAGAACCGAGGAGGAGATCTTCGAGCAGCTGTGCTACAAGGAGTTGACGGCGGAGCTCGGCCGACTGGCCGGTGGTGACGCCAGAACCGTGCTCGAGGCCGCTCGCTTGGCCGTCACCTTGCGGCGTACTCGCGCCGGGCACCTCGAGCGACTGCGCTCGGGGATCGATGCGAAGGTGCCCATGCTCTATCTACCCTTCCTCTTCACCCGGTTCCACGGGCTGCGCACCATTCGCCAGGTGGCCCGCTCGCTCGGCGAGGAGCTCGGCTTCTGATGGCGCATCGCGGTCCTCGTGGTCCGGATCCCAACGGATCGCTGAGCGGTTTGCTCGCGTCGCGCGAGATCGTGGTTGTGTGCGGTCCTGGCGGGGTGGGAAAGACCACCACCGCTGCGGCAGCCGCGGCAGTAGCGGCGGCACGTCTCGGCGGGAAGGTACTGGTGCTCACAGTCGACCCGGCGAGGCGTCTTGCCGATGCACTGGGGCTTCGGGGAATCGGCAACCGTGAGAGGCGAGTCCCCGATAGCGCGTTCACCGACGCCGGAATGAAGCCCATGGGTGAGCTGTACGCGGCCATGCTCGATACCAAGGAGTCCTGGGACGCGCTCATATCGCATCACGCCCCCGACGTCCGAACGCGCGAAGAGATCCTGGCGAACCCCCTGTACCGCAACATCTCGGGCCGGTTCGTTCAGAGCCATGACTACATCGCGATGGAGCGCCTTTTCGAGATCCACGCAGAGGGAACCTACGACCTGATAGTGGTGGACACTCCACCTACTCGCAACGCCCTCGACTTCCTCGACGCGCCCGAACGGATGGCGGACTTCTTCTCGAGCCGTTTGTTGCGCTGGCTCGTCGTGCCCTACCGATCGAGGATCGTGAACATAGCCTCCAAGCCTTTTTACCAAGTGGCAGATCGCATCCTGGGGACGCAATTCCTCTCCGACATTGCCGAGTTCTTCATCCTGTTCCAGTCGATGTACGAAGGGTTCGTCGAACGGGCACGCTCAGTGCAAAGGCTGTTGGCCGACAGAAGGACGTCTTTCATCGTCGTCTCTACTCTGGAGGTGGTGCCCCTGCGCGAGGGGGAGTTCTTTGCGAGGGCTCTGGCTGACCGCCAGCTCCATCTAGGAGCGATCGTGCTCAACAAGGTCCTCCCCGGGTACCTGCGCGATCCGATGGCCGCAACGGTCGCGGAGAGGCTTCGTGACGCCGCGGGCCAGCTGGCCGATCAACTCTGCCCTTGGATGGAGGGTGCCGACGTCGCGCAGGTGGAGAGGGTGTTGGCCGAGGTGGGCTCGAGCTACCTCGACTACCGGGTGGTCGCCCAGCGCGAGGCGGAGCAGCAATCCGAGCTGGCAGGAGCACCCGAGGCGTTCGTGAGCGTGCCCTACTTCGACACCGACGTGTACGACCTCGAGGGGCTGTTTCGTCTCGGGGCTCGCCTGTGGGGTGACTGACACGCCCATCACCAGGAGATTCGGTCACGACGAGCCCGGACTCGCTACGAGCGTTGAAGTACAGGGCGCGATCTGCCGAGAACTGTGGTGGAGAAGGAGGGCTGGCAGTTGTGCGAGCCGGGAGCGGAGGCCGAAGCAGGCCTGGGAGTTCGATCGGTGCCTGGGACCTATGGACCGCAGCAGGTGCCCTTGGAGGATCGGACGCGATGTCTGTGACAGGGGTCACTCGACGGGTGGCCGAGCTCTCTTCCGCCGCGCTGTGCGCCGAGGACGCCGAGGCATCAGGCGTGCACGCGCAGGAGCTTGTGGCCGACCCCAGTCGGGCGGTGGGACTGCTCGGCGCCCCGGACGTCCCTTTGGCGGCTCACCACTCGGTGGTCCAGCGATTCGGGGGCGTGGGAGCCCTGCTCGTGATCGCATGCGAGGAGTCGTGGCAGCGGCTGAACGCCCCGCGGGTCTCTGGTGAAGCTACATGGGCCGATTGGCTCGATGAGATTCACGTTCACCTTGCACAGCTCCTTCACCGGTTCGCCGACATCAGCTCGCAGGATATGGACTGCTTGGTGGAGGCGATCGAGAGGGCAGACGGGGGATCGCCTGGCAACGAGGCCGCGACCTCCCGCCGGTGGCTACACGTCACGTATGCGATAGCCGCACGCGACGGTACGGACGAGGCCCACCGTGCCTACGTCAAGGCGTTTCACCAAGTGCTCGCCCTGAAGCGGGCACTCGTCTGCACCTAGCCCTTCGACTGAGGAGCACCGCGTACCTGTCGGACCAGGCGAAGCGGCCCTGGTGCCACACGGGCGCGGTGTTTGCGCACGCACATCGCCCGAGTACGAGCGGTGCTTCCACGCCGCGTACGATGCGGGACGGCGTGCTCGACTACCACCTCCATCTATGGCCGCACGGACAGCGTGACACGGTGCCCACCCTCGAGAAGGTGGCGGCATACTGCGAGCGCGCAACTGCGGCGGGGGTCACGGAGATCGCGCTCACCGAGCATCTCTTCCGCTTCGTACAGGCGGACCGGCTGTTACGCGGGTTCTGGGAGCAAGAGCCTGACGCGGCGCTGCGCGTGTCCATGGCCGCGTACTGGGATGCCCATGCTCACGCCGACCTCGATGTCTACGTGTCATGCGTGGAGGATGCCAAGGCGGCGGGACTGCCCGTGGTGCTCGGCCTCGAGGTCGACTATTACCGGGGACGGATGGACCAGGTGGCAGAGTTGCTTGCCGGCTATCCGTTCGACGTCATGCTGGGCTCGGTCCATTGGATCGGTACATGGCGGTTCGACGACCTCTCCGACCCGGTCTCGATGGCGCAATGGCCCGCGCGCGCGATCGACGCCGTCTGGGACGGCTACGTCTCGGCCATCGAGGAGCTGGCCGATTCGGGTACATGTGACGTTCTCGCCCACCCCGACTTGGTAAAGGTTGCCGGACATCGACCCGAGCACCCAGAGGAGTGTTGGGACCGGCTCACCGAGGCAGCTGTCTCCTCGGGCATGGCGGCCGAGATGAGCTCGGCGGGATGGCGAAAGCCCGTGAACGAGGCGTATCCCGCCAAGGGGTTGCTCGCTCGGCTCGTGGCGCGAGGTGTACCGCTAACGACCGCCTCGGACGCGCATCAGCTGGCAGACGTCGCAGACCGAGCCGCCGACATGGCGGTCGTTCTCGAGGACCTGCACGTGGGCAGCTTGCGGGCCTTTCGGCGTCGTCGCCCCGTCACCGTGCCTCTAGGCACGACGTTGAGCCGGCCGTGATAACACCGGCGGAGCTCGCGGCGAGGAACACCGACCTGAGCGGCGAGGCGTTCACCTATCTGCAGCGCCTGACGGGGTCATGGGGGTCTCTTTCGGACCTGTCTTTCTCTGACTTGTTGCTGCTTGTTCCGCTGAGTCGGTCCACCGAGGGCAAGCTGCTCGTGCTCGGACAGATCCGCCCCACGACGGGCGCCACCTTGCTGCGTGTCGATCTGATGGGACATGTCGTGGAGCCTGCCGACTGGCCGGTAGTCGACGAGGTGCTTCGCACCCGAAAGATCTCAGTAGGCACCGTCTCTGTCGCCGAGGTGCTGTCTTCGAGCAGCACCGGCGATGGCGGGCATGGTGCTAGGGGCACGGGCGTCGTCGAGCGCGGTCTCACCAGCGCGCTCAGAGGTCCCGGGCCCCCTCGATTGCAAGCAGAGCTCGGCTCGCGCGATGTGCTACCGACAGGCGAAGTACCGGCGATCGGGGAGAGGGCTCAGCTCGAGTGCCTACCCGTCACCCACAACGGTGCCGTGGTGGCGGTGGTCGCCCGGGTGGGACCGCTTGGCAAGCGTCGCACCGACCGCCTCGAGCGCGTCTATCGCGACCTGTACCACCGCTTGGCCGCCATGGTCGCGGCGGGTGAATTCCCCCACGCGGGGGAGGAAGTCATGACCGAGGACGCCCCACGGGTGGGGGATGGTCTTCTGGTCACCGACATTGAAGGTCGGATCACGTACGCGTCCCCGAACGCTGTGAGCGACTT
>Ga0224558_1004161_pt1 | contig 11436 bp, 10 predicted proteins | sample 714S32024metaG_FD_180682 | JGI IMG/M metagenome (GOLD analysis project Ga0224558, IMG submission 180682) | Peat soil microbial communities from Stordalen Mire, Sweden - 717 S3 20-24 | ecosystem: Environmental > Terrestrial > Soil > Wetlands > Peat | place: Sweden: Norrbotten County, Stordalen... | reverse complement strand
TGCTCGGGTCGCGCGGACTGTACGTCTCCTCTCGCACTTCGCGCAGAGTGAGTCCAGCACTGACATGAACGTCCGCGTCTTCGCGCAGACAACGATTCCACTCAGCTGGAATCGGCTCTTGAGGAGTGGCACCGCCCAAGGTGAACTTGACGTCTTGATGTTGCGATCTACCCTGCTGCAACATCTCGTCGTATTGAATGGCGAAGGACCGAGGTAGTGACCTTCCGAGCACTCGTCGGGTGGCATGTATGGAGAGCGACGGCGACCGGTTCAGCCGGAAGCCGCTGAAGTGGAAGAAATAGAGGGGATGAGTTGATCCGTCAAACGTGACCTTCCACTCGTCGTGGTCCAGAACGACCTCGCGTTCGTGAAGATTCCAGTAGGCCACATTGCAGCCGGGTTCTTGGACGATCTGCACTCTTGTCTTGAGCGGGGCGAGGTCGAGTATCCGTTGATCGGTGAAATACCCTGCCGTGGGGTCGACGAGGCAATCGAACTGTAGGCGTTCGCTCCACCAGTCTAGGAATGGCAACGCCGTGAGTCGTGCCGAACAAAAGCCCAAGTTGTAGAAACCAGCTTGGAGGATGTCGTGCGATGACGGCTTGCGGCCGTCTCTCGGAATATCGGTGAAGATGTGTGGCGTCAGTGACACATCAAGGTGGTCATCCAGTAGGGGCGTGAAGTCCTTAAAGACTTGAATATCCGGGTCGAGGTAGGTGACTCTTTCCCAGCCTTGACAGAGAAAAGACCGCATGAGGGCCGGCTTCACGGAGGTAGCAAACTCTAGAGTGCTGTAGAACAGTACCGCCGAGTCAACATCAAAATCCCTCCAGTCGACCTCATCGACAGTTATTGCTCGATGGTCCGCTTCGCTTCGCGCAGCGACAAGGTAGTCATCGATGCCCTGTTGAAAGAACTCAACGTCGTTGCAGTCCTGCAAGACCAAGACTCGCATGACCGCTGAGGGAACCGCGATTGCAAGCGATTGCCCCATAATCAAGAATTGACTCAGGTAATTCGGGGTGACGATGGCACAGATGAGGTGGGAAGTTCCGGAGCCTTGCCGCGTCATTGACCTACTCTACTGATTCTTGCGAGTTTTGACTTACGGCGGAGTGTTTGAGATCGCTGGGATTCAGGACATCCATGCGTTTCACGGCGTGCTGAACGTTTCGCGTTGCATCATATTACGGCGAAAGCGTTCGAAAGCGTCATCGATGGCTTCGGTCCGACAAGAGCCGACAAGAGCCGACATTTCGCTGGGATGTTCACTCGCTGGTGTACCCTAAGTCATCTCTCGGTTGGGTTTGCTATTCCCGACACGAGCCGGTGAAGACTTCAAGGACGCTCCGGGGACACGGGATCGACTTTCTCGTCCTCGTCAGGGTGGTACTCCAAATGGCTCATGAGGTGTCCAGCGACTTCATGGGAGAACGGCGTGAAAGTCTTAGGAATCTCCACTTCGATCGGTTGGCCCCACGTTCCGTAGAGTTTTGAAGTCTGGAATACCGGGACGAGGTGATCGCGGAAGACGCCTTCCCACACCGCGGCCGTGACGCCAGGGGTGTGCAGCGTGATGATGTCGTCAAAGATCACGAATCCGCCCGGCTTCAAGAGCGACTTCGCTAACAGAAGGTCTGATCGAACGACATCGTATTCATGTGATCCATCGACATGAATCAGGCGGAAGGTCTGTCCAAAGTCATTCGCCGAAAGAGTCGTCGAGGGCCCCTCAATGATTTCTGGTAGCTGTTGATGAAAGCGAAGATAATTTTCCTCGAAACTTTCCCTACTCAGGTCCGAGTACGAATCAGTTCGGCTATGGAAGTTGTCGAGAGTTGGAGTGACGTTCTGGAAGAGGTCACATACCACGAGCCGCTCGTCTGGATTGCGTAGATAACCAAGCAGTACGGCGCTAGATCCTTGGTAGCAGCCGATCTCCAAGATGTTCCCGACTATTCGCGCTCTGCGTTGCGCGAGATCGATCGCGTTGAAGAGTTCTGCGTCACCACGCTCAAACCAGCCTGGAATGGTGACTCGGCCGTCGCTGATATATCGCGAACGATTCATTAGTCCAAACTAGTCAGCTCGCGGCAGGGCTAAGTCGCGAGTGCAAGGTGGTAGTTAGGGACAAGGGGTGTCGGTCACGTCGGGCCTCCGTTCCAAGCAATCTCCGCTTGGCGAGTGACGCCGTGGGCGAACCGTTGAGTCAGCAGGTCGACTCGAGCTCTAGATAGAGAGACGGTTATGAGTCCGTTGAACCGGTTCTGTGAAGACTCCTCTTCCGCGCGAACAGGATCTGTGGCTGCCAAGTCATGTCGACGGCACCTCTCGGCGCCCTGCGCGCGCCGCCGAGCCCTTGCCGCTCTCTCACCCAATCGGTATGCGAGCAGCCGACTTCGCCTCCCTCTTGAGATTCCTTGATCTCTCCAATCTCACCCTGCGATCGTGCAACCGAGACTCCTGTCGCGATTGATCATCACCGAAAAATGGAAGTAGAAGGTCCTCCATCTTGTAAAGCCCTGGCCACATTCCCTCCAGTCTCTCAGCTGCGAACACCGCGCCGTCTCCGAAAGCGTCGCGGGAAATTGATTCGTGGCGCAACCGAACTGTCTGGGATGGGAATCCGAACAGGACCTCGTGAACTCCGATTATGCCACCAGCCCGAACGGACTTTACGTCCGATTCATCGACTTCTAGAGAGTTGGCGATAATTTTCGCCGTGCCCGAAACCTCCATCTTCGTCTTGAAATGTTCTTCAACGATTTCGATGTCAATACCTGGTGCAATTCGCCTCAGCGTCTGAGCGGCCAAGATGAGGAAATTGATTCCTATCGTGATATTCGGCGACCACAAGATGGCGGTTTGGGTGCTGAGTTCGTGCAGTTTGAGTTGCTTCGCGGCTGAATAGTGTGAAATCGCGCTAACGACGTTGATCTTCCTAGCGCCCGCCGCATCCCCGTAGTAATCGATGCCCTCTTCTGATGAAAAGTCAATAATGGTGTCCACCGGATGCGTGTCCAGGAGCTTTGCGATTGGAAATTCTGATACCGGGTAAATGACGGCAGGCGACTCTGACTGAATTCCGAAGAACTCAGGGACTGATCGGTGCTCTAATGCGTCGCTCTTCCTAATGACCCATTCGAGACGCATCGTCGGATTATTCGCTATCACTGCCGCAACTGCCGTTCCTGCTTTACCAAAACCAATCAGGCCTATTTTCATAGTTCTACCTCCAGGTCCAGCGTTCATCATTCGAGGAACTTTCGTAGACTAGGCCGGTTCGATACTGCCCGCTCAAATTGTTCATTAGTTCCATCATGAATTGCATCGTTGTAGTTAAGGGACATTGGTGGAGTTGTCGCTCATGTCACGAAACTGCGATTGCCTGATTGTGAGCTAGACCATGGAGCGACTCTCCAAGCAGAGATTGTTGCGGTCCCCGTCGGCCCACCGTCTCGAACCCACACGTCGCAATGTGAATGGCGACGGCTTCCGCGTTACTGATGTTCCTGAAGATGTTCGAATCCTCGTGTCGTTGCCCGGCGGGCGCGACAGTTGGGATGCATGAGTCCGTAGAGCTTGACTACTTTGGTGCGCCGGCCGGGACTTGAACCCGGAACCTGTTGATTAAGAGAACTGTGACACCTGATTTGGTGTGTCGATATGGTGGTTGCACCCCTTTGTTCGTACGGAATCGTCGTCCGTTCCGGTCGGTCTGGTAGTTCCCAATAGTTGTGGTGTGTGGTGTTTTCTGTGGTGTTGGATCTGATGAAATTGACGTGGGCACAATCGAAAGCTGCCCCTTCCAACCCGACTTCACGGAAGTGGAGATACCTAAACAGATGAACACCTTATTTAGGGTTGTAGGATAATCCTACGTAAGGAGAAAACATGTCTAGGGTTATTCGCCGCCGTTGGATCAGCAGCCATGAGGGTCCGTCGCGCAAGGATAACCGCGGGTGCGAGTACGAAGCCTACGTCCCCGACCCGCTCGTCGGACGCAACTTCACAATCGATGGTGAGGTTGCCGCCGACATCGCCGACGCTGAGGCTGCGATTGCTCGGCTCAACGTTGAGGCAACCAGCCTCGTCGATACCGAGGCGCTTGCTCGAATCCTGCTCCGAGCAGAGTCCGTTGCTTCCTCGCGGATCGAGGGGTTGGAGATTGGTGCCCGACGACTGCTGCGAGCCGAAGCTGCACGAGTGCTCGGCGACGACCCTTCCGATGTCACAGCTGTCGAGGTACTCGGGAACATCGATGCAATGGTCTACGGTATCGGCGCAGTCGGCCCCGGTGATCCCGTCACGGTGGAAATACTTCTCGAAATCCATCGGCGACTCCTGTCCGGCACGAGACTTGAGGAGTACGGCGGACGGTTCCGAGAAAAGCAGAACTGGATCGGCGGAAGTGCGTACAACCCGTGCTCTGCAGCTTTCGTCCCTCCTCCACCCGAGCTTGTCGCAGGGCTGATCGCAGATCTCGTTGACTTCGCCAACGAAGATTCGCTTCCTGCTGTCGCTCAGTCGGCCATTGCGCACGCGCAGTTCGAGACGATTCACCCCTTCGTTGACGGCAACGGAAGAACGGGTCGTGCGTTGGTGCACCTGATCCTCCGGCGTCGAGGCCTCGCTCCCCGCGTTCTGCCGCCGGTCTCCCTGATCCTGGCGACGTGGGCACAGGACTACATCGACGGGTTGACGGCCAGCCGGTACCGGGGACCAGTGACCTCAAAAGAGGCGTCCGAAGGAATCAACCTGTGGATCGGACGTTTCGCTACCGCCTGCAAGCGCTCAGTGGATGACGCGACGTCATACGAGCACGAGGCACGAACTATCGAAGCGTCGTGGCGCGACAGGCTGGGCCGCGTTCGAGCTCGTTCCGCGGCCGATCTACTCCTTGGCGTTCTTGTCGGCGCGCCCGTTGTCACGGTCAACAGCGCCTCTGAGATGGTGGGACGAAGCTTCATCCAGACCAATGAGGCGATTCAGCGGCTGGTCGATGCGGGCATCCTCAATCAGGTCACCGTTGGTCGACGCAACCGAGCCTTTGAGGCACCGGAGATCATCGCTGCCTTCACCGCTCTGGAACGTCAGCTCGCCAGCCCCGAGGGCGACACCCGGACCAGCGAGCCAGTGCGGACAGTTCCACGCAGGAAGTAGGCGGCCCGACGGCGGGTGCGTAATCTAGCGAAGAAGTACGTACATCAAATGGGAGAAAGTCCAAATCGCTTCACCATGAGTCCGGGTTCACGTCGGCCCTCCGACATGAACCCGCACGCAAAGGGTACCAATGAAGGAACTCACAGGTACGCTCACATCAAAACCCATAATCAAATAATCAAATGCCAGGCCAAAATCGAGATTGTGTGGTTTTGAGACGTGGTGTTGGCTTCGGGCGTGAAGCCCTAATTTGCTCTAAAATACCTGATCAACCTTGGTGCGCCGGCCGGGACTTGAACCCGGAACCTGTTGATTAAGAGTCAAATGCTCTGCCAATTGAGCTACCGGCGCGTGATGAGTCTATACCGCCGTGCGCCGGGCATCGTGCTAACTAACTGTGCTGGATAGCCTTGACCTCAAGAAACTCCTCGAAGCCGTAGTGGCCAAGCTCACGTCCGATACCGGACTGCTTGTAACCACCGAACGGCGCGAAGATGTTGAACGAGCCACCGTTGATTTCGACCTGTCCCGTGCGGATCTTTCGCGCGACTTCGAACGCCTTCTCGTCGGTGCCGGCCCAGACGCCTCCGGCGAGACCATAGACCGAGTCGTTCGCGATGGCAATGGCTTCTTCTTCGGTGTCGTAGGGGATGATCGAGAGCACCGGTCCGAAGATTTCCTCCTGGGCGATGGTCATGTCGTTCGTGACGTCAGAGAAGACCGTCGGCTGCACGTAGTAGCCATTCTCGAGGCCTTCGGGCGGCGTCACGCCGCCGCAGATGATCCTCGCGCCCTCGTCGATCCCCTTGTTGATGTAGTCGCGCACGCGTTGCTGCTGCGCGGCACTGACGAGTGGGCCAAGCAGGCTCGATCCAGTGATGGGGTCGCCGGGCTGCAGACCCGAAGCCGCCGCGACCGCGAGGTCTTCGACTTCCGCGAGGCGCGACCGGGGCACCACCATGCGCGTGAGAGCCGAGCAGGTCTGCCCCGAGTTCAGGTAGCACTTGAAGACACCGTCACCGACCGCCTTGGTGAAGTCGGCGTCTTCGAGGATGACGTTGGCCGACTTGCCGCCCAGTTCGAGCGAGACCCGCTTCACCATCTCCGCCGCGATTTGCATGACGCGCTTGCCGGCCCGTGTGGAACCCGTGAAGGAGACCATGTCGGTCTTCGGGTGAGCGACGATCGCCTCGCCGACGACCGGTCCGAGCCCGGTCACCATATTGAAGACGCCCTTCGGCAGGCCCACCTCGTGGATGATGTCGGCGAGGATGAAGGCGTTGATGGGAGCGACTTCGCTGGGCTTGAGGACGACCGTGCAGCCGGCCGCGAGCGAGGCGGCCACCTTGTTGGCGATCTGGTGAAGCGGATAGTTCCACGGGGTGATGGCCGCGACGACACCGACGGGCTCGCGTACGAGGGTCGAATTGCCGACCTCTTCTTCCCACGTGTACTCGGCGGCGCGCTTGGCGTTGTCGGCGAAGGTCATGGTCGGCAGTCCCGCCTGGATGCCCTTCGCGAGCATGAGCGGCATGCCCACCTCGTTGGCGATGGTGAGCGCGATCTCATCACTGCGCTCGGCGAGCTTCTCCGAGATCCGCAGCAGAAACTCGCCGCGCTCCTTCGGGCTCGTGTTCGCCCACGCGCTGAACGCGGCGGCGGCGGCGTCGACCGCCTGATTGGCCTCGTCTACGGTGCCGGCGGGGATGGTGGCGTAGAGCTCGCCGGTACCCGATGAAGTGACTTCAAGGGTCTCACCCGACGTCGCCTTTACCCATTCACCATTGATGTAGAACGAATCGCGGACAATTGACATACTTCCCCCTTTAGGACTGGCCGGTGGCCACAGTTGGAAATCTACACGGCGCGCTCGAGGTGTCGTGCAAGCAAAAACACCCGACCTCGCTTCGTGAAGAAGGGAAGTCGGGTGTTGCGTGGGGTGAGCGACGGGGGTCGAACCCGCGGCCTCCAGGACCACAACCTGGCGCTCTAACCAACTGAGCTACGCCCACCAAGCCTTTCCAGTATGGCACAGCGGCCTTGTCATTCCAAGAGAAGCGAAGGCCGTTTAGTACGATAGTGACGCGCCCCTGTAGCTCAACTGGATAGAGCAGACGGTTTCTACCCGTCAGGCTGCGGGTTCGACTCCTGCCGGGGGCACTTGCCAGGTACGACCGCAGTCGTCGTACGCCGGAACAGTCGAGCGCCGGATGACTGGTGAAGGCCATTACATGAATCCCCTTTGCGAACAGCGTGACTCGTTACCCCTCGTACCGTCGTAGTGGAGACGCCACCGACACGCTCATCTTGCCGGGGGCCGTAGTTTGGAACAAGGGAGGCAGTCGTGGCACGATTCCGCTTCAGGGCTACCAGCTTCAGACCACGTTCGGAGTTGCTCGACTTCTTCGCCGACATGACCAACGCACAGTCCTGGGATCCGAGCATCTCGTCGGTGGCACGTGTCGACAGCGGTGATGTCACGTTCGATTCGTCGTTCAAGGTGACCTTGGGGTTCTTGAACCGTGAGCTCGAGTTGACCTACCACGTCACCAGGCTCGAACCCGGCTCGGTCGTGGTCCTGCGCGCCGAGACCGGCCTCTTCATCTCCGAGGACACGATCACCGTGGCATCCCTCGACGGCGGCATCACCGCTCTTCAGTACGAAGCACGGCTGGTGGGAAAGGGCGCCGCGGCGCTGCTCGACCCCTTCTTCAAGCTCTCGATCGACCATTTCGGAAAGCAGGCCGGCGCGGTGCTGCGAAGGGATTACCTTTGACGCCGCATTCGCCGGTGGCGTGCCGGGTCATCGATGAGGTCCTCGAGGCGACCGTCGTCCTGAGCTTCTCGAAGGTCGGCTACGACGTTCGTTCGCGGCTCGAAGGGTGGATCGATCCTCCGGACTGTGAGGGACGCGCCGTCGCCATCACGGGAGCGACGTCAGGTCTCGGGCTCGCGATGGCGGAGCGCCTGGGCGCGCTCGGGGCGAACGTCCATCTCGTGGGCCGAAACCAGAAGAAGATTGACGACGCCGTCGCCCGGGTGAAGCACGCGGCCAGGGGTAGCGTGCAGGGGCACCGCTGTGACCTGTCAATCCTTTCCGACACCGCCGTCCTCGCCGAAGAGCTCGCGTCGTCGGGCTGCGCGATCGACGTGCTGATCCATAACGCGGGCGCTCTCCTGGGGACGTTCGTGCGAACCAGCGAGGGCGTGGAGACGACGCTCGCGACGCACCTGCTGAGCCCGTACCATCTCACCGAACGACTGATCGCGTCCTCGGGTTTCGCAGCACGAGCGCGCGTGATCATCATGACCTCGGGGGGCATGTACACGGAGCGGTTCGATCTCGCCGATCTCGAGATGACGCCCGAGCACTACAAGGGAACGACCGCGTACGCGCGCGCGAAGCGTGCCCAGTGCGTGCTGGTCGATCACTGGCAGCACGCATACGGGTCGAAGGGTCTCGCATTCCACCTTGTCCACCCGGGTTGGGCCGCCACCCCCGGGGTCTCGGAGGGAATTCCGGGATTCTCCAAGGTGATGGGTCCGCTGCTTCGAACTGCGTACCAGGGCGCCGACACCGCGGTGTGGCTCGCGGGCTTGCCCGACGGAGAACCCGGTCCCGGGAAGCTCTGGCTGGACCGCCGCGCGCGGTCGCTGCACAAGTTGCGCCGCACCCGACTCTCGCGAGAGGAGCAGGATGCGGCGCGCGTCCAGTTGCCGATCTGGTGCGACGCTCGAATCGCGCGCGCACTTTCCCAGGGCCACTAGACCACTGGTGGGGCGACGCCGGCGACTTAGTGCGGCGCCGAGAGGATGGCGTGACCCAAGCCCTCGAAAGCTCGAACGAAGCCACGCAAAGAGGGTGCAGTCCTCGTCGGTCCGGTCGTTGAGCGAACAGTGGAGGCGCCGTGCAGCGTCGACGCCCGAGCGCGGGCTCAGCCGTGTCGGTGTTGTGGCGTTGTCGATGTTCGTGGCGCTGAGCGTCGGCACGCCAAGTTCCGCAACGGCGTCCACTTCAACGACGCAGCCCTTGATCATGACTCGGGTAGGTTCGACGCAGTTCCGCTACATCGTCGCCAAGGCAAGCTGCCGGAAGCCCCTGTGCCTGCGGTTGCTTCCAAACGACAACCCGGAAAGAGTCACACGCGGTTGTCGTTGCCGCTGGTCAGGGCGAACAAGGTGCTCTCGCGGGCACGCACTGTCGAATCGTCTTCGCCACGGTCGATGACGGGTATGCCGGAGGGCAACTACTGGACGACCAAGCTCTACGCGACCTCTGATGGCGGACGAACGTGGCGCAGGCAGGCCGGTCTTAAGGGCGTCGACATCGACTTGGTCGCGGTGACCCGTAAATCGATCGACGCGGTCGCCGCGCACTGCGAGGTACGGTCGAAGGGCAATCAGGGCTGCAAGGACTACCACCTGCTTGGATCGTCGCTGAGGATGAACCAGTGGTCCAGCACGACTATCGACACCGGACGTCATCCAGTGGGCGCTTGCGGGTCGGGCGTGTGGATGTCGCTCGTGAGCTGGTCGACGACAGAAGCGTCGCTTCGCTGCTGCGGTCGTAGAATGGCGGCAAGACGTTGACCTTGCTGAGCGTTCCGATCCTCGGTTTCGCCAACGGTTGCCACTTGACGCCGACGTCAGGAAAGGACCTCTGGGCCGAGCGCAATGGTGGGACGCAGGAGAGCTTCGATTTTACGACTGGCGCCGGCGCGCGCTGGGCGTCGATTCCGATGGGCCAGTACGCAGGTACCGGCGGAGGACAGTTCGACCCGGTATCGTCCCGTCTCGCGTACCTGGACTACGGACAGGTCAGCGGCCCCGACAACATCTTCAGGGTCAAAAACCAGGGACGAACCCTGACGGCGCAGGAGCTGGAGACTGGTCTCTTTCGGCTCGAGCTGATCCCGGAGTGGCGATTCGCTCCATAGACGTCGTCTGGTCACCGAAATCGCGGCGAGATCCCACTCGCTGAAGCACCATGATGTAAACAGATACAGTTCAATTCATTTCTTGAAGAAAGAGAATTCGTGGGTCTGGCGCACAGAGAAGAAAGCTCGAGCGCTAAGGGCACCGGACCCGCAGCTGTTCGCCTCGAGCACGTGACCAAGGAATTCGAGTCGATGCTGGCGGTAGACGACCTGTCGCTCGAACTGGCACCGGGCGAGTTCTTCGCGCTGCTTGGTCCGTCGGGCTGCGGCAAGACGACGACGTTGCGCATGGTGGGCGGCTTCGAGAAGCCCACCAGCGGCAGGATCTTTCTCGGGGGAGAGGACATCACGTGGATGCCGTCGTACAAGCGCGACGTCAACACGGTCTTCCAGTCCTACGCGCTCTTCCCGCATCTCACCGTCTTTGAGAACGTGGCGTTCGGGCTTCGTCGAAAGGGCGTCGACAAGAGCGAGATCACCCGCCTGGTCGAGGAGCATCTCGAACTGCTCGGACTCGGCGGATTCGGACGCAGGCCGTCGACGCAACTCTCGGGCGGCCAGCAGCAACGGGTGGCGCTCGCGCGAGCTCTGGTGAACCGACCTCGCGTGCTGCTGCTCGATGAGCCTATGGGCGCCCTCGACGCGAAGATCCGCAAGACCATGCAGGTCGAACTGAAGAGGATTCAGCGCGAAGTGGGGATCACGTTCCTCTACGTGACCCACGACCAGGACGAAGCCATGGCTCTCGGCGACCGGTTGGCGGTGATGCGCGCAGGGCGCTACGAGGACCTGGGCGCGCCCCAGCGCGTGTACGACCAGCCCGCGACGCAGTTCGTGGCCGAGTTCCTGGGCGCGTGCAACCTACTGCCGGTGACCGTTGACCATGGCAAACTCCGCCTGCCCGACGGATCGTTCGTCGTGGCCCTGCCCGGCATCATGCGAGCCACCCCGGAACTGGTCACGCAGGTCGGCGTGCGACCGGAGAAGATGGTGATCCATCCATCGTTCGAGAACTTGGAACCAGGCCCCAACCGCCTCTGGGCAACGGTCACCACCGTCACGTACCTGGGGGCGAGTTCCGAGTACGAACTCGCGACGTCGTGGGGCGGTCGTCTGCGCGTCGTGGCCCAGAACATCGACGCCGCGAGTCATCCTCGTGTGGGTGACCGGGTCACCGTCGCGTGGGGGGAGAGCCACGGGTTCTGCCTACCGGCGTCGCCGCTCGGCGCGAAGAGCACGCCCGACTCGATCCCTGACGACGAAAAGGAAGCCGGCATCTCGTGACCAAGGGGTCGATCGGACAAGGTGCCGGCGCCGGAGGTATCAATCCCGCGCT
>Ga0224558_1004158_pt1 | contig 11438 bp, 9 predicted proteins | sample 714S32024metaG_FD_180682 | JGI IMG/M metagenome (GOLD analysis project Ga0224558, IMG submission 180682) | Peat soil microbial communities from Stordalen Mire, Sweden - 717 S3 20-24 | ecosystem: Environmental > Terrestrial > Soil > Wetlands > Peat | place: Sweden: Norrbotten County, Stordalen... | reverse complement strand
ACTCCGCTGTCCGCGCCGCTCGATGGGCGCGCCGGGGCACGCGCAAGGGTTTAGTGCCGACCACCGGCTGCGCCGCCATTTGTTCCCACAAGTATCCGTGCTCATCGGCAACTCGCCGATTATGCTCGGCTCGAACCAACAACTGCGGACGCCCGGGCTGCTCCGTGGCCCAGACGAAGAGTTCGTAAATGTCCGCCTCACGGTCGCCGACGCTCACGATCTGGGTTTGCGGGCATTGGCTCTGCACGCGCGCTACGGCTTCCAGGCTCCGCTGCCATTTGACGCTTTCCTGCTGCTCGAAGGGCAACTCCCGCCGCCGGTGTTTCTTGCCGAATTGTTTCGGGTCCCGTGCCCAGCATTGCAGGTCCAAGAGCCCCAGCGGTGTGCCTTCCACATTGAAGGCCATCGTGTCATGGACCAGCAGCCCAATAACCCCCTCCTCCGTGCTGGCGATGGGTCCCAGATTCTCCGTCGCCGGAGGCGTGCTGTAGTTCAAACTGGTCGTGTCTTGCGCCGCCAAAACCACCGCCTGCTGGGCCACCCGAGTCGCCGTAACGGCATAATGGGACTCCAGCACCGCATCCAGATTCACCTGGGGATGATCAAACAACCGATACGGCGCTTTGGTCTTGGCCCGGTCCCCACCGCAGCTTTGCGGCACATGGCTCTGCGGTCGGGCATAAAAATCCCGGGCAACTACCAGCAATCGCTGGCGCAGCCGCTCATCCCCCAGTTGGACCTGGCCCAATTCCTCTTCCGCCCAATCGCCCGGCGCCACCGCCGGTGCCAACACGGGCTCAACCCGGGCCAGCCTGAGCTTTTCGGGCAATTGGCGCAAGGCCTCCCGCACCTTTTGGACCAGGGGATAAAGGAAAATCCGCTTGCGCGTTTGGCCGGCTTGGTGTGCGGGATCGTTGCGCCCGCGGCCCGTGGTCGAGCCGGCCAATTCCATCCAGTTGCTGGCCCGATAACAACTACCCCGGTATTTGGCCTTTTCCACAAAACTCTCCACCAGCCAGGGTTGGTAACCATAGCGTTGCTGCCAATCGCCGGCCAGCCGCTGCAAGGCCCGGGCCAAGACGTGGCTGGCCAAGTGCCTGACCTCCACGCCGGGCCGAATCAGAAAACGGCTGTTGTTGACGATGCGGTGAAGGTTTTCCCCGCGAGCCGTATCGTTCCAACCGACCCACTGGTCCCGCGCCCGCAACCGGCGGGCCGCCGCGCTAAAACAAACCACGCCCAGCACCCCCTGGGGGCAGCGCATCAGATAGCGCAGTTGCGCCCCACACAGCCGATCGCCCAAGGGATGAAACTCTTGGAGCAGGTGCCGACACTGCCGGGAAGCTCGGCTCTGCCGGCTGCCCACCCAAACCAATTCCACCGGGCCGACCTGCGCCAGGTTACCACCAATGGGCGGTAACTCCATCCCCGGCTGGGATCGGCGGCTTTTAGCCCGCCGGCCAAACCCAGGAGCTGGGGGCAACTTAAGCAGGCCCGAACGTTCCAACCGCTTCAAGGCAATCCGCGCGTTGGTCGTTTGGAAAGCCCCCGAGGGACCTTTCCAATCCAGCCACTGGCAAAGCTGACGGGACAGAGTGCGCCGCGACACATCGCGCCCCTGCTCACCCAGGCGCGCGATCAGTCCCGGACTGAATTCTCGCCCGCAGATAATCACCTGGCCACGATGAACCAATGAACCAACGGTGTCCTGCAGGAAAGTTATGGAACATGATCAGCCTTCCGAAGGGGAGAGGGTTGGGCAGAGGGGTCCGGTTTGGCTCCGGGTTCAGGGGCGCAAAGCACGTCAAAATGTCGGGGCGTTCTCTCGCTAGTACCCTCGATCCGGATCGAGGGTACTACGGGGAGGTTCCGGGGAGGCTCCTGTGGGGCTCCGATGGGGCTACGGAGATGAGTAGGCGGTAGGGGACGCTGTTGCCCCCCATTACCCCGAAAATGCCGAAGACCCGGTATTCCTTCGTAAGTATCTGCGGCTGAGGCGCTTAACTTGCTTCTTGTCCGAGTGATGAGTGGCTTTAGCGGGAAGGAGGTGAATGGAATCTTATCATACATTGATTGGCTGCGGCCACTGGGGACCGAACGATGTGCGGGTGTGCTCGCAGCTTAAGAGGTCGCGCTGCAGGCTGGCGCAAGCCAAGCCACAGCAGAACAGCCACAGAACTGAAAGCGAGAGTTTCACTTGTCCGAAGCTATTCTGCGCCCTCACCCGCCCGCTAAGCCAACTCGCAAATGGGCTGGACCCGACGGCCAGATCCCCTTACAAACACCGCCGGCCTCGCCGGAGGCAATCACACTTTTCATTCCGACCATCAACCTTTAACTTTCAACCATCAACCACCCCAGTGGCCCTGGCGTTGGAATGTTCGGATGAATACATGAGATGTCGCACCCGCCTGAGTTTGCAAGGCCGCGAACTCCAAGAAGCTGGCTCCGGCCCCAGACCCAAAACAGGTGGCACCAGCCATGCTGTTGGTTGCCGTTTCACTGACCACCCCGGTCTTGCACCGCTAGAGATTAGAACAGTCATCCACAAATCTCTCTTCCGCGTACATCGTGCGCCAACCCCGACTTCCGTTGTACCACCCGCATAATTCCCCAAGCCCCTCTTCCGAAAGATCAACGGTCTTCCCATTCGAGGCAGTGAACAGAATTGGCAGAACCCCTTGATCAATGGCTGTGAGAAGACAGCTCAGAGCCTTGTCTACGCAATCAGCGACCATGACCTCGCCAATTCCGAGCTTGCCGCCCGCCAAGACCTCTCTCCATTGCTTAGCAACGGGCGACTTCGCGTCCGGGCGCAGTTGCCTGTCGCAATTCTGAATTGCGGCGTCCCTGACCTTCTGGACAAGTATTTTGGCAAATTCTTCTATCTCTGGTGCAGGCATATTACTTACTTCCCCCACGTTATTCTTTAGAGTGTCTGCTGGGCACCGCTCACTACATCATGATCAATCCCCAATTGCCTCAGCACGTCATTCGGTATAGCCAGCGCCGCGTTGAGATCGTAATTCTGGGCTCCGCGAAATGCGCTCTTGGCTGGAAGGTGGTGTCCGCCACCGGGACCGCCGTATGGTCGCAACTGACACCGCGCAGCAGGCAATCGGCTCGTTACCGCTGCCAAATATAATTCGGTTGCTCCCTTGGCCTCGCCGGCCATCGCACTAATGGCCGCCTGATCTCCAGCGTTCCCATTCCCGCTTTCACGGTCCAGGTTAGCAAGCAACTCCTTATCGTTGAGCCCACGAGCGGCGGCAAGACGATCCACCATCTCGTTGAACGACAATGCACCCTGCAGGCGCGCCGGGCCGGTGATAAAGGGCGTTGTAATGGGACTGACTATGCCATCCATCAACCTGGTAAACCAACTGTCGAGGCCGAATGGATCAACCCCGCTGATGGGATTATTGCCCACGAACCCGTAGAGGTTTATCCCCCCCATTTCTCCAATGGGGTCGCGGCTCAACCACCGTTGCAAGCTCGGGTCGTAGTCCCGGAACGGATATAGGCTCAGCCCCGACTGGCGATGCACCGGCATGGACGCGAACTGCATCACGTTCGCGTCGGCCATCGGCCCCCATTTGCCGGTGAGTCTGCCAAAGGCACCATACATGTACCGCGCGGCCATGTTCTGCTGCCCGTCCATGAGCGCCGTGACGTTGCCCGCACCATCCGCGTGGTAGAAGGCGGAGCCGTTCCCGTCCGTCCGCGCGAGCAAGCCGCCAATTCCTCCCGCCCCCGCCAACGAGGCTGACAGATCAAGCCCCCGCGTGTACGTCGCCCGAGCCACATTGTTACTGTCCCGCTCTTGAATGGCCAAGTAACCGTCATAAACGTACCGCGTCTCGTTGGTCTTGACCCACTGACTGCCTTGCAACCCGTAATCCCGCTCGATGCGACGCCTTCCCAACCCGTCATAGACAAACTCGCTCTTCCAAGCACTGGCCACCCAATTCGTCACCATCCTGTTTTCGGCGTCGTAGGAAAAGGAGCGCGTTCCATCGTTGGTCAGATTGCCGTTAGCGTCATAGAGCAGCGTTACGGAGGATGGCAGGTTGACCGTGAGATTGTTTGTTGCGTTCGTTCCCGCGGCGCTGTGCGCCACGATGGCGAACGTGTTGTTCCCGTTACTGAGCGTGACATTAGTCCGTGCGAAAGTGAAGTCCCCGTAAGTCTGTGCGGACTGCCCGTTCACCGTCACGCTGGTGGCGGGCGTGGGCGTCACCCCACTGACGGTCATGGCGGTGTTGCGAGCAACATTCGCGAGTTGGTTCACCGGGTCGGTGGTGAACGTTTGGATCAGTCCCCCATTCGTGCGGTACAGCAGGTTCCCGGCGGCGTCATAGACCCAGGCGACCTGCTCATTGAGTCGGAGAGGACCGCTCACGCCTTCCCGGGCCTTCCAGGAAGTCAACTGTCCGATCGAATCGTAGCCAGCGACCACGCTGCTGTTGGTCAGGCCGAAATCCCGCGTGATGCCGGTGCGCAGGCCAAGTTAGTCGTAACCGTAGCCGTAGCCGTCCAGGACGTGGCCCCACTGGTTGATGAGGGCGCTGTAGTCGAGCCGGGAGACGGAGTCGCGCGGCAGGTTGCCGCAAGCCAAGCTGCAGAAGAACAGCCCCAGAACTGAAAACAAACGTCTCACACGTCAGAAGCAATTGTGCCCTCACCCGCCCGCTGAGCCAACTCGCAAATGGGCTGGACCCGACGGCCAAATCCCCTAGCCACCGCCGACCTCGCCGCAGGCAGTCGCGCTCTTCATTCCGACAATCAACCTTCAACTTTCAACCATCAACCACCCCAGTGGCCCTGGCGTTGGAACGTTCGGATGAATATATGATATGGCGCACCTGCCTGAGTTTGCAAGGCCGCGAACTCCAAGAAGCTGCCTCCAGCGCCAGACCCAAAACAGGTGGCACCAGCCATGCTGTTGGTTGCCGTTTCACTTGCGCGATGGTTTCCCGCCAAAAACGCTTGTGATAGGTCGTCAAAGATTACAGGACTGGTCATTAATCCGTTCTGGAACCCTCCCGATTGCATAGCCTTTGCGGCATCATGTCTCTGGGCGCATGAGCAATTCCAGGTTCTCTTCACCGACGGTAAAAGTTCCCAATGACTGACCATCGCGCCCCATAAACTCAACTTCGCACTTGGGAGGTTTGGACTCATATACTATGAGCACGGTGCCCTCCGCTCCCGCTTGCAGAAGTATGGACACCGGCACAATCGTCAGCCTAACAACATCGTATTCCTTCAGCATCATGTCAGTTCCCCGGGACTGCTGTCACGAGGCGAACAACGCCGTCATTGCCTCTTATCCACGCGGTCGTGACAGGAATGGTCCTTCCGTTGGCTCCCGTGACACTTAGCACTACCGTGGCGCTACCGGGGCAATACCAGAGTGGTAAGAAACCGCCGCCGAGCGGGAGAAGGAGACTTTGGCATTAGTTTTGGTTAAGTTTTTGTTCGAGCATGGACCTGGCATGGACCTCCAGATATACAAGGCTGCGGCTCTAGCTCGCATTACGGGGGAGTCGCCCCTTGCTGGGGGAAGTCTTAGGGTTTGATTCACTTTCGGCATCCTGGCCCTTGACTCCCGCTACGGGGGCTGAAATGATCGCAGGCGATTCCTGTGGGAAGCTTCGCGGAAGCCGGTTCCTTCGCGAGCCGCCGCCCTTGAGCCGGGCTTGGAGATGGTTGGTCTGGTGATTTGTATGAGCATTATCAACATTGGTGTGATTGGTTGCGGCCATTGGGGGCCGAACCATGTGCGGGTGTGCTCACAGCTTAAGGAATCGCGGGTGGTGGCGTGCGCGGACCTGGACGCCAAACGACTGGAGCTGATGCGGGAGCAGCATCCGCAGGTGCGCGTGTTCCAGGATTACCGGGAGCTGTTGAAGCTGGCCGAAGTGGACGCGGTGGTGGTGGCGGCGCCGACGCGGGTGCACTACGAGGTGGTCAAGGCGGCGCTGGAGGCCAACAAACACGTGCTGTGCGAGAAGCCGCTCTGCACGCATTGGCAGGAAGCCGCCGAGCTGGTGGCGCTGGCCAAGGCCAACCAGCGCCTGCTGATGACGGGACACGTGTTCCTGTTCAACTCGGGCATCGTCAAGCTCAAGGAGCTGCTCAGCAACGGCGACCCGGGAAAGCTCCGTTATCTGCGCGCGCTCCGCACCAACCTCGGCCCGGTGCGCCGGGATGTGAACAGCGTGTACGATCTGGCGACGCATGACATTGCGATCTTCAACTGGCTGCTGAACTCGCGACCGGAATCGGTGTCGGCAGTGGGGGCGCAGTTTTTGCAGCCGGGCATCGAGGACGTGGCGTTTATCTCGCTGCGGTATCCGGACAATATCCTGGGGCATATCCAGGTGAGCTGGCTGGACCCAAAGAAGCTGCGCGAGATCGTGGTGGTCGGGGACAAGAAGATGGTGATCTGGGACGAATTGGCGCCAGCGGGGCCGATCACGATTTACGACAAGACGGTGGTGCGACACGAGAACTACGATGACTTTGGCCAATTCCAACTGCTGGCGCGCGAAGGGGACATCACCATCCCCAAGGTGCGGGTGGAGGAACCGCTGAAAGTGCAGAACCGGTTCTTCCTGAAGTGCCTGGGCGAAGGGCGGCTGCCGATGAATGACGGGGCGTTCGCGGTGGATGTCGTGCGGGTGCTGGAGGCCATCGAGCAGTCGCTCAAGAGCGGTGGAGTGCCCGCGCCCGTCCCGCAATAGCATGAGCACCCGCACCCCGCTGGTGAGCCTCCAAGTGCCGGCCTACAATGCGGCGCGATACCTGCCCGGGTTGTGCCAGTCCATTCAGGCGCAGACCTATCCGCACTACGAAGTGCTCATCGGCGACGATGGCTCGACCGATGACACCGCGGCCGTTATGGCACCGTTCCTCCAGGATAACCGGTTCCAGATCGTGCGGTGGCAGCCCAACCGCGGTTTGTGCCGGGGCATGGAGATTATGTGCGCGGCGATGCGCGGGGAATACTGGTGCTGTACGGGGGCGGATGATCTGTTCTGCCCGACGTTTCTGGAGAAGCGGGTGGAGCTGCTGGAATCCAATCCCCAGGCCTTCCTGGTGCACGGCCGGCCGGAGCTGTTCAATGAATCCGGGGAGCCAGTGCCGGGCGCTCTGTCCCTGCTGGACCTGCCGGCGCAACTGAGCCCGCCGCGGAGCCTGGAGGTGCTGTTGGAGCACGATGTGGTCAACGCGCCGTCGGTGCTGGTGAGGACCAGCGTGACACGGCAGGTGCTGCCGTTCTTTCATTGGAAATGGGAGTATGCGCCGGACTGGTTTTTTTGGATTCTGCACGCAGCGACGGGCTTTGATCTGCTCTATGACGCGCGGGTGCTGAGCAAGTACCGGATCCATTCGAGTTCCTTGAGCCTGGCACCGGAAAAGAGCGAGATGCGCCGCGCGGAAGTGCGCCTCATGCCGCTGGTGGCGCTGCGCACGGCGGCGCAGTTCTCGCAGTGGGGCGCGCAGGGTTGGAGCCGCTGGGGCCGGACCCTTTACTGGCGGTGGCTGCGGCAGGCGGCGGCGCTGAAATCGCGGGGCGCACTGAGGCCGGAATGGATGCAGGTGGCTGCGCACGCCTATTACGGCGGCAAGGGCCGGAGGGTGTCGTTCTGGGCCGAGCTGGCAAAACACTGCGTGGGACTGGTCGCAGCCGATGTCAGGCACCGGCGCGCTCAGAGGCGGCAGAGCTTCATCGTGTCCGGCCTGGCCCAGATCGAGGATCCGATCTTCCGCTGAATCGAACTATGAAAGCAGGCTTCTTCCAGCACCCTTCGGCCCTCGTGGAGTCCGGCGCGGTCGGCGCGGGCACTCGGATTTGGGCCTTCGCGCACGTGCTGCGGGGTGCGCGCATCGGGACGCACTGCAACATCGGCGACCACTGCTTTGTGGAAGGCGGCACGCGGATCGGCGACAACGTGACGATCAAGAACGGCGTGGCGATTTGGGATGGCGTCGTGGTACGTGACAACGTGTTCGTCGGGCCGTTCGCAGTGTTCACGAACGACCTGGCACCGCGCTCTCCGCGGTTCCCCGGGGCGGCGCGGCGCTACGCGTCCAAGGGCTGGCTGAGCCGCACGGTGGTGGAGGAAGGAGCCAGCGTCGGCGCCAACGTCACGATCTTGTGCGGGCTGCGAGTCGGCCGGTTCGCCATGATCGGAGCGGGGGCGGTCGTCACGCGAGCCGTGCCGGCCTACGCGCTAATGGTCGGCGTGCCGGCCCGTCAGGTCGGATGGGTGTGCGAGTGCGGGACGCGCCTGGCCGCAGACGGCCACGGTGCGGCGTCCTGCCCTGCTTGCCGTTTGCGCTACCAAGTGCGGCGCGGGCGCCTGGTTCCCCAGCACTTCCGCGGACCGCGGAGCACTCCGGCAAAGAAACTCCGTTCGCGGCGCGGGTCGGCGAGTTGAGCGAGGGGCCCAGTTTACCGACCGGGACAGCAACGGACATCATTCTATGCTCAAAGCACTTGTAACTGGCGGGGCGGGCCTGATCGGCTCGCATATTGTGGATTTGCTGCTGCGGCGCGGGTATGGCGTGCGGATTCTGGACAACCTGGAGCCGGCCACCCATTTCGAGGGCCGCCCGGGCTGGATCCCGGCGGAGGCTGAATTCATCCTGGGCGATGTGCGGAACACCGACGATGTCCGGCGCGCGCTGCAAGGGGTGGATGTGGTCTTTCACCAGGCAGCCTACGGTGGCTTCGCGCTGGAACTGACCAAGATGACTGAAGTGAACGCGGCGGGCACGGCGCGGCTGTTTGAGGTGATTCGCACGGACAAGCTGGACATCAAGAAGATCGTGGTGGCGTCATCGCAAGCGGTGTACGGAGAGGGCAAATACGAGTGCGCCCAATGCGGCCCCTGTTACCCGGAGCCGCGACCGCTCGAACAGATGGAACAGCGCGATTGGGAAGTGCGCTGTCCCCGCTGCCGGGCGGCGCTCAAGCCGATTCCGATTGACGAGGCCGCGCCGGTGAAGCTCATCGGCACCTACCACCTGACCAAGTATTTTGAGGAGCGGCTGACGCTGGCGCTGGGACGCGAGTGGGGCATCCCGGCAGTCGCGTTGCGCTACATGCTGACCTATGGCCCGCGGCAATCGGTCTTCAACCCCTATACGGGGATTTGCTCGATCTTCTCGACGCGCCTGCTCAACGGGCTGCCGCCGGTCCTCTACGAGGATGGGCGCCAGACGCGGGACTTTGTCTTCGTGGAGGACGTGGCCCGGGCGAATGTGGCGGTAATGGAGAGCGACGCGGCGAATGGGCGGGTCTTCAACGTCGGGACGGGCCGGCCAACGACGATCCTGCAATTTGCCGAGCTGCTGCGGGCGGCTTATGGGGCCACGGTGACGCCGTCCGTGCCCGGCCAGTACCGGCCGATGGACTTCCGGCACCTGACGGCCGACATTAGCGCGCTGCGGGGGATCGGCTGGGAGCCAACGGTGAGCGTCGAGACGGGGATTCGGCGCTACGCGGAATGGATTCTCTCCATGAAGCGGCCCGCGGAATATTTCACGAAGGCGGAAGAAGCCTTGAAACTGGCGCGGGTGGTCCGGCAGGCAAAATAGGCGGGCAAGGGAGTTGGATGAGCCGCATCGGTTACATGAGTTGCCTGAGTTAAATGAGTTGAAGCGGGCATCATTGAGTCGGGGATCTTGAGAGGAGGGGGACGATAAGAAGGATTGACAGTATCCACAGGATGAACAGGATTGAGGCACATATGGACAATGGGAAAATACAATTCGTGGATTTGGTCGCTCAATACCAACAGATCAAGCCGGAGATAGATGCCGCCATGGCGAGAATTTGCGGGCGCGGCGACTTCATTCTGGGCGAGGACGTGAAGCTGTTCGAGCAGGAGTTTGCGGCTTTCTGCAAAGCGGCGCACTGCCTGACCGTCGCCAACGGCACGGAGGCGCTGCAACTGGCGATGCTGGCATGCGGCATCGGCCCGGGCGACGAAGTCATCACTTGCACCCACACGTTTATCGCAACGGTCGTGGCGATTCATCAGACGGGCGCGAAGCCGGTGCTGGTGGATTGCGATCCGCAGTTTTACACGATTGACACCGCGGCGGTGGCGCGCGCCATCACGCCCCGCACCAAGGCGATCATGCCGGTGCATCTGTACGGCCAGCCGGCCGACATGGACCCGATCCTGGAAGTGGCGCGCAAGCGCAAGCTCTATGTGATCGAAGACGCCTGCCAGGCTCACGGCGCGGAATACAAGCGGCGCCGGTGCGGGACGATGGGGGATATTGCGTCGTTCAGCTTTTATCCGGGCAAGAACCTGGGAGCTTACGGAGACGGCGGGGCGGTGACGACGATGCGGGCGGACCTGGCGGAGCGGGTCTATCTGCTGCGCAATTACGGGCAGAAGGTGAAGTACGAGCACATGCTCAAGGGCTTCAACAGCCGGCTCGACACGCTGCAGGCGGTCGTGTTGCGGGTGAAGCTACCCCGGCTGGAGAAGTGGAATGAGGCGCGCCGACAGGCGGCGGCCAAGTATGATCGGCTGCTGGCGGGCACCAGCGTGGTGACGCCGAAGGTGGCGCCGTATGCCAAACCCGTTTATCACCTGTACGTGGTGCAGGTGCCGGACCGGAAGAAACAGCAGGCGGCGTTTGATACGGCGAATGTGTCACATGGGATCCATTATCCGATTCCCGTGCACTTGCAGCCGGCCTTTGCCGATTTGGGTTACAAGCAGGGCAGCTTTCCGGTCACTGAGGCGCTGGCGCCAAGGATCATTTCGCTGCCGATGTTTCCCGAGATCAACGACAGCCAGATCGAGCGCGTGGCCGCAGCGTGTTTGAAGTCCTGAAAGAGTCCTGGCTGCCGGGTGAAGGACAAAACCGTGGTCCCTTCATTCTAAGCTGTGCCATCTGTGCCTGCTGTGGCTTGAACTGCTCGTCTTGGGATGGAACGTCATGGCAGTGGAAGCCAAAAGCTGTGTTCTGACAGGCGCCCACGGTTTTATGGGCAGCGGGCTCAAGGGCCACTTGGAACGCGCTGGCTGGCGCGTCACCGCGTGGACGCGGCAGCCGGAACCGGGAACGGGGGCGGTCGCTTTTCGTCTCGGCCAGGAAGTTGATCCCAACCTCCTCAAAGGCGCGCAGGCGCTGGTGCACTGTGCTTATGATTTCGGCCCGCGGCATTGGGAGGAAATCGCCGCGATCAATGTCAACGGCTCCCAGAAGCTCCTTGCCGCCGCCCGGGCTGCGGGAGTCAGGCAAGTTGTATTTATTTCCTCCCTCAGTGCGTTTACCGGCTGCCGCTCTCTTTATGGCAGAGCCAAAGTCGAGATCGAAGGCTTCGCCCGGTCCACCGGGGCGTTTATGATCCGGCCCGGGCTGGTGTACGGCGCCAATCCAGGAGGGATGTTTGGCCGGCT
>Ga0224558_1004157_pt1 | contig 11438 bp, 14 predicted proteins | sample 714S32024metaG_FD_180682 | JGI IMG/M metagenome (GOLD analysis project Ga0224558, IMG submission 180682) | Peat soil microbial communities from Stordalen Mire, Sweden - 717 S3 20-24 | ecosystem: Environmental > Terrestrial > Soil > Wetlands > Peat | place: Sweden: Norrbotten County, Stordalen... | reverse complement strand
TCCCGACAATGCGCGCCTGATCCGAAACATTATTGCCGCAACGCAGACCATTCAGGATCACGTGATTCACTTCTATCATCTGCACGCATTGGATTGGGTGGATATAGTCTCGTCCTTGAAGGCGGACCCGGCGAAGACGGCACAGTTGGCGCAATCGATCTCCGACTGGCCCAAGTCGAGCGCGAAGTATTTCAAAGGCGTTCAAGACCGCGTCAGTGCCTTGGTTGCGAGCAAGCAACTTAGTCTTTTTGGCGCAGGTTATTGGGGGCACCCCGCCTATCATCTTCCGCCGGAAGCAAACCTCATGGCCGTTGCCCATTACTTGGAGGCACTCCAGTTCCAGAAGGAGTTTATCCGGATTCACGCGGTGCTCGGCGGCAAGAATCCTCATTTGCAGACGTTTCTCGTCGGAGGCATGGCCACATCGCTCGACCCGAACGAACCGAACGCAACCGTGAACCCGGAGCGAATCGATTTCTTGTTGGAGGTGGCGAAGTCCGCGCAGCCATTTGTAAGTCAAGTGTTAATCCCGGACGTGCTGGCGATTGCGGGTTTCTACCGCGATTGGTTCGAACGCGGCGAGGGACTCGGAAATTTCATGTCCTATGGTGCCTATCCGCAGGGTAGCATTAAAGACCCTGCGGATTTCTTCCTTCCTCGAGGCATCATCCTGAATCGCGACCTTACCCAAGTCCACCCGGTGGATACAGGGAACATCACCGAGTATGTTGCTCATTCGTGGTACGAGTATGTGGAGGGAGACCAGATTGCAAAACACCCTTACGAGGGCGAAACGAATCCGAAATACTCGGGGCCCAAACCTCCCTATGAATATCTCGAAGTGGACCAGAAGTATTCCTGGTTGAAAGCGCCCCGCTATCAAGACAAAGCTATGGAGGTAGGCCCGCTGGCCCGGCTCCTGGTGGCCTACGCCTCGGGCCAGCCAGAAGTTAAGACACTGGTCGATTTCGCACTGGCAAAGCTCAAGGCTCCGCCGAGTGCTCTGTTTTCGACCCTTGGCCGTCTCGCGGCGCGCGCACTCGAAACGCAGCTCCTCGCCAATCGCTTGGTTGGATGGATCGAAGAGCTGGGAAACAATTTGGCGACCGGAAACCTGCAGATTCACAACGGGCAATACTGGGACCCGAAGTCTTGGCCCCAAACTGCCCGAGGATTTGGTTTCTTTGAGGCCCCGCGCGGCTCGCTGGGGCACTGGGTGGAGATCGAAAACCAGGCGATCAAGAATTACCAGGCGGTGGTGCCCTCCACGTGGAATGCAGGCCCGCGAGACGCCCAAGGTCAGCGCGGCGCGTACGAGGCCGCGCTCATCAAGACGCCGGTCGCGGATCCAGAGCGCCCACTTGAGCTTCTGCGCACCATCCACTCCTTCGACCCGTGTTTGGCTTGCGCCGTCCACGTGGTTGACCTTCACGGGCGGACCCACGCTCGTGTAGAGGCCTGAGCGCAGGGCGGCACCTGGAAGGCAGCGTGGACACCAAAGAAATGGAAGAGGCTGACACCCTGTCCATGTCAATGTGAGAGATTCACAACGAAGGACTTGAAATGCGCGATCTGCTTTCTTCAGACACGGTGGTAATAGGAGTTGGCAACGCGATCCTTTCGGATGACGGCGTCGGTGTGCATGCTGCACGACTGCTGCAAGGTGACCCGAGAGTGCCCGCGAGTGTGACAATTCTCGACGGTGGCACGATCGGCCTCGAGCTACTTCCGTATGCTTCGGACGCATCTCGCCTGCTGCTCCTCGATGCGGTGAACTCGGGTGAAGCTCCCGGAACACTCACTCGGATGACGGCGAGAGACTTGCTCGACACGTCGAGCGGATGGAGTGTTCATCAATTGGGCGTTGCCGATCTGATTGCCGCTCTGGCTTTGGCGTCGACCAGGTTTCAAGATATTGTTGTGCTCGGCGTGCAGCCCGCCAACACGGATTGGGGCACATCTTTATCTCCTGCCGTGGAGGCTGCGCTCACGCATCTGGTGGATGCTGCGTTGGCACAGCTGCATCTTTGGGAGGGATCACGGGACGCTAGTCTGCAAACCCACACGTCATCCTTGCGGTCTGGGCAATGCTCGGATCGAACTCTTGAGCCTTGCGAAGAGGGCGGCGTGTAACGTGTGCCTTGCCATTCCTGGAAAAATCATTAGCAGTGAGGTCCACAACAGCATTCGCGTGAGACGCGTTCCGTTCGATATTGCCGAGCACGAGTAGTCCAGAGCCTGTCTCGCGTGGCCACCATCCTCGTTCTCCATCCGAAGGCGACCACTTTCACGGAACATGTTGCGGGGGTGTTCAATTTTGAACAGACAGACGTTCGTCGGTTGCTTAGGGTTTTTGACCAGAGCGGAAGTGTGTCTCAATTCGCAGCGGTCATCGGGCTGCGTTTGTTCTTTCTAGCGTGTTAGGTCCGTCGGGCAACGGCAACCCAAGTCCAGGCGTAACTATTCAAAGGAGAATGTGGCCATGGACTCCACCATTGTGTTGTGCGTCGCATTGCCGAAACGATCCGGGTGCTGCTGTTCATGACGCTGTCGATTCTCGTATTCAACTTCTACCCGGTTACCGCAGTGATGATCGTCTTGCTGCCGATTTTCAATGATGGAGCGATTCTTTCCATTGCCTATGATCGCGTACAGTACGCAAATCGCCCAGAATCTTTCGTTGCGAAGGACTCCAGCCTGGCACCAGAGCAGATCGAGAAGGCAACCAGACATCTAATGGACTGCATTGATTGCCACGACCGTCCAATCCACGTCTTCACGCCGCCGGATCGTTCCATGGATGACTCCTTGCTGGCAGGCCGAATTGACCGATCACTGCCTTTCATCAAGCAACAAGGTGTTTCAGCTCTCACCAAGAGCTACAACACTACTGACAAGGCGTTGCGCGGGATTGCCCAAGACATACAGCAGTTCTATAGCACCAAGTACGCCGATGTGGGCGCCAGACAGAGAACCTCGATCCAGGCTGCCATCGCCGATCTTCAGCACATCTATCAGTCCACGATCTTCCCCTACATGAAAGTGGACTGGCGGACACACCCCAACAACATCGGCCACTTCTACACGCCGGGCTGTTTCCGATGTCACGATGGGCAGCACTTCAGCACAGATGGCAAAGTGATTCCAAAGGACTGCAATACTTGCCACACCGTACTGGCGCAACTGGAGAGTGGAACGCGCTTGATCCGTCACGAAGAAGGAATTCCATTGGAACACCCCGTGGATCTCGGAAATCTGACCCAGGTGACATGCAGCGATTACCACACCGGGGGGATGGGGCCATAAGTTTGGAACGTGACCCAGCATCATTCGGGCCAGAGGAGGAACAACAATGCGAGTGCTCGTTATGTGTTTTGTGCTAGTCAGCCAATTAACACTGTTAGCCGTCAGCCAGCAGGCGGCCTCGCCCGCTAAACGCGCCGAAGCCGTTTGCACGTTTGCCGATGGCAAGCAAATAAAGGTCGAATACAACAGCCCACCTGCGAAGCGCGAGGAAGATTTTCACGAGGGGAAACTTTGGGAGCCGGGTGGTTCGCCTGTGTTCTTATTTGCACAGACTCCGCTAACCCTTGGCAGCTCCGTGATTCCGGACGGAGCATATAGTCTGTACGTCATTCCCGAAAAACAGAGCTGGACTCTGGTGGTGAACAGGAACGTCACGCCCGGTAGTAAGTACGACGAGAAGCAGGATTTGGTGCGTGTACAAATGCAAATCGGGCAAGCCGAAGACACTTTTAAACAGCCCCAAGTCGCGTTTGCCCAAGCTGGTCCGAAGCAGTGCAACATGCGGTTGTATTACGAGAAAGTCGGGACGTGGGCGGAATTCCGGGAGAAATAAAGCTGAGCGTTTGCGCTCCCTTCTTCATTGCTCCCTCGCACGCAGACGGGGGTGCAATACCCGTGTTTCACGGAAGAAGATTGCCATGAAAAGCTCTGCGAATTCGTGTTGGCTGCCCAAGGAAATGGGGCCGCCTAAACCAAAAGCATGATGAAGCAGGTCATTCTCGTTGTGGCGCTGGCCTCCGCTTCCTTTGCCCAGCAAGGCGTTGACACTATCATCCAACGTTCAGTCGAGGCCAACGCGGCGGATTGGAAAGCCGCTCCTGACTATGACTACTTCGAACGTGACTTGCAACAAGGTGGGGGAGCCAAGACGTACGAAGAGCTTATGATCTTTGGCTCTCCCTATGAGCGTCTGGTGGCCGTGAATGGCAAGCCGCTCTCGCCGCAACAGCAGACTCAGGAACAACAAAAGTTGGAAGCGGCCGTCGTTGAACGCCAGAAAGAATCTGAACAGGAACGGATGCAGCGTATTGCGCGGTATGAAAAAGAGCGCAAGCGCGATCACTTGCTGATGGAACAATTGACAAAAGCCCTTGACTTCAAGCTGATGGGCGAACAAAGGCTGGGGCCGTACGACGTTTATGTGCTCAAGGCGACACCCCATCCCGGCTATGAGCCTCCCAATAACGAGGCCAAGGTATTGACGGGCACGGAAGGCAAACTCTGGATCGACAAGAAGACATTCCAGTGGGTGAAGGTCGAAGCCACGGTCATACGCCCGGTTTCGATTGAAGGCTTTCTCGCGCAGGTGGAACCGGGTACACACTTCGAACTGGAGAAGATGCCGGTGGCAGACGACATCCGGCTTCCGAAGCATTTTGCCATGAAAGCGCGGGCCAAGGTCCTCTTTTTTTTCACGTTGAAGTTGCAAGCCGACGAGACTTATTACGGGTATCACAAGGCCGCTCCAATTCAACCCGCCACTGCTGAAAAGTGAGTGCCCGATTTTGAACGGTTGCGGCGGTTGGCAAGGAAGATATTTCGAACTCTCACTTCCGATTCGCAAGCTTGAGCGGGAAGAAGGAAGAGGACCGTCTAGCTAGCAGCGAAGCTTCGGTCCGGCAAGGTACACACTGCGGAGCAGTTATGGCAGAGTCCCAGAAATCGACGACAGAAGCACAACCACGTCCCGACCCCAATGAAAAACTGGTGAAAGTGTTTGAATCCGAGGAGGAGACGGAAGCACTAGTGGTGAAGGGCTTGCTCGAATCGGCGAGCATCGAAAGCGACGTCGCCCCGCTTGATTGCCGAGTGCCGCCAAAAAACAGCCGGACGCTGACGAAGAAGCAGAAGAGAACTCTACCGAAGAACCGCCAGCGACAGTGTGACGGAGCGCCCGTCGAGAAGAAACGTCACCGCTCCATCGCTCCATCCCATATCCATCCGGTAGACGTGCGCCCCCAGCTTGACAGGCGATCGAGGACGTGATTGCCTTCCACCATCTTCCTGCTCCTTGCGATCAGGAGTAAAATCGTTACCACAGAGTGAGCTGGGAGCCGTTAGGGCTTCCCCGAGCTTCCTATGCCATCGCCTCGCACGTTGCCGACACGAAAGAGTCTTACCCAGAAAGAAACCAAGCTTTTTGACCCCAAGGTCTTTTTCGAGAATGTTTGCATCGGGACGACTGTTCGTCGCTATCGCCCGAAACAAGCCATCTTTTCGCAAGGAGACCTTGCCGACGCTGTGTTCTACATTCGGGAGGGGAAGGTGAAGTTCGCCGTGGTCTCCAAACAAGGCAAGGAAGCGACCATCGCCCTGCTCGGCCCCGGCGATTTCCTGGGCGAGGCCTGCCTCGCCTCGGATCAACCCCTCCGCCTGGCAACCGCTATACCAATTACGGATTGCTCTATTCTAAAGATCGAAAAGAAGCGGATGCTGTGCGCGCTCCACGAGGAACACGGGTTCTCCGACATCTTTGTTGACTACATGGTCAAACGTCACAATCGCACGCAAGCGAACTTGGTCGATCAACTGTTCAATTCGAGCGAAAAGCGGCTGGCACGCGCGCTCTTAATGCTCTCCCGCGTCGGGAAGGAAGCCAAATCCGAAACCGTGATCCCAAAAGTGAGTCAGGAGACTCTGGCGGAGATGGTTGGTACCACTCGCCCGCGAGTAAATTTCTTCATGAACAAATTCAGAAAGCTCGGCCTTATTGACTACAAGGGGGACCAGAGCGGTGAATTGCAGGTCCATAGTTCGCTTCTTAGCGTTGTCCTGCACGACTAGATCCGAGTCGGCCTGCCCCTAACCACCATCATCGTTCTCCCATACCAAGACAACCAGGGCAACTGCACCCGTAGGACATCCTTGGGGGTGTCCAATTCTGAACAGACAGACGTTCTTCGGTTGCTTAAAGTTTGGCACGACGGCAAAAGTGTGCTTCGACTTTTCAACTCGCACTGGTCCTCAGGGTGGGTTTGAATCTTTGAATGACGCCAACGATGTATTCGCCACGGCTGGATGGGTGTCACATTGTTGGACATATCTCTTTGGAAAGGAGAGAAGACAATGACCACTGAACTCACGTCGAGATCTCAAAGCGCAAAACATCCTGCAGTCCTTAAGTTGATGGGCGGTGCCCCATTTTCTCAGCGGATGCAACAGGTTTACGACACCCTTGCCCGTCGTGCTTACGAATTGTTCGAGAGCCGCGGACGTCAGGACGGCCACGATTTGGAGGATTGGTTCCGCGCAGAGTCCGAGTTGCTGAACCCGATGCCGGTTGAGATCAGCGATGCTCACGATCAAGTGATCGTCCGCGCTGTGGTGCCGGGTCTTAGCGACAAGGACATTGAACTGCGAGTTGCGCCCCATCGTCTCATCATCACTGGAAGGCGGGAACAGATTCGTGATCAGGAAAAGCGGAAGACTCACAGCGAGACAAGTTCCTATGAAGTTGTCCGGATGCTTGATCTCTCGCAGGAGATCGATCCGGATGAAGTAACCGCCACGGTGCAAAACGGGACACTTGAAGTACTGCTGCCGAAAGCGCACCCGGCCAAGAATATTCCGGTCGAAGTCAAAGCTGCGTAGTGCCCAATGTGGGCAGAGGGTACCGTCTACTACAGTGAAGAAGCAGGCGAGAAAGTCGCCCACTTTTGCGAGAAATAGAAGTGAGCGGTAAATCGATGATCGCGTGGCAATGCTGTCCTGTGGTAACGCTGTCCTTAGGTTCAGGCACCCGAAGGCTGAGCTGCCAACTGGACGCAGTTCGCGAAGTGGTGGAACAGCAAGCGACAAAATGCTCTCGAGAAAAAGGAACAACACCATGAACCAACGGAAGTTGAAATGGGTCACTCTTGTGGTAGCTCTTACGGCCGTTCTGATGCTGGGTGCGTGCAAGAAGAAAGTGGTTCCGGCACCACCGCCGCCACCACCGCCGCCGGCCGCGCCCACCGCATCGCTCAACGCTAGCCCGGAGACGGTTGAAAAAGGCCGGTCCACCACGCTGACCTGGCAGACCGCCAACGCGACAGATATCAGCATCGACGGAATTGGAGCCGTGCAGGCAAGCGGCTCACGGCAGGCGACTCCCGCAGATTCCACTACCTACACACTGATGGCGAAAGGACCGGGAGGAACACAGACGGCCACGGCACGGGTGACCGTGACCATGCCTCCTCCTCCGCCTCCTCCGCCACCGCCAGGACCGACCGAAGAAGAATTGTTCTCGCAGAGCGTGAAGGACTTCTACTTCGATTATGACAAGGCCGCTATTCGCGCCGACCAGCAGAGTTCGCTGCAGGCCGACGCCCAGTTCCTGGCGCAGCATCCCAACATCAAGTTCACGATCTCGGGACACTGCGACGAACGTGGCTCCATCGAATACAACCTGGCCCTCGGCGAGAACCGCGCCAGTTCAGCTAAGCAAGCCTTAGTAGCGGCTGGAGTGGGAGCCGATCGTATCAAAACCGTCAGTTACGGCAAAGAAAAGCCGTTCTGCATCGAGCACAGCGAAGAGTGCTGGCAGCAGAACCGGAGGGCCCATTTCGTTTATCAGAAGTGACTGGAGCGATGAACGATGCACCGGGGCGAGTTCTTCATGTGTGACGCCCACAGGGAAGTGGAGAGTGAAGCCGACCGAGAGCGGCTTTGGAAATGCCGGCCGCAGCGAACTCCTCTTCCTTGTGAGTAGACGGTTGGTAATTTCCCGCGTGCCGCCGAGAACTGGTCCGGGTTCAAAGAGCAATGCGACATTGCGTTTGCTGGCCTCTCGGAATGAGGTCCTCGCGGAGGCGGTCCGTATGAAAATTGTTTCACACTATCGGCGAACAGCGGGATGGATGTATGATCACTGCCGTTTTTGAACCAAAACCAAAAAGGAGACTCCGGCTTACAGCGCACCAACACAATTTGGCGGGTGATCCACGAAGACTCTGTCAAATTCTGTCACTCCAGTCTCCATGCGGTGGCCACAAAGCGATAGTCGGCACAGGCGCTCCTCTAAGAAAACATGGGTTTGAATCGGATGGCCCGACACTTTGGTTACACACTAGGCGGTGGGCCCTCAAGTGCAAGTAAGTAGAGGCTAATCAGGTCTACGATAGACCCCGCATGGGACGGAGTTATTCCAAAAAATGCGAAAACATAGAGGTTTTTCTCTTATCGAACTGCTGATCGTGGTGGCGATCATTCTGATCATCGCCGCGATCGCTATCCCGAACCTGCTACGTGCGCGAATTGCGGCAAATGAGGCATCCGCAGTGGCGTCGGTTCGGACCATCAACACAGCTCAGATTTCATACAACTCCACTTACCCGACGGTGGGCTATGCCGCCGCACTGAGTAATCTGGCGGGCACTTGCACCGGCACCGTGGTTCCCACGTCGGCTGGCGCTTGCCTGATCGATACGGTTCTTGGGGCAGGCACCAAGAGCGGCTATTCGTTCAACAATACGGGCACGACCACCGGCTATTCCGCATGGACAAACCCGGTGAGCGTAAACCAGTCGGGCGTGCGCTCGTTCTGCTCGGTCGCGGATGCGGTTGTACGTTCGAATTCCGCCAGTCTCAGCACCTGCGCTGGAACCGAATCCCCACTGCAGTAAGTTTGGATTTTGGCAAAGTGCCTGGGGGAGGGTACAAGCCGGAAAGAAGCAGAGGAGAAATCCTCTGCTTTTTTTTATTTTCCCTGGTTCCGATTTCTTGATTTCGAAGACCTTATACTGCACCGACACAATTTGGCGGGTGATCCGCGAAGACTCTGTCAAATTCTGTCACTCCGGCCCCCTGCGGCGGCCACAAAGCAAAAGTTGGCACAGGCCGCCATCAAAGAAAACACTGGTTTGAATCGGATGGCCCGACACTTTGGTTACACACTAGGCGGTGGCCCCTCAAGTGCAATTAAGTACAGGTTAGTCATTGGCTACGATAAACCCCGGATGGGACGGAGTGATTCAAAAAAAATGCGAAAACATAGAGGTTTTTCTCTTATCGAACTGCTGATCGTGGTGGCGATCATTCTGATCATCGCCGCGATTGCTATCCCGAACCTGCTACGTGCGCGAATTGCGGCAAATGAGGCATCCGCAGTGGCGTCGGTTCGGACCATCAACACAGCTCAGATTTCATACAACTCCACTTACCCGACGGTGGGCTATGCCGCCGCACTGAGTAATCTGGCGGGCACCTGCACCGGCACCGTGGTTCCGACGTCGGCGGGCGCTTGCTTGATCGATACGGTTCTTGGGGCAGGCACCAAGAGCGGGTATTCGTTCCACAATACGGGCACGACCACTGGCTATTCCGCATGGACAAACCCGGTGAGCGTAAACCAGTCGGGCGTGCGCTCGTTCTGCTCGGTGGCGGATGCGGTTGTACGTTCGAACTCCGCCAGTCTCAGCACCTGCGCTGGAACCGAGTCCCCGCTGCAGTAAATTTGGATTTGGCAAAGTACCTGGGGGAGGGTACCAGCCGGAAAGAAGCAGAGGAGGAATCCTCTGCTTTTCTATTTCTGCCGGGTTCTGAGTTTTCGCCTTAAGTAGATCCGGAGAGCCACTTTCTAAGGAGGAAGACGAATGCAACTCGGAATGATAGGTTTGGGCCGAATGGGTTCCTACATGGTGCAGAGGCTTCTGAAAGCCGGCCCCAACGGCGCTCGCAAAAAAGTTCGAGTCAATTAGTCAATTCTGGGAAGGGCCGGTCTTCCGATGATCCGGCTCTACGATCTTCGGCATTACGGGCGCCACGCTCGCCCTGGCCGCTGGCGTTCCACCCAAAGTTGGAGGAAACTACATATTGCTCGAACTACCATTTCGTCCCCAATATCGGTGTTAATCATGGCATGGTACACCGAGCGGTTCGGCCACTCCACGTGAAAGTAGCTCTTAATGAACGCGGCGCGCCCATGGTCGACCGTTGCCACGAGCGTCACTGCGCTCTCTTCCGTGTTTCCTTCGGAGATGAGTCGCCGTATTTTGTTTTCTCGGGAAGCGTAGAGAAAGAAGCGCAGAGTGTCATTACGGATTCGCAGGAAGTGCTGCGATCCTCTGCCGACGATAATGCAGTCCCCCGCCTCCGCCGCTTGCTCGACGACACGTTCAGAAATTCTGGCGATGCTGTCAGCATCGAGAGCCTCCACCGGTGCGCCTGGGCTGCCTTCATAGCTTCCGAGCGTAAATGACTTGAGCAAGCGGTAATAAAGCGGGTCCCGACGCTCCTCATGTTTCCGCACCTCGGCCTGATTGCTGTGCGCGAGGCGCGCGACCTCTTCCGTCAATAATTGGTCCCACAGCGTCCAGCCCAGTTGTGCAGCGAGCGTCGCGGCAATCCGGGCTGCGCCTGAGCCGTACTCGCGCTCGATGGTAATGATTCGGATCATATGGACTGGAGCGGCTTTCAAACAGATCATCAGTAGGGTAGTGGACTACTTTGAAATTGGTCGCATATTCCGCACGAGGTAGCGATAAAGAATTCCAGAGCATAGTAAACCAAGACCGACCCATATTGTGTCCATGTGGCCTAGGAATAATATGCCGCACGCGGTAGTACTGGCCAGTGTCAACAGTCGCAAAAGCCACTTCACCTACGCCGCTCTTTCCGCCCTCCGCTGCTCGTAAAATTCCCAGAGGGCAACCAAGTCCTCTACGCTCCAGAAGCCGATCCGTAACGCCAGTGACCAAGCCGGAGACATGCGAAGTGTACGATGAAACTTGATGAAGTTGTAGGCGAAAAAGTTGAGGGCGCAGCCGTGTGCCTGCGGTCCGCGATCTCCACACATCAGGTGCGGGAGCCCGCCATCGGGAATCTTGCGAGGGCTGCGAGATCCTACGGGCGCTTGCCAGTCTGCACCGCATAAAGCTCGCGAGGCGCGCCGCACGCTGGTGATCACGCGTTAGATTCTCACCCAAAACCGTCGCGCGAACAATAAACTGCGGCCAGCACAGTGCCTAGAAAGCCATGGCGACACATGAACTTTCGTGCTCCACCCGGCCCCCCCAAACTCAGACTGAGCAGTCAGCATCTCGCGATATAATGTTCCCACCTCAATGATCTCTGGCCGCGTCACGTGCGAACTGGCTGTGGTGGCAGTTCTCTGCGTTCTGATGATTTTTCTCTTTCCGTCCGTGCAGGGT
>Ga0224558_1004155_pt1 | contig 11444 bp, 10 predicted proteins | sample 714S32024metaG_FD_180682 | JGI IMG/M metagenome (GOLD analysis project Ga0224558, IMG submission 180682) | Peat soil microbial communities from Stordalen Mire, Sweden - 717 S3 20-24 | ecosystem: Environmental > Terrestrial > Soil > Wetlands > Peat | place: Sweden: Norrbotten County, Stordalen... | reverse complement strand
TTCCGATGAAGGCTTGGATACCGCTTACCCTGATTTTCGCCCTCGGCTCCGCCGCCCACTCGCAGGCGAGCTGCACCTATCCGAAATCCCCGGATGCGCCGCCCGATGGCGCCACGGCCACCAAGGACCAGATGATTGCGGCGAAACATGACTTCGACCGCTATAACGGGGAAATGAACTCCTACTTGGACTGCATCAAGCTCGAAATGGATTCCGCCGTTCCCAAGGACACGTCCAAGCTGTCGGCCGACGAGAAAAAGAAGGCTGAGGAGCACGAGAAAGTATTGGTGCAGAAGAACAACGCCGCGGTGGACGAGTTGCAAGCCAACGTCGGCCGGTTCAATGAACAGTTGAAGATTTTCAAGGCCAAGAACGCCAAACCGCAGTAACCAGCAAGGCGCGGCGGACCGTAAGTTTGCCGCGCCCGTTTCGACCACTATGCAGGCTAGTACGCTCATCACACCGCGTCTGGCCGAAGAGACAATCAACTCTCGGCTGACGTGTTTGCCCATCGAATCACTGCCATTGACGCAGTGCGTCGGCGGGACACTGCGGGAAAATGTTTATGCCGAACGGGACACCCCCCCGTACGACCGCGTCACCATGGACGGCATCGCGGTGGATAGCGAACAATTGCGCCGCGGATTGCGACGCTTTCATATACAGGCCACCCAGGCCGCGGGCGCACCCCCCCTCAAGCTTGCGAGCGGCGAGAACGCCATTGAAGTGATGACGGGAGCGGTTTTGCCGCTAGCCGCCGATTGCGTGATCCCCGTCGAGCAGTACGATGTCGCCGACGGCGTCGTATCGTTGAAATCGGCCATTACCTCGACTCCGTACCGCAACGTGCACCGCCGCGGCAGTGACAGTCGTCAAGGTGCACTGCTGCTCGAGAGCGGGACGCTATTGCGCGCTCCCGAAATCGCCGTGGCGGCATCTGCCGGAATGGCGCGGGTGCGGGTCAGCAGCCAGCCGGCCGTCATGGTCGTCTCCACCGGCGACGAACTGATCGAGCCGGGTGATCCCATTGCCGATTTCCAAGTTCGCCGCTCGAATGCCTATGCCGTGGCGGCCACTCTGCGGAAACGCGGTTTCGGGCGGGTGGGCGACGATCATGTGCGGGATGATGCGGACATGCTGCGGGACCGCTTGAAGCTGCATTTGACGACTCATGAAGTCGTGATCTTGAGCGGCGGCGTCTCGATGGGCAAATTCGATCTCGTCCCCAAGGTGCTCATGCAATTGGGTGTAGAAGAAGTGTTCCATAACATTGCCCAGCGACCCGGCAAGCCGATGTGGTTCGGCATCGGGCCCCAGGGCCAGTCGGTCTTCGGGTTGCCGGGAAATCCCGTCTCCACGCTCGTCTGCCTGATCCGCTACGTGATTCCCGCAATCGCCGAGGCGATGGGGACGCGCCGTGTGCCGCCGGAGCGCCTGGCGCTTGCCGCTCCGGTGACGTTTCAGCCGGCCCTGGCCTATTTTCTACCCGTTGCCATCGAGCACGACGATTGGGGCCGCCCGTGGGCGAACCCGCGCCCCCCGAATGGCTCCGGAGACTTTCTGAGTCTCACCGGCACGGACGGCTTCGTGGAACTTCCACCGGGGCCGAATACCTACCCTAAAGGTTTCGTCACCAGCGTCTATCGCTGGTAAGTTGAAGGATCATGGAATCCACCATTCACGATATCCGCGGTACCGATCATCCGCTCGACAAGTTGGCGCGCCCCCTGCACGACCTTCGCATCTCTGTCATGGATCGGTGCAATTTTCGCTGTCCATATTGCATGCCCAAGGAACGGTTCCACGAAAACTACCGGTTCCTCAAATCCCAGGAACGGTTGTCTTTCGATGAGATCCTGCGGCTATCGCGACTGTTCGCGACCTTGGGCGTACGGAAGTTGCGGCTCACCGGCGGCGAACCGCTGTTGCGCGCCAACCTGCCTGACCTGATCGGGGATTTGACCACCATACCGGGCATCGACGACATCGCGCTCACCACCAACGGTGTACTTCTGGGTCAGCACGCGGTCGACTTGCATGCCAATGGGCTGCGCCGGGTTACGGTGAGCCTGGATACTTTGGACGATGCAGTTTTCACGCGCATGAGCGGCGGGTTTGCGGCTCTCGACCAAGTGCTGCACGGAATAGACGCCGCCCTCGCCGCCGGGCTGACGCCGGTGAAGATCAACGCCGTCATCGAGCGCGGCGTGAACGATCACACCGCGTTGGATCTGGTCGACCGCTTCCGCGGTAAGCCAGTGATCGTGCGCTTCATCGAATTCATGGACGTCGGTAACCGCAATGCCTGGCAACCGGACATGGTCGTACCATCGCGCGAACTCGCGGCCCGCATCAAGGCGCGCTGGCCGATGCATCCGGTATCGGAAAACTATCGCGGCGAAGTGGCGCAGCGCTGGCGGTTCGACGATGGCGCCGGCGAAGTGGGTTTCATTTCCTCGGTCACCCAGCCCTTCTGCGGCGCCTGCAGCCGTGCACGATTGTCCTCAGAGGGCAAGTTTTATACCTGCCTCTTCGCCACTCAGGGACTGGATCTACGCGCAGCGATGCGTGCCGGTGTGGCTGACGCGGAACTCTTGAATCTGATTCGGGGTAAATGGCTCGGGCGGACCGATCGCTACAGCGAACTGCGCGATGAGTTGCGCCGCGCTGAACCGAACCTCAAGAAGATCGAGATGTACTACATCGGCGGCTGACAATGACATTTTCACATTTGGACAGCGAGCAGCGACCGACCATGGTCGACGTCAGCGAGAAGCTCCCGACCCACCGGACCGCGGTTGCCGAGGCGCGCGTGCGGTTTCCGCCTGCCGTCGCCGCGGCCCTGCGTGCGAGCGGGCTGCGTTCGCCGAAAGGCCCGGTGTTCGATACCGCCATCGTCGCCGGCGTCATGGGCGCCAAACGTACTCATGAGCTGATCCCGTTCTGTCACCCGCTGGGACTGGAAAGCTGCCGGGTCGCCATTGAAATGGAAGGCGATACGGCGGTGATTCGTTGCACGGTAGGCGTGCATCACAAAACCGGCGTTGAAATGGAGGCGCTCACCGGGGCCAGCATTGCGGCCCTGACCATTTATGATATGTGCAAAGCGCTGTCGCACGATATCGTGTTGAGCGACACTCGCCTGATCGAGAAGCACGGCGGAAAAACCTCTTTCGCCCGTCAGGACGCCTCATGAGTTCCACGACTGCTCCGATCTACGGCTTGATTTTGGCTGGCGGCGCCAGCTCTCGGATGCGCCGCGACAAGGCAGTGCTCGTCTATCAGGGTAGGAATCAGCTCGACCGCGCGTTCGAACTCGTGAAGCGGCACGTCACCGACGTTTTCGTCTCCGTGCGCGAGGGCCAAATGACCGAGCCCACGCGTGCCCAGAAGCCGCTGATCGTCGATTCCGTGGGGGGCGGCGGCCCCATCGTGGGCATTCGGTCGGCATTGGCTGCCTATCCCGACGTCGCGTGGCTGGTGGTCGCGTGCGATTTGCCGTTCCTCTCGGACGCGGCGCTCGAACAACTGCTGGGCGAACGCGACCCGCGCGTGTTGGCTACCGCGTACACGAGCGCGCACGATGGCTTGCCCGAGCCGCTGTGTGCGATTTGGGAACCGGCGGCGGCGGCCGCATTGGCGGCGTATCAGAGCAATGGCGGACAGTGCCCGCGCAAATTTCTGAGCGCTCACTCCGTGCTGTTGCTCGAACCGCGCGACCGGCATGCCCTCGACAACATCAATACGCCCGAGGAATACCAGCAGGCGATGGACGCTCTCGATTCCAACGCTCCTGCCAATTCCATGCAGCTCAAGATTCAGTATTTCGCCTTGATGCGAGAACAGGCCGGCCGCTCCGAAGAGACGCTGGAAACGTCGGCGGCGACGCCCGCCGAGTTGTTTTCGGAATTGAATGCACGCTACGGTTTCACGTTGCCGCGCGAACAATTGAAGGTGGCGGTCAACAGTGAATTCGCCGATTGGTCGCGCCGTTTGAGCGCCGGCGATGCCGTGGTCTTCATCCCACCCGTGGCGGGCGGCTGATGCGGTTTCGCTTCACGGATGCGGCCATCGACACCGAAGCCGCGCGCCGCGAATTGCTCGACCGCGGCGCCGGCGGCTACGTCAGTTTCGAAGGCTGGGTGAGGGACCATAACGAGGGACAGGAAGTCACGCGGCTCGAATACGAAGCCTTCCAAGCCCTCGCCCTCAAAGAAGGAGATCGAATTCTCGCCGAGGCGTTGCAACGGTTTCCCATCAAGCATGCCTTGTGCATCCATCGCGTAGGCTCGCTGGATCTCACCGATATGGCCGTCTGGGTGGGTGTGAGCGCCGCCCACCGCGGCGAAGCATTCGACGCCTGCCGATTCATCATCGATGAAGTCAAACACCGCGTGCCGATTTGGAAAAAGGAACATTATCGAAGCGGCGACTCCGGGTGGGTCAACTGCGAGCGTTGCGCGGCGGCGCCACGTCATGCGCATGGGCACGATCATGGGCATGATCACGCGCACGAACCTCTCGAGCACTCGGTGCTGCCCGAATAGCATGGGTGCGCAGCCGGACTATTCACGCCAGCTATCGCTCAAGGAAATCGGCGCCGAAGGCCAGGCGCAACTGGCGCGAAGCCGTGTCCTGATCGTGGGCGCCGGTGGTCTCGGCAGTCCGGTGCTGCAGTATTTGGCGGGTGCCGGGGTCGGTCATCTTGGCGTGGTGGACGCGGACACGCTTGATGCGAGCAATTTGCACCGCCAGCCGATTTATGCGTTGGCGGACGTGGGCAAACCCAAAGTGGAACTCGCCCGCGCCGCGGTGATCGCGATCAATCCCAGTGTGGTCGTGACCGCGTATGGCACGCGATTCACGGCCGATAATGCGCTCGAGTTGGTTCGCGCCTACGACGCGGTGGTCGACTGCAGCGATAATTTCCGCACGAAATTTCTCATCAACGACGCGGCGGTGCTGGCACAGCGGCCCGCGGTCTTCGCCAGCGTCTATCAATACGAAGGACAACTCCAGGTCTTCAAGCCGGCGCCTGAACACGCCTGTCTGCGGTGTCTGTGGCCGGATGCGACCGCGGACGGCGTGGTCGGCAATTGCGCTGAAGCCGGCGTGCTGGGTCCGGTGCCCGGGACCTTCGGTAGCCTGCAGGCACTGCTGATGTTGAAAATCTTACTGGGCCTCCCGGGTCAACTGGGCGGTGAACTCCTGCTCCTCGATTTCATGAATTTTTCGAGCGTCAAGGTCAAGGCTCCGCGCCGCGGCGAATGCACCGCGCCAACCTGCGCGTTGATTCGCGATATTCCGCGCGAGGAGTCCGGGATCGACATCCCGCTGCCCTCATTGGCCGCGGCAGCGGAACGCCGCTTCGAAGTCATCGATATCCGCACCTCCGAAGAAGTGTCCGCCCAACCGGCGCAGGCGCGGCACATCGCCATGCCCACACTGCTGGCCAACCCGGATATTTTGTCGCGTACCGGTCGGTATCTGCTCGTCTGCGCCTCGGGCAAGCGCAGCCTCGCCGCGGCCCGCGCGCTGCGCAAGCGCGGCCTTGAGGTGTACTCGCTGGCCGGCGGTCTCCAATCATTGAACGGCTGAACCCGTGCACTTCGACAGCAAATTGCCCGACGTCGGTACGACCATCTTCACGGTGATGTCGCGCCGCGCCCTCGAGGAGAATGCGCTCAACATTGGCCAGGGGTTCCCCGACTATCCGATCGATCCGCGCTTGTCGCAAGCGCTCGTCGAGACAATCGCGGAAGGACGCAATCAGTACGCGCCCATGGAGGGGGTGGTCGATCTGCGCGAACAGATTGCCCGGAAATTGCAGGCCAGCTATTCACGGCACTTCGACCCTCACTCCGAGATCACCGTCACGTGCGGCGGCACCGAGGCGCTCTATGACGCCATTCAGGCAGTCGTGCGCGCGGGCGACGAGGTCATCATTTTCGACCCCGCCTACGATGCCTACGAACCGGCGGTGCGGCTGGCCGGAGGCCGCTGTGTGCGGGTGCCCATGAGCCCGCCGCGGTTCCGCTACGACTGGGATCATGTGCGCGATGCGCTGAGTGATCGCACACGGCTCATCATCATCAACAGCCCGCAGAACCCGAGCTGTACGGTCGCGGACTCGAACGATCTGGCGGCGCTCGCCGAACTCGTGCGCGATCGGCCCATCAGCATTCTCGCCGACGAAGTTTACGAGCATGTGCTTTACGACGGCCGGCGTCATGCGTCGGTGCTGGCACACGCTGAATTGCGCGATCGCAGTTTCGCGGTCTTTTCCTTCGGTAAAACGTTGCATGCCACCGGATGGCGCATCGGATATTGCGTCGCGCCGCCGGCGATGACTCGTGAATTGCGCAAAGTCCACCAGTTCAACACCTTCAGCATCGTATCGCCTCTGCAATATGCGATCGCGCGCTATCTCTCTCGGTTTCCCGATGCGTGGACGGGACTGTCGGCATTTTTTCAAATCAAGCGCGATCTATTGGCGGAGCGGCTCGCCGGCTCGGGATTCGAGCCGGTGCCGGCGGCGGGAACGTATTTTCAATTGGTGGACTACGGTGCTCTCAGCCGAGCCACGGACATCGAATTCGCCGACCGCCTGATTCGCGAAGCCAAGGTGGCGACCATCCCGTTGTCGCCCTTTTATGCCGCACCGCCGCCCATGACGCTACTGCGGCTCTGCATTGCCAAGCGGGATGAAACACTCCTGGCAGCCGCCGAGCAACTACGGCGCTTCGCCGCGCGCCTCTAGCTTCACCGCGCCTCTAAGTACCGTAGCGCCGCTTGACGGACGCCAGGCTCTGCCGCTGCCTGATGCGAGATGCATCCATCAGCATGCGGCCCGCCCAACGGTAGACATTGTTTTCCTTCACGGTACGGCGCATCAAACTCATTCGATCGCGCCGCTCTTCCCGTCCCATGCGCATCGCGATTTCCATGGCTTCCGCGGTCTCATTGACGTCGAAGGGGTTGATGAGCACGGCTTCCCCGAGCTCGCGCGACGCGCCGGCAAAGGTACTCAAGATCAACACGCCGTCTTCGTCGTCGCGCGCGGCGACGAATTCCTTGGCCACCAGATTCATGCCGTCGTGCAAGCTGTTCACCAAGCAGAAATCCGCCGCTCGATACAGTTCGAAGACGCTCGCCGGCTCCGTATGTTTATCGATCAAGATGATGGGCCGCCAGTGGCCTTCGGTGAACTTGGCGTTGATTCGATCCACTTCGCCGTAGGTGTGCTGCTGTAATGCTTGATAGGCCGGCAGCGTGCTGCGCGAGGGTGCGGCGATCTGCAAGAGCGTGAGGCGCCCGCGATGCCGCGGATTCTTGTCGAGCAAGAGCTCCAACGCGTGGAAGCGCTCGATGATCCCCTTCGTGAAGTCCCAGCGCTCCACGCCCAGACCGATGACCACATCGGTGCCCACCTGATAGCGCTCATGAACCGCCGCGCGGCAGGTCGCGACGTCCGGCAGAGCTTTCAGCCAGCGCGGCGGCCATTCGATCGAAATGGGATAGGGCGCGACCCGGCACACTCGCCCCTGCAGGGTGATGTTCATATGCTCATGATCGATCTGACATTCGATGAATCGATCCACCGTCTCGAGAAAATTCTGGCAGTGGTAGCGCGTGTGAAAGCCCAAGATGTCGGCCGACAACATGTGGAGCAGAATCTCCCGCTTCCACGGACACACACCGAACGTTTCCGCATTCGGCCAGGGAATGTGCCAAAACAAGCAGATCGTGGCCTTGGGAATTTTTGCGCGAATGAGTTTCGGCAGCAGCGCGAAATGGAAGTCTTGGATCATCACCACGGGGCTGTCGGTACTCGCCTCCGCCGCCACCACGTCCGCAAATTTGGCATTGACCTCCTCGTAGGCACGCCAATCGGTCGGCCTGAATGCCGGTCGCACGTAAGCCAAGTGACACAGCGGCCACAGACCTTCGTTGGAAAATCCGTAGTAAAACCCTTGTTCCTGTTCGGGCGTGAGCCAGACGCGGCGCAGCGTATACGCGGGATCGTCGGGAGGTACTCGGATTTGATCGAAGCGGTCCACGGTTTCTCGATCGGCGGGACCCGCGCCGTGGGCGATCCAGACGCCCGCGCACGCACGCATGATGGGTTCGAGCGCGGTCACCATGCCGCTGGCGGGCACTTGCACCACCGGCCGGTGATCCGCATCGTAATTATGGATGTAGGGCTCGCGGTTCGACACGATGATGACCTGCGCCGACTTCAAATGATCGTGAACCACTTGCCGCAACGCCTGCGGAGTCCAGTTCTCCCGAAAATCGATTTCCAAGCGCTGTTTCTGTTCCGCTTCGGCGAGTACCTGCCGCACCTGGGACAGGATCGGCTGCGAGGAGCGCGGCGACTTCGCATTGTCGAGAAATCGTTTGCCGCGAATATCGCCGATCAGCACGTTCACCCAGCGGCGCAATTGCAGCCACGCCACGAGCACCACCAACAACGCCAGCAAGAGCACGGATATGCCGATGAACACGAGCAAGAAGTCGCGAGCCGTGCGCTGCCGGCGATCGACGAAGCTCAAATCGTGCAGCATCAGCACCCGGAAGGGAGTCGGCTGCGCCGTGTCAAAATCGAAGCGCGATACCTGCACCGATCCGGACGGCAGTTGCACGACGCGGGTTTCGGCGGGCAATTTTGCCGCATTCGATTCGCAGGAGATGGCCGGGGGCGTGCGTTCGGTTTTGATGATGGTTGCACCGTCCGGCCGGCAGACCAAGATGGCGAGCAAACGCTCGTCCGCGGTGACCTTGGACAAATAACTTCGCAGGTGCGCCTCGTTGCCCTTGCCGACCAGGTCGGTTATCGGCTCTTCCATGGTGTGCATGACCAGCTGCGCGCGCAGCTCGACATCGGAACGGAACCACTCCGCCAGCAAGCGTTCGATATACGGCAATCCGAAATAGGCGACGACGCAGGATGCAAACGCCACAGGCAATACAAAACGCAGCATCACTGAGCGAAACATGGTGCCTCCGTGTTGTATATGTGCGGTGCCCAAGGCTAGGCCCAACAAAATACCTAAATTCCACGGCAGCGTGTTGATTTTCACAGCGAAATGCCCTGTAAGATTTACATTGGCGCCAAATAATGAACCCTGCGGACTAGGCAGCGGCCCGGCGGTGAGCTATGTTGGTTTTTCATGATGAAAGCACCCGCTCCCCCACCGTCCCTCGACTGGTGTTTGTTTCTGGACGTCGACGGAACCCTGGTCGAACTCACCGAGACCCCGTTTGATACTCATGCGAGCGCGGATCTCGGCGCTCTCTTGCAGGAAGTTGCGGAAAGACTCGGCGGCGCCGTGGCTTTGGTGAGCGGGCGCAGCATTGAATATCTGGATGCCCTGTTCGCCCCCCTGCGCTTGCCCTCTGCCGGTCTTCACGGCGTGGAACGGCGCAAGGCCTCCGGCGTGATGCACGGCGCGAGTTTCCAGGATTCGCAACTCGATCGCGCGCGCGCGGCGCTCGTCGACCTGGTACAGGCTCACGCCGGCACGTTGCTCGAGGACAAGGGCAGAACCGTGGCCATCCACTTCCGCATGGCGCCGCAATTCGAACCGGAGTTGCGTGAGAAAGTAACGGCCATCGCAGCACTGCTCGGCACCAATTACCACGTGCAACCGGGCAACATGATGCTCGAGATCAAGCCGCGCGGATTCAACAAGGGCGGGGCCGTCAAGGCATTCCTCAAAGAGCCGCCGTTCTCGGGCCGAACGCCCGTGTACGTTGGCGATGACCTCACCGACATCGACGGCTTCAAGGTAGTCGACGATCAAGGCGGCATTTCGATCGCCGTCGGCGATCGGGTCAGCGGGCAATACCATCTCGATAATCCCGAAGCGGTTCGCATGTGGCTCAAAGGGATAGCCGGACTCGTCGATTCGCATCGCGAATGATGGCCGGGGTCCTTGAGCGACTCGTCAGGCGCGAATCTGGCCGCTGCCCCGCACCACGTACTTGTAGCTGGTCAACTGTTCGACGCCCACCGGGCCGCGCGCGTGAAATTTGTCGGTGCTGATGCCGATTTCGGCTCCCATGCCGAACTCGCCGCCGTCGGCAAACTGAGTGGAGGCGTTGTGCAACACGATGGCGCTATCGACTCGCGCCAAAAATCGCTCGGCGGCTACCCGGTTGTCGGTCACGATGCAATCGGTGTGCTGTGATCCATACTGCCCAATGTGGGCGATCGCTGCGTCCACATCGTCGACCACCCGCACCGCGATGATGGCGTCGAGATACTCCGCGTACCAGTCCTGTTCGGTCGCGGGCTTCACGCGTTCGTCGACACGCACGCTCACATCATCGCCGCGCACCTCACAGCCCGCGTCCAGCAGCATGAGTATGAGCGGAGCCAAGTGCGTCGCCGCACACGCGCGATCCACCAGGAGCGTTTCGGCCGAACCGCAGATTCCCGTGCGTCGCAGCTTGGCGTTCAGCACAATGTCCTTGGCCATCTGCAGATTGGCGGCACGGTCGACATAGACGTGGCACACGCCCTCGAGGTGCCCGATCACCGGCACCCGAGCTTCTTGCCGGACGCGGGCGATCAAGCTCTTGCCGCCGCGCGGTACGATGACGTCGATGTCGTTCACCATCTCGGAGAGCATGTACCCGACGGCTGCCCGATCCGTTGTCGGCACCAACTGAATGCAACTTCCCGGAAGACCCGCAACTTTCAATCCCTGATCCAAACAGGCGTGGATCGCCGCGCTCGATTCGGCGCTTTCCGAACCGCCGCGCAAGATCACCGCGTTGCTGGATTTCAAACATAACGCGCCCGCGTCGGCCGTGACGTTCGGCCGGCTCTCATAGATGATCCCGATGACACCGAGAGGCACGCGCAGACGTTGAATCACCAAGCCATTGGGCCGGGTCCACTCGGCCAGTACCGTCCCGATCGGATCGGCAAGATGCGCGATGTCCTCGAGTCCCCGGGCCATGGCTTCCACGCGCTTCTCGTCCAGCCTGAGCCGATCGAGCATGGCCGGTGACAGGCCCTTCGCGGTCGCTTCGCGCATATCGCGGTCGTTGGCGGCAAGGATCGTGTGGCGTCGGGCGCGCAACGCCGCGGCCGCCGCCTTCAATGCGAGGTTTTTCTGCTCGCTCGACGCGACGCTCAAAGCGAGTGCCGCCGCCCGCGCGGCTCTGCCGATGGCTCCCATGATCTCCGGCACCGTCTCTTGATTCATACCGGCATTCATAAGGCTCTCAACAAAACCAGATCATCGCGATGCACGATTTCATCGCGACCTCGGAACCCTAACACTTTTTCGATCTCGGCGGTTTGGCGCCCGATGATACGGGCGGCGTCGCCGTCGGAATACGCGCATATGCCGCGCGCCACTTCAGCGCCGTCCGGCCCAATGATACTCACCGTATCGCCGCGCTCGAACCGTCCCACGGCCCGCGTCACA
>Ga0224558_1004154_pt1 | contig 11445 bp, 9 predicted proteins | sample 714S32024metaG_FD_180682 | JGI IMG/M metagenome (GOLD analysis project Ga0224558, IMG submission 180682) | Peat soil microbial communities from Stordalen Mire, Sweden - 717 S3 20-24 | ecosystem: Environmental > Terrestrial > Soil > Wetlands > Peat | place: Sweden: Norrbotten County, Stordalen... | reverse complement strand
TCGGGCTATCTGGTAGCCAACCGGTAGGCACCCGGAAGCCACCCTCAGGCTACCCTCAGGCTACCCTCAGGCTACCCTCAACCCACCCTGAGGCTACCCCGAGGCTACCCGGAGGCTAACCAACGCCTATCTGACAACTATCCGACAAACCGTAAATGCTTGGAATTGGGGCACATGCGGTCATCGGGGAGAAGCCACACTGGGGCGAAGGCAGAAGAAGAAAAGAAGCAGAGGATGAGCGCGAAATCGGCTAATGCGACATCAATGCGACATCAATGCGACATCAAAGCCACCTCAAAGCCTGTTGATAGCCAACTGATAGGCACCCCATTGCGACCCCAAAGCCACCACCGAGCCAAAGCAGAAAGTAGAAAGCAGAAAGCAGAAATGCGCCCAAAGCCACGCTGGGGGGAAGGCAGAATGATGAATGAAGAATGCAGAAAGGGGGGGAAAGCCGCCCAAAGCCAGGTACATGCGTGGTACAAGCCAAGTGCTTGGGAGGGGATTGGGAGGTGAAAGCCAGGTACATGGGAGGTACATGCATGGTACATGCGGCATCAATGCCACCCCAATGCGACCCCAAAGCCTGGAGAAAGCGTGGCTTGAGCAGGCGGTGCAGCGGTTACTCCCGCTCATGTGGTCGCGCCGGTCGCTTTCGCGCTACATGGGGCTTGTGTCGGCGGCTCCCGGGGGCAGGCTGCTTTGTGCTGTCGGCGCGGCCTCGGGTGCGGGGGCAGCGCCGGCCGCCGGGGTTTCGCGCAGGCTCACCAGGGCGGGCCGGATCAGGCGGCCCTGGAAGGTGTAACCCGCCGCGATGGTCTGCGCGACGACGGCATCCGGGGCCGGCTGGGCGGCTTCCTCGATCAACCGATGGCGTTGGGGGTCGAATGGCTCGGCCTCAATCGCCGAAAATGGGGTCAGGCCGACGCGGCGCGCGGCATCCCGGCAGGCGTTCTGGAAGTGGCCCAATTGTTCGATCAGGCCAGGCTGGCCGGACCGCAGCGCGCCCTGGTGCAAGGCAAACACGTGATCGAGCGTCCGCACCAGCACCTGGACCCAGTCGGCCTCAGCGCGACGCAGCTTCTCGACTTCGAGCCGCAGGGTGGCCTTCTCTTTGTCGTTGGCCTGCCGCATGAATTCCGTGAAGGCCTGCGCCTCCGCCGTCATGCGGTCGGCGATTTCCCGGGCGGAGAGGGCGGTCTTGTCGGCCTGGTCCTGCGCGTCCTGCCACCGGCTGGTGGCGCCGCTGATTTGGGCGGCGATGCCCTCGAGGTTATGCAGTTGGGACACGACGGTGGTCAGGGCGTCCGCTTCGGTCAGCTTGACCAGCGCGTCGTATTCGAGCAGGAAAGGGGTGATGCCCAGCAGCGCGCCGCCCACGACGCACAGGACGACAAAACACAGTTCCCAATGCCCGAGCGCGAACTTGCTCTGATAGGTGATGAACCAGGCCATGCCCAGGAGCAGGGCGTCGCCCAGGAAAAACGGCCACTTGGCCAGCTTCGGTGCATTCGGGTCGCTCATTGGCGCTAGGTGTAGAGCAAGACCGCCCGAACAGCAAGCCCGGGAGTGCATGGAAAATCCGCATTCCGCACTCCGCCCTCCGCACTCAAGGAGCCTTTCTGCTCGACTAACCCCGCCCGACAGCCCAGAAAATGGGGCGTGCGGACGTGCGTCATCTTCAATCCAACGGCCCGAGGGGAAAAGGCCAGGCGGTTCCGGCGCCACCTGGACGCCATTGGAAAGGAGGCGACGCTGAAATTGACCGCCGCCGCCGGGGATGCGCGCCGGCTGGCCGCGGAGGCCGTCGGCGAGGGCTTTGAGGTCATTGTCGCTGCGGGCGGCGATGGCACGGTGAACGAGGTGCTCAACGGCATCGGCGATGTGCCGGAAGGGTTCGCGCGGGCGCGGCTGGGCGTGCTGCCGCTCGGCACGGTCAATGTCTTTGCTCGCGAGCTGGCCCTATCCGCCAGGCTGGACGCCGCGTGGGCCGTGATTCGCCAGGGGCGCGAAACGCTCATTGACCTGCCCGCCGTGGAATACGGTGTCAAGGGAGCGCCGCAGCGCCTTTACTTCGCGCAGTTGGCCGGGGCGGGCCTCGATGCCCGGGCCGTCGAGCTGGTCCAATGGCAACTGAAGAAGAAGATCGGGCTGCTGGCCTACATTGTGGCCGGGCTCAAAGCCTTGCAGGGCGCGCAGTCGAAGATCACGGCCGCGGGGGGCGGGCATTCGGCGGTGGGCGAGCTGGTCTTGATCGGCAATGGCCGGCTCTATGGCGGAGATTTTCGAGTGTTCCCGCAGGCCGATCTGCGCGACGGGCGCCTTGACGTGTGCGTCTTTCCCCGCGTGAATTGGTGGACTCTCTTCCGCTGCGGCCCCGGACTGTTGCTGCGTGGCCGGCTGCCGGCCTCGTACGTGGAGGTCTTTCAGGCCGAATCGCTTACCCTGACCAGCCCGTCAGCTACCGCTCTGGAAGCCGATGGCGAACTTATCGGCCACTTGCCGGCAACCTTCTCCATCGAACGCTCCCGGCTGCGCGTCATAGTGCTATAAGCTGCACGAGCCGTGACAAGGTAGGGCGCGACACTCCGTGCGCGCCGTAAATGGCCAAAACCGGGGGTTCGAGTGGTGCGGGTTCCACAGGGTCGTCGGCGCGCACGGAGTGACGCGCCCTACCACCCTCTGCCGTGGCGGTGACAATTTGCGCCCCACCCAAAAGACAAGGCCACTTTTTACGTGCTTTTGTCACCCCCGGCCATAAAGTCTTCCCCAGATGACTGGGATGCGTCTGAAGGATCAACCTGCCAGCGAGCGTCCGCGTGAGCGGCTCGTTACCCTCGGTGCGGACGCCCTTAGCCCCGCCGAGTTGGTGGCCATCCTGCTGCGGACGGGTTTGAAGGGAGCCAATGCCCTGGAGATCGGCAAGCAGTTGGTGCAGAAGTACGGTTCCCTGCAGGCCCTGGCGCAAGCCCCGCTCGACGACTTGCAGACGATCAAAGGCATCGGCCGCGACAAGGCGGTGACCCTCACCGCCGCCTTCTCACTCGCCCGGAGAATGGCGAAGGAGCTGCGCGGCGAATCCCCCATGCTGGATACCCCGGAAGCGGTCGCCAATCTCATGCGCGAGGACGTCCGTCTCCGCAACGTCGAGACGTTCCAGGTCCTCCTGCTTAACACCCGCCGGAGGCTGATTGATGTGGTGAAGGTATCCGACGGGACGCTCGACACCATCCTGGTCCACCCGCGCGAGGTGTTCAAGCCGGCCATCGCGGCCAACGCGGCGGCGATCATCCTGCTGCACAATCACCCATCAGGAGAGGCGACGCCCTCGGAAGCAGACATCAAAGTGACCCGCGACCTGATCCGCGCCGGCCAGTTACTGAAGATCGAGGTGCTTGACCACGTCATCCTGGGCCGGGCTACGCAGGAGCGGCCCAAAGACTACGTGTCTTTGCGGGAGTTGGGTTATTTTGCCGGGTGCTGAACAGCGCGATTACACCTTCCAAGGCCCGCGCTTTGGGCGGTCGAGCCATTGGTTCGCTTCCTTGTCGCCCACGAACTGCTCCTTGGCCGGGTCCCAGCGCAAATGGCGATGATGCCAGTAAGCGAGGTTGCCCAGGTGGCAGACGGTCACCGAGCGGCAGCCGATTTCCACGTCGCAGATCGGCTTCTTGCGGCTGCGCATGCAATCGAGGAAGTCCTTGGTGTGGCTGTAGCTCTTGTAGAGGTGAATGGCGTTATCGGGGAGCGGCTCCTCGCCCAGTGCTGCGGGCGTGGCCTCGAATTTGCCGCGGTTGACCAGGATCTTGCCTTCGGTGCCGATGAAGAGCACACCGCCGCTGTCGCCGTGGATCATCTCCACTCCACTAGCGTAGAGATAGCGCACTCCGCGGGTGGCCTTCGGGTCCTCGGGCGGAATGATCTCCACCGGCCCGCTGTCGTCCATTCCCAGGCCCCACTGGGCGATGTCAAAGTGGTGGGCGCCCCAGTCCGTCATCCCGCCGCCGGAATACTCGCAGTAGTTCCGCCAATCAGGGAAGTGCGTATGCACGCCGCGCGGGCTGAGCACCGAATTGTAAGGCCGCATCGGCGCCTGTCCCAGCCACATGTCCCAGTTCAGTCCCGGTTCCATGGCCTCTTCGGGAAGGTCGCAGGGCTTCGAGGGCGGTCCCACATCAACGATGACCTGCTTGACTTTGCCGATGCGCCCGTTGCGCACCAGCTCGCACGCCTTGCGGAATTCGATCGAGGACCGCTGCATCGAGCCGGTCTGGAAGACCCGGTCATATTTCCGGGCGGCATTCACCATGGCGCGGGCCTCATGGATGGTTAAGGACAGCGGCTTCTCGCAGTAAACGTCCTTGCCCGCTTTGCAGGCCGCGATGGCTATGTAGGCGTGCCAATGGTCGGGCACGGCGATCACCACCGCATCGATGTCCTTGCGCGCCAGCAGTTCGCCAAACTCCTTATAGGCCGTGCAGCCCTTGAATTCCTTGTTGCCCTTGATGCTGTAGAACTCTTCGACCACCTTCCGATGGTGATCCCGCCGTGTGGTATCTACGTCGCACACGGCCACCACCTGGGTATCGGGCATCGCCAGGAAATTGTTCAGCAGACCCCGGCCCTGCGTGCCTGTGCCAATGGAGCCCAGGGTGATACGGTCGTTGGGGCCTTTCCGGGCGGAGTCGGCGCCGGCGGCGTGGAGAAGGAAGGGGGTGGTGAGTGCGGTAGCGGAGGCCGCTTTCAGGAATTGCCGCCTATTCAGTTCGTGTTGCATAGCTCTGCGCAGTGTTGGCTTCCTTCGACGCTTTGGCAATCAAATTCTGCACAGACCGGAACCGAACGAGCGACGAGGCCAAGGGCCGTCCGCGTGACAGCGGTCCACGTTACCGAACCAAAGCCCTTGAGCGGACTACTTCTTCGGCGGCGCCCCGGGTGCCGGATTTACCGGGATGGCGATAGGAAGATTCGTGTCCTCCACCCCTGTTGACAAGACTCTTAGGCTATTCGTGCCGGGGGCCGTGGCTGCGTTGGTGGCCGTTGTCTGGGGCGATGTCGGTGGGATGGACGGCGACTGTGGCGGCGGCGCGGGGGCAGCCAAGGGTGCGGTCGTCTTCTGCAGGCCCGCTTCAAACGCGCTGGTGGTCCGCGTGTGATAAGTGCGTTGCATCAGCGAGAGCACCACTGCCAGGACGAAGAAGGTCCCGGCCGCGTATTTGGTGATCTTGGTCAGGACGTTGCCCGAACCGGCGCCGAACAGGGCGTCCGTCGCGCCGCCTCCGAACGCCAGGCCGGCGCCCGCATCTTTCTTGGGAAGCTGAATCAGCACCAGGAAAATCAGGGCCGCGCAATCCAGCACCATCACTACCGTGAGGAGGCCAATTAGAAAACCCATATGCTCTTTCTATATCGAATTCTTAATGATGTCAGCAAAACTGCGCGCTTCAAGCGAGGCTCCGCCCACCAGGGCGCCGTCCACGTCCGCCTGGCTCATCAGCTCGCGGGCGTTGGACGGCTTGACACTCCCACCATATTGGATGCGGACGCGCCGGGCAACTGCTTCCTCGAACAATTTTCCCAGCACCCCGCGGATGAACGCGTGGGCCTCTTGCGCCTGTGCGGTCGTGGCCGTCTTGCCGGTGCCGATCGCCCAGACCGGCTCATAGGCGACGACTGTCTCCACCATTTGCTCTTTGCTCAAACCCGCCAGGCTGCCCCGCACCTGGGTTTCGAGCACCTTCTGCATCTGGCCCGCTTCCCGTTCCGCCAGCGTCTCCCCGACGCAGACAATCGGCCTAAGCGAGGCCGCGTGTACGGCTGTGGCTTTGCGGGCAATCAGCGCGTCCGGTTCCTTCTGATATTGCCGCCGCTCGGAGTGGCCGAGGATGACGTAGCGCACCGAGAACTCCTTCAGCATCCCGGCCGCGATTTCGCCGGTGTAAGCTCCGCCGTGCTGCTCGCTCATGTTCTGCGCGCCTAGCCGGAGGTTGGAATCGAGGATCGCTTTTGACACCTCGCACAGCGCGGTGAACGGCGGGCAGACCACGATGTCCACCTCCTTGACGTTGGCCAGCTCGATCTTCAGGCCGCGCACCAGGTCGAGCGCCTCCGCCACCGTCTTGTTCATCTTCCAGTTCCCGGCAATAATCAGTTTCCGTTCTTTGTTCATAAATCATTCATCTTTGCGCCTTTGCTCCCTTGCGTCTTTGCGTTAATTCACTTCTCGCTCAGCGCCGCCACGCCAGGCAGTACCTGGCCTTCGAGGAATTCCAGGCTCGCCCCGCCGCCGGTGCTCATGAAGGTCACTTTGTCGCCCAGCTTGGCTTTGTTCAGGGCCTTCACGCTGTCGCCGCCGCCGATGATGCTCTTGGCGCCGCTTTTCTGCGTCACCTCGGCTACCGCGCGGGCGACCGCGAAAGTGCCCTCCGCAAATCGTTTGTCCTCGAATAGGCCCATCGGGCCGTTCCAGAGGATGGTCTTGGCTTTGGCCACCTCGTCACAATACGCCTTCACGGTCGCCGGGCCGATGTCGAGTCCGGCCGCGTCATCCGGGCAGTTCATATTCGTGCTGACGCTCAAGTTTTGGTAATCAATAACCGGCTTGCCCTTCTTGTCCAGCTTGTCCGTCTTGACCGGCACTGCGATCACGTCGTCCACCGGCAGCAGGAATTTCACCCCGCGCTGTTTCGCCTTGGCCAGGGCCGCCTTGGCGATGTCCGTCTTATCGGGTTCGACGAGCGACTTGCCCGTCTTGTAGCCCTGCGCCAACCGGAACGTGTAAGCCATCGCCCCGCCGATGAGGAGCGCATCCGCCTTGTCCAGCAACCGGTCGATGACCTGAATCTTATCCGAGACCTTCGCCCCGCCGAGAATCACGACAAAGGGCCGGGCCGGCTTCTCCAACTCCTCGCCCAGGAACTTCAGCTCGCGCTCCATCAACAGACCCGCCGCGCATTGGCCGCCGCGCTTCGCCACCACGCGGGCCACGCCTTCGGTCGAGGCATGAGCCCGGTGCGCGGCGCCGAAGGCATCGTTGACATAAACGTCGGCCACCTTGGCCAGCTTCTCTGCAAACGCCGGGTCATTGGCCTCTTCCTCGCTGTAGTAGCGGGTATTCTCCAGCAACAGCACGTCGCCCGGCTTCATCACGCCAACCGTCTGCTCGACCTTCGGGCCGATGCAATCATCCGCGAACGCCACGGGGCAGCCGAGCAGGTCCGCCAGTTTAACCGCCACCGGACGCAGGGACATGGACGGCTCGCGCTTGCCTTTGGGCCGGCCCAGGTGCGCCGCCAGGATCAGCTTCGCGCCCTGCTCGATCAGCAGCCGCAGCGTCGGCAGCGTCTCCACGATTCGCGTCGCGTCGGTAATGACCATCTGGCCGGCTTTCTCTTCCAGCGGCACATTATAATCCACGCGCACAAACACGCGTTTGCCGCGCACGTTCAAATCTCTAACGGTCAGTTTTGCCATAAAATCCAGTCTTCCGAATTAGGGGCGCAGATCATACCCGAGCGGCGAGATGAGTCAAATCCATTTCCCGACTCCGTATCAATTTAGTCCAATGCGCACACTGCCACCAGGTGGCGGCAGGCATCCTGCCTGCCGTAGAGGGCGGCATCTTGCCGCCCGGACCGGCACTCGAAGTTTCAAGCTTAGTAGCCAGGCCAACGGCTATGCCGCCGGGGGTTGACATTGAAGCAGCCCCGCAGGCGGTAAGGTCCCGGCCACCGCGGCGGTCCTCTGCGCGGGAGCATTGGCAGGGCGAATGATGTGCCAGATTTCACCGCCTGTGCCAATCAGACGGGCAACGGCAGCAGGATTAAGGCGGAAGAAACGGCGAGAGGCTTAACCCTGTCAGCACCGGGCCCCTACGGGGGCAGTCCCGGAGCAGGTGCCTACCAACGCCTTTACTACACCGTCACTACACCGTTACTACAACGTCACTACATCGTAATATGTGTCTATAATCGCCGGGGTTGCCCACTTGTAGCATGGGAGGCGATGCGCCTAAAGGGCGGCAATTCACCTGAAAACAGGTTTGCCAGCCAAATCCTTCGTGGCCTATGGATCAGGGCCGCGTGCGGCGGGAGACACAGAACGCTGCGGAAACTACATAAGCCACTTGGGTTGCTTTACTTACATGTGTGGATAGGACGAACTTGAGTCGGTCGTCTGGCCGTTCGACAGCGGTTGAGCTCAAGAGGGGCTCAGTCCTTTGGGGCGAAGGCGGCAGAGGCCCTCGATCAGATCAGGAGAAGGCAAGAGACCCCTTGAAACACCGCGCGAGCGCCTGGCATACCCGAACCTCCCGGATGAACTAAGTGATGAACGTTTGCGGCTGCGCCCTGTCCCTTTCTTGAACAAGCGCGGCCCAGCGCGCGCAGTTTTGGGTTGGCGGCCTGGGAAAACTCTGATTGGCTATTCAAAAATGAAAAGTTTCTTACGCAAAATGGTGCCGGCGTTGCTCTTGATTTCCTTCATGAGCAGCCCGGCCTGGGCCCAGAATCGCATCGCCACGGTTGATCTGCGCAAAATCTTCGACAACTACTGGAGGACCAAACAGGCCGACGCGGCCCTGAAGGATCGGGGGGCTGACCTCGAAAAAGACCACAAGACCATGCTCGACGATTGGAAGAAGGCCAAGGACGAGTATCAAACCTTGCTCACCGACGCCAACAACCAAACTCTCTCAGTCGAGGAACGGGAGAAGCGCAAGAAGGCGGCCGAAGACAAATTCAAGCAAGTCAAAGAATCGGAAGATGCCATTACGCTGTATGACCGCCAAGCCCGCGCCAACCTCGACGAACAGCGCAAGCGCCTACGCGACCGGATCGTCGAGGAAATCCGCACTACCGTTAACGGCAAGGCGAAAGCCGCCGGGTATGCGCTCATGCTCGACACCTCGGCCGAGTGCGTGAACAATACTCCGGTTGTGCTTTATTCCAACAACGAGAACGACATAACCGACGCCGTTCTGGCCCAGCTCAACGCCGGCGCGCCGGCCGAAACGCCCAAGAAGGAGGAGAAGCCAGCGGAGAAGAAGGACGAGCAGAAGAAGGACAAGAAGTAGGCGGTCCCCGTTCTCAGAGACTCAGCCCTGGCTTAGCCGCTGCACGAGGCGCTCGCGCCGACGACAACCGAACCCTGACTCAGACCGGACATTCCCGCTGCACCCAGGAAGTCGCGTACTGAGTAAGTTCGACACCGCCCTTCAGGTTGAGCTTCTGCTTAATCTGCTCGCGGTAGTACTCGACGGTCTTGATGCTCAAATGCAGTTGGTAGGCAATCTCCTTGGTCTTCTTCCATTGCCCGATGAGCTGAAAAACCTCCAGCTCCCGATCACTCAGCCCCTTGACCGGCGGCTGCTCGATGTCCTGTTGCCCACGGATCTGATGCTTGAGCATCTGCGCGGCGAGCGCGTCGCTCACATAGACGTTGCCGCTGAGGACCCGGCGAATCGCCGACACGATCTTGTCCAGGGCATCCCCCTTCATCAAATAGCCAAGCGCGCCCGCCCGAAAGGCAATCTCGGCGTAAATCGTCTCATCGTGGGTGCTCACGACCAGCACCGGCAACCCGGAATGCTGGGCTTTGATGTTGCGCATCAACTCCAGTCCGCTGCTGTCTTTGAGTGAAATGTCGGCAATGACGAGGTCCGGCTTCAACTTGCCAATCGCGCTGAGGGCATTGCCCGCATCTTCCTCCTCGCCGCAGACCATAAGATCGCTCTGTTGATTAATGAGCTGGGCAATCCCGTACCTAACGACCGCGTGATCGTCCACTAGCAGGATCCGCTTGCGGATATCCTTCATCTGACTTTGTTTGGCTTGGGCCATGGTTATCTCAGTCGTTTTGCGGCGTCGGCGGCCACACCGGGCATCAGCAAAGCCCCGGGCACAACCAACCGCCCAACTGCGCCCGTCCCGCCCGGCTATCGGCCAGGGCGGGCGGCACGCAATCTCAGGCGCTCAGCCGCAGGTTGCGAGCCAATCCCAGCCATTCGCAATTGTAAGAGAAAACACCTGCAACTGACTCCAACGAAACCTCGTCCGGCTGTCCCTGTTTCAGACAGGCTCAACCGGGGAATGAGACAATCAGCGCCCCTCACTTGACTGGCGCTGATCCGCCCATAGACTCTCGCCATGTCATTTGAGAGCCACCCGGGTAGTGTCGAGCCGCTCCGCGCGCCTTACTTATGAGAAGACCCTCTGTCCTGGTGATCTTCCTGACGGTCTTCATTGACCTCATAGGGTTCGGGATTATCGTGCCGTTCATCCCGTCCGCCAGTCAGCACTTCGGCGCCCGCGGCATCGTCATCGGCGTTATCTTCGCGTCCTTCTCAGCCATGCAGTTCATCTTCGCTCCCATCCTGGGGAGGTTATCTGACCGCCATGGCCGCCGTCCCATCTTGCTCTTCAGTACCGCAGGGGCGGCGGTGTCTTACGTGCTGTTCGCGCGCAGCACCGGCCTGGAGAACCATACCGCCGCCTTGTGGCTGATGGTGGTGTCGCGGATGTTCGCGGGCATGTGCGGCGGCAACATCACCGTAGCCCAGGCCTATATCGCCGACATCACCCCGCCGGCCGAGCGCTCGAAGAAAATGGGCCTAATCGGCATGGCCTTCGGGCTGGGGTTCATCCTCGGGCCGTTTATCGGGGCCGAGAGCTTGCGGCACCTGGGAGAAACCGGCCCCGGCTGGGTCGCGGCAGGGTTATGCGCGGCGAATTTCCTCCTGGCGCTGTTCATTCTGACCGAGAGCCACCAGCCTGATTCCGCCCAGGCCGCCCCCCGGCCTCACCTTGACCAATGGGCGCACACACTCCGCCAACCCAAAGTCGGCTTCCTGGTCATTGTGTTCTTCCTGGCCACGTTCTGCTTTAGCTGCTTCGAGAGCACGCTGCCCCTGCTGGTGGGCGCCAACTTCCATCTGGACTTCGTCCGCGATGCGACTTCCGCCAGCACGGTGGGCTACCTGTTTGTCTATTGCGGTCTGATCGGCGCGCTGGTGCAAGGCGGGGCCATCGGACGCCTTGTGAAGAAGATGGGCGAGCCCAGGCTCATTGCGCTGAGCCTCGTCCTGACCGCCGCCAGCTTCGTCTGGATTCCGTTCATCAAGGGCGCCTCGCAGCTTTCCTGGAAGGTGCTTCTCCAGCACGATGGCTTGCCCTGGGTGTGCCTTCTGCTGGCCCTCGCGTTTTTGTCCGTCGGCACCAGTCTCACGAGACCCCCCTTGTTCGGCCTGCTCTCGAACCTGACGCCGGCCAACGAACAAGGCGCGACCATCGGCGTCGCTCAGGGCGCCGGCAGCCTGTCCCGCATCCTCGGGCCGGTTTTCGCCACCGCCCTGCTCCCCTGGTCGCCCCCTCTCCCCTACCTGATCTGCGCGGTGGTTCTGCTCGGCACCACGGCTTTGGTCGGCCAACGATTGTGCCGGGGCACCCA
>Ga0224558_1004153_pt1 | contig 11445 bp, 13 predicted proteins | sample 714S32024metaG_FD_180682 | JGI IMG/M metagenome (GOLD analysis project Ga0224558, IMG submission 180682) | Peat soil microbial communities from Stordalen Mire, Sweden - 717 S3 20-24 | ecosystem: Environmental > Terrestrial > Soil > Wetlands > Peat | place: Sweden: Norrbotten County, Stordalen... | reverse complement strand
CCCGATCAGGGGAGCAGGACCCGAGCCTGTGATCGAACTGAGCGCTCCGTGGGGACCGCAGTTCGTCGTGGCGAAGGGTTTTGGTAGGCTCCTCCGGTGCCGCGGATCCTGATCGTCGCGACCGACGTCGTGGCCACGCGGATGGCCGGACCTGGCATTCGTTGCTTTGAACTGGCCAGACAGCTCCAACAGGCTGGCCACCAGGTAACGCTGACGGCGGGTGGAAGGGCCGACTTTGAGACGCCGGCCATGGTGTTGGTCCCTCAGCCGACCCCGGTCCAGATGGATGCCCTCGCCAGACGGCAAGATGCGATCCTGGTGCAGGGGTTCGCGTTGCGGGCCTTCCCATCGCTCCGGACTGTGAATGTGCCGCTGATCGTGGACCTCTACGATCCCTTCCCATTGTCGCTGCTCGAGCAGGAGAAGCACCGGCCTGATCGAGAGCGTCAGGCGCACAGTCTGGAGGTCCAGGGGATCCTGGATGAAATGCTTTCGTGTGGTGACTTCTTCCTCTGTGCCAGCGAGAGGCAGCGTGACCTCTGGATCGGCGCTCTGGTGGCGGCCGGGCGGGTGAATCCCCGCACCTGGTCGGCCGATGACTCGTTGCGCCATCTGATTGACGTGGTTCCCTTCGGCCTACCTGACGTGCCCCCTCAGGCCAGCGGGAAAAGGCCCCCAGGGTTCCCTGGGGGAGTGTCGGCGGGCGACTTGGTCGTGATTTGGGGAGGCGGAATCTACAACTGGTTCGATCCGCTCACTCTGATCCGAGCTGTCTCCGAGATCGCTCCCCGGCAACCGCGCCTGAAGCTGGTCTTCATGTCCACCGATCATCCGAATCCGGGAGTCCCCGCCCAGATGTGGATGCCTCAGCGTGCACGGCAACTGGCCGTCGACCTGGGCCTTGAGGGGCGGCAGGTGTTCTTCAACCAGGAGTGGGTTCCCTACCAGCGCCGCGCCGACTGGCTGATGGCTGCGGACTGCGGTGTCTCCACCCATTTCAATCACGCCGAGACCCGCTACTCATTCAGGACCCGGATTCTGGACTACCTCTGGGCTGGCCTGCCGATCATTGCCACAGAGGGGGACGTTCTGGCCGATCTGGTCCACGCGAGAAGGCTGGGCTGGACAGTACCGGCGGAGGAGGTCGACCCGCTGGCTCAAGCCCTGGAGGAGATGGTCACCGGGGAAGCGGAGCGCCAGTCCACGAGTGACCGGGTGCGGGCCACCGCCGCCGAGATGACCTGGGGCCGCGCCGCTCAGCCCTTACTGCGGTTCTGCGGGGAGCTCCAGCTGGCCGCGGACAGTCCCCGGGACCGCCTCCGGCGAACCGGTCCGCCGTCTGCCACCCGTCTCCGGGTGCAGCGCCCTGAGCGGCTGGTCCGGGCGGGTCTGGCAAGCGTGCAACAGCAAGGACTGGCGGCGACGAGCCGCCGGGTCAGGGACTGGTGGCGACGACGCCGGATGCCCTAGTCAGGCCGGCACGGGCGCGGTGGTGCTGCACGCCACGGGTGGCCCGGTTCGCGACGCCTGGGAGCCAGCGCGCTCTGAGATGCACGCCACTCTTCGGCCAGGATCCCACGCGTGGACCGGCGGCTTGATCTCGATCGACGCACCGGAGTCGGTCCAGCCCATCACCGGCCGGGCTGCACGGCACACAGCGGCGGCCCGGTCCGCGGCCGGTGCCCTTGTCCCAAGTGGTACTCAGGTGGGCACGGCGTCTGAGCTCTTCCGAGACTTCTCGATCGCCCGGCGACTGGGCGATGGCTCCTCAGTCACGAGCCGCTTCCATTGCGCCCAGCAGCCACTCGAAGCCCGGGCCGAGCGCAATTCCACTCTCGCGGACCAGCTCCGCCATCCGGGCAGGGTCTCGGCCGAAGCCTGAGTCCGCCGCGCTGCGGATCCGAAGCAGGGCCCGCTCCAACTGGGGGTCGGGGGCGACGGCGAAGAGACGACTCATGACTGACACCAGAGCCGCCACGCTTGGCTCCGGAGAGTATGTGTCGACATCGAAGAAGGAGCGCTCCAGGTGGCGGGAGAGGAACTCCTTGTCGGGGCGGCGGCGGCGGCACTGCACACCGCGGCGTGACCTGACCATCGCGGGCAGACCGGCCCAGGCTTCCACTATCGCCCGGGCCGAGGCCGTTGCCTGGCGCAGCGCCAGCACCCGCTCCAGATTGGCTGCGCTGCGACGAACCAGCACTCTGATTGCGGAGCGAGATTCCAAGTTCTTGACTGCGGTCCAGATCAGGTTACGCTGGACCAAGCGAGCCTTGAAGCCGCCACCGAGATGCCGGGTGGTGGCGGAGTGGAAATGGAAGACCCGGGCGGTGGGCACAGACCAGAAGCGCTCACCCAGCACCTGTGCCCGCAGCGACCAATCGACGTCCTCATAGAACATGAAGTAGCGGTCGTCCAGCTGGCCGACCCTGGTCGGCGTGAACATCTCCCGACGCACCAGGGCAGCGGCGAAGCACAGGCCGCCCACTGGCTCCTCGAGGTCGTACTGGCCGATATCCGCCTGCCCCAGCCCACGCTGGGTCGCGGAACCGTCCGCATGAAGGGAAAGCCCCACTGAGTCGATGACGACGCCGGGATCTGCCAGCAGCACTTTGGGGGCCAGGCCGGCCGCCGCGGGAAGGCGGCGAGCCGCCTCCACCAGGAGATGCACGGTACTCGTCTCCACCCTCGCGTCCGGATTGAGCAGAAGAACCAGCTCTCCCCGACTGAGCTGGATGCCCACATTGGTGGCGCCAGCGTAGCCCAGGTTGGTCTCCTGCTTTGAGAACGCAACCTCGAGTCCTGCACCACCGGCCGCCCCAAGTTCCCTCTCGACCAGTGCCTGGGCGTCGTGATGCCGCGATCCGTTGTCGACCACGACGAGTTGCAGCGGGCGGTAGGAGGACCCGATGACTGATGCGACGCACTGCCGTAGGAGCGTCGGCTCCGGCTCGTAGGTGACGATCAGGATGCTGACCAGCGGCCAGTCCGATCCTGCTTGGCTCCCCTCCAACACGGAACTCAGCCCCCCACGGGAACCGGGTTACAAGTTCCCATCAGGGCCGCGCGGAGTGGCCCGAGGTGGGCCGACACCGGGTGCTGATCACAACAAGAGCCGTGGCCAGTTCGGGCAGCCTCTGGGCACCCGACTCCTCACCGCCAGGAGGCCGATCCAGACCGCGACTCCATCTGGAGTTCGCTGCGGGGTAGGCCCGGTGGCCTAGCTCTCCCGCTCGTGAGGCCGTGCGGTCCCTCAGCCCGCCGCTGTCGGCGTGGCTGCCGCAGCCCCCATCCCGAACGTGCCCTTGCGGGGCTGGCACTGGCATGTGCGCCGCGATCGGGACCAGGTGCCGAGGTAGGATCGCCGACTGCCGAAGTGAGGCACTGTGCGTAGGCCAGCGCACCCTGGCGGATCGGGTGCCCGTCGACGGGCCTGCGACACCCAAGAGGGGATCAGGATCATGCGCTCGGCCATCTTGGTGAGGCGGCGCAGCCCCCTTGTCCGACGCCCAAGCTCTCGCTGGGGCCCTTCTCCAGGAAGTCAAAGGCCGAATGAGTCTCCCCTGTTCGGACGCGTCCCTCTAAGCCGGCACTGGGGGTGGATCGCGGGACTCACCCAGGGTCCTGGCCACCGGCGTAGTGTACCCAGCCAAACTGCACGAGCCCACGAGCCGGTGATCACCTTGTCGGAGCAGGCTCCTGACCGTCGAGAGTTGCGGCGTGGTAGTCGTGGGGACGCCGTGGCAAGTGACTGCCTCTCAGCTTGGCCGGCCACGATGGTGGACTCGGCCTGGGTCTCTGCGCCACAATCGACTGTGACCGCCACCGACCGGTCCCCTGACCTCCCAGGCACCGCGACGGGCTCGGCTTCGAGACGGGCATCCATCATGGCAGCGTTCTGGCTCTGGGCATTCCCGGGACTACGGCTAGCGTCGAGGGTGGGCTCACAGTGCGGGCGCGGTGGGCCTCCGGGGAAAGCTGGCCCATGCCCAGGTGGCACGAACCTCCCGGCCGCCTAGGCCTCGGCTCTCAAGGCGGCGGCGGAGCCACCTGCCATCCGGTCGGCGGCCACGATCCGATGATCGCGCAGCGGCTCGACCCCGCCACTCGCGCCCACCGCGGAAGACCTTTCCCCCTTGTGGTCCCAGGGGGTTGAGGCCCTGCCAGGTTGTCGAACGCCCGTGCCACGGCCACCAGGCAAGTCGTCCCGTGCCAACTCCGCAGCCCCCGTGTCCATTGGGAACGCGTCCCAGCCAAAGGGCGCAGGTGCCGAATCGGCCTCGATGAGCATTCCTAGGGAGATCCTATCTGCCGCGCGTAGGCCTGCAGCGCGGCTGGCATGGGGCCGGCAATCTCCTCGAGCCGCCCCAACACCTCGGTCGGGTTCAGCTTGAGATCGAACTCCAACATGAGGTCGAGATAGCGGTATGCGCGTGACCAGCGCTCGTCTCCGCCAACGGCGTAGAGCCTACCCAGGCTGTCTCGGACCGCCTCCCACCTGTACAGGGGACGCCACAACTCCAAATCGAGCGCTGGCCTTGTCGGCTGCGCGTTGGCTAGATCGGAATCCCTCCGCCGGCGTCGGCTCTGCACAATTCGGCGCTCGGGCCGCATGGACGCCAGTGCCAAGGTCGCCTCGGCGAGGACTCTTGCCGTGGTGAAAGGCCGCTCGCCCTTGACCATCTTGCGCAGATGAGCGCTGGTGCGTTGGAAGAGAAATCGCACCAAGTGACGAGTTTCGAAGTTCTTGATCGCCGTGTAGTAGACGTTGCGTTCGATGAGTCGGTACCGCCAGTTGAAGGGTCTCTGACGTACACTCTCGGACCCCGCGTGGAGAACGACGGCTTCCGGGACTGCCAGGAACTGCTTCCCATAGAGGCCAGCCCTCATGCTCCAGTCGACGTCCTCGAAGAACATAAAGAAGCGCTCGTCCAATCGCCCAACTTCGTCGTCCGCAAAGGCCGTGCGGCGTATCAGTGCCGCGCCAAGGGTCAGACCCATCACCGGCTCTGGCGCATCAAACTGGCCCAAGTCGACTTGCCCTAGGCCTCGTTGGGCAGCGTCTCCGCCCAGGCTGAACTCGATGCCCACTGAGTCAATGATGTCCGGGTAGGCAAGCAGCTTCACCTTGGGAGCGAAGCCCACCGCCTCCGGATGCTGCGAAGCGCGGGCCACCAACGCGGCCACCGCCCCGGGCTCCAGTTCAGTGTCCGGGTTGAGGAGCAGGCAAAGAGAGCCGGAGGCGGCTCCCACAGCAATGTTCATCGCGTGGGCGAAGCCGGTGTTAGTGCCTTGTCGATGAAACTTGGTCGGGAGTGAGTCTCCGGCGGCGGCCTGCACCGTCTCCAGCAGCCTGGCTCCCGGGAGGCCCGACGACCCGTTGTCGACCAGAATCAGTTCGAGGTTGTCGTGGGTCTGACAGGCGACAGACGCCAGGCAGCGCTTGAGTGACCCCTCGTCAGGGTTGAAAGTGACTACGAGGACACTGACCAGGGGTGTCTTCGGACCTGGTGCGGCAGCCGTGGTGCACGCTAGGTCAGCACCCAACTTCGATGGCCCTCTCCTTGACTATCAACTCCGTAATCCCTCCCCCGGGAGCGTCAGAACCATAGTACGAGGCGGTCTACAAGGACTTGGGTTAGTTGGAGACCGCCAGCAGCCCTGTGGCCTCCCCAGCAGAGTGGCCTGGTGCAGACTCAGCGGGACAGGCGGTGGGCAGCCAGTGTGGAGCCACGGCCGATGGACCTACCCAAGTCTGGCACGACGTTGTTGCACCCCACCAGCCCTTGGAGTCAACCCACTTGAGGCAGGTGCCGGGAGCACCGGTCGGTCGCGTCCGGAGGAGCGGCCTAAACAGCGGGGCTGGGGCTGTACTCGAGGGGGGCAGCAGGCACCGAGACCTGGAGCTCGCGGAGGTGGGTTCAGGTGGTCGGAGGTAGCGCCCGCAGCCGCGTGAGGGCCGCTGCCGGGTGAGGTGCCCGGGACGCAGCGGGCATCGAGCCGCAACGTGCTCCGCCGGACGCTGCGCACCAGCCGCCCAGCCACGTGCAGCAGCTGGTAGCCCAGGCGCTGGGGTGCCACCTCATGAACTCACTGGGGAGACACAACCGCCTGGCGCCGGCCAGCAGGTCGTCGGCCATTCACACCAGCAGGAGCCACACTTCTTGGCCCCCTTGATCCCGTCTTCCACCCGGAGGAGGAGGCATTGGCGGGCCCCGAGGTAGGCGCTGTCGGGGTGCTTGGAGATGGTACTCAGGGCCTGCTGGCAAAGGCCGTGGGGGTCGAAGAGCTTGTAGCTGGCACCAGGATGGGGCTCCTCCCGGCGCACAGGCACCCGGGAGCTCCAGGATCGCCGCGCGTACCGGCTCGGTGGCATCGAAGCCCACCGAGAACTCCAGCCCCTGCTCGAGTTCCTCAGTCCGGGTTGGTCACGGCAGCTGCTGGAGCGGTGCGCCCAACAGGTCCACGTGGTCCTGGACGGCGTTGGCACCAGCATTCCCGAGCCGCAGCTAGCCCGCCAGCGCCTCTCCGGTCTGGCCCAGGAGGACCAGCAGGGGGTGGAAGCCGAAGCCGTGCTTCCGGTTTGGAGCTGCCTGCGCGTTGTGCTTGGACGCCGCGTCCTCCAGGGTGGAGTTGAAGTCCAGGCTCACTCGTGGGGGGAGCCACCCCCCAGCCCAGACCCTGGCCGTGGCCGAGCCTGGGCCGCCAGCAGCCGCTCCAGCATCGGCTCCTCGATCGCCTCCGCCACCCGCCAGGCGGTGGGGTCGAGGTCACCTGCCCGAAGAGACCGGGTTGCTGTCGCAGGGTGGCCAGGTTGGCGATGGACTCTCCCGCCACCGGCCAGGGGCACCGCAAGTCCACCAGCACCCGTCCCGGCTCGTGGCGACGGTACCTCTTCGCCAGCCCGGCCAGCGCCCTCGAGGGTCCCGCGCCCAGCCCGCTGCACCCCGCCATCCCGCCGCGCCGCGCCAGCTCGGCCAGCAGCGGACTCCCGCTGGGGCCCACGAGGCCTGCTCCAGCGGCGATAACCCGCAGCCGGGACCGGTGACGGACCTTCACTCCCAAGGTGAGGCCTCCCGGGGGGGGGACGTGGCGCTGAACACGCACACCTTCGCCAACTGCGAGGGCATCTCCGTGCCTGGGCCCCCCCCTCCGTCGGCTCCTTGCCCAAAAGCTCAGGCTAGAATCACTCTTGCTACTCGTCCCCGACCACTGGGAGTCACCGTTGGAAGGTCTCAAGCGTCGCTGTCGGCGACTCGTCCGCCTCTGGCGGCTGCGTCGAGACAGGAGGCTGCTAACCAAGTCGCAACTCTTTGACACCGCCTGGTATCTCACCAGCTACCCCGACGTTCAGGTGGCCGACGTTGATCCGATTGCGCACTACTTGGTGCATGGGACCGCAGAAGGCCGAAACCCTGGACCCGACTTCGACGCGAGACATTACCTGAGCCACAATCCAGATGTCGCCGAAGGCGGAACGAACCCTCTAGTGCACTACCTGCGGCACGGGCGCTCTGAAGGCCGAAGTTCCCGGCCGGTGGGCTCATTCTCCATCTTCGATGCACGGCCTGAGCTTGCGCCACTGCCCCTCCACTACTCAAGGATGGGCGCGCGACGCGTTACCATCGTGACCGACACCACGAGCTCCTCCTTCTTGTTCGGCGGCGTCATCACGGCGATCATTGTCGGCGCGCTTCTCGCAGAGCGTCTCGACGCGCAACTCCGACTCATTACACGGTCGCATGCCCCCGATCTGACCGGTTTTGCAGACATGCTGCGCTCATCCGGTCTAGGTGTGGCACCAGATGTCAGCTCATTTTGGCTGCCCCCCGGCAGCGCGTTATCATCCATCGACATGAACGCGACAGATATCTTCCTCACGACATCATGGTGGACGACGCGCTCAACTCTGGGAAGCGTTCCCGGGCACCAGATTGTCTACCTTGTGCAGGACGACGAACGCATCTTCTATGCACATGGAGATCAACTGGTCCGGTGCCAAGAAGTCTTCGACGACCCAACCATCACTTTCCTTGTCAACACTGAGCTTCTCTTTGAGCACTTCGAGACGACTGGCGGCAGCAACATTGTGAGGTCGGGAACGTGGTTCGAGCCTGCATTCCCTGAGCTCCTATTCCATCCCGCACCCGCACACGAGGGGAAGAGGCTGTTCGTGTTCTATGCGCGGCCTAGCAACCCCCGAAACCTCTACCTTCGAGGCCTCGAGACGATAGCGGAGGCGCTGAGAGAAGACATTCTGTCACCCGACCAGTGGGACTTCGTCTTCATCGGGTCCCCGGGGGGCCAGATCCTCCTTCCCAGGGGCGTACGGCCAATCCTCAAGCCAGCCCTTCCGCTTCTTGAGTATGCCTCTCTACTTGGGGGCACCGACCTCGGTCTGGCTCTCATGCACTCTCCCCATCCGAGTTACCCACCCCTTGACCTCGCGGCGAGTGGGGCCGTAGCGGTGACAAGCGCCTATCGGTCCAAGTCCGACCTGTCCAAGTACAGCGCCAACATCCTTGTCGGCGGGGCCGGAGTTACCGAACTGGCCGCCCTTGTGTGCGACGGTGCGTCGCTAGCCTCGGATAGCAGTCGTCGGAGGGCGAACTACGTAGCGTCCCAGCTCTCGCGTGACTGGCGGCGTACCACCCTGTCCATGATCGATTGGCTCTCTGGACGTGTCGGCTGAGGTGTTCCACTTGGTCCGCCCTCAAGAGTCACCGCGGTCCCAGGACGTGACCCGCGCGCCCCTCTCGGACAGGGTCGCCTCTCTCTCTCTCTCTCGCACGCGCGTCGCCTACTACTATGCGAGTCCGGACAACAGCACGTTCCGGTACCGCGTCGGCAACATGGTCTCACTTCTCAACTCGGGGACCGCCGAGTCTGGAATCGGTGCGACGTTCTTCACGGCCTTCGAGGAGGATGATCTCGCAACGCTCGGCGACTACATCGACGTGTTGGTGGTCTGTCGTGCCCAACTGAATAACCGGCTGGCTCGCCTGATCGCCAGGATGAGGGCATGTGGCGTGGCTGTCATGTATGACCTTGATGACTTCGTGTTTGATCCGGACTACGCGCCGATGTTGATCGAGACCTTCGGTATAGCTCCAGATAGCGAGACGAACCTGGCCCGCTGGTTCGCGTACTGTGCTCGGATAGGAGCCGCCCTCCGTCTGTGCGACGCCGTCTTCGTCAGTGGTGAAGTACTTGGTCGTGAGGTCCAGAGGGCGACAGGGCTCGGGTATTCGGTATTGCCGAATTTCCTGAGCGAGGAGCAGGTGAGGCAATCGGAGCTGATATGGTCTCAGAAGCTCGAGGGGGACTTCCGTGGGGATGGGAGGTGGCATGTCGGTTACTTCAGTGGGTCGCCTAGCCACGATCGCGACTTTGCTCTGGTCTCGGACGCCTTGGCTCTGCTCTTGAGAGATGACCCTCGCGTGTCTGTCAGGTTGGTGGGTTTCCTGGATGTTCCCCCGGCGCTCGCGGCATTTGCCGGAAGAGTGGAGAGGTTGGGCCTGCAGGACACGGTGGAGCTCCAGTGGCTGATTGGAGAGGTGGACGTGTCGATTGCACCCCTCCAGGACAACTTGTTCACTCGCTGTAAGTCGGACTTGAAATGGTTCGAACCAGCGGCCGTAGGAACAGTCGTGGTTTCGTCGCCGGCCGGGGGGGTGGGCGCCCGGATCCGCGATGGAGTGAATGGCAGAATCGCGAGGTCGTTCGAGTGGCGCGCCGTTCTGAGTGGGCTGGTTGAGGATATGGCAGCTTGCCGGACGATGGCGACGCATGCGCGGTCGGAGGCTGTAGCTGAGTGCACCCCAGAAAGCCAACGGGCACGGGTTGAGCGAACGCTGCTTGATGCAGCCGGGGCCCGGCGTCCCTAGTGGCCGTGGCCATGCGTGGGTGTGCGCTGGGCCGCCGCTTGGCCCTGGACCGTCCTCAGATGCGACGGCGGCATGGGGGGACGGGTGGAGCAGATCGTCGAGGCTCAAGCTGGCGCGGCCAGATCATTGCGGCACGGGGTTGCCTAGTTGGGAGTGGTTCGATCGACGGATCGAGACGTGGATGCGGGGTCCCGCTCAGTGCCGGGACAGGTTGGTAGGGCCGTGGGGTCCAGAACTCTCGGGTCGTGGTGGTGACCGTACTCGCCGCGGACGGCACAGGGCTGGGCATCCGCCTGGGCTTACCGAGTACGTTCGCAGGCCGAAGTCGGATCGAGTGGCGCCAAAGCGCGACGGCGGGGGTGGGGCGTCCGTCGCCGCCGCAAGGAGCCGTTGGACAGAGCGAGGAGCTATTTCCTTGACGCAGCGATTCCTATTCTGGTTGGTCCCGGAGCCTGGCGTGTTTGGTTCATGGCCGAGTGGAGGTGATGGCTGACCATGCGAGAGTCGAGCGATGATGTGGGCGGTAGGGAAGGCTCACCACGACCTCCTGAGCCATGCGACGACTATGGCCCTGCATACTTTGAGAACTACTCGAGCCTGCGGTTGAGCCCTGAGGATACGGCGCCCCCGTACCGATGGGGTGAGCCAGTGTGGGAGGAGTCGTTTGGTAGGATAGCCAGCGAGATTCTGACAAGACTCAAGCCACTGACCGTTTTGGATGCCGGCTGCGCGATTGGGTTTCTGGTGGGAGCACTGAGGGCGCGAGGGGTGGCGGCGGATGGTGTTGATGTTTCGGCCTGGGCGATATCGCAGGTGGCTGAACAGGTTCGGCCCTACTGTCGCGTCAGTTCTCTGACAGAGGATTTCGGACAGGACTACGATCTCATTTGTTGCATCGAGGTACTGGAGCATCTCCCCCCACAAGAGACGGCCGCTGCAGTTGCTAATCTCTGCAGGCACGCCGATGCGGTCCTCTTCTCGTCGACTCCTGATCACTTTGATGAGGTGACGCATCTGAATGTGCGGCCCAGCGAGTACTGGGTGGGGCTTTTCGCCTGCCATGGCTTCTACCGGGACGTCGACTTCGACCCCAGCTTCATCTCGCCACAAGCCATTCTGTTCCGTTCTATGGCCTTTGTCCCGGCCGTGGTCTCCGGATACGAGCGATGGGCCTGGTGGAGTCATCACGAGCTGGTCGAGGTGCGAAAGCACCGAGACAAGCTGTATGCAGAGGTCTGGCGCGCGCGCCAGGACGCCAGCGAGGCAGAAGCTGAGCTTGCGGCTCTGAGGAGCACGAAGACATTCAGGTTCACCAGACGCCTGCGAGCGCTCTGGGCCAAGACTCGCAGGCGGGCAGAGTAGGTTGTACTGAGTCGTTGGACGACCGGGCAAGCTCTGGCTTGCTCACACAACGCGCTGTGCCGAAGTCGTTCGCGAACGGCCGGAGGGAACCTGGACCTGTGTCCACCCTAGGATCGAGTCTTCTCCCGGCCAGCAGCTGCTTGAGGCTCTGGTGGATGCCCTGCTCGCGCCAGAGCTGGTCCAGCACCAGGGTGTCCCC
>Ga0224558_1004152_pt1 | contig 11445 bp, 5 predicted proteins | sample 714S32024metaG_FD_180682 | JGI IMG/M metagenome (GOLD analysis project Ga0224558, IMG submission 180682) | Peat soil microbial communities from Stordalen Mire, Sweden - 717 S3 20-24 | ecosystem: Environmental > Terrestrial > Soil > Wetlands > Peat | place: Sweden: Norrbotten County, Stordalen... | reverse complement strand
TCTCCGTCTCTCTCAGCGGCGATGCGGTGATTGCCACTGTCGAGGCAAAGAATGTGGGCGACAAGCCGGAACCCGTGGGCATCGCCTGGCATCCCTATTTCAATCTGCCCAGCGGCGACCGGAAGCAGGCCCGCCTGCACGTTGCCGGCGACCAGCGCGCCGAAGTCAATAACTACGACGACGTCTTTCCCACCGGCAAGCTGCTGCCGTCTCAGGGCACTCCCTATGACTTTACCGCCAAGGGAGGCAAGGCGCTCGGCGATCTATTCCTGGACGACAACTGGACGAATCTGAAGAAGGATTCCGATGGCATCTCGTACTCGGAGATCATCGACCCCGCCGCCAAGTACGGAATTCGCATCGTAGCGCTCAGCCGCCACGTCAATACCGTGCAGGTCTATTCTCCGCTCGACCAGAAGTTTATCGCGATCGAGCCTCAGTTCAACTACAATGATCCATTCGGAAAAGAATGGGGCAACAGCGACACAGGGACGGTAACACTGCTGCCCGGCCAATCCGTCACCTGGAAAGTTAAGCTGGAACTCTTCATTCCTTAGCCGTCCGTGGCGCCTCTTTTAGTAACTCAGTTCCAGCACGTTGATTGAGTAGGGCGCGAAGCTGTGCTCGAACTTAGCTCCAGCGGTGTGAATGTGACTTTCGACCGGCACAACCGTTTCGGGATTCGCGATGCTATTGGTCGCGTTCGGCGACTTGCCGCTCAAGGAGATTAGCGTCACCTCCCGCTCAACGTTGGGCACGCCATCGAGCGTGATGCTCAGCGGCATGGCGTCCGACCGTGCGTTCACGACCTTGACGAACAGCTTGCGCCGCTTCTCGTCGCGCGTGACCGATGCATAGACCCGTGGGCCGGCGTTAGCAAGCGTTGAAGCGACCGCCTCTGTTCCCAGGTGATTGGCGAAGAGAACCTGCGCCCAATAACTGGGCGAGCCGTAGCTCGAGAGCGCATCGTAGCCGATCAGGTCCGTCGCCCACTGCATGCCACCGGGATTCACATTCACAAAGAGGGGCGCATAACTGGCCATGATTACGATGTCGCTGTTGCGCTCCAGGCCGGTCATCCACGCGGCATCGCCGAGCGCCGCTTGCAGGTTGGGCGTAGGCTCTCCCTCGCGCGTCGCCCATTCGCCCACAAAGATCTTCGGACCCTGGCGGTCAACCTTGTCGTAGTGGTTGGCGTCGGCAAACGACTGCTTTGCCGCCATATAAAAATGCTCGTCCAGCACGTCCGGTTTCACGCTCTTGATCGGCGCGGTGGCAATCAATTGCAGATCGGGGTAGCGCTGCTTGATCGCTTTGTAGTACTGCGCATAGCGGCCGTCATACGACCCCGAGCGGTCGAACCAGTCCTCGTTGCCGATCTCAACATAATGCAGCGGAAAGGGCGCCGCGTGGCCTTCCTTCGCGCGCTCGGCGCCCCACTTGGTGTCGGCGCCGCCGGTAGCATATTCGATCTCGTCCAGTGCGTCCTGGACGTACGGCTCGAGCGCCGGCCCTGGGTCCACATGCTCCTGCATCATCGAGTAGCCGGCATATACCGCCAGAACCGGTTCGATCTTCAGATCCTCGCACCATTCCAGGAACTCGAGCAGGCCCATGCCGTCGGACGAGCGATAGTGCCAGGGGCTGGGATGAGTGGGCCGATCCACGAGCGGTCCAATCGTCTTCTTCCACTGGAAACGTTCGGAGATATGGTCGCCCTCCAGGTAGTTGCCGCCCGGTAGACGCAGGAACTTCGGGTCCATGGCCGCCAGCTTCTCCATCAGGTCGATGCGGTTGCCATTGACGCGGTCGTGATAAGTCGGAGGAAACAGCGAGACCAGATCGAACCAGACCGTCGCGGGCCGCGGTATCGTCAGGATCAGATGATTGTTCGCTGTGACCGGCACCTGCGCGGTCTTGAGCGTAAAGGTATACTGCTTCCACTCGCCACTGAGTCCGATAACCGTCGCGCTCGCCACGGTTGCTCCCGTCCCATCGTTCACCAGCTTGACGCTGATCGGAACCCCAACGCTGTCGGTTTTCGCGTAGAACGATCCACTGTAGGATGTCCGGGGCCGCACTGGAATGCCCCAAAAGCCGTCGTTTTGCACGCCGGCCGGCGCGGCTTCCGTCGCCGAGGTCACACTGACCTTGAGACTGCGTGGGAGAGCCGCGCTCGGCCCGGTCGCTTGGTCGACAGAGACATCAGCTACGGAGTTCCCTCGCGCCACCAGTGTCCAGTGGGCAAGCGCCTGCCAGTCGGTACCAATCGTGCGGTCGCGGACCAGTTCAGCGTAGAGCCCGCCGTCGTAGGAGAAATTGATCTCCTCGGTCATTAAGCCGTAAAGTGTGGGGCTGACCTTGGCGGTGGGGTGATCCACCTGAATGGCAAGAGAAGGCGACTGGGCAGGCAATCTCAAGGACAGCGTGAGAGCGGCGAGTAGAGCGAGTGCAGCTGATCGTTTACACATACGGAAACCTATTTTAGGGCGGGAATCCGTGTTTGGCAATAGGATAACGTTTCCTGGCTCATGGGCACATGACACCAGAATGAGATTTGGCAAAAATGGCGCGGATGCGCAAATTGCGTCTAATGGGCAGCAAGGCCCAATCGCGGGTCGCTGAAACAAAGTTTCAGTTCCAAGTGCGGTGAAGTGCAGTTTAGAATCACTGCTGTCCGGTTCAGTTTAGATTTGCCGCCGTCAAGCTTATTGGCACGTGTAGTTTACGGCGATTTTATGGTGTCCACGATTTGAATTGCGTGCCGCTCATTTGCGATGCTTTCGGGATTCGACGACCGGGAGTGCCGCATGAACATGGGCAAGACGCTGTTTGCGCAGGTGATGGAGTTTGTGCCGTGGAAGACATTTGGACGCATCATCGAACGGCACAAGGGCGATGCGGGAGTGCGCACCTTCCGCCGCCTTGCCACGGAAGAAATACGGATTCGACTCGCTCAGCGCAAAGGCGCGCGTCCGCCGATACAACGGATCGTCTGTCCGGCATACGCCCAGATAGGCTAGACTGAGCAACCCGGGAGCATTGGCATCGTCCATCTTCAGAACGTTCCCGTACCCGTCCACCTCGTAGGCCCAGATAGTTCCCAGGCCCCATGGTGAGTCTTCCCGTATTGCTCAAGCGCACGCTCCACCTCCGCCGCCAGGGCCTCGGCTTCTGTGGCCAGTTTGGCGTCATGCAGAACCTCTACCGCCATCCTGGCCAACTGGCGAAGGCTCACCACGGCAAACAGGTTGGCAGGGACGAAGAGCGGATAGATGCAGGCATCGTCCGAAGGGCGGAACATCGAGAAGATCATGCCCACCGGGCGCGCCGGGTTGCCAAAGCCGCCTAGCGCGCAGGTGTCTGTGGGAGCTGCCGAGGTTCGCTCAAACGAATACGGTCCCAACCCCTGCTTGCGTTGCTGTGCGCGAAAGGTTCTCACAATCGACCAGGTTGCTTCCTTCCACTGCGCATCGAAGGGCTTCGAATCCCCGGTTTGTTGCCAATACCCATGCGCCAGACGGATCGGATAACACAGCGAATCCACCTCCCACTTGCGCTCACCCACCCCCGCGTGGTGTTCAGTCTTGTCGTTCGTCGCCCAGCTCAACGGCGGATCGCTCTCGTGGCGCAAAAATGCATTCGCATAAGGGTCCAGCAGAATCATCCGCGCCTGACGGCGGATCGCCCCCTCCACTAACTCACGCAACGTCTCGTCTTCCCTAGCCAGCCGCAGATGCGGCCACAGTTGTGCCGAAGAGTCGCGCAGCCACATCGCATCGATGTCGCCAGTCACCACATAGGTGTCCGGCTTGCCCTCATATCTGCCCGGCCAGACCGTCGTGTCCAGCGTGTTCGGAAAGCAGTTTTCGAAGATCGCCGCCAGCGCCGGATCGGCGATCCTCCGCTGAATCCGCGGAATCAGCGCGTCGACGGCAGCACTGGTAAACCGCCGCCCGCCCGGCGCTGGCCGCCCCTGCGACAACTGCAGACCTACCCACCCCGTTGGCGCTTTCGCCCAGGCCTGCGGAGCCAATGTCAACGTGGCCGCCGCTCCCTGCAACCAAGTCCGCCGATTCATCTCAACCATCTCGCACTCCTTGAAACTCTCCTCAGCGCTTAGCGCCGGTTCGGCAAATTCAGACAGGGGGTTAAGTGGAGGTTCTGTTCTTCCGCAGCCTAAGATGTCTGGGATGAGGAGAACCGTCTCCCACCCCATGCTCCGCTGTATTTAACTGTTAACTGAAGGGTTGTTGATTCGAGTCCCTACCTGAGGAGCCAAATAAGTCAATAATTTAGAGAATGATTCCCGCCAAAACTCAGACCATTTCAACCCATTTGGAACTGAATTCCTGTTGACCGGGCAGCGCGACCCTTCATTCGGTTGGAACAACTGCCTTGTTGCGGCGCAGCGCATACCATGCGATTCCCGCCGCGATGTAGCCCAAGTAGATGTAGGGAATGCGCGCGTGGACCTCATCGGCGGTGGAGCGCAGGTCGAAGACAGCAATCAGAATCAGAACGACGACGGTGAGGATGCTGGCGGCGGCAACCATGTGGGAGTGCTGGCCCAGCGCGCGCCGAGCGAAGGGCAGCGCAACGGCTACCAACGCGTACGCGGTGAGAAAGCCGAAGACAGAGAGCGATCCCAGCCAATCGTACATATCGGAGCCGGCGACGCCGCGCAGAGCCAGCGCAGCGGTCGTCGCGAACATGAGTCCGGCCGATAAGGCAATGGCAGGCCCGGGGGTTCCGTGACGCCGGTTGGCGCGCCCAAAGACGGCCGGAAGCAGCGCGCCGTGGGCCATGCGCATGAGCACGCGCGCAGCCGCAGTGGTGCAGGCCAGCACACAGGCAAACATGCTGATCATGGCGCCGAAGTCGATGCCTACGCCGAGCGGGGAGACGCCGGCTCTCGTGGCCAACAGATGAAGCGGGCTGGCGGCATCGCTGATTTTGCCTTGCTCGCCGCGAAAGCCCAACACCTCGGAGTAGGAGCAGAGCATGAAAAAGATGCCGGCCAGGATGGCGCATTGCAGCACCGCGCGTGGAATGGTGCGCAATGGCTCGCGCGCCTCGCCGCCCAGCGTGGTGGCGCTCTCGAAGCCCACGAAGCTGAACATGGCCAGCACCAGCGCCGGCCCCAAAGCGGAGAGCGGCACGTTCCTGAGCCTGAATTGATCCAGATCGAGATGCAGACCGAAACGGAAGAGCAGCACCGCGAGAACAATCACGACGAGGCCTACAGACACCAATTCGATCCACAGCATCACTTCGGCCGATAGCTTCACGTCGCGCCAGACAACGATTCCCGCCACGCCACAGACAAGAGCCAGTGTGGGCAGCGCGGGCGGCGTCCGATGGAAAAATTCGAGCGCGAAGAGGTTGGTGTAATAGAGCGCGCCGCCGGCTACCGATGCGCCCGTGGCGAGATAGGCCAGCAACAGGCCCCAGGCAGCCGTTACGCCGCAGAAAGGCGGCAGGGTGCTCGCGACGTAGGTGTAGAGCGAACCCGGCGAAGCAGAGAGGCGCGCGAACCGGCTCACGCAGAAGCCAACCAGCAGAGTGGCCGCGGTGGCCAGCAGATACACAAACCAGGTGGCGTTGCCAGCCAGCGCGAAGACCAGAGGGATGGTCAACGACGCTGAAGTGGAGGGCGCCATCGCGGAGACCGATTGGGCCAGCGTCTCTATCGGGCCCAGCACGCCGGCATGCAAGCCGTAGCTCGCAGGCGAACCCTCCAGCGCATACACTTCGTCCGTGGCGTTCGTCTCGCCGCTCATCAGAAAGTGAAACTGGCGGACATCTGGATCTGGCGCGGGCTGCCGATGGTGTGCGTGACGATGCCCAGACCAGACGGACAGTTATAGAAGCTGGTGTTCGACTGGGATCCGTCAGCTTTGCAATCGGTAGGCAGCGGGGTTGTGCCCGCCACCGGGTAGGGGTTGTAGAACTGGTTTTGAGCTACCTCGTTGCCGGGAACATCGAAGCTGGTCGTGTTGGTTAGGTTGTAGACGTCTAAGGTGTACTTGAGGCTGTACCGCTCGCCGAGCGGCGTGACCTTGACCAGAGAGGCATCGGCGCGCTTCTGGAATGCCTGGCGGAAGATGTTGCGCTGGCCTGTGGTGAATCCGGTTTCAAAATTATCTGATGCGGGGATGGCTCCGCCCAGGCCGCCTGCGGGAAGCAGCGGAAGTGTGAAGCAGGCGGCATTCAACGCCGGCATTCCGCCGGCCGGGACCCATGCGCCGGAGGCGCCCGTCTTGGCGCTCTTGGCTGTGCAGCCGGGCGCCAGCGGAACGATGGGATTGGTGATGCCGTCGGAGGTGGAGTAGTAGATGCTGCCGATGGAGCCGGAGTAGTCAATGATGCTGTAAGGCTGGCCGCTCTGCAGCGTGGTGACGCCTACCAGCGACCATCCGTCGACGAACTTGCCGAGGAGGGTATGTTGGTTGGCGAGGCCGGGAACGCGGAAGATGTAGTTGAAGTTGATGACGTGGGTGCGGTCGAAGTCGGACGAACCGTAGCCGCTGCGCAGGTTAAGAGGATTGTTGCCGTTGTAGAAGAGGCCCAGCCCGCTCTGTTCGTCGAGGGCGTGCGACCAGGTGTAAGAGGCCCCCACCTGGATGCCGTGGCTCATGCGCTTCTCAATGTGCGCCTGGAGCGCGTTGTAGGCATCCACGCCGGCAGCCTTGTAGGAGATGGACTCAGCGGCGTAGCCGATGTAGGGAACGCGAAGGTCAACGTTGCCGCCCTCAAAGTTGGCCAGGTAGCCTGTGCCCGTGGCGCTGCCGGGGGCCAGAGTCGCGCCGACGACGTTGTAACCGTAGCTGTAATTCTGCTGGTAGGCGCTGCCTGGGAGGGCCGGGTTGCTGGGGGATGCGATATTGGGCTGATTGAACGGCACCGGAATGACCTGATGGCGGCCCACATTGCCCACATAACCAAGTTCAATGGCCAGATCGCTGCGCGGCTGCCACTGAATGTCAAGAGTGTAGTTGATGGTGTAAGGCAGCTTGTTGGCGCGGTCGTAAACGCCAAGCGAGATGGGCTGGCCGTTATTGATAACGCCCGGAGCTCCCGTGCCGGTGTTCAGGATGCTGTACGCATTGGGAAGATAATTGCTGAGGTCCGAGGCCTTGGGATTGCTGGGCGGAGCAAGCAGCGTGGTGCCATACGGATACTCAAGGTTGCCTTCGGCATTTGTGCCGCCGCAGGTGGGAAGGTAGCCCTCGTAGAGATACCGAGTTGACGATGGGCAGACGGTGGCGGTGACGAAGGGGAGTTGCTGGTTGACGCCGAAGGGACCGCCAGTGACGGAGCCGATGGCGTAGCCGGGCGAGAGGTACGTGAACAGCTCGCCTCGGTCGTAGTAGATGCCGGCGCCTGTGCGGACCACCACCTTGCTGTGGAATATCTCGGGTTGCCACGCCACGCCTACTCGGGGACCGATTCCCCACTGGCGGCCGGTGAGGGTGGTGTTGCTCACGCCCTTGGTGCCGTTGGCGTTGTTGCCCGCGATGATCAAGCCGGAACTGGTGATGGCGCCTTCGCCGCCGTCGCCGTTGACGCTGTAGCAATACTCATTGGGGTCGCTGCTGCTGCAACTGGTTGGATTGGGATTGGGATCGAAGTTGAAGATGCGGCCGTACTTCTCGGTCAAGCCTCCGTCCCAGTCATAGCGCACGCCCGCGGTAAGCGAAAGCGTGGGAGTAACTTGCCACTTGTCCTGCACGTACGTGCCAAGCTGATTGGCGCGGTAGTAGCGGGTGGCGTTGCCCTGCAGGAAAGAGGTGACGTAGAAGCCCGAAGACGAGCTTCCGGGAAGGACCTGGCCCTGGAGCATCTGGCTAAGATCGTCCGTCGCAACTGTGCCGGTGCCCGTACGCTTGTCTACGGTGTTGAGCTGGGTGTAGGTGTAGCTGGCGCCGAAACTGACTGTGTGCTTGCCGAGCGTCCAGATAGCGTTGCCGGAGGGAGCAAGGCGGTTCTGGAAGACGCCGGTATTGGCCGACTGCGACTCCGCGTTAGGGCCGATATTCAGCACGGCCTGGGCAGGAAGTCCGGCCGGTTGATAACTACCCAATACGTTGTAGATGGAGACGCCGGGAAAATAGCTCGATCCGAACTCGTTGATGGATCCGCTGGGGTACGAACCGCCGGGAATCGAAGTTGGACCAAAGGGTTGCGCATTGTCGCCATAGTTCTTCTCCCGGATGATGCCGAGGGTCTGGGTGGTGCTGAGGTTTGACTTGATCAAAAAGGTGTTGATGATGGAGGCGACCTGCGCACCGGAGTCGAGGTGCTCGGTGAAGCCGGGGACGCTGGAGTATGTATAGGGCGCAAAGGTGGGATCGTGCTGGTAGAAGTACTTGAGGCTTAGAGTGTCCTTCTTGCTGGCGTTGTAGTCGAGGTCGGCCACCGCCAGATCTCCGATAAACCGGCCCGTGCCGGGGATGAAGGCGTTGTCAAGATGGGCAGCGGTGGGGACGCTGGGGTAGAGCGTGTCGTTGGGGACGAGCCACTTGCCGGGCTCGCCGGGAAGCGCGGGTGAGTTGAACAGGGCTAGGGCGGTGGCGTCGATGTTGGCGGCCGAAAGGTAAGTGCAATCTCCGAGAGCTGCCTCTTGAGGGGTACAAAATGAGTTGTTGGAGAGCCCGGCGAGTCCCGAGGGGGAGCGATTGGTGTCGCTCAGGCCGACGGGAACATCGAGGAATGAGTCGCCCAGTTCCTGGTCGGAGACATGCAGGTGTTGATAGGCGAGGAAGGCGAAGAGCTTGTTCTTGATGATGGGACCACCAACCGTGCCGCCGGCAATGTAGCGGTGCAACTCAGGAACCTTGTCGCTCTGGGGAACGTCCGGATCCTGATTGAAGAAGAATGGGGCGGCGTTGAGCCAGCTTGTTCCACGGTGAACATAGGCTGCGCCGTGAAAAACATTCGTGCCGGAGGCGGTGCTGAGATCGATGTGCGCGCCGGATGTAGAACCCTGCTGCGCGTCATACATGGAAGCGTTCACGCGGACTTCCGCGATGGTCTCGGGCGCGGGCGTGGGGATGGCGTTGCCGATGGACAGGTAAATGGAGGCAGCGGACTGGATGACTCCGCCACCGCCGCCTGGGCTGGTCTGGACGCCGGTCGAGTTGATGACGCGCGCGGAGGAGACCTGGCTGGTGCTTTTGCCGTTGAAGAGATTGCTGGCGTCAACGCCATTCAGCAAAAACGAATTCGAAGTGTCGCGCTGGCCATTGGCCCAGATGGGCGCGTTTCCGAGACCGGAGTTTGCGCCGGTTCCTCCGCTCAGCTCTGCGGAAACCCCCGTGGATTGGGTCGCAAGACCGGTAAAACTCCCGGTGGCCAGCGGCACCGATTCAATCTCCGATTTGTCCATGACGTAACCTACCGTGGTGTCCACGGCGTTCATCAGCGGCGAGCCTTCCACTTCGATGGTTTCGCCCTTGGCTGCGGCAACTTTCAGTTGCGCATTGAGCGTTGCCGTGCGGTCGGCCTGCACGGTGATATGGGGCGTCTTCTGAATATCGAAGTTCTCCGCCGTGTAGGTAAGCGTATAGGTACCGATGGGCAGGTTCACAAACGTATAACTGCCTGAGCCGTTGGTATGAGTGGTGCGCGTCAGCGCGGTTTGTTCGCCCACCGCCGTCACTATTACGTTGGGAAGCACGCCTCCGGAGGAATCCGTCACTTCTCCGGTAATGCCGCCAAGCGTTTGCTGTGCCAACAGGGTTGTACCACACAGCGCAGCGGCTGCTGCAATGGCCAGCAGCCGAGGAAGCAGGGAGGAAACGTGACGCAAAGATATTCTCAAGATCATCGCCTCGGAAATAGGGATTTCGCCCATCGGCTTTTTGAACTGTACAAAAAATGGCTGAATGAGAAATCTATAACTCAGGGTCGTTTACGAAAGCGTTGAACAGAGAAATTGTGTGAGTCGCACGCGCCTCTGGGACTGAATAAAATTGACCCACTGATTAAGCACAAGATAGCATTTTGGCCGTAAAGATCGCCTAAAGATAAACAGTAGCCGCGCTGTTTCACGGTGGAAAAGTAGGCATAAACCTGCCGGCAATCCTGCACTTGTTGAATCACTCTTACCGCGCGGGCACGTGAACAGGCTTCAGTGAGTTCCGAGATAGATGAAGCGCGCCAGAAACAGCGCGGCCAGCAGGTAGAGCAGCCATTCCTGACGGCGGAATTTCCCGGCGGCGAGGTGAAGAACGGCCCACGCGATGATGCCGAAGCCGAGGCCGTTGGCGATTGAATAAGTAAAGGGAATCAGCACCATGGTGAGGAACGCGGGAACCGCGACGAGCGGCTGATGCCAGCGAATCTCGCTGATGGTGGAGAGCATCAGCGAGCCGACCAAAATCAGCGCCGGCGCAGTGGCCGCGGGCGGCACGATGCCGACAAAAGGCGCCGCGCCGATGGCGCATAGAAACAGCAGACCCGTCACGATGGCAGTTACGCCCGAGCGGCCTCCGGCTGCTACGCCGGCCGTGGACTCAACGTAACTTGTCACGGTCGAGGTTCCGGTGAGCGAGCCGAAGATGGTGGCCGTGGCGTCGGCCAGCAGTATATGGTTCAGCCGCGGAATCGAGTGGTCAGCGGCGAGCAGCCCGGCGCGTTTGGTTACGGCCACCAGCGTTCCGAGATTGTCGAACAGGTCCACAAAAAAGAAAACAAAGACGATCTCCAGAAGACCCGTGTTGAGCGCCCCGCGAATATCAAGTTTGAAGGCGGTGAGGGCCAGCGCGTGAAAGCCGCCGGGAGCGGGAGTCCAGTGGGTCAGCCCGAGCGCCCATGCGACACCGGTGACGGTAAGTACTCCGATGAGAATGGCGGCGCGGACCTTTCTCACTTCCAGAGCGACCATCAGGATGAGTCCGCACAGCGCCAGCGCGGTAGTTGGGTTGCGGATATTGCCCAGCGTGACCAGGGTCTGGGGGTCGCCAACCACCAGCCCAGCGTTGCGGAAGCCGATGAAAGCGATGAACAGGCCGATGCCGGCGGCCACCGCGGCGTATAGCTCGTGCGGAATAGCGTGCAAAATCATCTGGCGGATGCCTGCCGCGGTTAGCAAGAGGAAGATGACTCCAGAAAGAAAGACCGCGCCCAAGGCCGTCTGCCAGGGGATGTGCATCTTGAGGCAGACGACGTAAGTGAAGTAGGCGTTGAGGCCCATTCCGGGAGCCAGCGCGATGGGATAGCGCGCCACCACGCCCATCACGATGGAGCCGAAAGCCGCCGAAAGGCAGGTGGCCGCGGTTACGGCAGCCAGCGGCATTCCAGCGGCGGAGAGAATGGCCGGGTTGACCAGCACGATGTAGGCCATGGTCAGGAACGTGGTGACTCCGGCCAGAATCTCGGTGCGCCAGTTGGTCCCCAGGCGCGTGAATTCAAAATAGCCTTCCAGTCGATTGAGCATAA
>Ga0224558_1004151_pt1 | contig 11445 bp, 8 predicted proteins | sample 714S32024metaG_FD_180682 | JGI IMG/M metagenome (GOLD analysis project Ga0224558, IMG submission 180682) | Peat soil microbial communities from Stordalen Mire, Sweden - 717 S3 20-24 | ecosystem: Environmental > Terrestrial > Soil > Wetlands > Peat | place: Sweden: Norrbotten County, Stordalen... | reverse complement strand
TGGCTGGAAACCGAGGGCGTGAAGAACATTAACAACGTCAACGGCAAACTGAAGGCCGCGACCTCGTGGCACTCGATCTACGAAGTGGAGCCGGCGCTGGCCCACGTGTAGGTGAAACCGTTTCCTCAGGCACAGAGGGCGGGTCTTCGGACCCGCCTCAAAAAGCAAATTTCGATCGAAAAACTGTCAAGGAGGACGCAAACCCTATGCGACATCGTTGGAACCATTTGCTCTTCGGGAAAACGGCGCTTGCTGCAGCGGCGTTGGCCGGCTTTCTAATGTTCACCGCAGTGCCCCGTCTGCTCGCCGACGATTGCCAGCGCCGCGTTGTGCGCGCGGACCACAGGCTGCACGAAGCCATTGAGCATCATGGCTACCAGAGCAGGCAGGCCGAACAACGGCGTCATGAACTACACGAAGCGCGGGAGCACTGCTGGAGCGCCAGTCATAGATGGTGGGATGAACACGAGCATCGCTGGCATACGGAACGCGATTGGGATGACCACGATCACGATCACGACCGCGACCACCACTGAGTCTTCTTCCGTTTAGGCTCTGGGCACCCGGATCGTCCGGGGACAATGAATGCCTCCTGGCATGACTTGGCAAAGCCTACCACCGACGTGATGCGGGTCTATTATGTTACCCCGCATCCATCGTTTGGACGTGCCGGGAGGCGGCACGATTTCTTGCGTCGGAATGTTCCTGATAAATCCAATTTGTACGTGCTCCGGCATCGATCACCATTCCTCCGGGCGGGGACGATACATATAAGCTCGCCGGTCTTGATGACCGAGAGAGTTTTCTGCTTTAGGAGATGGTTTGTAAATGCTAAGTCCTAAATGCTGAGTGCTGACCCCATGCCTGACCGTAAAACCGCTCTCATCACTGGCGCCTCGTTCGGCATCGGACTGGAATTCGCCCGCATCTTCGCGCGCGAAGGCTACAACCTGGTTCTCGTTGCGCGCAGCGCGGACAAACTTCGTCAGCTCGCATCTGAACTCGAGAAGGCTCATGGCGCCCGTTCGCTGATTCTGGCGTTCGACCTGACCGAACCTGGAGCTTCGGCGTATGTGCTCGATCAGACCACGCGCGCCGACATTCAGGTGGATGTGCTGGTCAATAACGCGGGCTTCGGACAGTATGGCTTGTTTGCCGAGAACGATCTTGAAGAATGTCTGCGCCAGATCCAACTCAACGTGACGACTCTTACTCACCTCACGCGCCTGTATCTTCCGGCAATGATCGGGCGTAAGAACGGAGGCATTCTGAATGTGGCGTCCACCGCGGCGTTTCAGCCGGGACCGCTGATGGCCGTATATTTTGCGACCAAGGCTTACGTCCTGCATTTCTCGGAGGCGCTGGCGAATGAACTTCACGGGACAGGCGTCACCGTCACCTGCCTGTGCCCGGGCGCGACGGCTACGGAGTTCCACAAGCGCGCGAATGCAACCGGCATGCGCCTGTTGAAGATGGGTTCGATGGATGCGCGCACCGTTGCCGAAGACGGTTATCGCGCATTGATGGCAGGAAAACCCGTGATGATTTCGGGATTAAAGAATTGGCTGGTGGCGCAATCGGTGCGCTTCTCCCCGCGAAGCATGGTGACGGCGATTGCCAGGAAAATACAGGAAGAATAATCGGCGATGGAGCGACGGGCGTCGCCGCCCGTCTGGACGGACCTAAACCACAGAGATGCTGCACGCCGGGAGACGCGGCAAGACGCGTCTCTACAGCGTTGTTTTGCGGCCTTCCAGCGCTGCCTGCACGCGGCTGTGTTTGCGGCTGTAGGTGAAATAGACGACTAAACCGATAATCAACCAGATAATCAATCGCGCCCAGTTGATCCAGCCGAGTTTGTACATCATGTAGCCGTTGAAGAGGATGCCCATCACGGGCACAAACGGTACCCAGGGCGTGCGGAAGGGCCGCGGTTGGCCGGGGTTCGTATGGCGCAAAGCCAGGATGGCGATGCAGACAATCACGAACGCCAGCAGCGTCCCGATGTTAACCATTTTTCCGATATCGTCGATCGGAGTCAGGCTGCCCACGATCGCCGCCAGCAGGCCGACGAGCATCGTGTTCTTCCATGGCGTCCGGAAGCGCGGGTGAATATCGGCGAAGAATTTCTTCGGCAAGAGGCCGTCGTTGGCCATCGAATACAAGACTCGGGTCTGCCCCAGAAGCATGACCAGCATCACGCTGGTGAGACCGGCCAGCGCTCCGAGCGTAATGATGTTCGATGCGCCGGTAAGACCACGGTCCAGGAAAGCGCGCGCAATCGGCGCTTCGATGTTGACCTCTCTCCACGGCACCATCCCGGTCAGAACCGCCGCGACCGCGATATACAAGAATGTGCAGATCAGAAGCGAAGCAATGATACCGATCGGAAGATCGCGCTGCGGATTCTTTGCCTCCTGAGCGGTGGTGGAAACGGCATCGAATCCGATGTACGCGAAGAAGATGTAAGCCGCTCCGGCCCCGATTCCGGAGAATCCGAATGGCGCAAAAGTCGCCCAGTCCGTTCCCCAGTTGCTGGCGCTGACGTAGTGGAAACCCAGCGCGATAACAAAAAGGACAACCGCAACCTTGATGGTAACGATGGTTGCATTGAAGCGGGCGCTTTCCTTGATGCCAATCACCAGGATCGCCGTGATCACCAGGGCGATCAAGAAGGCCGGCACATTGACCCCGATTTCATACCCGAACAGATGCGGTGCGCTTAACAGGTCGTGGCCTTTCTGCAACAACTCTGGCGATTGCGCGCTCATGATCGCAGTGACCTTGTTGAGAAAGGCCTGGGTGCCGGGAACAAGCGTGGAATCCGATGCCAGCGCCATCTGCCGAGCGACTATCTTTTCCGCCTGGCTGAGTCCAGTCCAGTGGTCGTACGCCAGCCACAACGGCATCCGGATGTGGAAGATATTGAGCAGTTCGATGAAGTGGTTCGACCAGCCGGACGACACCGTGCTGGCGCCCATGGCGTATTCGAGCGTGAGATCCCAGCCGATGATCCAGGCAATAAGTTCGCCCAGCGTAGCGTAAGCATAGGTATAAGCGCTGCCCGCGAGTGGGATCATGGCGGCGAACTCCGCGTAGCACAGAGCCGCGAAAGTGCAACCCAAACCGGAGAGCACAAAGGAAAGCATCAGCCCCGGCCCGGCATAGTGAGCGCCCAATCCGGAAAGCACGAAGATTCCGGCTCCGATTACCGCGCCGACGCCCAGCGCCGTTAACTGAAATACACCCAGCGTGCGTTTCAAGCTATGCGTGCCAGTCGCCTGCGCCTCGTGCAGCAGAAGCTCAAGCGGCTTTTTCGCAAAGAGGTCAGTCATCGGTAGCATCTCTCCTATCAGGTTAAACCGAAGTTTTCTGGGCTCGCGGCCGCCAGATGTAGTACACCGGGATGCCGAGCAGCACGATGAACAGTCCCGGCCAAGTGTATTGCGGTTTGTAGCGTAACAGCACCACGTCGATAAACAAAGCCATCACGATATAGATTGCGGGCAAAATGGGGTATCCGACGGCTTTGTACGGACGCTCGGCCTCGGGATGAGTGCGGCGCAAAACGAAAAGTCCGAAGATGGTGAGCACGTAAAACACCAGCACCGCAAAAATAATGTAGTCCAGCAACTGGCCGTAACTGCCGGAGATGCAGAGGACGCACGTCCAAACCATCTGCACCATCAGCGAAATCGCGGGCGTCTTGTAGCCGGGATGCAGCCGGGCAACGCCGCGAAAGAACAGACCATCCTTCGCCATGGCGTAGTAGACGCGCGCGCCGGAGAGAATCAAACCGTTGCAGCAGCCGAAGGCGGAAATCATGATGGCCACAGCCATCAGCGCTCCGCCGGCGGAACCGAACATCCGGGTCACGACCGCGGTGGCGACGCGGTCTTCGCGGGCGTACTGGATGCCGCGCTCCACGAGCGTCGCGCCGGTCGGACTGCCCACCAGCGGCAGCGCGCTTAGATAAATAAAGTTGCACGCGATGAAGAGCGCGATCACCACGCCGGTACCGAGCGCCAACGATAACGGAAGATTGCGGCTGGGATTTTTCACCTCGCCGGCCGTAAACGTAACGTTGTTCCAGGCATCGGCGGAAAACAGCGAGCCAACCTGCGCAATCGCCAGCAGCGTCACGGTTGAAACCAGAACGCCGCCGACGTCGTGCAAAGTGCCGAGGCCAGAATTGTTCCAGAAGTTTGCGCCGAAATTCGCGGCCAGCGCCTGCACGTTCCGGCCAAGAAAAACTCCGAAGAAGATCAGTCCGAGCAGCGCCGCAACTTTCGCGGTGGTGAAGATGTTCTGAATGAAGGCGCCCGTCTTCACGCCGAAAATATTGACGATCGAAAGCACGACCACGACCAGGATGGCGACGAGGTTCTGCGTGTTCAGCCCAATGTCCATGCCGCCGAGCGTCATCGTCGATCGAGCTGGACCGATCGCGAACTTCGGAACTTTCCACAGGTGGACGATCCAATGAGTGGAGGAGACTGCCGGCCAGAAGACGCCGAGAAATTTTCCGAAGGCGACGCCCACGGCAGCGATGGTGCCCGTCTGAATCACGAGAAACAGAGTCCAACCGTAGAGAAAGCCCCAGAGTGGGCCTAGCGACTCGCGCAGATAAACGTACTGTCCGCCCGCCCGCGGCATCATGGCCGCCAGTTCGCCGTAGGTGAGCGCGCCGACAATGGTGAGAAAGCCGGTGATGACCCAGGCGCCAATCAGCAGCGCGGGTGATGTGACCTCGCGGGAAATCTCGGCGGAGACAATGAATATACCCGAGCCAATCATCGAGCCCATCACCAGCATGGTCGCGCTGGTCAGGCCGAGACCTTTGACTAGCTCTTTGTCCTGATGGAGGTGACGCTCCCAATCGCTCGTGCTCGAAGCGATTTTCGAAGCGGGAACTGGGGGTGGAACGTTCGTGCTCACGAACCTCCTAAGGGACCGTGGTGAAACTCAAATTTCGAAATCCAGCGCCTGAAGGCGCGTTGATGCTAACGCACTTGCGGCATGCCTGAAGGCATGCCCTGATACGAATCTCACTTAAACGCCGAACTCCCAAGAGACCGTGTAGTACGGGCATCGTCGTTGCAAGAGCATTTAACTTTACCCCAGAACCTTCAAAAATTCCTCTGCTGATTTGCGGGGATCCCGTAACAAGTCGGATATCACCGCGACGGAGTCGGCGCCAGCTTCGATGACGGAACGAGCGTTGGCGCAAGTAATGCCGCCGATCGCGACCAGAGGCTTGCGCGTCAGTTCCCTTGCCCGCCGAAGGCCTTCGAGTCCCACGACGGGATCGGGATTGGCCTTACTGCTGGTCGCGAAGATGGGGCCGATGGCGAGGTAGTCGGCAGACGTTTTGTCGGCTTCCGCAAGCTGCTCGGGATTGTGCGTGGATACTCCTAGCCAGCGCGTGGGGCCGATGATGCTCCTCGCCGATTCGGGCAACAGATCATCCTGCCCCACATGCAGGCCGTCATATTGCGCGGCCACGCAGAGGTCGGCGCGGTCGTTCATAATGAGCTTGACGTTGGGGACGAGGCGCGCCCTGAGTTCGCGCGCCTGGTGGAGCATTCGCAGGGCGTTGCCAGACTTGTTGCGATACTGCAGCGGGGTGCAGCCGGCAGCGGCGAGTTCCTCGGCGGCGGCGAACATAGCGGCAGCGTCGGGGAAACACGCGGGGTCGAGAATCGGGTAGAGTCGCGGTAGTTGCATCATGGTTTCAACTGTAGAGACGCGGCTTGCCGCGTCTAACCTCGCCGGTGGAGAGCCGGGCGTCCCCGCTCGGCTGGGACGGGCGAGACGCCCGTCCCTCCACTGTTTGATTCAGCGTCAGGTCTCCTTCTTCGCCAGGAATCTCTCGATAAATCCGGTATCGAAATTGCCTGCGCGGAAATCTGGGTCGGCCAGAATACGGCGGTGCAGCGGAATCGTCGTGTAGATTCCTTCCACGATAAACATTCCGAGAGCGCGGCTCATGCGCGAGAGGGCTTCGTCGCGATCTTTGCCGCGGACCACCAGCTTGGCAATGAGCGAGTCGTAGTATGGAGGAATCGTGCCTTCGGCATAAGCGGCAGTATCGATGCGCACGCCCGTCCCTCCCGGCGGATTGAATGTGGTGATCTTGCCCGCCGAGGGCGTGAACTTCTCCGGGTGCTCGGCATTGATGCGGCATTCGATGGCGTGTCCGCGATGGACGATGGGGCCGTGCAATACGTCGGCCATCTTTTCGCCGGCGGCGATCATGATCTGACTTTTGACCAGGTCGACGTCCGTGACCATTTCTGTGACCGGATGCTCGACCTGGATGCGCGTGTTCATCTCGATGAAGTAAAGGCGCGGCTCTTTATCTTTATCTCTATCTCTATCTTTGTCCGTGTCCATGAGGAATTCGATGGTGCCGGCATTGTGGTAGCCGACAGTGCTGAGCGTTTTGCAGATGATATCCCCGATTTCCTTGCGCAGCTCGGGCGTCATCTTTACGGACGGCGACTCTTCGATCAGCTTCTGGTGGCGGCGCTGAATCGAGCACTCGCGTTCCCCCAGGCTGACGACGTTGCCGTGCTCGTCGGCCAGTACCTGGAATTCGATGTGGCGCGGGTGCTCGACATACTTCTCCAGGTAAAGATCGCCATTGCCGAATGCGGCCGAAGCCTCCGACTGCGCCTGCCGATAAAGCGCGGGCAACTCATCTTCATCGCGCACAATGCGCATGCCCCGCCCGCCGCCGCCGGCCGTCGCCTTGAGGATGACCGGGAAACCGACCGTCCGCGCCCACTCGCGCGCTTCTTCGGCGGAAGCGACCACGCCGTCCGAGCCAGGAAGGATCGGCACCCCGTGCTGCTTCATGGCAGCACGAGCTTTTTCTTTTTCGCCCATCAGCCGGATGACATCGGGAGTGGGCCCGATGAACTTGATGTGGCAGGCCTCGCAGACTTCCGCGAAGTTGGCGTTTTCCGAGAGCAGGCCGTAACCGGGATGGATGGCGTCCACGTTCGCGATCTCGGCGGCGCTGATTACGGCGGGAATGTTGAGATAACTCAGCGCCAGTTGCGGCGGGCCAATGCAAATCGCCTCGTCGGCAAAGCGCACGTGCAGCGAATTCCGGTCCGCCTCACTGTAGATCGCGACCGAGCGGATGCCGAGCTCCTTGCATGCGCAAATGACGCGCAGCGCAATCTCTCCGCGATTCGCTACCAGAATTTTCTTAAACATCAGGATTTTCTTTGAATGTCGGAGAATCGGATGATCGGGTCATCTAAAGCAACGCCGCGTATTCGATCACCCGATGGCCCGATGACCCGATGACCCGATTCTCATTTTGTTGGCCGGACGGCGAACAGTTCCTGACCGTACTCGATGGGCTGGCCGTTGGCGACGAGTTTCTTGACCAACTCTCCCGCCACGTCGCACTCGATTTCGTTCATCAGTTTCATCGCTTCCACAATGCACAAAACCTGGCCCACTTCCAGGGGGTCTCCCACTTTGATGAAGGGCGGAGATCCGGGCGAGGGCGATTCGTAAAACGTGCCCACGATCGGCGAGCGCACCATGTGCAGGACTTCCTCAGGCTCAGGCGAAATGTCGTTCGCTGCCAGATCGACGCGCGCCGGCACGGGAGCCGAAGCCGGAGAAACCGCTACCGGCGCGGGCTGAAGCGCGACATAATGCGCGTCCGGCAGCGCCGCGGCTCCGCGCTTGATCTTCACCTTGACATCGCCGCGCTCCAATTCAAACTCGGCAATATCTTTTTCGATTAGAAATTCGATGAGTTCTTTCAGCTCTTTTTGATTCATGGATTCGGCGGGTTCCGCTTTGGTTCGTATCCGGACATCGCCTTAGCGATGCCATAGTTTTCTCCGGCTGTAGAGACGGGGCTTGCCCAGTCTCTCTAGAGCGTGTTCCAAAAATGCCTTTCAGGTCGGACGGCGCATCCCTCAGGAGCTAAAGAGACTCCGTGAGAAGTGGGTCGTCCCTCCGGGACTTGGATCATTTTTCCCACTTTACCCGCCGCTAAAGCGGTGGGCTAAGCTGGGTCGCCCCTCCGGGGCTGGTAATTGCGGATGCTTCGTTCCACCGAGTTAACCAAGAACAAGCTCTCACACACGCTCCAAAGCCCGCATTTTTGTTGGCCCATGGCGGCGCCCTTCGACTTCGCTCAGGGCAGGCTCTTAAAGCCGTGCCCTACCCAAAACCGATTTTTGAAACACGCTCTAAATAATCACCAGGTCTTTATCCGTGGGCGTCAGCACTGCGCAGCCCGAAGAGGTAACCACCACTACATCTTCGATCCGCACGCCCCACTTCCCTGGAATGTAAGCGCCAGGCTCAATCGTAATGACCATTCCAGGTTCCAGCGTCTGGGTTTGCCCCGCTGCCAACCGGGGCGCCTCGTGTATTTCTAATCCTAAACCATGTCCGGTCGAATGAGTGAAGTACCGGGCCAGTTTCCGCTGGCGCAGCACACGGCGCGCGGCGCCATCCACTTCTGCGGCAGTCACACCCGAACGAACCGCCGCTATGCCAGCCTGCTGCGCTTCCAGCACCGCCTCATACAGTTGTCGAGCTTCTGGCGACGGCCGTCCGACATGCACGGTGCGCGTACGATCCGAACAATAACCCGCGAGTATAACACCAAAATCGCAGACCACGAACCCGCGCCGGGGAATGCGCGCGTCCGAGGCCCGGCCATGCACAATGGCGGAGCGAGTTCCGGAGGCGAGTATCGTCGGGAAAGACATGCCTTCGGCCCCGGCGCAACGCGCCTGGTATTCCATAGCGGCGGCGACTTCGACCTCACTCACGCCCGGTCGAATTTTCTGGCGCGCGATCCGGAACAGACTGGCGCCGAGTTCAACCGCCCTCCGGATGCGCAGGATCTCGGCAGCATCCTTCACCATGCGGGCGCGCTCGATCAGCGGGGGCGCGGAACGAAGGCGCGCCTTCCCTTTCAGCACGGATGCCAACCGGTCGCGCATGCCGGCGGTGATCGACTCCGGTTCGATGCCGACGGATATCGGCGTCAAAGACGCTGGCTTCAAACTTCTTCCGTGCGCGGCCAGCCACTCCGCGGCGGCCATCAGTGGGGGCTTGCGAGCGATGACAATCCTCGCATCCTTTACTTCTACTTCCTCCTTTGCCTGGGTGCGGTAGCGCCCGTCGGTAAAGAGGATGGAACCACGATCGGCGACCAGCAAAGCAGCCGCACTGCCAGTAAACCCACAAAGATAGTGAACATTTGGAAGGTGAGTCACCAGCAGTGAGTCCAGATCGTTCTCTTCGAGCCCAGATCGAAGACGACTCAGGCGGCCAGCGTGATCCATAGGTGGAGTGTAGCAAGAACCAGTTGTCAGTTGCCGGTTGCCAGTCGCCAGCGATGGCAGCTCGCAGTTCTGCTGGCAACTGGATGCTGGCAACTGGCAACTGCACTCCAAAAAGCGAAGCCGCCGGGCTCTCGGCAGGTTTTCCGAGAAAGCCGGCGGCTGTGGCTCGTTTCAGCTTCGCGCTTACGTCTGAATGATGCGCGGAGTGATGAAGAAAATCAGCTCCTGGTTTTGAGTAGTCACGGTACGGTGCTTGAACAAGTTGCCAAGGTACGGGATGTCTCCCAGCACCGGCACCTGCGACACGGCCAGCGTGTTCTGGGTCTGGATGACGCCGCCAATCACCACTGTGCCGCCATCGGTCACCAGCACTTGCGTGGTCGCCTGCTGTGTGATCAGTTCCGGGTTGCCCTGGGAGTCTTCCACGCCAAAGTTAGGCAAGGTGTTTTCGACATCCACATTCAGGAAGATGGTTCCTTCCGATGTGATCTGTGGCGTCACCGTCAGCCGCAGGAATGCATCCACGTAGGTACTGGTCGGCGGACCACCCAACTGGGCCTGGGTCACGATCGGTACGCGCACGCCCTGTTTCACCACCGCCTGAATGTTGTTCTGGGTGACGACACGCGGACGGGAAAGAACTTTCAGCAAGCCGCGCGTCTCAGCCATGGTGAGAATCAAGTCGAGCCGCATGTTGTTGGTAGCGTTGAGAAATGACAGACCGCTGGTCGGCCCGGTTGCACCCAGGTTCGAGAACAACGGAATCGATCCCGGGATAGCGGTGCTTTGTTGGTACAACGGATTGAGCCCGGGGACGAGGTTGGTCGAACTCCCGACGCCTTGCGCGCCGCCCACGGAGGTTGTGCCGTTGCCCCAGCCAAAGCCGAGTTGCACGCCGATGTCGCGAGCGAAGCTGCGAGTAGCCGCGACCACGCGGGCTTCAATTTCGACTTCCTGCGTCTTGCGGTCCATCTGCTGGATGAGACGGTCAATCTGCGGCAGTACCCCCGGAATGTCGTTCACGATCAGCGAGTTGGTGCGTTCGTCCGCGACTATGTCGCCGCGCTGACTGAGGAATTTCTTGAGCGGCAGCAACAGGTCCTTGGCGTGGGCGTAGCTGAGGAAGCGGGTGATGCTGACTTTGTCGACCGCGAGCGCCTCGGCATCGATCTGGGCGCGCCGGCCCTCGGCTTCCTTCCTCAACGTCTCAACCGTGGCGATGCGCAGCACATTGCCGTCCAGTTGGCGGGACAGGTCGTTGTTCTTGAGAACGATGTCCAGCGCCTGATCCCACGGCACGTCATCGAGCACAATCGTCAGACTGCCATGGATCGTGGGATCGAGAACCACATTCAGACCGCTGATCTCGTGAATCAGGCGGAAGAAGTCTTTCAGATCCACATCCTTAAGATTGACCGAGATCGGCTCGCCGGTGTACTTGGCTCCGCCACTCACCACCGGCTTCTGCGCCAACTGAACCTTCTGTTCGGCGGCCAGGTTCACGGCCGGCGTGACGGCCGGCGCGTTGGCGGCAGTTTGACCCATCGCGGCGTTGGTATTGCTGGCCACCAGTTCCGCCGCTGTCTTGTCGGCAAAGCGACCCGCCGCTTCCTGGGCCTTGGCAGACGGCTGGGCGGCTTGGTCGTCAGTTTTAGCTTTAGCTTTGTCGTCAGCTTTGCCCTCTTTGACCGAGAACTTGGGCTCGACGAAGGCAAAGTCCGCCGGTTTCGCGGAGTTCTCTGCCGCGGCCGGAGGCGGCGCATCCGCGGTTGTCGAAGCCGAAGCCACTGGAGCAGCCGAAGCCAGCACCGGTTGCGGCGCTGCGCTTGCGACCACCGGCTTCGCGGCCGGCACCGCCGGTTGGCGATGGGCCACGACGGCGTCGTGGATCCTGAGAATGAAGCTGCCGTCCGGGCCCGCCACGAGTTCATGCTGGCGGCTGTTGGCTAGATCAATGTTGGCCAGATCAACGACCACGCGCGTGGTGGGTGGCACTTGCCCATCCATCCCGACGCGGACGTCTTTCACGCCGTCTTGGCCAACGCTGATGCGGCTCTGCGCCGTGGCCATCACGGTGTTGGGAAAGTCGACGACGATGCGCGCCGGTGAA
>Ga0224558_1004147_pt1 | contig 11451 bp, 12 predicted proteins | sample 714S32024metaG_FD_180682 | JGI IMG/M metagenome (GOLD analysis project Ga0224558, IMG submission 180682) | Peat soil microbial communities from Stordalen Mire, Sweden - 717 S3 20-24 | ecosystem: Environmental > Terrestrial > Soil > Wetlands > Peat | place: Sweden: Norrbotten County, Stordalen... | reverse complement strand
AGCGTGAGCAGCATTGAGAACTGCTTGGTCGCTTTGATGGCGTGGGGGGCGCTCGGCGACATGTGGAGGAAGTCACCGGCTTTCAGATTGTGCGGCTTGCCGGACAGGGATAACTCGCACTCGCCGGATAAGACCTGAATTAACGCATGTTGGGTGGAGGTGTGCTCGGTCAACTCCTGGCCTTCGGCAAAGCCGAACAAAACCACCCGCATCGATGGCGTCCGCAGCAGGGTGCGGCTGACAATGCCGTTTGGGGCAAATTGTGTTTCCTGCGATAGCGATATGATTTTGTCGCTGCTGGCGTCCAATAAAGGTTGCTCATTCATGGTCGTAAGCTACGCCAGAAGGCCGAGGCGCGCTTTGATGCAGATCAAGGAATGACGGGTTTCGTGGGGCACGAGTATCCTTCGACTTCGAGACTTTACCAAGCCCTCGCACATGCTAAGTTGTGGGCATGAAGACGCTGAAGATCGTCGTTGAGAAACACCCTGACGGCTATGTGGCGTACCCGTTGGGTCTCAAAGGCGTCGTGGTTGGAGAAGGGGACTCTTACGAGCAAGCGCTAGCGGATTGTCAGTCAGCGATTCGCTTTCACGTGGAAGCCTTTGGCCCCGAGGTCCTGGAACCCGATTCGCCTGTGCTGGAGGCATTCATAGCGGAAGCCAATGCCTAAGTTCCCGGTTGATGCACCGAAACGCCGGGTTGTTCGTGCACTGCAATTGCTCGGCTTCCAAATGGTGCAAGAACGCGAGCACATCGCGATGCGGCGGGAGAACCCGGACGGCACCAACACGCCGCTCACACTGCCTAATCATCCCCACATCAAAGGTTCGACGTTGCGGACTATTTGCACGCAGGCAGGCATCGGGCGAGCCGACTTTCTACGCGCCTACGAGCAAAGCTAGAGCGGCAGCAGGAGACTCCTGCCACCTCTCTGGTGTATGAATCTGGGCAGCGTTACGGCCTAGTCGGCGGCGGAGGAGCACTCTGCTCAGGGATGAGCTGAGGGGCTTTCCGCCGGCTGCAACTGGAAGTCAATCTGTGCCGGCTTCTCTTGAAGGAAGTTGGCAGGGAAGAAGGGTTCGAGCTTGGTTTGGTAGCCGACTGCCGAGGCTCCCAGCGTGTGTTCTTCGTACCAGGTGAGCAACTCGTAATGCCCCTGAGCGTCGGTCCAAGCCTGCTGCGGAGGCTGGTGGGGGCGCGGGCCGCCGGAATTATCGTCCACCCGCGCACCCGCGATCGGCTGGCCGGTGACAGCGTCGGTCACGGTGCCCCGGACCACGAATGTCGGCACCTGCTGGTTCATTTGCTGCTGGATCATTCTGGCCCGCTCCCTGCCCTTGGCAAACGCGGGCAGCCCAATGGACAACAGGAGCGCCCCAACTGGGATCGCCAGGACCAGCAGCACCGCTGCGACAATCACCGCCGCAACTTTCCACCCGCCGCCGCCATTCGCTGGCCGTGCCGGTTCAAGCGCGGGCATGATGAGCCCTTTGCCAAAGGCTTCGCGCACCTGTCGCTGGCTGAGTACCACCAGCGCCCAGATTCCAATCGGCAGGCCGATCAAGTTGCCGGGGGTGACTAGAATGGCCAACACGGCGCCGACGATAGCCAGGCCATAAGCCTGGAGGCGCTTCATCGTCAGTCCGGCAGTCAGCATGACGCCACCCAGAACCAGCGCCGACAGGGGCACCGCCACGGACAGGAACGAGGCAAAGCCCCCGTCATGCGCGAAGAACACCGCTACAAGCATGATAAGCGGAATAGCAACCCAATTGAGGATGCCGGTGATGATTAGCCCAATGGCAGGGCCTCGGACCTGGCGCCAGGCAGTCTCGGCAGCGGTGGCCAAGGCAGGCGGCGGTTCCACGACCGGCTCGGGTTGACCTTGGGGTCCCTTGCCCTCGGCACGCGCGATCGTCTCCACATCCGTCTTCACCTGGCTGACCTGTTGGTAGCGCCGCGCGGGCTCCTTTTCCAAGGCGTGCAGCACCACCTCGTCCAACCGGACGTCCATCTTTACCATGTGTGACGGCGGCGCAAATTTCCCCAGCGGCAACTCGCCGGTGAGCATTTCATAGAACACAACGCCCAGCGAATAGATGTCGGCGCGGTGGTCCACGATGCCCGGCTTCTCGACCTGCTCCGGCGCCATGTAATGCGGCGTCCCCACGACTTGCTGATCTCCGGTGAGCGACTCGAGGCGCCCCTGCCCGCCCAGCAGCTTGGCGATGCCAAAGTCCGCTATCTTCACCCGGCCTTGCTTGTCCAGCAGGATGTTCTCCGGCTTGATGTCGCGGTGGACGATGCCTTGCTGATGGGCGTATTGCAGGGCCTCGCATATCGCTGGCACAATCACCAGCGCTTCCTCGGGCGCGAGCTTCCGCGTTTGCAGCAATTGGCGCAGGCTCAGCCCATCCGCAAACTCCATGAGCAGGTAATACAGGCCGTCGGCCTCGCCGAAATCATATATGGTGACAATGTTGGGGTGGTTGAGCCGGGCCAGCGCCTGTGCCTCGCGGGTGAAACGCTCGGCAAATCGCGGGTCCTGTTCCTTCTCGCGGGCGAGGATCTTGAGCGCCACAAAGCGGTTCAGCCGGGGCTGGTGGGCCTTATACACCACGCCCATGCCGCCGCGGCCCAGACACTTAAGGATTTCCAGTTGCGGGAAACGGCGGGCGATCTCCTCCAGCGGCGGCGGCGGTTCCGGTTTCGGGGGCGCCAGTTTCGTGCCGTCGGGTCCGACCTCTCCGGTGGGCGCCTCGGTCTGGGTCGCCAGGTTTAAGGCCATCAGGCAGCGCGGGCAAAGGCCCTCCGGCGCATCGGTGGCCAACTGCGCCCCGCATCGCTCGCACTTTCGATCTATGTTCGCGTTCTCAGTCATCACCCTCTAATTAAGAAAGCATGGGGGAATGTTACACAGCGCGGCAGGGGGAATGGAGTATTGGAGTGATGGAGTGGTGGAGAACTGGATCAATGGATTAATGGATTGGTGGATTGATGGATTAACTGAATGGGATCACGTTTCACGTTTCACGCTTCACGTTTCATTCCGCCAGCACGCCCATGAGATAGCGCACCTCTTCTTCGATGTCCGCAGGGGTAGAAACCGTGTGGGCGATTTCCTCACGAAAGACCTCACGGAACCGTTTGCGCAGCCGATGCACCGCCACGCGTGCAACCCCTTCGCTCATCCCCAGCACGGCGGCAATCTTGGAGTAAGAGATTTCGCCGCGCTCGGCCGTAAGGCAGGTTTTCAGCGGATCAAACTCCCCTGCCTTGCCGGCTGCGACGAACTCCTCCCGCAGGCGAGTCATGGTGCGGTCGAGCAACGTTAACGCCCAGCGGCGCTCGAAGACCCGGTCCGCCGTAACGCCCTCAGCCGGCTCGACCCGATACCGTTGCTCGGCCAGCTCGGTGTCCAGCGACAGCAGAGGGTGACCGCCGCCACGTTTCTGCGCACGGAGCCGGTCCCATTCGTTGGCCAGGAACCGCTTCAGAGCCACGATGAGGAAGGTGCGAAACCGGCCTTTTTCCCGGGCGGCGGCCTTCAAGTAGTCCTTTTGCAGGAGCCGGGCGAAGAACTCCTGCGTCAGGTCCTGGGCGTCGGGTGGGCTGTGCCCCTGCCGGCGCACATAGGCATAGAGGGGATACCAGTAAGTGCGGCAGAGCGTTTCCAGCGCGGCAGCCGATTGAGGCGAGTCCTTCATGCGCGCCGACAACACGACCGACCAATGCGTCGTGACGAAGACCGGCCGGCCCTCACCAACCTCAGAGGCAGGCGTGGCTGGGGAATGAGCCGAGGTTGTCTCGCTTGCGCTCACGGACGCCAGTCTAGAGGGTCCGGGACAAAGAGCAAGGGGTTAGAACTGGACGCGACTTTAGGCTTTAGACTCTTCCCTGGAGCGGGCTTCTTGCCCCTCCAGCAGCCCCAGGAGCGACGGAAGCAGGGCCTCTGGACATCGGTTTAGAGGGTAGCATGTTACAAACCTGCCACAGGTCAAAATCCAGGCCTACGCCAGCCGTGAACAGCCTCTAGCCCTGGGAGCGCTTGGCCATTCGCGATTCCCGCCGCGCCAATCCGCCAACGGCCCTCCCAAAGCGCCAGGGGACTCGCGCAGTCCAAGACGCTGCCGCGCCCCCGGAATGCCCCCGAAACGCGCAAAGTGCCTTATCCTGTCCCCCTGTTCCAACTTCATCCTCCTCTCTAGTCTTCATTCCACCCTTTATAGGTGGACAGAATCTGTCACTTGAACTGGTTCCTCCGAGTTTGCAGCAGCTTACGCATGTTTTGAAGCAAATCGCCGAGTCCCCGCAGTCCCGAGCCCGCCGCTACAAGACTCCCGAAGACTGCCCCCAACTGAGTTCTCGAGTGCCCGTGCTCGTCTCACACCTCCCCCTCACACCTCCGGACCCTCACCGGACCCTCGCCGGATGCTCCCCGTAGTACCTCTGATCCCGAATCAGAGGTACTACGGGGAGCATCCGGCGAGGATCCGGCGAGGATCCGGCGCGGCCCGCAAGACTTTCCGGCGCAGATTTGGAGGAACAGGAGGCCAGAGGCTCGGCTGTTTAGTGGCGCCAGGCTCGGTTCGGATGGGTCGCCCACACGCGGGAAACGGTCAAACGGCCAGAGTCGGGGCACCGTCGAGCGCCTGATCACTCGGAGAAAGGCCCAGCAACCCTTCCATCGCAAAGAGCGATCAACCACCGGCAGTCACCTAAGTCCGCTATTGAGAGTCATTTGGGATTTGCGGAATCCTTGCGTGTCCACGAACCTATTTCCACGGCGAATTAGCTGTGTCACAGTGTGCAGGGCAAACCGTCCGACAGCGGTGCTGGCCCGGTGCACTGCCGGCCCACTTGCTTAGAGGATGATCTGGACTTTTGGCGTTGGACTTTAGACTTCGGACTTTGGACCGGCGCAAGCAGGGGCTAGAGTGCTCCTGATGATCTATCTCGACCACAACGCCACCACGCCCGTCCTGCCCGAGGTGCGGAGCGCGATTCTTCATTCTCCATTCATCCTTCATCCTTCTATGAAAAGTGGGGCAATCCGTCCAGCGCCTACAAGTTCGGGTCAAAGCTCAAGGCCGGGATCGAGACGGCGCGGGTGCGGGTTGCGGAATTGGTCGGGGCACAGCCGCGCGAGATCATTTTCACGCCGAGTGCCGCCCGGCGTACCAATGCCGCGATCCATACGGCGCTCACGTGCCTACGCGAAATTGATATTATCGCGTAGTCCCCCCTCCCCGGCGGTGTCCAACAGGCGAACCAGCGCGGCTCGCTCCAGGGCGCGTGACCGGCGGCGGATTAAGATAATGATCCCGTGGTGCGGCACTCGCCCAGCCGCATCGAGGAAGTCATCGCGATTGCAGGTAATGAGCAGACAATCCCGCTCGGCGGCATGCCGCAGCACTTCGTCATCCGGCGTGGTGACAGAAAGAACCTCGCGCAGCTTGACGACGGCGTGGCCCAGCGCCTCCAACGAGAAGGCAATGTCGTCCGGCACGTCGTGGTCCAGCAGGAACTTCACGGCGTAGGTGCAGCCATCTGACGGGCCACCAGCACGTCAATCTCCCCACGGTGATCCTCGTAGTACGCCAGACACTCATAGACCTGGGCACGGGTGATGTTGGGGAAGCAGCGGGTGACGATGCTGTCCACGATCTCACCGTTCTGGAGCAGACCGATCACGTCGTGGACGCCGATGCGCGTGCCTTCGATGATGGCGTGGCCGCTGCGGACTCCCGGCTGGCGGGTAATATAGCGGTAGGCGGTGGCGCTTGCACTTGTTCCGTTCATGGGGGTCAATTTAGCTCAGTCCCGTGCCTTAAGCCAGACTTTGCTGTCGGCCGCCTCAACGGCCGCAGGCCGCCATCGGTCGCGGCCACTCAGAGGTTTTCGCCTTCCAGGCCGCTGCCGCGCCCTCCAACGCCCCCGAACACGCGCAGCGTCTTGGACTGCGGGAGCCCTCTACCGCTATTGGAGGCGACCTGTGGCTCCGAGCAGCCCTGCCGGGCTCCGGCCCCACCCATTCCGCTCCCCGGCCTTAGACTTTGGACTTTGGACCTTGGGCTTTGGGCTTTGGACTTTAGACTTTAGACTTTAGACTTCAGACTACGTGATGATCTATCTCGACCACAACGCCACCACGCCGGTCCTGCCCGAGGTCTTCGAGGCGATGCGGCCCTATTTCTGCGAGGAGTGGGGCAATCCGTCCAGCGCATACAAATTCGGGTCCAAGCTCAAAGCGGTGATTGAGACGGCGCGGGCGCAGGTGGCGGAATTGATTGGGGCGCGACCGACGGAGATCATTTTCACTTCGTGCGCAACGGAGAGCAATAACGCGGCGATTCACGCGGCGCTGAAGGCCAATCCGGGCAAGCGGCACATCGTCACGTCGGCGGTGGAGCATTCGTCGGTCCTGAATTACTGCATGGCGCTGGAACGCGAGGGCTGCCGGGTAACGTATTTGCCGGTGGACCGGGACGGGTTGCTGAAGTTGGGGGACCTGGAAAACGCGATCACGGATGAAACCGCCGTCGTGTCGCTGATGTGGGCGAACAATGAGACGGGGGTGCTGTTTCCGGTGAAGGAGATCGCCGAGATTTCTCGGTCGCGCGGGGTGTTGTTCCACTGCGACGCGGTGCAGGCGGCCGGGAAGATGGAGGTTGATGTACGGAGGGTGCCAGCGGATTACCTGTCGGTAACCGGCCACAAGTTTCATGCGCCAAAAGGTATCGGCGCGCTTTACGTGCGGCGGAAAGCGCCGTTCTCGCCGATGATTCACGGCGGGCATCAGGAGCGGAATCTACGCGGCGGAACTGAATGCGTGCCGCTGATTGTCGGCATGGGCAGGGCGGCAGAATTGGCGCGGAGGCAACTGCCGGGCTACGAGAAAAAGGTCCGTCCGCTACGTGACGGGCTGGAGGACGGCATCCTGAGTTCGATTCCGAACACGGAGTCGAACGGCCACAAAACTCAACGGCTGGCCAACACGGCTAACATTACCTTTCACGGCATCGAATCCGAAGCGCTGCTCATCTTGCTCGACAGGGAAGGAATCTGCGCTTCATCTGGCTCAGCCTGCCTCGCCGATTCCGACGAACCGTCGCACGTCATCAACGCCATGAAGCCGGAATCGGCAGCCTCGCGACAGATGATCAGGTTTTCATTAGGAGCGGATGGAACCCACCCGAGCATGAAAGTCATCCTGGCTGCCGTGGAAAACGCCGTCAAGAGCCTGTGCATCTGATTTAGGCCGAACACTGTTGCAGGTCCTAGCGGCTCAACCAGGCCTAGCCTGCTAAGATCTCGATGAAGGAAGGATAGTACCTATAAATTGCGGCGTAGGCTTGCACGTCTGATTCGGGCACACCCGATAAAATCACTTCAGTAGCCGGAACTCGAGGCAATTGGGAGTTGAGGTAACGTATTTCTTTATGTGTCAGCTTCGGCGCTCTGATGGTGAATGCCTGGTCACCCCCCCTTACGAATGTCAATTGCTGAAACCCACAGGCATTTAACAGGCTTCGTTCCCGCTCCTCGTAAAACATTCCGCCGATTGTTAGCATCTGCGCTCCGTCGGCGTAGAGGAAGTGGATTACTTGCTCGAAATGGAGCTTGCGCTCATCAAGAAGAGGCCCATTGCGAATCGTTAATTCCCGCGCGATTTCATTGTTGATGACTCTTCGACAAACTTTGGCAAGCTCCCCACTGCGCAGATTCGCCCTCGCGGTGCCAAGAGGAACTTTCTCAACGCCGACGGCTTCCGAGAAGATTTTAAGTCGGTGGTCATCCTGCTCCTCTGGAGAAGCGTTAGGTTTTCGGTCTGGTTCGACATTGACGCTGACTATAAGTAGTGACCCTGAAACGACTTTTGAACAGACAGTTGCCAGATCTGCGAGCACCGATTTATCGAGTTTGCCGTCATAGTCTAGCCATAACAGGGACCGCCTATCCCAGCTCAAATGCGGCAACACTGTGTTGGACTGCCCCAGTTTTAATTCAACACAACGAAAAGGTTTGTTGAATTCGAATCGTGCCTCGTTCGCTTCATCCTTCTCGATACTGAGCATATCCGAAATTCCTAGACTCTGGTGGAAAAGCTGGAAATCCGCGAAGTAGATTGAGCCAAAACCGATATACCGGTAAGTCTCAACCCGACTGAATGGCCCAAGGCGGCGAGCTAGCTCGCATAACATCTTTCGCTCAGCCGCCTTCGCGGGTCGAAGGGAATAGTTTACAAGCTCGCCGCTATTTGCCATCTGCCCCTCCCTCGTATTTCAGGTAGTAATCGAAAGTCTTTTCGCCGACCTTCTTGTTAGTGCTTACGCAAAGAAGCTCTTTTGCGCGATCAATTTGCTCCACGGGTTTTTTATACGCGATTGTCTCCATTCTTGGTCCTGGCGGTGGAGGAGGCGGCTGAGGAGCAACGAAGACCGACCTCGCTGGTAAATCGGATATTCCAGCTGCAGAAGCGCCAGCGATAGCCCGCGCGAGGGGATTATCCTGGACATCTCCATCTTCATGCTTCTTGCGTTCGTCCTCGACCTTTCGAAGGAATTCTAAAACCGGGCGTGTTATCTCGATCATCTGTTGCCGGACAGCGCGATAAACGAGGGAATCCGCATCAACTCCTGTCTTGGTAGTCGTCCAAGGAAGCAGTGAGGCATCATCTGAATCAAAATACGCTAAGCCACGAAACCGCGCGAAGTCGGGGTGGTACTTCGGCACACGTTCCCCTTCAGCCCAAACCGTGAGATTGGTTTGGTCCGCACGCAGCACCATGCGTCCGTTGCAGAACACGTACCAGCCCCCCTCCTCCTTGCTGCGTTCTGAAAGCCCGGCGTAGAGGTTCACCTTGACAGGTTTTGGACCGGGGTCGGTGTACTCCAACTCGACGTGCGCGGGCTGAATCAGCGTTGAATTCAGAAGACGCAAAGGGTCATGCCGCAGCGGGATGCCGTTGAGCGTAATGCAAAGTCCCCTGTCCATGCTCATCGAATGTGCGACGGCAATGTCTTGAGAGAGGCGCGATATAAACTCATCCTGGCCGAAACTTTCAGCCACACTTGGATGAAGGCTTTCGATTTCGATAATCGTGCCTTGGTCATCCGTCGGAACCTGCACGTCTTCATCCAATGTCTTGAATCGGAAGTGCCAGTCTTCTTCCCCTTCCGGGCTGTAGCGCGCTATCCATTCTTGGAGTTTGATTTCAATCGAAAAACGCGAATTGACGGTATTGGAGAAAACGCGGAACTCCTCTCCCAGTTTGAAGAACGTGCGTTTCATGCCCACCCCAAACTGACCAATGGATCCTGTAATCGAGGTGGCCTCCTTGGGGCGTCCAAACCGGAAGGCGTAATTGCGCGCGTTTTCCACAGGAATGCCGCCGCAATTGTCCGCGATTCGGAACTGACTCGGTTTAATCTCCAATCTGACCCACAGGCCATCAAAGGAACCCGTTGGCCGAATGCGCCGTGCCCCGTCGATTGAGTTGTCGATCAAGTCGATAATCGAGCGTGGCAATGGAATGTCCCTCACTAGCATGTGGATAAAGAACTCTTTAGTGGGTGAGGCCTTGATCTGTCGCGGGTCTTGGGGTGTGTCGGGCATCGTCGCTCCCTAGTTATTCTCCGGCATCTCTCCAAAACTGGCGGGCCATGCCGGTGATGAGCTTACCTTGCAGGCGCAGGGCGGCCTCGGCTTTCTTGAACTTCTGATGAATCACGCCACCGAGGATCATTCGTTGCTCGGGGTCTTTCAACGTTTGCGGCGAAAAGTGGATGCCGCACTCGGCAAGCTCGGCAAAATTAGTTTCGTTCTTGCCGGTGGTAAGGAACTTGTCGGCGTCTTGCGATGCCATCCAAACGGGGAAACCCCACGAACGGCCTTGCCGCGCAAATTGGCTCAGCAAGCCGGCCTTGTTTTCTTTCGGCAGCAGCAGGTGGGCTTCGTCCACGAACAATACCATCCTGAGCGGCTGGATTTCATTCTTCACGGCAAGTTGCTGGCTCAGCTTCTTGATGAGGAAGTTGAGGATAAGCGCAACGGCCAGCGCCTTGGTGTCGCTGTCCGTGGCGAATTCCTTGAAGTCAACAACCATGGAGTCGGTGAGCCATTCTTCAGGGCTGATGCCGGTTTGGGCGCTGGCAAACAGATTGAAGTCCACGATCTTCTTGAGGATCGCCAGTTCGACGCCCTTTGCGCCGCGTTGCTCCATTTCATCGGTCAGCGTCACGAAGTCGGGGGCATCGAGGTCTTTGTACACCTCGCGGATCGCCATCTCTTGCTTCGCTCCAAGTTGCGGTGCAAAGGCGCCGATGAGCGAGACGATTTCTGAGGCGACCTGGGCGTTTTGGGCGGGGCTCGGGTGCCGGTAGAGCGGGTTGATCGGCAAGCCTTGCTGAATGAGCCGGACGTAGTCCGCACCGGTCTGTTCCAGAAACCGGGCGCGGTTCTTCCGCTGCTGCGGGTTGCGCGGGTCATCCTCCAGTTCGCCCTTCATATCGAAGAACACGAAACGGACACCAGAGTTGGCGAGTTGTGCGAGCAGGTCGAGGGCAAGTTGGCTCTTGCCGCTGCCGGGCTGGCCGGAGATGACCAGCAGACCGTTGTTGGTGCCGGGACCGTTCACTGACCATTCGGGAGCGTCGGTCAGCACCTTCAATTTGACTTCCTTCTCGACGACCGGCATGGCTCGGACAGTTGGCTTCACGATGCCAGGAATCCCAAGGTCACCGCCGCTGAGCTTCAACAGTCCCGCCGCGAAACGGGCTTGATCGTTGCCGGACTCCGCCCAGACTTGGCGTAGACGCTGGCAACCGTACTCGAAGTAGCGGCGAAACTCCTGCCGATAGCCCGCTTCGTCAAGGCTCTGGGCGGCCCGGTGATTCAGCGCCGCATGAACCACGTCGCGGAGGTCTTCACCGACCACCTGTTCGTCATTGAGTGTCACGCCCTTGGCGTCTTTGGGCTTGAACTCCGCTGGCACGCCTTCCCCCAGGGCCAAAAATAGAGCAGCGCGGCCCAGAACGGCTTGATTCCGAGCGCCCACGCGTGGGAAGACGCTCTCGATGAATTCGTGGGTTTCGCCGCTTGTATCAAACTTCATAGCCTATGCCTCCGCTTGCCGCCCTGCCGCCCGCCGCATTTGCTCAAATATGGCGCGGGTCTGGACGCGCTCGAATTCTTACAACTCGCGGTTTTCCTGGAGCATCTTTGCGGCCTTGCGTGCGGCCGCACTCAACTGGGCCCCTGTCTGCCAGTCCAGCATGCTGTGGAAGATGTCGTCGCGCATAATGTGCTCGATCATCCCGGCATCGCCAGGATTCAGCGGTTTCGCATGAGTTTTTTGAAAGCCCTGCTCCGGCCAGTGTTTTGAGGGCTAGGAGTAATTTCGCATTTTGACCCCATTTTCTTTTTTGTTGACCTCGGCGGCGTTTT
>Ga0224558_1004144_pt1 | contig 11457 bp, 9 predicted proteins | sample 714S32024metaG_FD_180682 | JGI IMG/M metagenome (GOLD analysis project Ga0224558, IMG submission 180682) | Peat soil microbial communities from Stordalen Mire, Sweden - 717 S3 20-24 | ecosystem: Environmental > Terrestrial > Soil > Wetlands > Peat | place: Sweden: Norrbotten County, Stordalen... | reverse complement strand
ACTTGCCAGGCGGTCGATTTCTGCCGGGGTAATGATATTCATGGGCTTTTTCCCTGGCTTGGGGAGAGTCACGTCGGCGCACGGATAGACACTAGTTAGGCTCCCGTCGGGCGGGTCAGGTGCCGAGCGAACGCATTTCGAGCATCGATCTTCGCTACAGGAGCGTCAAGCATCTTGGTTGTCTGCGATAGAACGTCCAGAATCTCCATGGTGGGCGCTGCCTGCCAATTCCAACTTCCGGGAGGGCCGATGGCCTCAAATAGAAGATCGCCTTGCACCAAATCCGTAGGAGGCACATTTATAGGCCCGACGGGGAGCGGCTGTGATGGGATAGGCCCACTAATGCCCTCTCTATCGATTTCGGCAGATGTCCACTCCTTCGACCGAGGAAGTACGGATTGCGTTCCACCCGGCAGCAGAGAGGTGCAGTGCAACGTGAATACGAGGCTCACTTTTCTCGTTAGCTCCCTATTGATGATTCCTACGCTGTAGCGCGCAACTTCGCCGGGTATTGCCGGAAACGCAGGATGAATAGCGATGGGGAAACTTCGACTAACTCCACTGTCTCTAACGTGGATTGAAATGTCCGGAAACTCGGATCTGGCCTTGGCTTGACTGGCGTTCGCACAAACCGCCACCACGCCTAAAATGATGGCGACAGCGGCAAAAACTAATCCGATGTCGAACCAGCCGTCAGCGTAGAGATCCCCCGATTTCTTCAAACTCGCCTGTATCTGTACCTGCCCAATCCCGATGACGACGGCCAAGGCTGCGCCCGTCAAGGTGACACCCGCCGCCGAGAGCCACGTAACTACGTTCCTGGTCCGCAGAAACCTACGAACGGCGAGGCGGGGCGAGGACTGCCTCCAGCGCTCTGTCACCAGGAAAACGACGCACGCCAGAAATATGAAACCGATAACTAGGTAGGCCACGGCAACACCATGTTGCGATCCTATGAGAGGGGTGCTTTCGTGCCCTCTGGCGTGCCCTCTAGCGGATGGTCCAGGCACGTCCAGAAGTGTCCAGCGGTGTAGTCCATCCGTGCCTACCCAGGCTCAGATTCGGGTAAATCCCTGGTCGAATTGTCCTGTGACCTGTCACTGATAATGCTGAGGTCGCAAGTTCGATTCTTGCTAGCCCCACCACAAAAGTCCCAGGTCAGACCCTGTTTCTCGCTGATGGGGATGATGACTGCAAGCTCATTCGCCGCTTCGTGCCCTGTCGGCGTGCCCTCTACGTCAGATCCGAGAGCATGTGCCGTCGCCGCATCGAGCTTGGCGATGAACGATTCACCGCTCGCCGGGTAGAGGTGGCCGTATGTCCTTAGAGTGAAAGAAGATCAAAGTGGCATTCTCTGAGACTCTTAGCTCAGCTTGACGATTGTTCGGTGCGCCTACGTGGACCATCAGCCTTGCCAGCGATCAGCCATGTACTTATCGAGTTCGGTGTTGGGGAGTTCTCGTGTCGAGTTGTTCATCCTGACGAAGAACACCCGTTCCTTCTGACTGGTGTTGGCCCACACGGGCTGAGAGGACCGAGCCACGTCGAGTCGGCAGATCTCCTTGCCGTCGCAAAGAGCGATCCGGGCACGAGTTCGCATGACGGCGGCATGGCCGATGGCGTTGTTCAGGTGGGTCGTGAGCCAGTTGACGAAGCCATCGCCGTTCTGGGGCTTCACTCGGGGATAGTCGTGGTCGAGACCCACGACTTGCCGGTCAGGTCCGACGCCGATGAGCAGGGTGCCGCCATCGGTGTTGAGGAACCCGGCAACCGTCTTAACGACGGCATCCTCTATGGCCTTGTTCGGCTTGCCCTCCTCGATGTCCCATCGGGCTGTTGACTTGAACTCGACGGCGAAGTCCTCGTCATTGGCGATGACCTCGTCAATGGTCCGTAGAGCCGCTCCACCCGGCAGGCCGAGCTGTTCAGCCACCTTGGACGCAAGATCTGCGTCCCGCCTGAGCCGCTCCACAATCTGGTCAGCGATCGTGTCGAGATCGGCCTGAGGGAGCACACCGACGCTGCTCACCCCCGGACCAGCCGAGACAGCGACGCTCGCCAGCCCGGCAAGAGCCTCAACCCCGTCACCCTGATAGACGCTGGAACCGTCGTCACCGTAGGCGGTGATGACGTGGTCGAAGACGGCCTGCACCTTGGTATCGAAGACCTCGGGCGGGTATGGATCCGCTGGCAGATCCTGGTCGAGGACTTCGATGATTGTCGTCCGCACGGCCGCTGTAGTCGCCGCCTTGCGCCGCCAGTCCAGGACGAGCTTGTCGTGAAGGTGAGCGAGCAACCGCTTGGCCCCGGCCTTCACCCGTTCCCGTTCAGGGTCATCAATGACCGGGTCGGGCTTGGTGAGAAGGTCGAAGATCGCCAACTCTTCCTCGGTCATGTCTTCGACGACCGTGCGCCGTTCTTCGGCACTGAGGTCGTGGGACAACTCGATAAGGCGGCGCAGGTACTCGTCAATGTTGAGACTGCCAGCGTTGTAGGCAGCGATCAGTTCCTCGATCCGATCGACAAGGTCGAAGCGGGTCGGATTGCGGGTTGCCGCACTCACCGCTCGCACCTTCAACAACGAGGCCAGCCGGTCGGTCTCGGCCCGCTTGCGACCGGCGAACCGGGCGGAGAGGACATCGAAGTCGATCTGCGACAGGTCGATGAGCGGATCCGGCTCGATACCCTCTGCCGCTGCCCGGATGACGTATTCCTCGGCGCCCACCGAGCGGTCGAGCAGGGCGTCGACGGCGTCCGCCACCGCAGTGAGATCGGCCTGCGGCCCCTTTGACAGATCGGCGATCCGTTCGGCGAGCACTCTGATGACCGCTACGGGCGACTGGTAGGCGGCAGCCATAGGGTCTGGCAGGATGGCCTTGAACAGCTTCCGGGCCAGGGCGGCGGCAGCGAGGAATTCGGTCCGCACCTCCTCGTCGACGAGGAGCGCCTCTACGGCAGCGTCCCGCAGAGCGATGAACATGAATCCCGAGGCGGTGCGCATCTCGTCGAGGTCGATGTCGTAGCGCCCGCAGAACTCGGCGACGAAGTCGACGCTCTGGGCCAGGGCAGCGAGGAGTTCGGACTTGTCCTGAATCGGTGAGTCGACACCGGTCTCGGCGTTGGCGGCACCGTAGATAGCGAGTGCTCGTTCAAGGTCCCGGAATACCCCGATGTAGTCGACGATCAACCCGTTGTCCTTGTCCGGAAACACCCGGTTGGCCCTGGCGATCGTCTGCATAAGGGAGTGGTTGCGCATCGGGCGGTCGAGGTAGATGGTCGACACGCTCGGGGCGTCGAAGCCGACCATCCACATCGCACACACGAACACCAGCCGTAGGGGATTGCTCGGGTCCTTGAACTCCTCGTCGAGGGCCTCGGCGTTCATCCTGGCTCGGTGTGGCCTGATGTCGAGGCCCTTGTCGGCCAGAGTCTTGATCTCGTTCTGACCCTGGCTGACCACGACGGCCATGTCGGTCGTCTCCATCAGTTCGATCCGACTGGCCAGCCAGGGCCGTTCCAGCTCGGGGAGGCTGTCGTGCAGCGTGCGCAGCTCGGCCAGGTGCTCGGCCCATTCCTCTTCCACGAGGTCGTACATGCGCACGGCGGCCGCCTTGTCGATGCCGACGTACATGGCCTTGCCAGCGAACCCCCGGCCGACGAAGTGCCGGACCAGGTCCCTGGCTACGGTGCGCAGGCGCTCGGGCCTGGTGATGAGCGCATACTCCCGACCGAACCGACGCACCAGCCGACCCTCGGCGTCCTCGTCGAGTTCGGCCTCCTCCAACAGCTCGGTCAGTTCGTCGGCGAAGTCCTCGTTGATGAGCTGTAGCTCCGGGATGCGGTTCTCGTAGTAGAGCGGGACCGTGGCGCCGTCTTCGATGGCGTCCCGGAAGTTGTAGATGCTGACGTAGGGGCCGAACTCTCTCCGTGTCAGCTCCTCCCCGGTCATCAGGAGCGGGGTGCCGGTGAACCCCATGAAGGCGGCGTTGGGGAGGGCGTTGCGCATATTGAGCGCCAAGGTGTCGTATTGGCTCCGGTGCGCCTCGTCTGTGATCACGATCACGTCGTGGCGGTCCGAGAGCACCGGCATCTGCGTCTCCCCGGCCGCCTTGTCGATGCGGAACTTCTGGATCAACGTGAACACGTAGCGGTGATCAGCCTGGAGTAGCTCCCGGAGGTGGGTGGAGTCCTCGGCGTGGACCCGGGCCTCCTTGGAGATGACCCCGGCATCGGCGAACTCGCCGTGGAGCTGGTCGTCGAGTTCGATCCGGTCGGTGACCATGACGAATGTCCACGAGCCGGGAAGTCGGCGTAGCACCTTCTGGGTGAACCACAACATCGACAGGCTCTTGCCGGATCCTTGGGTGTGCCAGAACACCCCGAGGCGCTTGTCGCCTTCAGCTCGGACACGAACCAGGTTCTCGATCGAGGAGTTGACGCCGATCACTTGGTGATTGCGGGCGAAGCTCTTCACCAACCCGCCGGGTCGCTCCAAGTAGGCCACGAAGTTCTCAATCAGATCGAGAAGCCGATCATGGGCGCAGGTCCCTCGGATGGCTGTCTCAAGGGCGACCACGCCCCGAGTGCCCTCGGCGTCGATGATCTTCCAGTCTCCAAAGAAGCCCCAAGGAGCGTAGGTGGCCCCGACCTTGGCTTCCGAGCCGTTGGAGAGGATGACGAATCCGTTGGGCCAGAAGAGTTGCGGGATGGTGTCGTAATAGTCGCTCAGGTTCTCGTCATAGGCTGTCTTCACCGGACGGTTTGGTTCCTTGAACTCAGCGACCACCAGCGGGATGCCGTTAACGAAGAGGATCGTGTCGGCTCGGCGGCGATGTAGATCTCCGGCTATCCACACCTGTGAGGCGGCCAGGTAGTCGTTGTTCCCCGGATCGTTGAAGTCGACGTATCGGACAGTGGCGTAGGTCGAGTCCCCTTTATCGTTACGCCATTCGGCTCGGTAGCCGTCACGCAGAAGGCTGTGTATCTCCTTGCTGGCTCGTGTCCGGTCCATCAGCAACCGATCCTTGGTGACTGAAAGGAGCGCCTCCTCAATGATGTCGTCGGGCACCGACGGATTCAAGAGGTGGAGGGCGTGGCGCAATCGATGGGCGAGAATGACATCATGGATCGAGTCACGACCGAGGGTGCCGGATGGCCCCAGCGTCTCGGTGAAGGCGTCGACGACGGTCCACCCCAGCTCGGCCAGGAGGGCTAGAGCGGGATTCTCGACGAGTTCGGCCTCGGTGTAGCGCCGAGGATTCACGCCACGAACTCCACCACCGAGTCGAGGTCCAAGGACGACACGTCGATCCTTCCAGTCACCAGCCTCGGCAATAGAAGGCCCCGGATGTCAACAAGATGGTCCGAGGCCTCACTGAGGTCTTCCGCATTTCGAAACAAGTTCTCCGCTACGTTGCCGAATGCCTTCCACAACGGTTCTGGTGGGCATGCAAGCTGGTAGGACAGAAGATCGGCGGGTCGAAATCCGAGGACCGTTGTACCGCTTGCGACCCCCCTGGCGTAACTCCGAAAGCGGTCGTCGTGGAAGAGTTCAAAGAGCCACGGGAGCAGTTCCCTCTCAACGCTCCTTATGGCAAATAGGTGATGCGAGATGATTCCACCCGACTCAAAGCCCCTACGTGGAACCAGAGCCGGACTTCCGATGACAGCCCCGGCTTGAGTGAGATCAGTGTTGGCAACAATGAGATCGCCGGGGAAGACTTCGTGCTTCGGCTTGAAGGGACCCGAGTAGGGCTTCGTGCCATCACGTCGGAATCCGCCACCTGGTCGGAAGCACTTCAGGTTGGCCATCGGGACGCCCGTCTCGGTCAGGTAGGAGCCTTTGTAGGAGAGACCCTTGTCTACCTCGATAATGTCGCCAAGCCTCTTGATTTCCCAATCGTCGGGGACCAGGCCAACCGGCGAGTCGATGAAGATGGCGTTCTCGTAGCCGGGGTACCGGAAATTGACAAACCATTCCCGGTAGATGGCCTGCGCCATCTGCTCTAGCAAGTCGATGCGGCGACGATTGTTCTCGACCAGGTCGTCCAGTGAGTCCAGAATGAGGCTGACCTTCTCCTGATCGGTTCGAGCGAGCAGGGAAATCTCGACGGCTCGGAGTTCTGGTTGTCGAATACCGCTCACCGTTGTTCCGCTTGCCCTCCGCCGAAGCCGGCCCTGAGCCTCAGGTGATCTGAGGTAGTGAAACAGGAACTGTGGGTCAACCTCTCGTCGGTCGGGGCGAAGGAGAATCACCCGCTGAGCCAGCGCAACTTTGGCGTCATCACCGATCTGCGCCACCTCTCCCAGTGGCGCTTCGGTCGTAATAAGAATGTCGCCTGGCCGGGGAAGACCTCTACGCATCCATGCGTCGTAGGCCTCCTCCGCTATGAACTCAAGTTTGTCCGAAGCGATCCGTCCTCCTTTGATCACCTTTGCCGTGATCAAAGGGACGCCACTATCCGTCTTCTGCGGGGTCCTCCCTCGGTAGTCGATCAGCGTGTCCAACAGGTCACCGAGCGGTCGGACCTCAATCACGAGTCGAGTATCCCCTGGACACCGGCGTCAACCCTCGCCCGCAATTCGACGGCCTCATCACTCAGCCGAGTGAACTCGTCGTACAGACCGGCCAGATTCTCGATGAAGTCCTCCTCATTGTCTTCCACAGCGGCGGTACCCGTGTAACGACCCGGGTTGAGGCTCCACCCCTGGCCCTCGATCTCGGCGATTGTCGCCACCTTGCACAGACCCGGCACGTCGACATAGGCCCCATCGGGGAATCGTTCCTTGAGTGCTTCGTCGCTCCCGGCGACCGTATCCACGTCCTCGCCTCGGTAGAGCCGCACGATGTTGGCCAGCAGTTCGATCTGCTCAGGCCGGAAGTCCCGATGGGCACGGTCGATCTGGCGATACGTATGGCGGGCGTCGATGAAGAGCACCGTGTTCTCACGCTTAGTGCCCACCTTCCCCTTGTCGAGGAACCACAAGGTCACCGGCAAGGTGACGGTGTAGAAGAAGTTTGTGCCGATGGCTACCATCACGTCGACGGCCTTCAACTCGATCAGCTTGCGTCGGATGTCACGCTCCGAATGACCGGCGTCTCCCGCCGAGTTGGCCATAACGAACCCAGCCCGGCCACCCTCAGCGAGAGCAGAGTAGAAGAGCTGAATCCACAAGTAGTTAGCGTTGTCAGGCTTGGGAAGCCCGAGTGGGTAACGGGAATCACCGGCCAGCTTGTCCTTGTCGACCCCGTTCACGTTGAACGGTGGATTGGCCATGACGAAGTCGAAAGCACCAAGACTGTGCTGCAGGTCGTCGTAGTAGCTATTGCCGAGGCGGATGTCACCGGACAAGCCGTGGAGAGCTAGGTTCATCTTGGCCAGCGGGACCGTTACCTCCTTCTGCTCCTCGCCGTACACGGCCAGCTCCTCGATGGCCGAATGCTGGTGGCGTTCGACGAACTTGGCGCACTGAACGAACATGCCGCCCGAGCCACAGGCAGGGTCAAATACCCGGCCGTGGAACGGCTCGATGATCTCGACGATGAGCCTGACGATCGAATACGGGGTGAAGAACTCGCCACCGAGCCGGCCTTCCGCCATGGCGAAGTTCGATAGGAAGTCCTCATAGATAAGCCCGAAGGCGTCACCCGAGAGCTTGCGGGGAAGAGGAGCGAAAAGCCGGAGCAGTTCGACGAGCGTCGATTTTTCCAGTCGCTGATAGCCCCTAGGGAGTACATCCTTCAGCTCAGGATTATCGGTCTCGATGAGCCTCATTGCCGTGTCGATCGCTCCGCCGAGGTCCTGTCCCTCGGGCAACTGAACCAGGTGTGACAGCCTGGCTTTGTCGTGGATGAAGAGGACGGACCTGGCGGTGTAGTCAGCGGGCGTCACCGGATGTCGTGGAGTGGCGTGCGCCTCGATCTCCTCCCGGACCTGGTCGAAGCGGTACTCGGCATAGGCGAGGAAGATCAGTCCGAGGACCGGTCCTCGGTACTCGTTAGCGGCGAGCGACGAGTTGGCCCGAAGCTCGTCAGCGGCCGCCCATAGCGTCCGTTGAACCTCGGCGAGGTCGGTGGTCGCCGAAGAACCGGTACTGCCCGGTGTGGTGCTGATCACCGGTGGTTTGTTGGTTGCGGTAGTTGGAGCAACAACTGGAGCAGCGGGCCGGTTCTCGTCGCCCTCCTCGTCCTCGTCCTCGTACTTCACGAGGTCTTCGTCCTCGTACTCGTCAACGTAAGTCCCCCTGACCGTGGAGAGCAGGGTCTTGCCGTGTACCGGCTCATTGTTCCCATCAAGGACCTCCACGCCGAAATCGGGATAGGCTGCCCCCCAGCGAGTGGTCTTCCACTTCTTGACGGTCCACGAAGAGTTGGCAGCCCGTTTGAAGGGGTAGGGATCGACACGCTCACTAGGGTTGGACTCGCCCCCAACGAACTGCACGTCGAAGCCCTCGACCTGGATGATCTCCGACTCGACGGTGTCTTTTGCCCTCTTCCCCATTAACCCCTCCGCCTCGTCATCGTGGTCAAGGTCGCAGCGTAGACGGGGCGGTCACACAAGCGGCGGAAGTGCATCTTCCCATGGGGCCGAATGACAGGTCACGGCCCTCCGAGGAAGGCCAAGCTGTATCCGCCCGAGCCGACCACCACCACGTGATCGACCCATGAGGAGGCGCTGTCGGCCGCACGGAGCAGCGATGGCTCATAACCCTCGGCGACACTGCCACCGCTAGCCTTTCCCTCATGTCGGCGGACGAAATCATCCCGGGTTCAGAGCTGAGTGATCCCTTGTTGCGTGCATTGGTGGTGGCAGGTCACTACCACAAGGCCCAGAAACGCAAGGGCACCCAGATCCCATACATATCCCACCTCATGACGGTAAGTGCGATTGTCATGGAGGCTGGGGGGACCCGTGAACAGCAGGTCGCCGCCGTGATGCACGATGCGATCGAAGACACTCCCATGACTGTTGCTGATGTCCGGCGCCTCTTTGGGTCCGATGTTGCAAAGATCGTGCGGGCGTGTAGCGACACGGAGGTTCTTCCGAAGCCCCCGTGGTCGGACCGCAAGGAACGCTACATTCGGCATCTCGCACGAGTGCCCGACAACGTGCTTCTCGTCTCGCTTGCAGACAAGGTCCACAATGCCCGCTGTATCTTGGCCGATTACCAGCGAGAGGGGCTGAAGTTGTGGACCCGGTTCAACAAGGAGTCCCTGGGAGCGGCAGGCCAGCTCTGGTACTACCGGTCCCTCGTGGGTGCATTTGCCATGCGTCGGCAAGACCTTGTTCCCAAGGCCCGGTACCTGGTCGCCGAATTCGCAGGCGTCGTTGCCAACCTCGAAGCTGGGATCGCCGTTCGAGAGCCGGACGCAATCGTGAAGACGCAGCGGATCGGGGCTCGGGCTAATGGAAGCGGAAGGTAATAGCGAAATCCAGCACGTACAAACACCCGAACGAGAGGTCGTCTACGGAATAGACGTCCCCTTTTCAGAAGGGGCCATCTTCTTGCGACGCCCAGATGCCGAGACGCTCGTAGACATCAACGATGCACTCACGTCGGAGACTTGGGGCGAACTGCGGCGCAAGATGGCCGAGATCGGTGAAGACATCTCCTGGTGGACCGATGAGGATGATCCGCCAGCCGATGATGATGCATTCACACCGGACGATGCGCCCGGGCATGCGGACGGGTACTACCCGTCAACGGCTCCAGAGGTCATGCTGGGATGGTTGCCAGAGGAGCTGGCGGACAAGTACGGCCAGGTTGTTGCGACCCCAAATGGCTACTACCTCCAAATCGACGCGGATAAGGTCGATGCCGTTGTCCAGGAACTTCGCCAGAGTGGCTACTCCGTATCCCGAGATGATGCGCTCATAGCGTGGACCATGGAGGGCCGCCCGTAGTTGAGTGACTATGGGTAGGGGTCCGGTGGCCCAGGGACGGACCCGCCACCGAGTTCGGCAATGTGCTTGAGCAAGGCATGAACGTACTGTGCGTCGTCGCCCTCGGGACTTGAGCCGAAGTGATGGTACCGACGTTGCTCAAAGAAAAGAGCAGCACGGGCCGTATCGAGGTCCCCCGGAAGGACGCCGAGCTGAGCCCACGCCTCTCTTGCCTTGTTGCCGATGTCGGCTGCGCCGTCGAATCCGCCATTACGGTCATAGGCGTTGTAGGTCAGTGCAAATAGCCAGACCTCATGCCACGTTACGTTCGCATCGGGAACCGGGATTGGGTCGGAGCGATCCATGCGACTGCCTCAGCGTGGACCGCTGAGGAATCGCCGATCCTCCTCATTGATTCGCTCCATGGTGGTGACTCAGCATAACGGGCGGTCCCGAGGCGGTCACCCAATAGCCCGAGCAGTCATGGAACCCGGGGCAGCTGCACGGAGCGGATCAAGCTCGTAGCGATCAGACTGTGGCCATGCCAGACAACGAACACCCGACCGCCCCCGAAGCCCTGTTGTTGACCTTCCGCCGAGAACGGGAGACAAAGAACACGGTCCGTTACGAAGAGGTGGTGACCGACACGCCCTCGGTGGTGGGGACGCTGTACCTCCAGAAGTGGGCACACAACCGTCTCGGCGAGCCGGAAACCATCACCGTCCAAGTCGCTGCCGCTCCTTCCTGATTCGGATCGGCTGAGCCACTAATTTGTCGTCTACCACAACGGTGAGGAAATCCTCTCGCCCACAGTTGTGAGCGGCCCAGAATCGCTTCTAGGGGTGTCTCGTGGGCAGCTACGTCGTGCCAGTCAGGATTATTGAGCCTCATCGGGCAGTGCGATCAACTCATCAACGCCAGGTCCGCTTCGTTGGCACACTCGACAGATAACGAGTCCGGGTATGTCGTGCATACGGTTTAGGGAGGCGGAAGGCGCGGGGCAGTCGGAAACGTGCCCGGCCTGGGAATTTTGGGCAATGCATCCAAGCGGGCTTGCTCCTGGGGCGTTGCCCCACCTTGGAGACGTACCGCAAGAGGCACCGTGGCAAGTCGCTCCAGCTCGTCAAGTGCCACCACGAACTCATAGCGTCCAGGGACTGGAAAATACGCTGCAAGCGGTAGCGTCACGACTTGAAACAAAGGAGCGCCATCTGGTCGCCCTGCTTCTAGGCCCCTGGACGTTCCAAAGTTTGTCGTGGCCGCAGAGGTTCCATCGGGCGCCACCAAATGCACCCAAAACTGATATGACTCGCTCGCATCCGCCTCGGTAAGTTCTAGAACTACAACCATTGACATGTTGGCGACGTACGGAGCGATTGGAATCGTCCACCACTCCGGAAATGCACCCGTGATGAAAGCAAGGCCGTCATGGGTCTCGGCATGGTTGGCAACGAAGGCGTCACGAATCCGCATCGTCGCCATCTTGGTCGGTCGAGTCGGGCAATGCCACCTCGATGGTGGAACTTTCGCTACCCGAGCCTGCGCCGGTCGTTTCTGGTGTCCGGGTGGCTCC
>Ga0224558_1004143_pt1 | contig 11458 bp, 12 predicted proteins | sample 714S32024metaG_FD_180682 | JGI IMG/M metagenome (GOLD analysis project Ga0224558, IMG submission 180682) | Peat soil microbial communities from Stordalen Mire, Sweden - 717 S3 20-24 | ecosystem: Environmental > Terrestrial > Soil > Wetlands > Peat | place: Sweden: Norrbotten County, Stordalen... | reverse complement strand
GGCGATGTTCCGGATCAGTTCCTGGATGATGACGGTCTTGCCTACCCCGGCGCCGCCGAACAGCCCGACCTTGCCGCCCTTGGTGAAAGGCGCCAGCAGGTCGATTACCTTGATCCCGGTCTCCAGGATCTCCCTGGAGGTGCGCTGCTCCGCGATGGACGGCGCCGGACGGTGGATCGGATAATGCTTTTCAGCTTCCACCGGCCCCAATTCATCAATCGGCTGGCCGAGCACGTTCAGCATCCGCCCCAGGGTATTCCTGCCCACCGGCACCTGGATCGGAGCCTTGGTGTCGGAGGCCCGCATCTCCCGCCGCAGGCCGTCCGTAGAGGACATGGCCACACAGCGGACGGTATTGTTGCCCAGGTGCTGCATAGCTTCCAGGATCAAGTCAATTTTCTGGGTCAGGGTAGCCTTGATCTCCTCATCCTGGCCCTCGCTGGTGATTTTGATGGCATTGAAAAGATTCGGGAGCATGCCGGGAGCAAACTCGATGTCCACTACCGGGCCGATAATCTGAACGATATGGCCATAATTTTCGCCCTCCACCGTTTCCCATACCTCCTAATTTAGTCGTCAGTCGTCGGATGCATGCATGTTTGCATGTCTTTCTCTTTGCCAGCTCCTCCAACTACCAACTAACTACCAACCACTGTTTTGTTCAATCACTCAGCACTCGGCGCTCAGCACTTTTTTTATCCTTAAAGCGCATTGGCGCCGCCGACGATCTCCGAAATTTCCTTGGTAATCGCCGCCTGCCGGGCCTTATTGAACGAAAGGGTCAACTGGTCGATCATCTCCGCCGCATTCTCCGAGGCAGCGCCCATGGCGATCATGCGGGCCGCCTGCTCGCTGGCCTTGGACTCCAACAGGGCGTTATAGATCTGCCCGACGATAAACCGGGGCAGCAGCATGTCCAATACCTTTTCCGGCTCCGGTTCAAACAAGTAGTCATTGATCAAGGCCTGATCCGCCTCATCGGTAGGGGGCGCCTCCACCGGCAATAATTTGGCCACCTTCGGGACCTGGCGGCCGGTAGAGATGAACTCCATGTAGACAAGGCTGATCTCGTCTACCAGTTTTTTCTCGTAGAGGTCGAGCAGGGCCTGGGCTATCTCCCTGGTCTGGGTGACGGTGGGATCGTCCCCCAAGGCAATAAACTCGGCCACCAGCCGGTAGCCGCGCCGCCGGAAATAATCACGGCCCTTGCGCCCGATAGTGATCAGGCCGTATTCTTTTTCCTTGGCCAGCAGCACCTGTGCCTGGCGGAGCACATGTCCGTTGAAACCTCCGCATAAACCCCGGTCCGAGGTTATCACCACGAAACCCGCCCGCACCACGCCCCCTGGGCGTGGCACCGTCTCACGGTTCGCCAGCAGCGGATGCGCCATTCCTGGAATGGCCGGAAGCAGCCTCCTGATCATTCCCTGGATCTCCCGGGCATAGGGACGGGCTGCCGCCACCTTTTCCTGGGCACGCCGCAACCTGGCGGCCGCCACCATCTCCATGGCCTTGGTGATCTGCTGCATGTTCTTGATGCTGCGCAGGCGTCTCTTGATGACCCTTCCCTGTTCCGGCATTTAGTGAAGTCACCGCTTTCCGAGTACTGAGTACTGAGTCTTAGAACCCTGCATTTTCTATCTTCCCACTTACCACTCAATTTTCGTCATTAATTGCTCAATACCACTGGCTACTGAATTTATACCGCCTTCTGTATGGAAAAGGCGGCGCTAAATTGCGTGGTGAAGCCGGCGGTCACCTTATTCATCTGGTCCATCAAGGCGTCGGAGATGGCCTTCTTCTCCTTGATCTCCGCCAGCAGTTCCGGCTGCTGGGTGCGCAGGTAGTGCAAAAACTCCTTCTCGAATTCCCGGACGGAATCCACAGGCAGTTCGTCGAGAAATCCGTGGACCCCGGTAAAGATAACCGCGATCTGCTCCTCCACCGGCATCGGGACGTACTGTCCCTGCTTCAGCAGCTCGGTCATCCTCTCGCCACGGGCCAGGGTGGCTACGGTCAACTTGTCCAGGTCCGACCCCATTTGGGCAAAAGCAGCCAGTTCACGGTACGAGGCCAGGTCGAGCTTGAGCCGCCCGGCCACCTGGCGCATGGCCTTAATCTGGGCTGAACCGCCGACCCGGGAGACCGAGATGCCCACGTTGATGGCCGGCCTGATGCCGGCGTAGAAGAGGTCCGGCTCCAGGTAGATCTGGCCGTCGGTGATGGAAATGACGTTGGTCGGGATGTAGGCCGTAACGTCGCCTGCCTGGGTCTCAATGATCGGCAGGGCGGTCAGGGAACCGCCCCCCATCTCGTCGCTGAGCTTGGCCGCCCGCTCCAGGAGGCGCGAGTGCAGGTAGAAGACGTCGCCCGGGTAGGCCTCACGGCCTGGCGGGCGCCTCAGCAGCAGGGAAAGCTCGCGGTAGGAGACCGCGTGCTTGGAAAGATCGTCGTAGATCAACAGAACGTCCTTGTGCTCTTCGTACATGAAATACTCGCCGATGGCACAGCCGGCATAGGGCGCCAGGTAGAGCAGGGAGGCCGGCTCCGAGGCGGTCGCCGCCACCACGATGCTGTAATCCATCGCCCCGGTCTCCTCGAGCTTCTGAATCACGCTGGCCACCGTGGATGACTTCTGGCCGATGGCCACATAGATGCAGATCACGTTCTGGCCCTTCTGGTTGATGATCGTGTCCACGGCCAGGGCGGTCTTGCCGGTCTGGCGGTCGCCGATGATCAGCTCCCGCTGGCCGCGCCCGATGGGGATCATGGAGTCTATTGCCTTGAGCCCGGTCTGCAGCGGCTGCTTCACCTGCTGGCGCCGGATCACGCTGGGAGCCAGAAACTCCACCGGGCGGTGCTTGTCCGCCTCAACGGGCCCCTTGCCATCCAGGGGTTGGCCCAGGGCGCTGACCACCCGGCCGATTATGGCCTCTCCAACGGGCACCTCCACGATGCGGCCAGTGCTGCGGACGATGTCCCCCTCTTTGATGTGGGCGTAAGGACCCAGCAGGACGACGCCAATGTTATCCTCTTCCAGGTTGAGGGCCATGCCGTAAACATCCCCCGGGAAGAGCAGCAGCTCGCCGGACATCGCCCTCTCCAGTCCGTAGACCCGGGAGACGCCGTCCGCCACCGAGATCACCGAACCAACGTCGGCAATCTCGATCTCCGATTGGTAATGCTCAATCTGGGACTTAATGAGAGAGCTGATCTCATCAGCGCGCATGCTCATGCTACGTTCCCACCTCTAGCTTTCCATAGAGATCTTTACCACAATGACTACCCGCTCTTACTTCGCCTTGATATCTCCCTCCGCTACAGTGGCGGGTTCAAACCGGTAGATTGGCGGGATTTCAATTTCCTTCTTTAGGGCAGCGAAGTTAGATGGATTATTTGCCGTGAATAAGAGCCGGGTACCCGACCCGAAGGATACCCCGGCCGCCTCGGCGTAAGTCAAGTTTTACTGGCAACCTTCATCGGGGGCAAGCCCCCCACTGAATTTAAGAGCCCGTTGATACCAGGCGCATTCCGAGCAACTGCAGCCGCTTGACAACGCTCCCGTCAATCACGCGATCGCCGATTTGGACCGCCAGGCCGCCGATCAACTCCGGGTGCAGGCTGACCTGCAATTCGATCTGCTTCCCGGTCAGATCCGATAGGGCCTTGATCAGATTCAACTCCGATTGCTTGTCCAGGGCAAAGGCTGTCTTGACTTCGGCAATGGAGATGTTGCGGACCTGGAGCACCTTTCCTTTAAAGACATCATAGATGGCCGCCAGAAAGCGCTCCCGACGCTTATCGACAATCAATTCCAGAAAACCTAAAAAAAGCTGGGAGACGCGGTTCGCCCACAATTCCCTGATTATTTCCTTTTTAGTGCGCCTGGAGAGCCGCTGGTGCTGGAGCAGTTCCCCCAGCCTGGGGTCCTGCTGCAGAAAACTGATCACCAGTTGCCAGTCAGACAGCACCTGGTCAACCTGCCCGTTTTCCTGAGCGGCATTGAAAAGCGCATCGGCATAGCGCCGGGCGATTGCGTTTTGGATCAATGAATTTCCCCTACCTCATCCAAGAACTGGTTGACGATGTGGGCGTTATCCTCCTCGGTGATATTCCGGCCAAGGATCTTGCCGGCTGCCATTATCGACAAGGAGACCACCTCCTGGCGCAAGGTCTGCAGGGCCTCGTCACGTTCACGATGGATCTCCTTGCGGGCGTTCTCCAGCAGCGCCGCCGCCTCATCCCTGCTCTGCGCCAGCAGCACCTGGCGCGACTCCTCCCCGGACTTGAGCGCCTTATCCACGATCTGCTGCGCTTCCTGCCTGGCAGCCTGCAATTGGGCCTGATATTCGCCCAGCAGTTTGTTGGCATCGGCCCGGGCCTGCTCCGCATCCGCGATGTTGCGGCCGATCTCCTCCCGGCGGTTGTCCATGAACTTGATTACTGGCTTATAGAAGAAATAAGTCAAGATGGCGAGGATCACAAAGAAGTTGATAATCGTCCAGGCAAAATCATACCAACTGAATGGTATACCCACGGCATCAGTCCCCTTCCGGGCATTATGGCCGACCCACCTTCGGTGGGCGCCCCGCTGTTGGCTATTGGTCCTTGGTTTGCATGCTGTTTGCCTGACAAACACAAAATCAGTCAACTACTTGCTGAAGCAATCCCCTTCTTGAGCTGGGAAGGGCCAACCACCAATTATCCCGGGGCGCCGATTCAGTCGCCGGTCGTCAGGCAACACTCGCGTCCTCCGCATCCAGGCATCCTCCCCATCCAGAACTTCGGTACTCCGCATCCTCCCCGGGCTACGCCCGGCCCGAATGGAATGCGGAGTACATGTCCCGAATGGAATGCGGAGAGTTCGGCCTGGACCGAAGAATGCGGAGTACATGACATCCGATCAACCCGCCCCGGGCATTACGGCAATTGGTCGCCTTACTACATTTTCCCGAGCAGCATGAAGGCTATCAGGAGGCCGTAAATGGTCAACGCTTCCATGAAAGCCAGGGCGATGATCAGCGTGGTGCGCAGTTCCCCGGCCACTTCCGGCTGGCGGGCGATACCCTCCATCGCTTTCGCGGCTGCCGTTCCTTGACCAAGACCAGGTCCAAGAGTGGCCAGACCCATCACGATTGCCACCGCCAGGGCGATGATTGCTGATGTTTGAGTCACGTGTTTTTCCCTCCTTTCTACCGGAGCCAACTTGTGATTGCTTTTTAACCTCACACGAACGGGTTCGCGTGATTCCTTATTTCCATGTCACACCTTGCCGATCAGTGATGCTCTGCTACGGCCAGGCTGATATAGACTGTAGCCAGGGTGCTGAACACTAAGGCCTGAATGAAACCGAACAGCAGGCCGAGCAACTGCATGGGTATCGGAGAAAAATATGGGACCAAGCTCAAGAAAACCCCCACCACCATCTCCTCGCCAAAGACGTTTCCAAAAAGACGGAGGGAGAGCGACAGCGGCCTTACCAACTCATCGATCAGGTTGAGCGGCAGCATGAAAAAGAACGGTTGTAAAAAATGTCCGAAGTAGCGCCACCCCTTCTCCCTGATGCCGGCAACCTGCGTCAGGAAGAAGGAGATGATACCCAAGGCTGCGGTCACGCTCCAGGTGCTGGTGGGCGGATGAAAGGCTGCAAAATGTCCGGCACCCGGGAGAAGCCCAGACCAGTTGCAAAACAGGATTAACAGGAAGAAGGTCATCAGGATCGGGAAATACTTCCGTGCCAGCTTTTCGCTGCCTATGACGCCGCTAAAATATCTGAGCATGCCATCAAGCGAGAATTCCGCCAGCATCTGAAACCGGCCCGGCACCTTTTGGAGGTTGGCGCGCACGATCAACCCCATGACCAGCAGGGTCGCCATGACCCCCCACATCGTTATGATATAACCGGTAACGGGAATGCTGAAGATACGGAATATAACAACGCCTTGTTCCATTGCTGCCTGGTTCCCTCCCGATCAATAACATCGCCGGATGTCTCCCGCATCCTTCGGTCCTCCGCATCCGGGCTACGCCCGGTGCAGCTCTCCGCATTCTTCAGGCCATGTACTCCGCATTCCTTGGGGTTGAAGCGAATCCTCATGTACTCCGCATTCCTTGGGGCTGAGGCGAAGCCTCAGATGCGGAGGATGCGGAGGACCGGAGGTCTGGATGCGGAGGAACGGAATGCTGAGAACTTAAGGTGCCGGGTTCAGATTTATCTATAAGCAAGCGTCCAATCTACTAGTGATTGGCGATGTTATCTAAATCAGTTGCCGTGCCATATGTTCAGCACCCAACTCCATGTTCGGTTCATTAAATCAGGTAACTTTAGTGTACATTGCCATTGCTTCGCATGCTGTCATGCTGCGCATCGAGTACTGAACAGGCACATGGTTAATTCTTACTCGCTTCGCTTCGTCTGAATGAAAGCAGGTCGTCCTGTGCCCAAAGGAGCTGTCCTATTACGAGTGCTATAAGATTTTTATTGTTTAGCTCATTTACCGACCTTTATTCCTCTTTGAGTGCTTAAGCAATTTCTGATAAATCCGCTCGTTCGCCCCGGGCACTTCCGGCTCCGGCCTCTCTCCCGGTGTACTTTCCGCCTCATCCGGGCTTTCCTCCATGGCTGAGATGCCGGCCTCCGGCGCCACCTTCGGCTTCCCTCTTTTCGGGCGCTTGGAAACGTACGGATGTTTCCTGCCCTCGATGAACAACTTGACGATCAAATAATGCAACATCACTATCAATCCAATGGCGGTCCCCAACAGCACCCACATGTGCTTGTAGACCACCACCAGGGCGACGAGGTCCAGAAAATAGTGCATAAAATAGGCATTGACCACGGCCGTGGTCGCCCTCTGAGACGACTTACCCGCATTCTTTTTTATTACATACTGGAGGTAGCTGTAGTTGACGATGCTGACCAGCAGCCCCCAGAGAAAACCAACAATCATATCCATCCATAATGCAGATGTAAGGAGCACCGCGGATCATCACTCCTTATTACCCCCATCATCCAAGGTCTGATTGATGAGACGGAATACACCGCGGAACCCTGCCGCAATCCCAAACAGGGAAAAGACGAATGTAAACCAGGGCATTCCCGTACCGTGCAGGATCCACTTGTCAAGGTAGTGCCCTAATAAATAGCCTAAATAAACAGAGGCTGCCAGCGTGATGCCGATATTTGTCGCTAGGCTCAGCGCCTTCCAACCCGCATCGCCTTTTTTCCCGGCCATGGCTCCTCCCTTTCAGGCGAAACAAGGCTCACTATGTTATTCGCCCTACTGGATTATATTCCTGCCATTACTCCTGATTGCCCAAAATAATTTCCTTGATGGTGACTCAGCGGTCGAAAAGCAGCATCGTGCTCAACATCCTCGACTTATCCGCATCCAGGCTGTAAGCCAGGATGCGGGAGGACATCACTTCTCAGCAGGCCGGAATTCCTCAGGCGGCGGCGCCAGGCGCCAATAGGACAGGAGCGCCTGGACTATGCGCGGCGCCGCCCGTCCATCCCCGTACGGATTGACTGCATTGGCCATGGCGTCGTAGGCCTCCCTGCTGTCCAGCAGCAGGCCCACCTCCTCTGCGACCCGTTGGCGGTTGGTGCCTACCAGCCGGGCAGTTCCGAAAGCAACCGCCTCCGGCCGCTCGGTGACATCCCTGAGCACCAGCACCGGCTTGCCCAGGGCGGGCGCCTCCTCCTGGATGCCGCCGGAGTCGGTCAGCACCAGGTACGCCCGGTTCTCCGCGTTGATAAAGGGTAGATAATCCAGGGGCTCGGTCAGGTAGACCCGCTCCGCCCCCTGCAGCACCTGGGCCACTTCCTGGCGCACCCTGGGGTTCTTGTGCACCGGGAAGACCACCGCCAGATCCGGGTAGCTGCATAGCAGGTCACGCAGGGCAAGGTAGATCTCCTGCAGCGGACTGCCCAGGTTCTCCCGCCGGTGGGTCGTCAACAGGATCACCCTCTTGTTGCTGGCAAAGGCCTCTTCCAGGTCCGGTTCCAACTGGTAGGGATGCTGCAGGGCCTGGTGCAGGGCGTCGATCACCGTGTTGCCGGTGACGAAGATCCGCTCCGGCGCCGCTCCCTCTTTGAGCAAGGCGCTCCGGGCCTGAGCAGTGGGGGCGAAATGGACATCGGCCAGGTGGGTGGTCAATACCCGGTTGATCTCCTCCGGCCAGGGAGCATATTTTTCGTAAGTCCGCAGACCGGCCTCCACGTGTCCAACCGGGATCTGGAAATAGAAGGCAGCCAGCGCTCCGGCAAAGGTGGTAGTAGTATCCCCCTGCACCACCAGCATATCCGGCCGCTCCTTCTCCAGCACCTGCTTCAATCCGGCCAGCACCGCCCCGGTAATATCGAACAGGTCCTGGCCCGGCTTCATGAGGTTCAAGTCGTAGTCCGGCTCGATGGCAAACACCCGCAGCACCTGATCCAGCATCTCCCGGTGCTGGGCGGTCACTGCCACCCGGCTCTCGATCAGGTCGCCGCAGCGTTGCAGTTCCCGGATTACAGGCGCCATCTTGATCGCCTCCGGCCTGGTGCCGAAGACACTGAGTACCTTGATCTTGTTAGCCATTTTTTTTGACCAATTTCCTCCTGAAAATGAGTCCGGGATGTTTCTCTGGCTCACTGGGCCTTGAGTCAGGGGATGGTCCTCTGACTCACTTGGTATGGGACTTTTGTCCCATGGCCGTTTCGTTCTCTCTGCTGGTGTGAGTCAGGGAGCGGTTCTCCGGTTCTGCAGGAGAAGCGCTCAGGAGAAGTGCTTTGGAAAAACATGCTGTCACACCGGTGGAGAAAGCCGACGCTTTTTCTGACGCGCCGCGGCAAGCAGCGTGTTATGAATGCTTGCCCCAAAAGCGCTCGTTACTCAAGTTTCAGGTAGCCCTTGTCGATCAGTTTCTGCACGTGCCGGTCCAGGGCGCTGCCGATGTCCGCCCCGTAGACCTCCTCCATCACAAACATCAGGGAGACGGCGGTCTGGGCAACATCCAGCAGTTCCTTCACGATCAGGTCGACCACCCGGCTCTCGTTCATCACTTTCTGTTCCCCGCTCAGGCCACGGAACTTGCCGATGGCCTGGGCCAGCTCCCCCGCCTCCTCCATCAGCTTGAGGGTGGTGGACTCCAGGGTCGGGGTCAGGTTATTGAGTCGCGGCAGGGCAATTTCCTTTGTCTTCAAAGGTCTCATCCTTTCTCGTGCTCTCGTGTCTCGTGCAGCACTGTTACTATCAATTAAAACTCTGCGGCCCTGGTTGGCTTCAACTTCTATAGAGCGGGAAAGCCTCGCAGAGCGCCTGCACCGCCTGCCGGGCCTGCTCCTGCTTCCCGGTGTCCCCAGGGAAGGAAAGAACATAGTGGATCGTCCGCCCGACAATCTCCAACTCCTTCTCCCGCAGTCCGCGGCTGGTCACCGCCGGGGTGCCGATGCGGATCCCGCTGGTCACGTTCGGGCCATGGGGGTCGAGGGGGACGGAATTCTTGTTCACGGTTATCCCCACCTGTTCCAGCAGGGTTTCGGCGTCTTGTCCGGTGATATTCTTGTTGCGCAGGTCGATCAGCAGCAGGTGGTTGTCCGTGCCGCCCGAGATCAGTTTGAAGCCGTAGCCGACCAGCACCTCCGCCAGAACCCGGGCGTTGGCCAGCACCTGCTCCTGGTAGCGGCGGAAGTCCTCGCCCCGGGCCTCCTTGAAGCAGACAGCCTTGGCTGCGATCACGTGCATCAGGGGGCCGCCCTGGATGCCCGGAAAGACCGCCTTATCGATGGCCTTTCCAAAGCGCTCCTGGCAGAGGATGAAGCCCCCCCGGGGGCCCCTCATGGTCTTGTGGGTGGTCGAGGTCACGAACTCTGCATGGGGAACCGGACTGGGATGCAGGCCGGTAGCCACCAGTCCGGCGATGTGGGCCATATCCGCCATCAGGTAGGCTCCCGCCTCCCGGGCAATCTCCCCGAAGGCGGCAAAGTCGATCGTCCGGGGGTAGGCGCTGGCACCGGCGATAATGAGCTTCGGCCGCACCTCCCGTACCCGCCGCCGGATCTCCTCGTAGTCAAGGAGGCCATCCTCGTTGACCTCATAGAAATGGCTCTCGTAGTAGATGCCGGAGGAGCTGGCCCGGCTGCCATGGGTCAGGTGCCCGCCGTGGCTGAGGCTCATGCCCAGAATACGGTCGCCGGGCTTGAGTGCGGCCAGATAGACCGCCGCGTTGGCCTGGCTTCCTGAATGAGGCTGCACGTTGACGTGCTCCGCCCCGAAGATCTCTTGTGCCCGCCGGCGCGCCATGTCCTCCACTACGTCCACATCGCTGCAGCCGCCGTAATAGCGGTGCCCCGGGTAGCCTTCGGCGTACTTGTTGGTCAGCACCGAACCCTGGGCAGCCATCACCGCAAGGCTGGCAATATTTTCGGAGGCGATCAGTTCCAGGCCGTGCTCCTGGCGCCGCTCCTCACCGGAGATGGCCGCTGCCACCTCCGGGTCAACCGACAGCACATATTCTTCCATCAAGTCCATACTCATATCCTTCCTTAAAATCTTTCACGCATAGCTTGTCAATCATTCACTATTTTCCGCAATATTTTTTTTCTATCTCCCTTATCTTCTCCAACCGCCGGGCGTGGCGACCGCCGGCAAAGCGTGCCTTCAGCCAGGCATCGACGATGTCGCAGGCCACTTCCGGCTGCAGCACCCGCTCCCCCAGGGTCAGGACGTTGGCGTTGTTGTGCTCCCGGGCACACTTGGCGGTAAAAACGTCATGGCACAAAGCTGCCCTGATGCCGGGCACCTTATTGGCGGCAACCACCATCCCGATCCCGGTCCCGCAGATCAGGATCCCCTCGTCGCATTCCCCCCGGACTACCGCCTCGCCGACGGCGACGGCGATGTCCGGGTAATCGGCGGGCTGGGGTTTGTTCACCCCGAAGTCGGTGAACTCCATGCCGGGAGCGCTGAAGCGCTGCTCGATGATCCCCTTGAGCTTCCATCCGGCGTGATCGCTGCCGATGGCGATGCGCATCCGACGCCACCCCCGTCTCAGGTATCGTGGTCAGTTATAACCAAACAACGTAGATCTTCGTGATTAGGCGCTGTTTTTCCTCTTTTTTCGACTACGAAGCGGGCCAGACCGAAGGTCTGGATGCGGAGGAACGGAATGCGGAGTGCATTTAGGCGATGGGTTCAAAGTATCAACGTCTTGGCGGCTAATTCAAACTTGCTTCGCTTAGTTTGAATCCTGATTCAACTGGTGATAAAGGTCGATGCAGAGATCGGCGACAGCGCTGGACAATTCCATGGCACACCTGCGGTAGGCCTCTGCGGACCGGCCGAAGGGATCCATGATGTCGTACCGCCCCCGGTCCGCTGCGCCCGGCGCCCGGGTGTCTTTCTCCGCATCCAGGCCTCCTCCGCATCCAGACCCTTCGGTCCTCCGCATCCTGTCTACACCCGGCCCGAATGGA
>Ga0224558_1004141_pt1 | contig 11461 bp, 8 predicted proteins | sample 714S32024metaG_FD_180682 | JGI IMG/M metagenome (GOLD analysis project Ga0224558, IMG submission 180682) | Peat soil microbial communities from Stordalen Mire, Sweden - 717 S3 20-24 | ecosystem: Environmental > Terrestrial > Soil > Wetlands > Peat | place: Sweden: Norrbotten County, Stordalen... | reverse complement strand
CCACCAATTGCAGGACACCGAAGACCTGGATGCGCAACTCGTCGACGCGTTGGTCCAGGAAGGAGAGTCCGTCGTCCCTCTCCTGGTTGGAGTGCTGCGTGGTTGGGCGCAGAGTTTCCTGCCCGAGGACGACGAGGATGTCGTGGAGAACACACTCGCCCTGCTGGGTGAGATCGGTCACGCCGGCACGATCCCGCATCTGCTGGAGTTCGCTGTCCTGGACAATGTGGACTTATCCGGCGCCGCGGGTTGGGCGTTGGATCGCATCATCGAGACCGATCGCAAACAGGCGGCGCGGGTGATGGGCGAAATCGCTCCTGGCCTCGGCGCAAACGAGCGCATGGCGATACTGGAGAGATTGCTGCGCCACCCCGGGCTGGACGCCTCGGGAGAATTGCTGGCGCGGCTGAGCGAGAATCTCGACCGCATGCCGACCCCGGATCTTGGCGCCTTTCTGCCCACGCTGGTGGGTACCATGATCGCGGCGCGCGGTCGTGCGGGCGTCGAACCTGCCCGTACGCTGATGCGGCGACGCTCCGCCCGGCTGCCGCGCAAGAGTCGCCGGGAGTGCGAGGATCTGATTGAGATTGGCGCTAGTGGTCCCCCTCCTCCGCTGCCCGCGCAGCACTCCCCATGGACGGTGTACGACATCTGCGGCGGTAAGGCTGTTTGGGCGGACGAGGACGAAGAAGGCCAGGAGGATTTCGCGCTGCCGCCGGAGCCGGTGCTGCGTAGGCCCACGCCCGGCCGCAACGACCCATGCTGGTGCGGCAGCGGCAAGAAGTACAAGAAATGCCATCTCGATTCCGATGAGACGCCCCAGAGTGCGGCGCCGGCCATACCTGGCGAATTCGTCGGATTGCGCAACCGGCTGGGCAAATTCCTCATGGAAACAGCCTCCAAACGCGACATCCGTCTGGCACACGAGGAGTTTTTCGGCGACGGCCCGCCCGAGGACGACCAGATGCCCCTCATCGACTGGATGATGCATGACTGGGTTCCGCCGCGGCTCGGCCACCCCATCATGCGGGAGTACTTGCTCAAGCACGGCGCCGGTCTTGCGCCGCGGCAGCGCGAGTTGGTAGAATCCTGGTCGCTCAGCTTCGTCGGGCTGTACGAGGTGCGTGAGGTCAAAGTCGGAAGCGGCCTCGAAGTGAAAGACCTGGTCACCGGCGATGTCTTCTTCGTGCATGACGTCAGCCTGTCGAAGAAACTGGTGCGCTGGGACGGCTTGCTCGCGCGCGTGGTTCCCGGCGAACGCGGCCACGAGTTCAGCGGTGTGGGCATTAACGTCCCGCGTAAGCAACTGGAACCACTACGCGCTTGGATAGAGGAGGACCGGCTCCGGACCGGCATGCCCTGGCCCGCGTACCTGAAGCTCAACTGGCCCCGCATCCGCCGCCAGCCTGAGAAACTCCGCACCGAATGGATCGAATCGCTTCGGTTGTCCAACACCGATGGCGAGGAACTGCTGTTCTCCAAAGCCGTGTACCGGGTAGTGGACCACGAGACGCTCACCGCGGTTCTTCAAAGCTGCCCTGAGATCAGCAAAGACGACGAGGGTCAGCGCTACGTCTGGTTGAGGGGGCCGGCCGGCGAGGAAGGACGCACGGTGCTGGGCAGCATACGGGTCGAGGGCGCGGAACTGGCATTCGAGTGCAACTCGAAACAGCGCCACGAGCGTGGAAAGCGGATGCTCGCCAAACTTGCCGGCCCGGCATTGAAACACCTGCGCGATGAGTTCACCACGCAGCGGGAGATGAAGCGGCGAACTCTCGAAAAGCCTTCCGCCGCCGAACCCGTGCCAAACGACATCCCGCCTGAGGTGCGCCACAAACTGGTTACGGAGTACATGGAGCGGCATGTCTCCAAGTGGCCCGACACGGCGCTTCCCGCGCTCGACGGGAGAACTCCGCGCGAGGCTGTGAAGACCGCCGCCGGCAGGCTCAAGGTCTCGGCCCTTCTGCGGGATTTCGAGAACCTCGAGGAGCACAAACGCCAAGCCGGCGAACCGTTTTACGACGTAGCCCGGCTCCGTGCCGAGCTGGGTCTGAAGGAGTGAACTCAGGCGGATTTGCCACGGCGGAAACGGGCGCGCGCGGCCGGCGTCATCTTCTCGGTCGCGTACTGGAAGATCAGCCTGGGCGCTCGATCCTTCCACTCGAGCAGAAATGCCTCGACCGGCTTGGGGGCCTTTTTCCACGCTTCGCGCAGGAACCAACCGGCGCCCTGGTGAACCACGCGTTCCTGGTCCATCATGAGTGGACGCAGGAAATCCAGCAACGGCCCGATGTCCGCTGGCGTCTTGAGTAGGGCGAGCATGGCCACCGGCACGGCCCTTCGCTGGTACTTGAACTTCGATTCGCGCCAGCCGGCCAGCACGGTGAGGTCGATTCGGCGGCTCTCGAGCAACAGCGCGATCACCTCTCCACAGAGAACATCCGTGTGCGCCCAGTTCTGAATTCCGGCCTCGAACCATTTGGCCAGCTTGCCAACGGAGTTGGCATCAAGCTCGTCGCGCCGCGTCTTAAGAAAGCGGATGGCCAGGGCGCCCTCTTCGTACTTCCCGCTCTGGAACAACAACTCGCCAGCTTTCAGGAAACCGCGTAGCCCCAAGCCGGCGTAGCTCTCCAGCCACTCCCGCTGCTTTTCGTTCCAGATCGGATGGTCCTTGTCGAGCAGGCCCCAAGAGTCGTAGCCCTCGCGAAAGTAGCGGACCCACTTGCAAGCCTTCTTGGGGTCTTGATGCGCGGCGCACCAGGCCCGAATCTCAGCTACCAGGGCTTCCGGTTTCTTCTTCATTCGCATCTCCGTAGAGCTGTGGTATTGTCCTCTAATAGTGCCATTGTCGTCCATAAGGTGGGGCTTTCTAATATTCTGCCTGCTCTCGGCCGCCTGCGCGCGGCGGGCGGCGCCGCACAAAGTCGCCATCGCCGCGGCGGCGGACCTGAACTTTGCGCTGGAGGAAGTTTCGCGGGAATTCCGGTCGGCGCATCCCGACGTGGATCTCGAGACGGCCTATGGCTCGTCCGGCAATTTCTATGCGCAGATCCGCAACCAGGCCCCCTTCGATGTTTTCCTTTCGGCGGACGTGGAGTATCCGCGCAAGCTCGTCGAAGACGGGATCGGCGCGCGCGACTCGCTGTTCGTGTATGCGGTGGGCCGCATCGTGGTATGGGTGCCCGCCGCATCGCCGCTGGACCCTTCCACCGCGCTACGGGCGACTTCGGTGCGGCACGTCGCCATCGCCAATCCGGGGCACGCGCCGTACGGCCGGGCGGCGGAAGCGGCCCTGCGCTCGCTGGGCCTCTACGATAGCGTCGCTGGGAAACTGGTGCTCGGCGAGAACGTCGCCCAGGCGCTGCAATTTGTCCAAAGCGGCGCGGCGGAGGTGGGCATCGTGGCTCTCTCACTGGCGCTGGCGCCACCGGTCCGTGGCCAGGGACGCTATTGGGAAGTGCCTGGTGCGGCTTACCCGAAGATCGAGCAGGGTGGCGTCATTTTGAAAGACTCGAAGGCGGCCCGGGAGTTGCGCGCGTTTCTTCTGGGCGCGGGCGCGCGGCGCATCTTGAAGGAGTACGGATTCTCGCTGCCAGAGAAGTGATATGGATTGGCAAGCTATCTGGTTGAGCGTGCGGCTGGCGGTTTCGACCACCCTGATTCTGCTCGCCGTGGGAATGCCGCTGGCGTATTGGCTGGCGTTCTCGCCGCATCGCTGGAAGTTCCTGGTGGAAGCCGTCGTGGCGCTCCCGCTGGTTTTGCCGCCGACGGTTCTGGGATTCTACGTGCTGCTGGCGATCGGCCCGCGCAGTCCGGTGGGCGCGCTATATGGCAGGCTCACCGGCGGCATGTTGCCGTTTTCGTTCCAGGGGTTGCTCGTCGCGTCGGTGCTCTACAGCCTGCCGTTTACGGTGCAGCCTGTGGCCGCGGCATTCGCGGCCGTGGACCGTAAACTGGTGGAAGCTTCCTGGTGCCTGGGAGTCTCGCGGCTGGCCACGTTCCGCCGCGTCATCATTCCGCTTGCCCTGCCCGGAATCGCCACGGGCGCCATCCTCAGCTTCGCGCACACCATGGGCGAATTCGGCGTGGTGCTGATGGTGGGCGGCAATATCGCGGGGGTGACGCGCACGGTTTCGATCTCCATCTACGACCAGGTGCAAGGATTGAACTACGGCGCGGCGGCGGAGACTTCGCTCTTCCTGGTGGCCGTCTCGTTTACGGTGCTGGCGCTCACCTACGCGCTGCAGCGCCGGGTTTGGGCTCTATGGCCAATGAGCTGAGCTGCAACTGTCGGAGGCGGCTGGCGTCCGGTTTCGAGCTGGATGCGGAGCTGCGTCTGCCGCTCGACGAATCCCCGGTGACGGTGCTGTTCGGCCCGTCCGGCGCGGGCAAGACGACGTTGCTGCGGCTGCTGGCGGGTCTCGACCGGCCTGACGACGGCGCCATCACGTTCCGCGATTCCATCTGGTACGACGGTCGGCGAGCGATTTGCCTGCCGCCCCAACAACGGCGCGCGGTGTTCCTGTTTCAGGAGGGCGCGCTGTTCCCGCATTTGACCGTGGCCGCCAACGTGGAGTATGCCGCGCGCGGCGAAACGGCCCGCAGACTCATGGATGTTTTCGGCTTGGCGGAGCTGGCCGACCGGTTTCCACGCGCCCTCTCCGGCGGGCAGCAGCAGCGCGTGGCGGTGGCGCGCGCGCTGGCCGCGGAGCCGGCGCTGCTGCTGCTGGATGAGCCGCTCTCGGCACTCGACGCCGCCGCGCGCGGCCGCATGCGGCAGGAACTGCGGCGGATGCTGCTCAGTGGCGGCGTCCCCAGCATTGTGGTAACGCACGACCGCATGGAAGCGGTGGCGCTGGGCGACTGGATGGCGGTGATGGTGGATGGAAGAATCCGCCAAGCCGGTCCGGTGGAGGACGTATTCCGTCACCCGGCCGACGCGCAGGTGGCGGAGGCGGTGGGCGTCGAGAATGTCCTGCCGGCCCAGATCGTGTCGCACCACTCGGGCCTGCTCACCTTACAGGTGGGAGCGGCGCAATTGCAGTGCGTCGATTCGGGCGAAGCCGGCCCGGTGGTCGCGTGCATTCGCGCGGAGGATGTGGCGCTGACGCGCGACTCACCCCAGCTTTCGAGCGTCCGGAACCGGCTGCCGGGCCGCGTGCTCTCGGTAATTCCGGAGGGCCCGCTGGCGCGCGTGGAACTGGATTGCGGAGTCCCGCTGGTAGCGGTGATCACCGCGCAATCGGCCAGCGAGCTGCAACTGAAACCCGGCGACGCCATGTGCGCCGTGGTGAAGACCACGGCGGTTCACCTCACAACCTAATTGCCGCCTGAGCCCGGAGGGCGAGAGAACATAGCCCAAGGCGCCAGCCTTGGGAAAGGGATGACCGGCCGCAAAGCCCCGGAACGGGGCGTAAGACTCGGAACTTCGAAAGTGCAGCAGAAAAGAAACGTTCTCGCTCCAAATGGTGCTTTATGCAGCGTCGTAGTTCACGGCAGCCGTTTCACCGCACCCATCCCCCGGATACCTTCTTTTTCGCGGTAGCCTTCGCGCTTCCCGAAAAGCCCTCACCGAAGGCTTTGAACGCGCGAGCGATCCTGCTGGCCATAAAATGGTTGGTCTTCCTTGGTTGTCCAGTTTAGCGCCACGCTCAACGCGATGAGAGCGGAGCCAGCCTGCAACTCCAGTGCAAGATCGCCGCATCCGGCCGCGGTAATTTCACGCGGCGCCCAGGAGAGCCTTCTCGACCGTCTCCGGAAAACGGTCGATGACAGTGAGATACGCGCGAACAGCGCTTGGCGGTTGCGACCGGCCCAGTTCCCAGTCCTGCAGTGTGCGACTACTGAATCCGAATCGGCGGGCAAACTGGGATTGTGAGAGTCCCGATTTCGCGCGAATCGCCTTCACGTCGACCGGGCCAGGGACATCGTACTCGTATGCTCGGAGAGAGATCTCACCTCGAACATGCGCTGCCGCTTCCTTCAACCCATGAACAACGTCCATCCCGACACGGCTGAGCTTCTCAGGCGCACGCTTACTTACCCGCTTGCTTCTTGGCATCTTTCAAACCCTCCACGAACTTCTTCGCTGCCTTCCGATCCGCGGCAGTCATATCCGATTGATCGCTCTTGGCGTACATCGAAAGCAGGTACACCTCAGGGTTCAATACCTCCGCCGCGATCTCTTTGATGGTTCGCCAATAATAGTAAATCACCCGTACACCGCCGCTCTTGCCTTTACCCTGCCGGGTCCAGCGGGACTTTCGAACACCACCTGTACCCGGAACGATCGGATGCGCTTCAGGATCGGCGGCGATTGCGCGTTGCAGCGCGGCTTGCTCCAGTTCGGTGAGTAGCCGGCGTGCTTCCCTTTCGTATCGGCTTGTGGCGAATACCCGAACCTTCACAATTCAAGCATACGGAATTCCCGTATAGGTGTCAAGGTTGACAGAGTCGAAAGGCAGGCCGCCTTTCAGGCGGCTGGACCCGCTGAAAGCGAGTCCGCAGGCAGGAATGCCTGCCCCACAAAGCGTCTGCCCCACTTTGCACTCACTTTTGCACTACTACTCTTGCACTTGCTTTTGCAGTGCTTTGCGCTACTTCTGGAGGAAGAAGTTGCCCACGAACATGGCGTCGATCCCCGAAGAGTAGAAGCTCCGCACGGCGTCGCGCGGGGTGCAGACCAGCGGCTCGCCGAAGAGATTGAAACTGGTGTTGTAAAGCACCGGCAGCCCGGTGGCTTTGCCGGCAGCGTGGAGTAGCTTCCAGTAGAGCGGGTTCTCGTCGCGATCCACGGTGTGGACGCGCACCAGGTCGTCGGCTAGCACGGCGGCGGCGAGTTTGTCGCGGTGCTCCGGCTTGACGCGGCCGATGGTGGAGAGAAAACGCGCGTTGGTCCCTACGTCGAAATACCTGTCGCATAACTCGGTGGGGACCGATGCGGCGAATTTGCGGAACGGCTCGCGGTGCTTGATGAAGATGTTGAGGTTCTCGGTGGAATAGGGATCGAGCGGAGAAGCCAGGATGCTGCGGTTGCCCAGCGCGCGCGCGCCGAACTCCATGCGGCCGTGCATCCAGGCCACGATTTTGTTGTCGTTCAATTGCGCCACGGCGGTTGAGATCAGCTCGTCCATGGTGAGCATGTAGCGGAAGCGCAGCTTGCAGTTTTCGAGCACCTGCTTGATTTCGGGCGCGGTGTAGGAAGGGCCCAGGCAGAGGGTATCGAGGGCCACGCGCTCGACCTGGCGGCAAGCGCCGTGCCAGGTTTCGAGGACCGCGCCGATAGCCGTTCCGGCATTGCCGGAGGCGGGCTGCACAAACACGTTCTCGAAACCGGAGCGGTTCTCGAGCGCCGAAACCAGCAGCGCATTCAGGCCCAGACCGCCCGCGAGGCACAGGTTGCGGCCTTTGCCGGCGATGCGAATCACGGCCGCTTCCACGGCCTTCTGGATGCCCGCGGCGACGTGGGGGCGCAGGTCCTCGGGAACCGGCGCGGCGTCCTTCAAACCGAGCCGCTCGTAGAATCGCGCGCTGAAACCGCCGCGGTTCAGGCGCTCGGTACTGAAGAACGAGCGGTCGAGGCGCGGTCCGGAACCCGAAAGGCACAGGATCTCGAGGAACAGATCGCGATAACGGCCGTCGCCGCCCACGGAGAGCCACTGCACCTTGTGTTCGTCCTTGTCGGCGTCGAAGCCCAGCAACTCGGTGACGCGGCCGTAGAGGTCGCCGAGGGAATCGGGGGAATACTGTTCGTGTTCGAGCGTCATGTGCGCGCCGCGGGCCTGCCAGCGCGAGCCGCAGCGGAGGTCGCTGCCGCGGTCGAGCGTGAGGACCGTGGCTTCCTCGAATGGAGAGGGGTAGTAGGCCGAGGCGGCATGCGCCAGGTGGTGTTCGAGCACCACGATGCGGCTCTCGGGGAAGCGCGCGCGAAGCTTGAGGTGAAAATCGGATTCGGGGATGGGGCGCACGATGGTCACCGCATCCACCTGCTGCGGCGTGGCGCCCGCCAACTCGAGGCACTTGGCGATGGAATGCTCGGGCAATTCGCCGTGCCCGCCCCAGTGGGTGCGGCGGCGGACGAGCTTGGATTCCTCGATGGCGGCGATGAGGGCGCCGTCTTTGAGGATGGCGGTGGCGGCGTCACCGAGGATTCCGCCGATGCCGAGAATGATCATTACTGTTTATGGCTGAGACCAAAGAATTATGGCCACGGATGAACACGGATAAACACGGATAAAACCAAAATAAAAACTCTTAAAATTCTTGTTATCCGTGTTCATCCGTGTTCATCCGTGGCTAAATTGGTTTTTCTTGCGGCCGCGGCTCAGCGTCCCCCTTTTTCGCGTTTCTCGATCTTGGCCCAGGTGTCGCGGAGGGCGGCGGTACGGTTGAAGACCAGCCCTTCGGGCTTCGAATCCAGGTCTACACAGAAATAGCCGAGGCGCTCGAATTGGTAACGGGTGCCGGGCGCGGTGGCGCGCAGGCTGGGTTCGAGTTTGCAGCCGCGGACGACCTCCAGCGAATGGGGGTTGAGATTGGCAGTGAAATCCTGGCCCTCGGGCGCTTCGTCGGGGTTTTCCTTCGTGAACAGGTTGTCGTACAGGCGCGCCTCGGCATCGATGGCATGGGCGGCGGAGACCCAGTGGATGGTGGATTTGACGCGGCGGCCGTCGGGAGAGTCGCCTCCACGGGTGGCGGGGTCGTAGGTGCAGTGCACTTCGAAGACTTCGCCCGTCTTTTCGTCCTTCACCACGCCGGTGCATGTGATGAAGTAGCCGTAGCGCAGGCGCACTTCGCGGCCGGGCGAGAGGCGGAAATACTGTTTGGGCGGGATCTCCCGAAAATCGTCCTGCTCGATATAGAGCACGCGCGAAAACGGCACTTTGCGGGTGCCCATGGCGGCGTCTTCGGGGTTGTTGACGGCCTGCATCTCTTCCACCAGGTCTGGCGGGTAATTGTCGATGACCACGCGCAAGGGGCGCAAAACGGCCATGACGCGCGGGGCGCGCTTGTTCAAGTCCTCCCGCACGTAGTGCTCTAGCAGCGCCAGCTCGGTGGAGCCGTTGGTCTTCGACACACCCACCGCTCCGCAGAAATTGCGGATGGCCTCGGGGGTGTAGCCGCGGCGCCGGATGCCGGAAAGCGTGGGCATGCGCGGATCGTCCCATCCGCTCACGAGCCCGTTCTGAACCAGGGTGAGCAGCTTCCGTTTGCTCAGGAGCGTGTAGGTGAGGTTGAGCCGGTCGAACTCGATCTGCTGCGGGGCGTAGATGCCCAACTGCTGGACATACCAATCGTAGAGCGGGCGGTGGTCCTCGAATTCCAGCGTGCAGATGGAATGCGTGATGCGCTCCATCGAATCCGACTGCCCGTGCGCGTAATCGTACATCGGGTAGATGCACCACTTGTCGCCGGTCCGGTGATGGTCGGCATGCAGAATGCGGTACATGATGGGGTCGCGCAAGTTGAGGTTGGCGGACGCCATATCGATTTTGGCGCGCAGGGTTCGGGCACCGTCGGGAAACTCGCCGGCGCGCATGCGTTCGAACAGATCGAGGTTCTCTTCCACCGAACGGTTGCGGTACGGACTCTCCTTCCCGGGTTCGGTGAGGGAGCCGCGATGCTGGCGGACTTCGTCGCCGGTCAGATCGCAAACGTAGGCCTTGCCGGCTTTGATGAGCTGGACGGCCCACTCATACAACTGGTCGAAATAGTCGGAGGCGTAGAAGAGCCGGTCTTCCCAATCGAAACCCAGCCAGTGGACATTGTCGATGATGGAATCGACGTACTCGGTCTCTTCCTTCGACGGATTGGTGTCGTCGAACCGCAAGTTGGTCTTGCCGCCGAACTCCGCCGCGAGGCCAAAGTTGAGGCAGATGGACTTGGCGTGGCCGATGTGCAGGTAGCCGTTGGGCTCGGGTGGAAAGCGCGTGTGCACGCGCCCGGCATACTTGTTGGTCTTCAGGTCTTCGAGGATGATGTCGCGGACGAAATTAGTAGGACCGGTAGTCGGATTCATAATTCTTTCAGCTTGGCAATGGCCTGGTCAATCCGCCGGAGGCAGGTATCGCGGCCAAGAACCGCGAGGGTTCCAAAAAGGGGCGGCGCGGTCTTGCGGCCGCACACGGCCACGCGGACAGGCTCGAACAGTTGGCCGGCTTTGATGCCCATGGTTTGGGCGGCGGAACGCAGCGCCGCATCGAGGGCGTCATGCGAAAACTCCGCGGCCGCCAGCGTCTGAGCGGCCTGCTGCAAGACGGCCAGCGCCAGGGCCGGATCTCCCTTCTTGGGGATCAGCTCGGAAGTTGCATACGGCGGCAGCTCTTCGGCGAAAAAGAAATCGGCCACGGTGAGGACATCGCGCAGCAGCTTCATGCGCTCGCGGACCAGGGGAGTAATGGCGAGCATCTTCGGGCGGTCCACCGGGAAGCCGGCGGCGCGCACGATGGGCAGGAGGCGATCGGCGAGGTCTTCGACAGGCAGCGCGCGGATGTGCTCGGCGTTGAGCCAGACGGCTTTGGGATCGAAAGGGTCCTGGTCCGTGAAACTGACCTCAGTGTTGGCGCGATTGATGCCTTCGAGCGAAAACGCGTCGACGATTTCCTGACGGGTCATTTGCTGGCGGTCGTCTTTGGGGGACCAGCCGAGGAGGCAGAGAAAGTTGACGAAAGCGTGCGGCAGGAAGCCGGCGTCGCGATAGGTGGTGACGCTTACCACCGGTCCGTGACGGCGCTTGGAGAGCTTGGTGCCATCGGGCGCGACCAGCAAGGGGAGGTGCGCGAACTGAGGCGCGGCCACCCCGGCGGCCTCGAAGATGAGGACGTGCTTGAAGGTGTTGGTGAGATGGTCCTGCCCGCGGATGACGTGGCTGATGCGAAGAGCGGCGTCGTCGGCGCAGGAGGCCAGGTGATAGGTAGGCATGCCGTCGCTGCGCAGCAGGGCGAAATCCTCGATATCGGCGGTGGACTTGGATTGCGGGCCGTAGACGGCGTCGGCAAAACGGACCTGGCGCTCCGCATCGCGGGGCACGCGGAAGCGGAGGGCGAAAGGCTCTCCGGAAGAGGCGCGGCGGTCACTTTCCTGGGGCGAGAGGTCGCGCATTCCCGAATTGAAGAGCCAGGTGCCCTGGGTGCCGGATCTTTCGGTCTCGCCGGATTGCGCGGGGGCGAAATCGCGGTAAGCGAAGCCGTTGTGAAAGATGGCTTCGGCCATCTCCCGGTGCAGCGCCAGGCGCTCGGATTGCTTGTACTCCTCATCCCAGCCGAGATCGAGCCATCGCAGGCCCTCGAAGATGGAGGTGAGCGAGGCCTCGGTGTTGCGCTCCACGTCGGTGTCGTCGATGCGCAGGATCATGACGCCGCCGTGGTGGCGGGCGTAGAGCCAGTTAAAGATGAAGGTACGCGCGCTCCCGATGTGCAAAAAGCCCGTGGGAGAAGGCGCAAAACGAACTCTGAGCATGGAA
>Ga0224558_1004140_pt1 | contig 11465 bp, 8 predicted proteins | sample 714S32024metaG_FD_180682 | JGI IMG/M metagenome (GOLD analysis project Ga0224558, IMG submission 180682) | Peat soil microbial communities from Stordalen Mire, Sweden - 717 S3 20-24 | ecosystem: Environmental > Terrestrial > Soil > Wetlands > Peat | place: Sweden: Norrbotten County, Stordalen... | reverse complement strand
CTGATCAGTCGTGCCGCAACCCATCCACAAGATTTTAGAAATCAATCAGCGCGACGAAGTCGCGCTAAAAATTCCGTTCAGCCACAAAGCCTGGGTGCCCCATCCATTCCGCGTCTTTTGCGGAATGGGTGGGAAACCACGAATCTTCATAGCACGGGCTTTGCATCAGGGCACGACTTCAAAGCCTGTCCGGAGCGCAGCCGAAGGATGCCGCAATTCATCCAAAACATTTTAGAAATCAATCAGCGCGACGAGGTCGCGCTCAAATCCCGCCCCTCCCCAAAAAAGCTGTCGTATTTAGCTATAAAGAATAATCCATCATCGCTGAGTGACCGAAGCGCAGCGAGGGGAGTCAATGGACCTGCATCTGCTCTCTCACGGCTTTTCGGGTGCTGGGTCCTCGCCTAACGGCGCGTTCAGTCCCAGCTTCCCCTCAAGCTTTGCAACTTTTGCCGTGAGTTCCTTGAGACTGCTCACGGGGCTTATTACCCCCTTGGTGACCAGATCGACGGTTGAGAGGAAACGAAAGAAAAACGAGTAGACCCAAAAAATGAGCGCCACCTGGAGGATCCGGGCTAGGTGATAAATCCAACCTTGAGCGTCGTTTGCAGCCCGGTGGAAATCTATCTTGCCTGTGATCACCGCAATCGCAATTAAAGAAGCGAGGACAAACCCCATATAGCCCATCCCCTTGAAGCAGGTGTACATAAGGAAGGACAGCTCTTTGGATATCCGTCTGACCCTATAGAGCTCCCACTCAGCACTTGAGAGCCGAGCCTTGAGCACCCAAACATTCAGTCGCTGCGGGCGAATTGCGCAAAACTTCCAGAATGTGTCGACTATCGGCGCGAGAATGGGCGTAAAGAAGAGGATTACGAAGCCCACGATCAGCCCGACTATCAGCTCGCCGGACAGGGGATGAGTTATAAGCCATGAGTAAATTGCGTCGATCACTGTCATTCCCTCGAACTTGGAATCCTATGAATATTAGCACGGGCGATGCATCGGGCGAGCAGCCGAGATTTCGAGGCACACAAACCAAGTTGACTGAAAGCACCAAACTTGAGAAAGGTATGAATTAGTGGCCGCCTATTCAACCGACGCGCATGTTGGATAATCGAACCCATTGCCCGGGCGCACGCTCATAGCGCCAGAACGCCCATCCGTTACAGCCCCTTTGAATCACTGCCTTCCCGGCGGCCGATGCAGACATGTACTTACGATTCTTGTACCTAACAATGCCGTCCTTCTGCGCGAACGCGCGATACGTCTTACCTTTGTAAACAGCTCGAAGTCGAAGGCTCTTGCCGGTGCGTTTGACGTATTCTGCCAACAAGCTATCTGATCGAACCTGGCGTTGCTTCAAGATCTTAGGAGCAATCCCAATAAGCTCTCTCAATCTCTTCTTTTCATGCTCCTTAATATCCTTCTTAAACCGACCAAGGAGATTTTCGGACATTGGGAATTTTCCCGACTGTTTATTGCCTTTGGGCATTGGCTTGATCACTCGCAACATGAGCGACTCCAGCTCCTTCAGGTGCTCAGCGTTGACAGTGAGATAGACACTGAAAGCATCCCACTTTTCCTTGTGCCTATCTTTGAGGTGATTGCCAAGACGCCACTTGAGATCGCTAGCTAGTCCAACATAGTAAAGAGTGCCCTTCCTATACAACGCATAGACGCCTTCCCGGCGGCGAATATAAGTGCGAATGATTTGTTGATAATCTTCGAGCGCATTGAACTTTATGTGCTCGAGATGCTGGCTAACAAGGGGGCTCTTCTTGGGCATATTTCGAAACTCCCTATTAAGGACCTCCACAACATAATACACTCCCATCCATTTGTTTCAGCGATTTCGGGCTACCGAGTATCCGCACTATCAACCTGAAATTCCCGGCGAAAGGCCAGCAGCAACCGTTTGCGGGCATCCCAGGCCCCTCCTTCCGAGACCCGGGACCAACCCCGCCCTTCCTCGAATCGAATTTAAAACGGGCGACCATCCCAACCCTCCATTCCCTCGACCTCCGCCTCCTTCGGCCACTGCGGCTCCTTCGCCAACTTGTCAGCGTAACTCGGTTCGTGCCGCTTCTTCACCGGCTCAGGTATCGGCTTCTTGGCAGCCGCCAGCGCAACCAGCGTCTTGGCGCTGGCCAGGTCTCCCCCGAGCGCCTTCTCCGTCAGCAGATCGGCCAGCTTCTCCGAATTCCGTCCCACCCGTCTATCTGCTGCCTGACGCAATCGTTCTGCGCCGTCCTTGTGCGACGGATTCTCCCGGCGCGCCCGTTTACCTCCCTTGCTCTTGGTTGTCCTGCGTGTTTTCGCTTTTGTATTGTCTGTCTTCAACGCCTTTTGTAATACGGCCATCTTTCCGCCATTCCCGGCCAACGCTCCACAGACCCGCGCCCGCAGAAAAGGAGCATATGCGGCAACTCCGCTCCGGAGTTGCCGCATATGCATTGTGAGGATTTTGTCTTATGACCTCTAAGAATCCCGTGCTCTTCGTCTCCCTGCGCACGCGCGCCGCGGAGATGGCCTGAACAAGATTAGAAAGGCTCGTCTCCTGCCTTCCGTTCTGCGCTTGTCTTATTTCCCTTTGTCTCCTCCAAGCGTACCGGAAAGCCGCATAATTCCCTGCAAAAGCCCTGCACAGCACTCGCCCTCCAATCTCAGCCCATCACGCCAAATCGCTGACTCGCTAACTGATCCCTGATCCCTGACCCCTGATCCCTGTCGCCGCAGCGACCTCCGCCCACAACCTCTCCTCCGCCAAATCCTCCAGTTTCTTCCCGCCCTCCGGCACAATCCCGTACACCACCTTGCAGCCCATCGCCTGCGCCATCCTCGACATCGACCTCAACGAAATAGTGTTCTTCAGTTCCCTCGCCTCCAGCTCGAAAATCCCCGAAGGGTTCACGCCCATCTTTTCTGCGATCTCTGCTACCGGAATGTGCAACACCTGGCGCACCGCTCGCAACAGTCCATTGGTCGGATTCTTCTCTCTCCCTGCCTGCCGGTAACTCCGCATCTCCAAGTCCAGCTTCTTCCGCGCAAAATCACGCACTCTCTCCCGCATCGTCCAGTTCCTCTACTCCTGTTATTTGACTTCTGTCCAAACGGTAGCCAAAGCGGTCCTAATTATGTGCAAAAACACGCCAAAATCGGTCAAAAAGCGCCTTTTTTTGAGTGTTTTTGTACGGCTGCAGCGGGGCGTTACCCCAAAATATCTACCTCTGAAACCCAAGTTTCTTCAAAAACGCAAGGCACTTTTCCTTTTTCTACCCTTATAGCCTGACTGGATTTGCGCTTTTCTCGGCCTGTGCCCATAGCGAAAAACGCCGTTTTGCATCAGCGCACGACTGCACCGTGCCCCATCCTTTCCGCGTCTTTTGCGGAAAGGGTGGGAAACCACGAATCTCTACCCGCCTGCCTCTTGCTCTAAACTCAACGGGAAGGCAAGATTTCATTCAGAGGTCCAATCCCGTTGAAAAGATTTCCGATTTCCGCTCTCTCCGCTGCCGCGTTTCTGCTGCTTGGCTTTGCTCCCGCGATGCGGGCGCAGAAACTGTCTGTTGCTCCCGCTCCGCCTGCAACGGTTGAGGGAAATCGCAAAGCTCTCAACTCGCTCTTTGCGGAGTACTGGCAGGCGAACATGGAGCGCAATCCGGAGTTTGCTTCGGAGTTGGGCGACACGCGCTACAACGACCGCGTCACCGACTACTCCGTGAAGGCGGAAAACGCCTGGCTGGAGCGCGAAGCGAATTTTCTAATGCAGTTGGCGGCCATAGACACGGCCGGGCTCACGGACCAGGAAAAGATCAGCCGCGAACTGCTGCTGCGCGAGTTTACCGATGACCAGGAGGCTGCGGAGTTCAAGGGATGGGAGATGCCCCTGAACCAGATGGGCGGCATTTACACCACTTATCCGCAAGTGGCGAGCGAGTTGAGCTTCACCTCGGTGAAGGACTACGACGACTGGATCGCGCGGCTGCACGCGATTCCCAAGGCCTTCGAGCAGGTGACCACCAACATGTCCATCGGCATGGAAGACCACCGCGTGCCGCCGCGCTACCTATTGGAAAAGGCGCTGGAACAGGTAAAGGAGCTGGCCACTCAAAAACCGGAAGATTCGCCGCTGGCCATGCCGCTGAAGCATTTTCCAGCCGCGGTTACGCCCGCCGAGCAGGAACGCATCAAGACCGAGACGCTGGACGCCATCGGCAAGGAAGTGCTGCCCGCTTACATGCGCTTTGCGCGCTTTCTTGAGGTGAGCTATATTCCCGCAGGGCGCGCGGAGCCGGGCGTTTGGGCGTTGTCCGACGGGGCAAAGTACTACGCCTTCTGTATACGCCGCACGACTACTACCAATTTGACCGCCGACCAGATTCACCAGATCGGCTTGGACGAGGTGAAGCGCGACGAAGCGGAGATGCTAGCCATTGCACAGAAGCTGGGCTTCGCGGATTTGAAGAGCTTTCGCGCGAGTTTGAAGACCAATCCCAAGCTGCATCCCGCGTCTCCCGAGGCGCTTATGGCAGCCTATCGCGGCTACATTGGGCCGATGCAGGCGAAGCTGCCGCAGCTCTTTGGCCGGCTGCCCAAGGCTCCGCTTGAGGTTGCCGCGGTTCCCGACTACATTGCGAAGAACATGTATCCCGCCTATTACGAGCCGGGCACGCCGGACGGCAGCCGGCCGGGCCGTTTGCGCGTCAACCTGTATAACGCCACCGAGCGCAATCTCGACCAGGTAGAAGCCATCACGTATCACGAGGGCATTCCCGGCCATCACTTGCAAATCTCCATTGCGCAGGAGCTGAACGACCTGCCCGACTTCCGCAAGCACGAGCACTATACGGCTTACACAGAGGGCTGGGCGCTCTACTCCGAGCGGCTGGGCAAGGAGGTTGGCTTCTACCAGGACCCGTATTCGGACTACGGCAGATTGGAAGCCGATAACTGGCGCGCCATACGCCTGGTGATCGATACCGGCGTCCACTCCCAGCACTGGACCCGCCAGCAAATGGTCGATTTTTTTCACGATCACTCGGGCATGGACGAGACCACCATACAGACAGAAGTGGACCGCTATATCGCATGGCCGGGGCAGGCTCTGGCTTACAAGATCGGCCAGTTAAAGCTACTGGAACTGCGCGATCGCGCGAAAAAAGCTCTGGGCGACAAGTTCGATCTGCGCGCGTTTCACGACCAGGTCGTTGGCTCCGGCGCGCTGCCGCTGGACGTGCTGAGCGACCAGATCGACGGGTGGATTGCCGCGCAGAAATAAGGTGCAAAATCGCTAGGGTTATAGGCCGAGAAAAGCGCAAATCTTGTCAGGCTATAAGGGTACGAAATCGAAAAGTGCCTTGTGTTTTTGAAGAAAGTTGGGTTGCAAAGGTAGATATTTTGCGCCAGTGTCCGGTTCCGGCCGTACAAAAGCGTTCAAAAAAAAGCGTTTTTGGGCCGATTTTGGCACGTTTTTGCACCCAAGTTGGAACCGTTTTTGACCACCGTTTTTACAGGGGGCAGGGATCAGGGAATAGGGAACGTAGCTCGAAGCCATGCAAATTCTGGACGCGGGTTGAGGGCGGCGAGGGATAAGTCCCAGGTTTCAAAATCGAGACCTGGGCCACCTGGCCTCACTACGACCCGCTCATCGCGATAGAGCCGCGATGAACGGGGCACAGCTTCTCAAGTCACAGGGTTGATTTCGGGGTTGATGAACGGGGCACCTGCCCGACCCGGAGGAAACGGCCGCATGGAACGTGATAGCCTGTAATGTCCCTTTACAGCAGCTTACCGGCTCACGTTCGCTGCTTTTGCGGGCTATTGCATTCATTGGAGAGATTGTTATGAAGCGTTTCGTTACATTGGTTTTTGTCTTAGGATTCGCCTGCTGCCTGTATGCGCAGACAGTGGATACAACGGTTTGCAACATTCTGGATAATCCGCAATCGTTTAACGGGAAGATCGTGCGCGTGAAAGGCACGGTGTATGCCGGTTTCGATCAGTTTGTGGTGAAGGGCGGCGACTGCGGCATCAACGTGAACAAGAACATCTGGCTTTCTTATCCGGAAGGCCTAAAGGCCAAGGCGGGCCCGGCGGTGATGGTGCATCTTCAGCCGGCGCGGAACTTTGCCGGGGACGTTCCCGCGGTGCAGCGGACGCCGGTCGAACTGGACAAAAACAACAAAGATTTCAAGCAGTTCGATTCCCTGCTGGCCACGCCCTACAAGAAGGGCGGAATGTGCCTGGGGTGCAACCGTTACGAGGTGACAGCCACGCTGGTGGGCCGGCTGGATGCGGTGGCGAATGCCGCAATCCCTTACGACAAGTCAGGCAAGATTGTTGGGTTTGGCGGCTTTGGGCATATGAATGCCTATAGCGCCCGTCTGGTGCTGGAATCGGTTTCGGATGTTGCTTCGACGGAGGTCGACTACTCGAAGACGCTTGCTGTTACGAAGGACGAAGTGGCGGCGGGCACAGGCGACACGGATTCGCTGGCGGCCTCGCGCAAGCTGGCCGCGGCCTATGCGCCCGGCGTACCCAGTGGGGAACAGCTCAAACGGGCTGTCGGCGCATTCGGCAAAGAGAACGAGCACAATGGAGTGGTGATTGGATTCGGGGCTGCGAACATAGCAGCGGCAAAGGACGAGGGTAAGGGAACGATCGATTCGCCGGACGGCCTGCTTTTTACCGTCACATTCAATAAGAGCCGCATGGAAGGCGATGCCGAGACTAGGGCTCTGGTTTTTGCGGGAGAAAATATTGCCAACCTGCGCAACCCGCTGCAGGAAGCCGCAGGCGCAGGAATTTTCGATCTGGAGACCCGCGCATGGGTGACAACCGTTCTGGACTCATTCGCGAGCAAGCAGAAGACGCTGACATTGCCGGGCGGTTATCTGGTCATGAATTCGGCCTGGCCGCCGACCGATATAAACCAGAACGTGGGCGATGCGATTGACAGCTTTCTCACAAATGAGGAGCTTCTCCACAGGTAAGCGCGCACGGCATCAGGGTTGAGTCTCCCAGGTCGAGACCCTTCGACAAGCTCAGGGCAGTCTCTGGGGCACCTGGAGGCACATGGTATCCCACCCTGGATCACCCCAACGACGAAGACCTGTCGTTGGGGACCCCGATGGGGAAGAAACGAAGACGCCGCAACGGTGAGGCAACCGGCTAGTGAGGGAATGTCCCTCAGGGGCTAAAGCCCTTTGTTTTTTGGCCATTTTCGGCACGACTGAAGTCGTGCCCTGACACAAGGCCGATCTAAGAACCTGTTCTAGTATCCTTGTAAGTTGCACTACTCTCGTCCAGAAACAGGAATCCAGGAAGAGGAAAAAAGATGGCAGAGATAGCCGTTGAGGCCACCGAAGTACCCGCACAACTGCCCCACGTCCGCGTGGCCGTTCTGGGCGCCGGCAAGATAGGCGGCATCCTGTTGCAGGCCTTCCTGAAGCAGAACCTTTTTGCGCCCGGCCAGATTCACGCCACTGTGGGCCACGCCGACCGTGCGCTTGCTTTGAGCACGCAATGGGGCGTGGACGTGACAACCAACAACCTGGAGGCGGTGCGCCAGTCGGATTTGATTCTGCTGGGCGTGAAGCCCTTCCAGGTGCCGGATCTGGTGGCGGAGATTCGACCCGGGCTTACGCCGGCCAAGACGCTGATCTCCTTTGCGGCGTCGGTGAAGACGCGCGCCATTGAAGAGGCGGCGGGCATGGAGATCGGCGTGATTCGCGCCATGCCCAACACGCCCTCTGCGCTGGGCGCGGGCGCGGCGGGATTGTGCAAGGGACGCTTCGTCCGCGCCGAGCAGATGGAACTGGCCGTACGCATTTTCGAGACCGTGGGCCGCGCTGTGGTGGTGGACGAAAAGCACATGGACGCCGTGACTGGATTGTCAGCCTCCGGGCCGGCTTACATCTACATCATCATCGAGGCGCTGGCTGAGGCGGGCGTGAAGGTGGGCCTGTCACGTGACGTGGCAACGCAACTGGCCGCGCAAACAACATTCGGCGCAGCCAAGATGGTGCTGGAAACCGGCTATCATCCTGCCCTGCTGAAGGACGCCGTGACCACTCCCGCAGGCTGCACCATCGACGGCATTCTGGAGTTGGAAGAAGGCGGACTGCGCGTTACGCTCATCAAGGCCGTGATGAGGGCGACCGAGCGGGCCAAACAACTGGCGGCGGGATAAAAGGATTTGTACTTCCCAGGTCTCAGAATCGAGACCTGGGGCACCCATCACGCTGCTAACGTCGATCACTCCGCTGGCTCGCTATCTTGCCCATGCAACGTCCAACCTGGCTCCCCACTTATCTTCCGGAATTCGATGGCCTGCGCGGCCTGGCGATTCTGGCGGTGGTGATCTATCACTGCGACCCGCTTCTCAAAGGCACGTGGATTCACTACGCCGCGCGGTGGGGATGGGTGGGGGTGGACATGTTCTTTGTCCTCTCCGGCTTTCTGATTACCGCGAACCTCGTGAGTGTACGGGACAAGCCGCATTACTTTCACAATTTCCATGCGCGCAGGGCGCTGCGCATCTGGCCGGTTTACGTGCTGGTGCTGGTGGTGGTCTACCTGAATGCGCCGTGGTTTATCGGCCCTAGCGTATGGGGCGCTGTAAAAGCCGCGCCGTGGCTGGCCTATATTTTCTTCGTGCAGAATCTCTTTCATCTGTCGCTGCCTCCGGCCATCGTCCCGACATGGGCGCTGGCCGTCGAGGAGCAATACTACTTTGTCTGGGCGCCGCTGGTCCGTTGGTTGCGCCGGCCGTGGATGCTGGCGAGCGTTCTGACCGCGGCGCTGGTCTGCTCGCCGCTGCTGCGCCACCTGAACCCCGTCTGGATGTGGGGATTGCCAAACCACACGCTGATCAAGCTGGACGGCATCGCACTAGGCAGCCTGCTGGCGCTGGGGCTTTACACGATCCGATTGAGCCGGCGGGTCTGGTTCTGGATCGGCGTGGGAGCGTTCGCGCTGGGAATTGCCGCGGCGGCCACTGTCGCCGGCGGAACCGCTTTTCTTGATTCAGCGCTCGTGGTGGGCTTTGCCGGCGCGGCGCTTGCCTTGATGACTTCGACCGGCGCGCGCAATCCGGTGAACGCGCTGTTGCGCCGCGGGCCGCTGGCATTTTATGGGCGCATCAGCTATGGCCTTTACATGACGCACATCATGGCCTTCATCTTTTTCGGCTGGTTTGACCTGTGGATGGTCCGCTACGGCATGGCGGGAAACCTAGCGGTCGTGGCCGTCCGGCTGGCGGTTTCCACCGCGCTGGCCGCCGCGCTGTGGTACGGCTTCGAGTCGAAAATCCTGAAGTTGAAGCGGTATTTCTAGAGCATTTTTCAAAAATGACTTCCGTGTAACGGTTGCAATCCCTCAGGAGTTAAAACCCCTTACTTTTAATGCTCTTTTCGGCACGACTGAAGTCGTGCCCTGACACAAAGCGAGTTTTTGAAACACGCTCAAGAGCATCCGCGGCTTTTCCGATCGAGGCGCAGAACTGCGCTGCATTTCATGAGCGTTTCAGAACATCGTGCAAGGCGGATTGTCCCCGGAATGGTAGATGGCCCGTTTCGTTCCACAGTGTGAACCGGCGTCTCGCTTGGTTGTGACATCAGTCACCCAGTTCTGTGACCGGCGACTGCTAGGCTTTACGTGTCACGCAAAGTTCCCCTTGCGAGGTGCAAAATGAGCGAAGTTGTGAGCAAAGGTCCCTTGAGCCCGGAACTGTTGGCCAAGATGAACGCCTACTGGCGCGCGGCCAACTATCTCTCCGTTGGCCAGATCTATTTGAAAGACAACCCGATGCTGGAGCGGCCGCTGACCTTGGACGACGTGAAGCCGCGACTGCTGGGCCACTGGGGCACCACGCCAGGGCTCAACTTCCTTTATGTGCACTGGAACCGGCTGATTCGCGAGCGCGACCTGAACATGATGTACATCATCGGGCCGGGGCACGGCGGGCCGGGACTGGTGGCCAACACCTACCTGGAGGGTTCGTACTCCGAAATCTATCCCCACATCGAGCAGAACCGGGACGGCATCAAGCGGTTGTTCCGGCAGTTCAGTTGGCCGTACGGAATTCCCAGCCACGTGGCACCGGAAACGCCGGGCTCGATCCACGAAGGCGGCGAACTGGGCTACTCGCTGGTTCACGCCTACGGCGCGGCATTCGACAATCCGAATCTGATTGTGGCTTGTGTGGTGGGCGACGGCGAGGCCGAGACCGGGCCGCTGGCTACGAGCTGGCACTCGAACAAGTTTCTCAATCCCGCGACCGATGGTGCCGTGCTGCCCATCCTTCATCTGAACGGCTACAAGATTGCCAACCCGACGGTGCTGGCGCGAATTCCGCACGCCGAGCTGGAAAGCCTGATGCGCGGCTACGGCTATGAGCCGTTCACGCTGGAGGGCAATGATCCGCTGACGATGCACCAGCAGGCCGCGGCAGTCTTCGACAAAATCTTCGACCGCATTGCCGAAATTCAGAAGGTCGCGCGGGAAGCTATGGCCAAGGGTGAAGCCGTCGAGCGGCCGGCGTGGCCGATGCTGATTATGCGCACGCCCAAGGGCTGGACCGGGCCGAAATTCGTAGACGGCAAGCCGGTGGAAAATACCTGGCGCGCGCACCAGGTTCCGCTGGACCAGATCTTCGAAAAACCCGAGCATCTACGCCAGCTTGATGAGTGGATGCGCAGCTACAAGCCTGAGGAGTTGTTCGACGAAAAGGGCGCGTTCCGCGCGGAGTTGGCGGAGATTGCGCCCAAGGGACGGCGGCGCATGGGCATGAACGCTCACGCGAATGGCGGCCTGCTGCTGGAATCGCTGAAGATACCCAACTTCCGCGATTTTGCGGTGAAGATTGAGGGCCGTGGCGCGAAAGATTTTGAATCCACGCGCATCCTGGGGCAACTGCTCCACGCAGTGATGGAAGCGAACAAGGCACAGAAAAATTTCCGTGTCTTTGGACCGGATGAGACGGCTTCCAACCGCCTCGGCGACGTGATCACCGGAATCGGCAAGGAGTGGATGGCCGCGACGCTGCCGGTGGACGAGAACCTGTCACAGACGGGCAGGGTGATGGAAATCCTGAGCGAGCACATGTGCCAGGGCTGGCTGGAAGGCTATCTGCTGACCGGCCGGCATGGCCTCTTCAACTGTTATGAAGCCTTCATCCACATCATCGACTCGATGGCGAACCAGCACGCCAAGTGGCTCAAGGTGACGCGGGAGATTCCCTGGCGCAAGCCGATCGCGTCGCTGAATTATCTTTTGAGTTCGCTGGTTTGGCGGCAGGACCACAACGGATTCAGCCACCAAGATCCGGGCTTCATCGATCACCTCTTGAACAAGAAGGCCGATGTGGTGCGCATCTACCTGCCGCCGGACGCGAACACGCTGCTCTCAGTGGCCGACCATTGCCTGCGCAGCAAAAATTACATCAATCTGATTATCGCCGG
>Ga0224558_1004137_pt1 | contig 11468 bp, 9 predicted proteins | sample 714S32024metaG_FD_180682 | JGI IMG/M metagenome (GOLD analysis project Ga0224558, IMG submission 180682) | Peat soil microbial communities from Stordalen Mire, Sweden - 717 S3 20-24 | ecosystem: Environmental > Terrestrial > Soil > Wetlands > Peat | place: Sweden: Norrbotten County, Stordalen... | reverse complement strand
GTGAACATCCGCGGCGTGAAGCTGGGTGCGCTGATTCAGAACGTCTTCACAACGGCTAAGGCGCTGGCGCTGGGCGGCCTGATTCTGCTGGCCTTCACTGTGGGGCGCAATGCCACGGCGTGGAATGCTAATTTCGGCGCGGGCTGGAGCCAGTTCTGGAAGAACTCCGGCTGGAGCTCGATGCACCTGGTTCAAGTGGGCGTCGGTGGCCCGATGGTGCTCGTCAACGTGCTGGTGATTCTGGCCGTGGTGCAAGTGGGTTCGCTGTTTTCTTCCGACGCATGGAACAACATCACCTTTACGGCCGGCGAGGTGAAGAATCCCAAGCGGAACATTCCTCTATCGCTGATTCTGGGCACCGGGTTTGTGCTGACAATTTATTTTCTTGTGTCGTTGGGCTACCTGCTGGTATTGCCAATGCACGGCGACCCCAACGGCGCGACGGTGATCGCGCGCGGCATTGACCATGCAACGCAGGATCGCGTGGCTACTGCGGCGCTGGAGCAGATCTTCCACTCCTACGGCGCGTGGCTGATGGCTGCGGCGATTCTGATCTCAACTTTTGGTTGCGCCAATGGTATGTCGCTGGCCGGCGCGCGCGTCTACTACGCCATGAGCCGGGATGGGCTATTCTTCAAATCGGTGGGCAAGCTGCATCCGCGCTATAAGACTCCAGCGGCGGGTTTGCTGGTGCAGGCTGCCTGGACCGTCGTATTGTGCGTCTCGGGATCATATAGCCAGTTATTGGATTACATCATCTTTGCGGTGTTGGTGTTTTACATTCTCACCATCGTGGGGCTGTTTGTGCTGCGCTTCAAAAAGCCAAATGTTCCCCGGCCTTACAAGGCGCTGGGCTATCCAGCATTGCCGGCGCTTTACATCATCCTGGCAGGGTGGATCTGTGTCGTATTATTGCGGTACAAGCCACAGTACACTTGGCCGGGTCTGGTGTTGGTTTTGCTCGGTATTCCTGTGTATTTTTTCTGGTCGCGGCGCACGGTAAATCAGGCTGCGGCGAACCAAACATAATCCGGTACCAACTGCTGAGGAGGAAGTCCCTCATTCATGTCCAGACTGCTGCGCATCAAACCCATGTCGTTGCTCTCGATGGAGGCCGGTGAACAGGGCGAACATACGCTCCGGCGTTCGCTGGGAGCGCTGAACCTTATCACCCTTGGCATTGGCGCCATCATCGGCGCGGGCATCTTTGTGCTCACCGGCCAGGCCGCAGCCTTGCACGCCGGTCCGGCCGTAGCGCTGAGCTTTGTGATGGCCGGCATCGTCTGCGCCTTCGCCGGGCTGTGCTACGCCGAGTTTGCCTCCATCATTCCCATCGCCGGTTCGGCTTACACCTATGGGTACGCCACGCTGGGCGAGTTCGTGGCCTGGATCATCGGCTGGGATCTGGGGCTGGAATACGGCTTTGGCGCGGCTACTGTGGCCTCCGGCTGGTCGGGCTACTTCAACAGCCTGTTGCAGCAGTTGCACATCTATCTTCCCCCGCGGCTGACCGCTACGCCGGGCACGGTGCTGGTCTTCTTTCACGAACGATGGCTGCCGCTGACTTCGCTTCCGCCGGGAACCAGCGCAGCTGGGCTGCCGCATGTGACGGCGCTCTTCAATTTGGTGGCGATCCTGGCGATTCTTGTTATCACCACCGTTCTGGTTATCGGCATCAAGGAGTCGGCCAACCTGAACACCGCCATCGTCTTCATCAAGCTGAGCGTGGTGGGCATTTTTATTGTTCTGGGCGCGTACTTTCTGCTGCACCATCCGGCGTTGGCCTGGGCCAACTGGCACCCGTTCATTCCGCCGTCCGATGGGCACGGTAATTTCGGTCTTAAAGGCATTGCCACAGGCGCGGCTTCCATCTTCTTCGCCTATATCGGCTTTGACGCCGTTTCCACAGCGGCTCAGGAAGCCAAGAATCCGCAAAAGGATATGCCGCTCGGCATTCTTGGCTCGCTGGTAATCTGCACCATTCTTTACATTGTGGTTTCCACCATCCTCACCGGCCTGGTGAATTACAAGTCGCTGAATGTCGCCGACCCCGTGGCGTTGGGCATCGACGCTACGGGCGTCAGTTGGGGTTCGCTGCTGGTGAAGATCGGCGCGGTCTTCGGTTTGGGAACCGTAATGCTGGTAATGCTGTTAGGTCAATCGAGAGTTTTCTTCTCGATGTCTCGCGACGGGCTGTTGCCCGGTTGGGCCGCGAAGATTCATCCCAGATTCCGCACGCCGTGGATCTCAACCATTGTCGTGGGCGTGATCGTGGCCATCCTGCCGGCCTTCCTGCCGGTTGACCGGCTGGCGCAACTGGTCAACATCGGCACACTGCTGGCTTTTACCATCGTCTGCGCCGGTGTGTGGATTCTGCGCGTGCGCCACCCCGATCTGCACAGGCCGTTCAAGACGCCGTTTGTTCCACTGGTGCCTATCCTGGGGATTGTCACGGCCGTTTACCTGATGACCAACCTGCCGCTGATTACCTGGGCGGTGATGATTGGCTGGATGCTGGTGGGGCTGGTGATCTACTTCGGCTACTCGATTCGCCACAGCAAGGTGCAGAAACTGCCCTTGGACGCCAACGGCCACTGATCCTTCGGAAGCAGGCAAAAGCGCAAGACGGCCTCCCACGCGGGGCCGTTTTGCCTGAAGGGAAAGAGTATTTGCCAATGCTCACTGTGAAGCAGAGTCTATCCGGCGCTTCATCCCGTGGTGTAGCCTTTAACTGATGCTTATCGAAGAAAACAAGCCGCTTGCGCCCTTCACCACCTTTGGCATAGGTGGCCCGGCACGCTGGTTCGTCGAAGCCGCAAGCGAAGAAGAGATTGCGGAAGCCGCAGCCTGGGCGGGTGAGCGCAGGGTTGCGCTGTTTGTGCTGGGCGGGGGCAGCAATCTGCTGGTCTCTGATGCAGGATTCGACGGCCTGGTGCTGCGGGTGGCGTTGCGCGGAATTACGGCGACGGATGCGCCGGGGGTGCCGGGCAAGCCGGAAACGGCGAAGCAGACCTATCAGAAGATTTATCAGGCCGCGGCCGGGGAAGACTGGGACGGCTTTGTCGAGCGCACTGTGCAGGATAATTGCGCGGGCGTGGAGTGCCTGGCCGGAATTCCCGGCACGGTGGGCGGAACTCCGGTGCAGAATGTCGGCGCTTACGGACAGGAGGTAGCCTCGGCCATCGAACGGGTGCGCACCTTCGACCTCCAGGAGCACAAGGCAAAGGAGTTCGAGGCCTCCGAATGTGGGTTTGCCTATCGCCGCAGCCGCTTCAACTCGGCAGATCGCGGGCGGTATATTGTCACTCACGTGGACTACCGGCTCACGTTCGGCGGCGCGCCGACGCTTCGTTACGCCGACTTGCAACGCGCCTTTGCGGACGGCGAACAGCCGAGTCTTGTCGAAGTAGCTGCTCAGGTGCGGCGCGTCCGCCAATCCAAGGGAATGTTGATCGTCGAGGACGACCCCGATTGCCGCAGCGCAGGCAGCTTCTTCAAGAATCCGGTGGTCGATGAGGAACAGCTCCGGCAGATTGCAGCTGCGAGCGATAAGGCGCCGCCGCGCTTTCCTGCCGGGCCGGGCGCAGAGAATCTTGGCCGGGTCAAAGTTCCGGCAGCATGGCTAATCGAGCAAGCGGGCTTCTCCAAGGGATATGCGCTGGGCGCTGCAGCAATCTCTACGCGGCACACGCTGGCGCTCGTCAATCTTGGCGATCGCGATGAGCGTGGCGGAGCGAGTGCAGCGGAGATACTGGCGCTTGCCAGCCAGATCACCGCTGCTGTCGAAGAGCGCTTTGGCATTCAGTTGGAGATGGAGCCGGTAATGATGGGGTTCTGATTGGAATTGGCCCCATTTTCACAATTTTCGTTGCAACTTTCCTACACAATCCGTGTCAGAATGTGCAAGAGATCTCACCCTGCTCCTCGGCGGCTTCCCTGGGCTGAACTCTTCGCCGCAGCAGGCCCGTTGCACAAATTGCGTTACGGCCAGTTTGCGGTTCATTTCCCGGAAGCGGGGCATACTGAAAGGCACTTGAAGATTTTGACCAAGGAGGACCGATGCTCTGGCTGCGAGGACTGCGCACAACTGCATTTACTCTCATGGCCTTAGCGGTTCTGGCCTTCTTCCCTGCGCCGAGCAGCGCGCAGGCAGCCCTGCTGATGGAGGAGCCGTATGGCTTTTTTGGCTCCGTAAACCCTACCGGGCACAATGCCATCTATTTTGAGCACATCTGCGCCGATACTCCCGTCAAGCTGCGTCGCTGCCAGGCCGGCGAGGTGGGCGTCGTTATCTCCCGCTACAAGGGAATCGATGCGTACGACTGGGTGGCGATCCCGCTGGTTCCGTACCTCTATTCGGTCGAAGACGGCTCTCAGGTTCCCGCGCGCGTTGACCGCGCGACCGTCCAACTGCTGCGCGACCACTATCGCGAAGCCCATCTGCTCGGCTTGGGAGAACACCTGTCTCCCGGCAGTTTTATGAGTGACGGCTGGACGCAACTGGCGGGTCTTTCTTATGAGCGGCGCATCTACGCCTTCCGCTTTGAGACCAGCGAAGAGCAAGACGACGCCTTCATCGCGTACATGAACGATCGTACGAATCGCTCGCACTTCACCCTGCTGTTCAGCAACTGTTCGGATTTTGCGCGCTTCACGCTCAATTTCTACTTCCCTGGCGCCTTCAAGCGCAGCGTCTTTCCAGACGCGGGCATGACCACTCCCAAGCAACTCGCCTACAAGCTGGAGCGCTATGCCGCCCAGCATCCTGAGACGCATCTGGCCATCTTTGAGATTCCGCAGATTCCCGGCTATCGCCGCCTGAGCCGCAGGAACAAGAGCATAGCCGAGTCGCTGTCCACGACCGGCTATGCCATCCCCATCGCGGTTGTAAATCCGTACCTCGCCGGTGGGCTATTCGTGGATTATCTTGCGCGCGGCCGCCACCATCTGATCCCCAAGCATCCGCAGATGCTGGCGCCGGAGAATTTAATGGCGTTGACAGCCCCGGTAGGAGCCGTGCAAAATCCCGACAGCGCGGGTGTGCAGGTCCCCAGCGCAGTTGTCATCGGTACCGCGGAAATGAACGCAGCCGCGACAGCCAACTCCGGCCTGACAGGAATCAAGGTCGCGCATGAGTAAGTCTTTTCAGCAGAATTTCAAGAACCACGGGCGGATCGATCCGCAGTTCCACTTTGTTACGTTTTTCGTTCTGATCGCCAACCTGGTTTTCGCCGTCTTCCACCTGGTGCGTCACTGGGTCGATACTCCCATCACTTCCGCGTGGTTCGTGGTGCTTTCGGTGGCCGTGTTCGTCCCGTTCTTCAAGTTGCGCACCTATCCGCTGAAGGTGCAGGACCGCGTAATCCGGCTGGAGGAGCGGCTGCGCTTGCAGGCGCTGGCGCCCGCGGCGTGGCACGCGCAGATCTATCGCCTCACCGAGGACCAGTTGATCGGCTTGCGCTTCGCCGCAGATGACGAAGTGGTGGAGCTGGCCAAGCAGGCGCTGGAGGGCAACCTCAGCCGCAAGCAGATCAAGGAACGCATCAGGAACTGGCGCGCCGATTACTGGCGGATTTGAAGCCTAGCTTATCCTTCCTCAGCCTCGCGCAGCTTGGCGATGACGGTGAAGTCTTCGAGGGTCGTGGTATCGCCCTGAATCTCGCCGTGGGTAGCTAGTTCCCTCAACAGGCGGCGCATGATCTTGCCGCTGCGGGTTTTGGGCAGGGCTTCGGTGAAGCGAATATCGTCGGGGCGGGCCAGGGAGCCGATCTCCTTCGAGACCCACTTACGCAACTCGTCTTTCAACTCTTCGCTGGGCTCGTTCCCGCTTTCCAGCGAGACAAAGGCGGAGATGGCTTGTCCCTTGAGTTCGTCGGGGCGGCCCACGACGGCAGCCTCGGCCACCTTGGGGTGCGCGACCAGGGCCGACTCGACCTCCATGGTGCCAAGGCGATGGCCGCTGACGTTGATCACATCGTCCACGCGGCCCATCAGCCAGAAGTAACCATCGGCGTCCTGGCGCGCGCCGTCGCCGGTAAAATAACTGCCGGGAACGTCGCTCCAATAGGTCTTCTGGTAGCGTTCGGGGTCGCCATAGACCGTCCGTGCCATCGAAGGCCAGGGCTTGCGAATGACCAGCAGGCCGCCATGACCGGCGGGCACTAGCTGTCCCTCCTTGTTGACCACCTCGGCCTGAATGCCAAAGAAGGGCCGCGTGGCGGAACCGGGCTTGGTGGGCACGGCGCCGGGAATGGGCGCGATCAGGATGGCGCCGGTCTCGGTTTGCCACCAGGTATCGACGATGGGGCAGCGGTTGTGACCGATCTTCTCGCGATACCACATCCAGGCCTCGGGGTTGATAGGTTCTCCGACGGTGCCGAGCAGACGCAGCGAGTCCAAGGAGTGCTTTTCGACGTGCTGGTCGCCCCACTTGATGAAGGCGCGGATGGCGGTGGGCGCGGTGTAGAAGATGGTGACCCGGTGGTCGTCGATGATTTTCCAAAATCTGGAAAAGTCGGGCCAGTTGGGAGCGCCCTCGTACATCATCACGGTGGCGCCGTTTTGCAGCGGGCCGTACACCACATACGAATGCCCGGTGACCCAGCCGATGTCGGCGGTACACCAGTAAATGTCCTCATCGCGCAGGTCGAAGACGTACTTCGAGGTGATGTAGGTCTGCACGGCATAGCCGCCGGTGGTGTGAACCAGTCCCTTGGGCTTGCCGGTGGTGCCGGAAGTATACAAAATGTAGAGCGGGTCTTCGGAGTCCAGCTCTTCGGCAGGGCAATCGGGAGCTGCGGCGGCTACCAGGTCATGCCACCAGTGGTCGCGCCCGGCAACCATTTTCACAGGTGAGCCGGTGCGGCGGAGGACGACCACATGCTTGACGGTGTGGCAAGCGTTCATGGCCTCGTCGACGGTGCGCTTGAGCTGAATCTCGTTGCCGCGGCGGTAGCTCGAGTCCTGGGTGAGGATGGCAACGCAGCCTGAGTCGTTAACGCGGTCGGCTATGGCGTTGGCGGCAAAGCCGCCGAAAATCACGGAATGGACTGCGCCGATGCGCGCACAGGCCAGCAGGGCAATGGCCAACTCCAGGGTCATGCCCATGTAGACGGCCACGCGATCGCCCTTGCGGATGCCCAGCGCCTTGAGCACGTTGGCGAAGCGCTGCACTTCGGCATATAGCTCAGCGTAGGTCAACCGGCGCACCTCGCCTGGCTCACCCTCCCAAATCAGCGCGGTCTTATCGCGGCGCTCACCCAGAGCATGGCGATCCACACAGTTGTAGCACAGGTTTAACTTTCCACCCACAAACCACTGAGCCAAAGGGAGATTCCACTCTAAAACCTTGTCCCATGGCTTGAACCAATGCAGGTCCTGGGCGACACCGGCCCAGAAAGCTTCGGGGTCGTCAATGGACTGCTTGTAGAGGGTCTCGTACTGCTCCAGGGTCTGGATGTGAGCTTTGGCGCTGAACTCAGGCGGGGGCGGAAAGACGCGGTTTTCGCGCAGCGTGGAGTCGATGTCCTGACTGGCAACTACCGGAGCAGGGCTGACAACGGCGGAAACGGGCAGGGAAGACATGCAATATCCTTTTGGGAAAGAAGAATCAAAACATCACACAGCAGGCCGAGGGGCACATTCCCGCGGAGACTGCGCTTGGGAGACACTCTATCGAGACGAGCATACAAACGGCAAGTGGGAGGGGAAAGTGGCGGCTTGTGCGTTGGCTATACGGCTGTTTTCTGTGCGGTCACATACTCGCGTAGCGCCGCATTGATGCGGCTCTGATAGCGCCGGCCAGTCGAGCGAAAGAACGCGATCAGGTCGGCATCCAGTCGCAGAGTGATTTGCTGCTTGTTCTCAGCCGGAACGAGCTCGGAGACGCGCCGCCAGCCGCCGCCCGTCTGCTCAGGAATATCGCTCAGGTCGATGTCTTCGTCGCGTAAATCGCGGAGCGCCTGTTTTTGCTCCTCAGTCATTTGCGGCGGATTGTTTGGGTCAAGCCGATACCTGACCATTCCAGTACTCAATGAGTTCATGGTGTGTCGCCTTCTTGGCGGAAATCAAACGAATTCGGTCGAATCGTGCAGCGTAAACCACCACCAGCACAAATTCTTCAACTCGCCCGATCACCAGCCAACGTTCTTCCCCTTCATGATCGTCTTCGTCCGGGTGTTCGATGCGGTTTAGGTCCGCGAAGACACGAGTTGCATAAGGAAACTCCACCTTGTGCTTGCGAAAGAATTCTCGCAAGCCCCCTGCCGTTCTTCCGTCATCGAAATCACTGCTTCATCGGGGCCAGGAGATACTATCTGCCTTAGTAGCCTTCTCATTGTGAGTTGGCTTGGACAAGAAACTCCTGTAGCGCCCTAGAAACCACGGCATTCAGCTTCTGATTGTGCTCCTCGGCAAACAGAGCCGCCTGTTTGTGCAGGTCTGGTCCAACCCGTATGTTGAAGCTGCCCTTGAAGGGCTGATCCGGAGTCTTGCCCTCTTCCGCGCAGAAGGCAAGATACTCATTCACGGCGGCGCGGAAGTTGGTTTCCAAACTATCCACATCCGACCCTTCGTAGACGATGACATCACGAATCCCGAGTAGCCGTCCGTGCAGAAGACGATCCTCGGCGCTGTATTCGACCGAGCCGTCGTAGCGCTTGTACCGGAGCGTTTGGCTCATGGAATCTTCCTTTCGTGGCGCAGGAACTGGATAACTGCCCGAACCTGATAGGCCTTGAGAATCCTGGACGGATGAGGTTCATGCAGAAAGAGCAAGGTCTTGGTTGCAGGATCAAAGAACTTCCTGCCTGAGCCGCCAGAGGTCCGAAGTTCATAACCCATTGCGATCATTAGCGATAGCAACTCATCCCATGCGTAATCCATGGGTTTTGTAGAAAGTCGAGCAATTGCCTTTTGCAGCTTGGACACCATGAGCCCCAGTCCTTCTGCAACTAAATTTAGTTACAGACTAGCATGATTGAGAAAAATATTCAAAACGGCTGACTCGGCTATTTGGCGTACCGCTTCCGGTGCCAGGCCCAGGCGGTGCGGACAATGTCGTCGAGCTGAGTGCAGCGGGGCTTCCAGCCGAGTTCGCGGATAGCTTTTTCAGAGCTGGCAACCAGCACGGCGGGGTCGCCGGGGCGGCGAGGATGGGCCTCGGTGAGGATGGGGTGGCCGGTAACGCGGCGGGCCGACTCGATGACCTCGCGGACGCTGAAGCCATGTCCATTGCCGAGGTTGAAGATCAGGCCGGCCTTGGCGGCAGCCGGAGTTTCCAGGGCTTTCAGGGCGAGCAAATGGGCATCGGCCAGGTCGGAGACGTGGATGTAGTCGCGGATGCAGGTGCCGTCGGGGGTGGGATAGTCGTCGCCATAGATGCGGATAGACTGGCGGCGACCCAGGGCCACATCGAGGATAAGAGGAATGAGGTGGGATTCTGGCTGGTGGGCCTCGCCGCGGGTGATGCCATCTGGACCTTCCGGGGCGCCGGCCACGTTGAAGTAGCGCAGGGAGGCATAGCGCAGGCCGTGAATGCTATGGAACCAGCCGAGCATCTGTTCGACCAGCAGCTTGGAAGCGCCATATGCATTTGTCGGGATCAGACGGGCATCCTCTTTGATTGGAATTGTTTTCGGCTCTCCATAGACGGCGGCAGTGGAAGAGAAGACTAGCCGTCGGGGGCCGTGGGCAAGCATCGCCTCCAACAGAGACAGGGTGGAAGCGGTGTTGTTGCGGAAGAACTGCTCCGGATAGAGCATCGATTCGCCGGCTTCGATGAGGGCGGCAAAGTGAAGAACGCCGTCGAATGGCTTTCCCTGCTGCTTGGCGGCGATGAAAATGCCGTCAAGCGCAGGCCGGTCTGCCAACTCTCCTTGGATGAACTCCACGCCCGCCGGCAGCAGATCCCGGTGGCCATGGCTAAGGTTGTCAAAAATGACGGCTTGATGCCCATTTTTCGTCAGCAAGCCAGCAACAGTACCACCTATATACCCCGCGCCACCTGTTACCAGGATCTTCATAAAAAGCCGTTCCTTCCCGAAAACTTTGGTTTAGCCTGAAATCTGGCTGTCACTTCCCAAAAACTTTGGTTTAGCCTAAAGTTTATTACAGAGGACTGGCGGGGTTGGCCTGAGGCCGCCTCAATCAGACCGTCGGAGAGACGGCTTGCCGTTTCCCATTATCTGCGCTGTCTGTGGCTACGCTGAGTATGACTGTTGTCTAGGCCATGCTGGCGGAGGGCGAGTAGCGGATATCTTCCATCAGGGAAGGGATTGCTTTTTTGTAGAATGCCTTGGACGTGTATCGGAGTGGGGAATGTCCAGAGTCCAAGCATCCGGAAGTCAATATTGCGCAGAGGCTCGCGGGTCAAGGTCTGGCGGGCGATGCGTTATTATTTCTAGAGCCACGGGCGAGAGACATGAATCGAGATTTTCTTCTTTCCCCATCCGATATATGCAAGGGCAATTTGAATCCGGTATGGCAACCGGGCTCGGCCAGGTCGTATCTTTCAAAGCAGGTTCTTGCCGGACACGTTGGAAGCCAGAGCGCGCGGCCTTGATGGCCGTAAGCGAGGATTGAAGATTATGGCAGAGAAGCCTCTTTCAGGGCAGGCCGCCGCAGGACGGGCCACTTTCGGGTTGCTCCCGGAAGCCGAGCGGAGTGTCGGCTCTTTTATTACCAGTATGGCGATCAACGGCCTGATGCTGGCGGTGTTTCTCTATATTGGAGCGGCGGCCAGGAAGACAATCGATCAGCACAGGCATGAAGAGACGCTATTAATTCTGCCAACCAAACCGCCTCCTCCGCCGGAAAAGGTGAAGACTCCTCCTCCGCCTCCGATAAAGGATCCACCGAAGCTCCTGGAGGTGAAGTTTGAGGCGCCGAAGATCAAAATGCCCAAGCCGGAGCCCAAGCCGGATTTGAAGCCGATCCAGGTGGAAGCCAAGCTGGCGATGCCGATCATCAAGGAAGCCAAGCCGGCGGTGATTCTGTCGCCGCAGCCCAAATCCGCGTTGGCCGCGGCAGCCATGCCGGCGCAAGACAACCACCAAAAGCCCTCGACGGCGCCGGTGCATTTTGGCCAGACCTTTGGCGTCACGCCCAATCCGAATGCCACGCGGCCGGCCACTGTGGCAGCCATCGGCAACCCTTATGGCGGCATGCACGGTCCGGCAATCGCGCCGCACGGAGTGGTGGGCTCGACGGGTTTTGGCAATGGAACCAAGTTCGGATCGAATGCGGGCGTGGTGGGAAGAGTGGCCTCGGCGCCGGTTCCGGGCACCATGAATACGGTCCCCACGGGCTTTACGGGCAAGGTAGCCTCGGTCGGCATTCCGGCCGCGACGGTCGTGCGCGCTCCGGTCGCCGCCAAGGCGGTGCTGGCCAGCACGCAGCCGGAGGTTTCCATCCCCAAGCCGACGTATACCGATGAGGCCCGCCACCTGAGGATTCAAGGCAACGTGGTG
>Ga0224558_1004135_pt1 | contig 11470 bp, 17 predicted proteins | sample 714S32024metaG_FD_180682 | JGI IMG/M metagenome (GOLD analysis project Ga0224558, IMG submission 180682) | Peat soil microbial communities from Stordalen Mire, Sweden - 717 S3 20-24 | ecosystem: Environmental > Terrestrial > Soil > Wetlands > Peat | place: Sweden: Norrbotten County, Stordalen... | reverse complement strand
TGCACTCGACGACATCCGCGACTCCTTCATCTGGCTCTGCAGGGCAAGCGCTCAACTATCGTGGGTTGATCGCAGCGTATCTTGATCCCAGCCAGCTTACACCGCAGACAATTTGTCCTCCACTAATACAGTTGCAATTTTGCCCGAACCCTGCTGTGACCACGATCACATCGAGCCGTGTATGCGGCCGCGCCATGACAATTCCCCTTTAAACGGCGGCAAACCGGACCCAATGAGATGGTGGGCAGTGCAGGACTCGAACCTGCGACCTCCTGCTTGTAAGTACTGGTTTCACGAAGAATCAACACTTTAGCGCAGTTTGTATGCGTTCAGATTCGCTAGTAAAAATGCGGGTTTCAGCGCTTCGCCCTAGCTTGGAACTCAATGCATACAAGTAGACACTGGGCACAATTTTGGGCACAGTTGACGATGCCGAGTTAGTTGTCCGAACAGGGCGCGGCTCGCAGTCTGTGCCGCCTTTTGCCCGAATTCTCAGGGCCGGGGAAAAAGCGCCGTGAACTGGTGGTGGTAGTCCAGACATGGACATTACTACTTAGTAACCCTCATGGAGCAATCCCCCACCGGGCGAATGCCGCCAGCCTGAATCACAATCCTTTCAGAAGCTCCGAAAGCGTGGTGTCGAGGGCGGCCACGATCTTGCGGAGCGTCCGCAAGCCCGGTTCGCGTGCGCCCCGCTCCAAATCCGAAATATGAACCTCATGGACGCCTGAGTGCTCGGCAAGGTCAATCTGCCGCCAACCCTTGGCCTGGCGCAGTTTCCTGATGCGCTCGCCCGTCGCCACGCAGATGTCCCTTGCCATGCGTTCATCATGGATTTAGTCTTTGCGCTATATTTAGCGCATCCGCTCTCTCGAAAGCCCCCCGTTCGAGAAACTCATTCCATCCACAGTTAAATTCTACGAGCGAGAGCAAGGCAGCAAAGAAGGCACCCAGCAGAAAACGACGTGGATAGGAGAACCCATGAGCATCTTCAAGCGTGGCAACGTGTACTGGTATAAGTTCATGTGGAATGGCGAGTTGGTGCGCGAATCCACACGTCAAACCAACCAAAACACAGCCCGCCAGTTGCGCGTGGGCATTGGAAGGTGATCACCGTCACTGCCGAATCGTTCTCAATGGCATACCATTTCCGCTGCGCGACAAAGCGCAGTCCCGCTCTAGTGGAGGGACATCATGAAGCGCCTTTTGGTGATTTGTCTGTTTCAGTTGGTGACGGTGCCGTTCTTGTCGTCGCAGTCGAATCAGACCAAGCAAATCAGAGGATGGGTCATCACGCCGCCGCACACGACCTATCCGGTAAACCATACAACGACAGCGACGTTGGCGAGCACTTCCAACCCATCAATTTCGCTAGTGTTACAGGCGCGGTTTCAGGCGGCTGGGAACCGTCCCCAAGATGAGGGAAAGGGAATGGTCATTCTCTCGATTTGCATGACAAGCAACGGCGATCATTTCCAGGCCAATGTGCAACGGGCTCTTGACGGAGTTCCGGTTAACATGTCTTTTGACGGTGGAAAGCCGATTGCCAGCGCGTGGCAAGGCGGCGACGCGATGATGGAATTGTGGCCTCGGACGCCACCGGGTTTGCTGCCACCACCGGGTTCGCCGCTACGGGCTTCTGCTCAGTTTGGCTCACTGGAGTTCATGAACAAGCTATTGAACGGCAAGACGCTGACGATTTCTTACCCAATCCGAGATTCTGGGGCGCGCAAGTCGGCCACGTTTGACCTTTCTGGAGTCGAAGCGGTCATGGCATCCATCTGTCCGGTCGATGGATGCAAGATTCAGCAGTGAGCCGGTAACGTCACATTCACGCAATCGAGGCGTCGGATTGTAAGCGTGCTGGACTTTCGATGCCACGGTGATCCACTAACCTAACATCGCACTTAAGACAGGGCATTCATGCATGAATAGAGGCGGATTTTCGTGGCGACGTTTCTTGGGAATTTCAGCGGCGAAGGCTCGGATCTCGCGCCAGATTGGAATTCCCCTTACGAGGTCAGGACGACAGCGTAAGCTGGGCACTGCGATGGGATGTTTTACGCTTTCCTTGCTGGTCATCCTAGCGCTGGCCACGGCAACGGCCATAACATTGGCAGCGATCCACCACTGAAAGGACAAAGGCCCGCCGTTGCAGCAGGTTACAGCAAAAATGGCGGCGTTGCTGAAAGCAAACAATCTTCAATCAGGGGGAGGCCCGCCTTAAATGGAGACGCGATTTAGAGCCTTGGATTTTCTTTGCAAGCTGCAAGTGTTTATCGGCTGTCTGGTCATTCTCGGCGGCGTCATTTTTGGGTTGGTCAGCATCTTAGTCAGCAACGAACCTGGCGCGCCACCTACGCCTGAATTTGCGGGACTCTTGGTCGTTGCGATCGTGGTGGGCCTGATCATCGCTGGCCTGCAAATCATAGCGATGGCGCAAGTATATCAATGCCTGATGCAGATCGAGATCAACACGCGTCACGAACAGCCGGAGAGTCCAACTCCACCGCAAGTAGGTGCAGAGCATCCCTGCCCAAAGTGCAACTCCGGCCCAACCGAAATCTATGAAAGATCACGCGATGGAGAACGCTGGATTTGCCGAGCCTGCAATCACACGTGGCTGGTTCCGGCATGAGAACGCCTGATGCGGGCTACCCTCGATACAGGTGTTAGCCCGTATAACGGTTTAGCAATTGTTCTCGCGCGCGCGCGTACATCTCCGAAAATTCAGAGTGCTTACAGTGCCAGCCCTCTGGGCCGCCGAAACACCCGGAACGGTGTCAATACTCACAATTGAATCTCACTCACTGCGCGAGACGGCTTTCCGCGCAAAGCAGGGTGTGTGTGGCGAACTATCAGGTACTCTTTGGAGCGCATTTGTCAGAGGGCCGCCAGCGTCTCCCGACATTGCTGTAACAGGTTTCGATAATGCCCCCGTTCCTCTCTGGCCTGCTGCGAGTACCGCCCGTGCTTCGTCACCGACTGACGGATGCGCTCAATTCCTGCTGGTGTCTTCGCACCAGTGCTGAGGCCTCCGTGAAGCCTGCACCGACCGTTTGGCATTGCAGGACACCGGCAAGGCATACCGCACCTGTTCTTCGCTCCGCAGCGGGCCGCCTGCGAGAAGTCCCCCGAAGGGTTAGCATTTCTTAGCATTCCGCGCCGCTTATCATGGGGTGTTTCAGCGGTTTTCTCTACCATCCCCCGCCCCCCTCCCCGGTTCCGGTCCAGCCGTTGTCACCGCGCCAACAATGGCTTGTCCACCGTCATGGACGTGGACGTGCTCCACAGTAACCTTTTGCTGGCACGCTTTCCCCTTCAGCCTCTGCATCGCTTCGAGCTGTTCGTTGAAGATTCGCATAAGCCGTGTCGCACGGAGCACACTGGCGTCAGCAGCCGCAGCGTACTGGCCCTTTTGAGTTGCATGGCTCAGGAACATGAGAGCCGCGTCATTAACCGCGATCATTTGAGTGGCAAGCATGGCTTCGGTTGCATTCCGCGGCGACATCTCTGCCATCACGGCTGTGGCCCTAAACATTTGGTCCTCGGCATCCGTTGGCTTCGGCCAAACAAGGGCGCAGCCCGCCTGCGTTATGAACTGGTTGGCCACCTTAAAAGTCCGAGTGCCCGTGATCTTGCACATACCCTCTTTGACTTTATCGACTAACTGCTCTCGCGTTGGCGTCTTCTTCGTGGCCACGGCCTCGGAGTGCGTCTTCTCGGGTGCGGGCTTCTGAACCGCGAGTACAATCGGTGGTCTTTTATAGCTGTAGAAAAACGCTTACCTTTGCCAGTGGTTTGACTCTGGTAATCCCTTTTATAGCTGTGTCAAAATCCCCGTTTTGGTCCCCTCTGAACCCGGTCGGTTATCCAGGGAGCGCGCAGGGCGGCTTGAGTTCCCGTTTTTCATTCGTCAGAGGGCCGCCAGCGTCTTCCGACATTGCTGTAACAGGGTCGTCTGCCCCTTCGGCCGCTTTGAGCAATCGCGGGTCATCAAGGGCCTTTGGGCATTAGGTGGTGATTACCGTCACTGCCGAATCGTTTTCGATGGCGCACCATCCCCGCTGTGGACAAAGAGCAATAAGGGTGCTAGCTCTGGGGAGGCGTGCTAAATGTTCTGTCGCAACTGCGGTGTGCAAATCGACTCATCCGGCCAATTCTGTGGATCATGTGGTAACCGTATCTCGCCCACGAATGCAGGCGTCGCGGCTCCGGGCGCGCCCCTCTGTGTAGGGGCGGAGAAAGATTACTCACCTTCCGGGAATCTCATCAATCAACTGCCGGGCCGGTTGGAAAAGCTGCTATCGGAACTGCTTGAGCCGAATGAAATAGTTCACATTAAGTTGAAGGGAGCTTTTGCGGAGGCGCTCGTTTGTACGAACAAGCGTGTGCTTATTCTGAAGGCTGGCTTCATGACTGGGCAGACCTTCGGCTCGAATGTTTTTCAAGTCCCCTATCGCAACATCACAGGTGTTCAGGTCAAGAAGCATTTGACTACGGGCTACTTCGAGCTCTCGGCTGGAGGAGTACAGAATCAGCCAACCAGCTACTGGGGAGCCAGTCGGAGTGCCGCTCGTGAACGGGAGAACTGCGTATCTTTGAATTCAAGTGATGTCTTTCCTAGGTTTCGGGAGGCGAGCAGTTTTATTCTGTCGAGATGTGGTTGATCCGGGCTGTCGAAGGGGGCGTTGCGTGGTAACGGCGCTAGCCCCTAGGGAGGCGGACTAAATGTTCTGTTGCAACTGCGGAGCGCAAATCGACCCCTCCGGCCAATTTTGCGGAGCATGTGGTGCCAAGCGTGAAATTCAACCGAACAGTGCGCCCGTCGCACCATCTAAACCGCGTCGCAGGATGGTATGGCTTTTCGGTATTTTGGCCGTCGTTGTTTTTTTTATCGTTTTCGCTTTGCTCAGCTCGGGTGGCAACAACTCCTCAACCGCTGGGACGACCTCAGCCACTGAAACGCCAGCCAGCACCGTCCACCATATGAACGAGACGGTAAATGTTGGCTATTGGTCGTACACCGTAACCCGCGTGCGCTGGGGAAATACGATGGGCCCCTCCTTCGCTCCAGAACATGCCGATGCGAAGTTCCTACAGGTCTACATCACCATTCGCAATAACGACAGAACGCCCAGTACCCTAGCCCCGCTGAAGTTGGTTGATCCTGAGGGGCGAGAATATGCTGAGAGTTCGAAAGGCGCGCTCATGCGTGGTTCGTTCGACATTTTGAAGGAGCTGAACCCTGGAGTCACAAGCAATGGCTTCGTACTCTTCGATGTTCCTTTTGGCACATATCAACTGCTCCTATCCGGCGGCTTCGAGAATAGCGAAACGGCTAGGGTCCAATTGGAATAGCCGATTCGACCCGAAAACATGGTGAACAAAATAGCGAAGATAGGGATGTTGGTCTGGACGATCCTGTGTTTCATGGGGTCGTGCGCCGGGATGATGAAGGTCGCCCAACAAACCCAGGGTCGAGAGCTGGGCGGTGCGGAATCATTTGGCGTTGGGATAGGGATGTTCATGTGGCTGCTCATCTGGGCTGTTCCAATGGTGGTCATGGGCATTGTTGCGTTGGTCACTAGGCCCAACACACCATCCGTCACCGCCGCAGCCCAGCCGCGTTTCCAGATGAACGATGGCGCCCTATGTCCACACTGCGGCAAGTACTATGCAGGAACGGCTCGATTCTGCCCCTTGTGCGGCATGTCGCAGTCTTCAGACACTTCGGCGGCGCGATCAGCCGTAGCTCTTCCGCCTAACGAGACAAGCCCTGTAAGTTTTTGTCCGTCGTGCGGGGGCAGCGTCGGGCTGGGGGCGAAGTTTTGTTCGAAGTGCGCCGCGCCGCTCACCAGCGCTTCAGGACAATTTACCGCCCAAGCTGGCGAGAAGTGCCTGCAAATCTCACCATCTCCTTCACCCGCGCCGACATCGTCCGTACTGAGCCCTGTTTCAGAGTCGAATCGAGAGCTGGAAGCCCAGAGGACCCCGCCCCAGAAGCTTCCAGCATCCAGTGCAGGCTTCCGCGGCAATAACAAAGGCCTTCTGCTCGGCGGTGCGGCGGTTCTGGCGCTCGCCGCAGGCGGATTCACTTACTGGTTCGTCCTGCGTAAGCCGACCGTGCACAGCGCCCCGATCGCCAGCGGCCCCGTACTCTCACAGCCTGCGACTGTAGCCCCTAACATCCCTGCGGCGCAAACGCAACCCAAGGTCCAGCCTGAACAAGCACCCGCGACCGAGCCCCCAAAAGCGGCTCGCGAAAATCGGGGCGTAGCTTCCGCTACCCCTCTGCCTGCAAAATCCGGACGCACACCACCGAGCGCCCCACCGTCCGACCTCTCGGGAAATTGGCGCGGCGAATACACCAACCACGATACCAACCAGATCACGAAGGTGAATCTTCAGATCTCAGAGGACCGCACTGACCTGCTAACAGGTACCTTGATCTTCGATCCGGGAGGAAGTAACTCGGGAGCCTGCCCCCTGACCGGCGCTTACAATTCGCGGACCAAGTTTATGCTACTGAGTGTCGGCACTTGCCGGGGAAGTCCGCCAGACTACTTACAAGGCAAGATCGGTTTTTCAGCGGTCAAGCCCACCGACCGTCAAGTCTTTGGAGTGGATTCAGTACACAACTGTTGGTTAGATATCAGTCGGCAATGAAACCCATGAACAGGGCATTGGAAAGGTGATCACCGTCACTGCCGAATCGTTCTCAATGGCATACCATTCCCGCTGCGCGACAAAGCGCAAGTCCCGCTCTAGTGGAGGGACATCATGAAGCGCCTTTTGGTGATTTGTCTGTTTCAGTTGGTGACGGTGCCGTTCTTGTCGTCGCAGTCGAATCCGGCCAAGCAAATCGGAGGATGGGTAATCACACCGCCGCAAGCCGTTTCGTGGAGGATTGTATGGCGCTAGAAAAGATCAGTGAATTCGGGAAGCGACACCCGAAAGGACTCCCACTCACGATAGCTGTGTTGGTCCTTCTTGCAATCATAGGTGCGTTCTTCCCGAGTGACCGGCCTAAGGTAGCCGCAGGGACGCCGCAATTAAGCCATGTTGATCAGGCAACTGCGGACATGGAGAAAGAAAGAGCTGAGGATGAACTTTTGCCGGCTTGGCAGGCAATGTGCCGATTCAAGCGTGATCTTCCCGATCCCGATAGTTTCAAGGTCGCCAGTGCTTTCCACATGCGTGATGGGGCATTCTGTGGCACGTACCGAGCAAAGAACGGATTTGGCGGTATGGAAATGGGAGCGTTTGTCTCTATAGGCGACAACCTTTGGGCCGACGGCAATACTTATTTTAGGCGGGCATGGAAACAGGAATGCTCCGACTCAGCGCTTAAGTTAGGAGTAAAGGAAGTGACCGAAGCTTTTCAAGCCGCGCCATGTTGGATGGTGGATGCAAACGATCGTAATGAAAACGATCGTTAAGTCTTAGCCAGCAGAAACGACGCAATGCAGGGGATGCAAACGATCGTTTTCATTACCCTCCCCGACGGGTGCCAGACGTTGCCCGTAGATGCTCTGAGACACTGAAAACCCTGCTTTCCGTGCCTCAGCCCGCTAACGAGTCTCACACGCTGCGCGAGACGCCTTTCCGTTGAAATGCTGGGGTGTCTGGCGAGCCACCGTGCTTTTCTCCCGAAGATTCTGTCGACTGTCCGCAGATCTTTTCAAGAATCCGGGTATACTCCTCAAGTTCCTCATCCGTTAAAATCGAAAGATCGCACTTACTAACCTTCCCCGGTTGGGTGGTTTCGTTAGGCTTGTCCGCGTCAGGTTTGTCCTTCTGCCCCAGGTACTGTTTGCCGAGCCAAATCAGCATCGTTACATTTCCCGCCTCGGCAAGCTCAAGTTGCTTGCGGCGCAGACTCACGAATCCCACACGCCTTTTTGTCCGGAAATATTCCGCAAAACTCTGCTTCTTCTCGCGTTTGGTCGCGCGTTCCAGCGTGTCAACACTGATGCCGAGATTGCCGGCAATCTCTTCTTGTGTGCACTGGTGAGCGCAGAGAACGTCAACGGCTTGCCAGTCAATTTCGATTCGAGGGCGGCCCGTGCGAGCCATTTAGATATAACCTCCCTTAGCCATGAATCCAATCCGTTCCTGTGGCCGGTCCGCAGTCGGGCGGCGAGGCCGTTTGAAGACGCTTTGGAATGTCGTCCACACGCGGTATTGCGTTGCTCGCTGCCCTCGCGCGCGCGCGCGTATTGTTCGCGAAATGCCGGGTATCGATAACAAAACGCCAAGCTTCTGGGTTGCAGTCCGCTTTTTTATACTGCCTCAAGACTCCCCCTCCCCAGTGCCGCCTCTACGCTCTCGCGTGTCCTTGCGGACTGGCTACCGTTTGCGCATTCAAAGCATCGCGTCCTGTGCTCACTAGTAAGTCGGTTGCAACTCTCGCAGGGGTGAGTTCTGCCGACACAACCCCCGCAGACAGGGTGTGTGGTGTTTGCTTTGAAGCAAGCAGTTTTCCCGCATGCCTCGCAGATACCAACAGGCTCGGGTGGTTTGCTTGCCTCTGGACTCCCGCCCACAGCGGCCTCGCGGGCGTTGCGCTCGTCTCGGCAAATTGCTGCCATCATGCCCTCAAGAATGTTCCGCTTACTACGCTCAGACCTTGCGGCGCCCGCACTAACTCTGCCCTGATTTTCCGACCCATCAAACTGCGCCTTCATCGCTAGCTGATCGAATTTCTCCCGCAGTTTGCCGAAGGACAAGACGTTGCTACGCCAGAACTCGTCTGCCTGGCACCAGTGAATGACGCTTGCGATTTCGTCATAACTGCGGTGATCGCGCCGAAGCATGAGATCTGCGATGGCTGCCCACTTGCGCTGCTGGGCAGGAGTTATCCGAAAGTCTGGCGCGTTCTTGCGAATCTCACCGGAGAGCAGGGCTGCCAGTTTCTCCGCTTCACGGTCCGTTGCTTTTGGGCTTGCGGTTTCTTTTGACTGAGAATCACTGAAATCAGTCGCTTGGTCCGAACTGGTTTTGAGTTCGGACGAAGAGGTTTGGATCTTGTTTTTCTCTTTCTCTTTCTCTTTCTGGTGTGACAAATCGTGACTGTCACACTCTGTCACGCGTGACACCGTGACACTCCCGGCGTCACGTCCTTGGCGGTGCCGTTGCTGGCGGAGTCGGTTGCGTTCCCTGCGCCGTTCGTCCGGCATCATGTCCCGGTACTTAGCTCGGTTCAGAATGAACCAGCCCCCTTCTACCGCCTCGATTCGCCGCCCGTCGTTGTCTGGAGTTCGCGAGTATCTGTCCGGCTGCTGTAGCGTGGCCAGCGACCGCTCGCATTCTTCGAGACTGACGCCGGCAATGCGGGCGAGTCCTGGCACGGAGCCCTCGACCATGCCGTCGCTGTCGGACAAGGCCAGCAACGTGATCCAAAGGACCTTCGTCGGGAGGTCTTCCTGCCAGATGGTGGAGGTCACGATCGTGCTGAACAGCTTTGTGTATCCCGTCATTTTCAGATCACCGGCTCCTCACCCTTTTTCGCTCCGGTGCTGGCCTGTCTCCGGTGCTGGCCCGGTCTCAGCCTCTTTCCGGGGCCGCCCTGGGCTCTTGCCTCCGTCCACGATCACCTTGGCGAGTTCGCTTTCGCGGATCATAGTGCGGGCTCCTACTTTCGTGCGTTGCAATTTGCCTTGGCTGAGCCAAGCGTGAATCGTCCACTTCGACACGCCACCTAAACGCCGCGCCGCTTCTGCTACTGATAGCAACTGTTCCATTTCGACTCCAACCGGAAGCATCCGGCAACGTTTGCATTATTGCTTGACAAAGCGAAAAGCCTGCCATACTATCGTATGCATGGCTAGACGTACTTGGCATGACAGACTACAAAGACCGGCTGGATTCTCAATGCTAGCCAGAAAGCAAAAGGTGGAGTCGGCAATTGCGATGTTAAATTCTCTCCACGGCGCAGCCAGCAAGCGAGTACGTGAGATCCTTCGACTCACGCTAGCAGCGCTTAAGACCGCCCGAGTCACAACTGATGAAGACTTCAGGCAGTCATCTGCACAATTTGAAAAGTTGAGAAAGATCGAGTTACAGGTAAATGAACTGCTGAAAAGGTACGTCGGCGTCATGCGGGTGCTGTGTGATGAATCCCTGGGATTAGTTTCCTGGGAGCCGCGTCCATACCGCAGCGACGCCGAATTTAGGACAGTAGTTGTGTTTATGAATCTGCTCGCAGCCGGCCACTTTCCGAGCATTGGGGAGTGCGCCTGTGGAACTTACTTTTATGCGCGCTCAACATCCTGGCGATTCTGCTCAACAAAATGTCGCGAGCGTTTCTGGGAGAACTCCGAAGAACGCAAAGAACGAAAGCGACAGAACGCACGCAGGTATTACTGGCTCCACAAAACCACGAACGTGAAATGAGGCGAAATGTCCATCTACAAGCGCGGCGGGATTTACTGGTACAAGTTCATGTGGAACGGGGAGATGGTTCGCGAATCCACCCGTCAACCCAACCAAAACACAGCTCGCCAGATGGAAGCGGCTCACCGAACTTCGCTCGCAAAAGGCGAAGTGGGGATACGTGACAAGAAACCTGTAATGACGCTTGCCGAGTTCTGCCGAAAACGCTTTGCTCCGTGGGCAGAGTCCAGCAGTTCGCTGAAGACCTGGCGCGATTTCTACAGGGTCGGGGTCATGGCGATTCAGGCTTACTCTCCGCTCGCGAGCCTCACCTTGGACACGATCACCACCGAGCGGATCGCCGATTTTGCCAGTCATCGACAAGCGGAGGGCATGAAAGTGGCGACGGTCAATGCTTCGCTTCGCATCCTTCGCCGTGTTCTTCGTGTCGCAGAGGAATGGGGCGAACTTGAGAGAGCACCCAAGGTCAAAATGCTTTCCGGCGAATCGCACAGAGAGCGGGTGATCACGCCGGAAGAAGAAGCCCGGTATCTGGCATCGGCGAACCCGCTGCTGTCTGAGACAGCAACCGTGCTGGTGGACACGGGCCTTCGCCCGGAAGAATGCTACAGGCTGCTGTGGGATTCGATCACTTGGGTGAACGGTCGCAATGGAACGCTGCTGGTAACGCACGGGAAGACGAAAGCAGCGCGGCGCGTGCTTCCAATGACTCCAAGAGTCCGACACACCCTAGAAACCCGCTGGAACGCTTGCGGAAGGCCATTGGAGGGCTACGTCTGGCCCGCACCGACCCAGAGCGGACACATTGAACCGTCGAGCCTCAAGAAGCAGCACAGCAAGGCTATAAAGCTCTCCAAGGTGCGCCCGTTTGTTCTCTACTCGCTCCGGCATACTTTCCTCACCCGCTTGGGGCAATCCGGTTGCGATGTGTGGACACTGGCCCGCGTCGCCGGACACAGCTCAATCGCAATCTCAGCGCGGTACGTTCACCCGTCTGAGGATGCCGTCCTGGAAGCGATGGAGCGGCTAGGTGGGCACAATTCTGGGCACAGTGCGAAACTAGCACTTCTTG
>Ga0224558_1004134_pt1 | contig 11471 bp, 7 predicted proteins | sample 714S32024metaG_FD_180682 | JGI IMG/M metagenome (GOLD analysis project Ga0224558, IMG submission 180682) | Peat soil microbial communities from Stordalen Mire, Sweden - 717 S3 20-24 | ecosystem: Environmental > Terrestrial > Soil > Wetlands > Peat | place: Sweden: Norrbotten County, Stordalen... | reverse complement strand
CGCCGAATTCGTTTTCCCACTTCGCCACCACGATGGTGGCCACGCCATTGCCCACCAGGTTGGTCAGCGCGCGCATCTCCGACATGAAGCGGTCCACGCCCAACAGCAGGGTGAGACCCGCCACGGGAACGGTGCCGATGGCGGAGAGCGTCGCGGCCAGGGTGATGAATCCGCCGCCAGTCACTGCCGCCGCGCCTTTGGAGCTCAACATCAGGATGAGCAGGAGGGCGGCTTGTTGGCCTCCGGTCAGGTGTACGTTGGTGGCCTGCGCCACGAAGAGTGCGGCGATGGTGAGGTAAATGGAAGTGCCGTCGAGGTTGAACGAGTAGCCCGATGGAATCACCAGCCCGACGATGGATTTGCCGCAGCCGAGTTCTTCCAGCTTCACCATCATGCGCGGTAGCACCGATTCCGACGACGACGTGCTGAGCACGATCAGCAACTCCTCCTTGATGTAGTTGAGGAACTTCCACAGGCTGAAGCCGTGCGCGCGGGCGATGGCGCCCAGCACGATGAAGACGAAGGCGAAGCTGGTCAAATAAACGCAGGCCAGCAGCTTGAGCAGCGGCAGCAGAGTTTGGAGGCCATATTTTCCGATGGTGAACGCCATGGCTCCGAATGCGCCGAGCGGCGCGGCTTCCATAACGATTGCGACCACGCTGAACATCCAGTGCGCGATCTTATCGCAGGCTTCCACGATGACGCGGTTGCGGGGGATGGCGGCCAGCGCCAATCCAAACAGAATCGCGACCAGCAGCACCTGCAGAATATCGCCCTGCGCAAAGGCGCTGACGACGGTGTTGGGGATGATGTTCAGCAGGAAATCGACAGTATGAAGTCCCCTGCCTTGGGCGGCGTATTGCGCGACGGCGGCGGCGTCCAGGGTGGCCGGATTGACATTCATGCCCGTGCCGGGCTGCACGATCTTGACCACCATCAGTCCGATGAGCAGCGCCACCGTGGTCAATACCTCGAAGTACGCCAGCGCCTTGATGCCCACGCGTCCCAGCTTCCGCATGTCGCCGATGCCGGCGATGCCGACCAAGACGGTGAAGAAGATGATGGGCCCGATCATCATCCGGATGAGCTTGATGAACCCGTCTCCCAGGGGTTTCATGGCCACGGCGGCGGGCGGGTATAACACGCCCAGCAACACGCCCAGAACGATTCCCAGGATCACCCGAAAATACAGCGAGCGATGAAATCTTCGTGGCTGCGCGGATGGGGGCGGTGGCATGACGCTAATCTTCGTGCTCGTAACTTGGCAATCCGAAGATAGCAGAAAGCTGCGCCCGGCGGTCGCGGCGATGGTATAAAGTAAATTCTTCGAACGAGGAGACAACGTGATCCGCTTTCGACTGGCGCTCCTGACCGTGGTCGTTTCGACTTTCGCGGCGTCTGCGCAGCAATTCCCTAACCTGGAACCCCCAGATCCGAAGAGCTTCGCGATCATGGCCTGGGGGGACGCACCCTCCGATGCGGCGCAGTTGCGCGGGATGCGCGAGGCCGGCCTGAATATTGCCGGCTTTTGCCGCGCCGAAGATCTCGACAAGATTCGCGACGCGGGTTTGGCGTGCTTCGTCTCCGATCCACGGATCGCCGGCTACGACTGGCAAGCCTTGCCGCCGGACAGCGAGATCCGCAGCCGGATTGGCGCGCTGGCGCACCAGATCGGTTCCAACCGGGCGGCCATCGGATTCTTTCTCCGCGACGAGCCGCACGCGGCGCTGATGCCTGGGTTGGCGCGGGTGGCGAAGATTGCGCGCGATGCCATGCCGGGTATGTGGCCCTACGTCAACCTGTTCCCGTATCGCGTGAGCGCGGAGCGTTTGGGAACCGATACTTACGACAAATACGTCCGCATGCTGGTCGATACCATCGGGCAGCCTTTCCTCAGCTACGACAACTACTCGCTGGTGGGCGGCGAGATGCTGGACTACTTCTACACCAACCTGGAGATCGTGCGGCGCCTGTCGATCGAGACAAAAACGCCGTTCTGGAATTGCATTCTGGCCAATGCGCACTTCAACTACATGGAGCCGTCGGACGCCACTTTCCATTTACAGGTTTATGCCACGCTGGCTTATGGGGGCCGCGGCATTCAGTATTTCACCTACTTCGCGCCGGACGTTGGCAACTACCGTTTGGCGGCCATCGATCAGTTCGGCAACCGGACGGCTACGTGGGAGCGGCTGCGGCGCATCAATCTGGAGATCGCGGCGCTGGCTCCCACGATTTTGAAACTGCGCAGCACCGGCGTGTTTCATTATCCGGACGTGCCTGAGCAGGGCAAACCGTTGGCCGCCAGCAGGCTGGTGCGGGGAATCGAGATGACGCAACGCTTTGTACGGCCGCCCGCCGCCGGGCGGTTCCTGGTGGGCGAGTTTGAAGACGGCCAGGGACGCCCATTTCTGATGATCGTCAACCGGGACCTCAACAACAGCTTTCAGTTCCGTTTGCATCTGGTGAAAGAAAATGCCAAACTGATCCGGATTTCGCCATACAGTGGTAAGGAAGAAGCGTTTGGCGGGGAAATGGATTGGCTGGCGCCGGGCGCCGGTATCCTGCTGCGGATCGAGTAATCAGAAAGTGCTTTGAACGGAAGGCATTTTGGAGTATGCTAGTAGCGGGACCGGGGAGACGACCCCGATCCCGCTCGGCCATTACCGCCTGCCCTTACGGTGCCAGACGATAATGATCGTGAACTTGCCGATAAGCGGCAGCTCAACTAGCAATTTGATCATTGAGATCCTCCTTTCTGCTTCGAAGGGAAGGCCCGGTCGTGAGTCGGGCTTTCCCGATCGAAGCTCCAGTGCTTCTCTCGAGAACCCGTTCTTCCAATCTCCACAGGAAAGGACTCCGCAGGTACAGTGCGCAAATCGGGGCCGGGTTCTCCTTTTCTTAGTACGAAAAGTACGAAAGGGGGGCTTTTCAACGGATGCCATTTTGGAGTATGCTAGTAGCGGGACCGGGGCTACGAGACCCGATCCCGCTCGGCCATTACCGCCTGCCCTTACGGTGCCAGACGATAATGATCGTGAACTTGCCGATAAGCGGCAGCTCAACTAGCAATTTGATCATTGAGATCCTCCTTTCTGCTTCGAAGAGAAGGCCCGGCCGCGAGCCGGGCTTTCCCGATCGAAGCTCTAGTGCTTCTCTCGAGAACCCGTTCTTCCAGTCTCCACAGGAAAGGACTCCGCATGTACAGTGCGCCAACCGGCGCAGGGTTCTCCATCTTCCGCTCCGTCTCCGTAACGAAATCGCGACGATTTCCGCGACTTTGTGCAGACACCGCGCGTGACTTCCCGGCACGCATTTGCTAAGATATTGATCTGTCAGCGCCTTGCTGGTGAATCAGGCGGGCCGGTTTCGAATCGATTGAGATCGCACCATTTCCTCGCTTGTGGTCATGTCTCGCGGCTATAAGTCCCCGGCAATCGTCTGACGGAGTTGTCTCGCGGAGGCGTTCGGTAATGGCCGTCGATCAGGGCAAAGAGCAGGCGGATGAGTTGGTCCAGCCGGATAGCGAAAGCTACAGATCTTTGCTCGACGAGTATACCCATTTGGCTCCGGCGGAGGGCGAACTCCTTCAGGGCACCGTCCTCAAGGTCACGGCCAAGGACGTGATCGTCGATTTCGGGTACAAATCCGAAGGGCTCGTGCCGATTGAGCAGTTCCTCGGCCCGGCTGGAGAATTGAGTGTACAAGCCGGCGATGTCGTCGACGTGATGATCGATCACGGCGAGCAGCCGGAAGGCTACACTCTGCTTTCCCACGCCAAGGCCGCCCGCATACGGGTATGGGACAACCTGGAAAAAGCCTTCGCGGATCAACTGGTGCTCCTGGGGCACGTAATGGGGCGAGTCAAGGGCGGGCTTTCCGTGGACGTGGGCATCGAGGCGTTCATGCCAGGCTCGCAGGTAGATCCGCGCCCCGTACATCACCTGGACTCGTTCATTGGCCAGGATGTTCCGGTCAAGATCATCAAGGTGAACCGCCGCCGCGGCAACGTGGTTGTTTCGCGCAAGTTGGCCGTGGAGCAGGAGGTCGGCCAGCGCAAGTCCGCCACGCTGGATCAACTGCACGAAGGCGCCATCGTAACGGGCGTGGTCAAGAACCTGACCGAATACGGGGCCTTCGTCGATTTAGGGGGCCTGGACGGCTTGCTGCACGTCACCGACATGTCGTATGGCCGCGTGGCGCATCCGTCGGAAGTGGTGCACGTTGGCGACACCATCACCGCCAAGGTACTCAAGTTCGACCGGGCCAAGGAACGCGTTGCGCTGGGGCTGCGGCAGATGGCGCCGGATCCCTGGGAGACCGTCGCCGAGCGATTTCCGGCAAACAGCCGCGTCATGGGCCAGGTGGTGAACGTCACCGATTACGGGGCGTTCGTGGAACTCGAACCCGGCGTGGAGGGTCTCATCCACATCACCGAGATGACCTGGTCGCGGCGCATGAAGCATCCTTCGAAGGTGGTGCGCGCGGGCGACCAGGTGGAGGCCGTGGTGCTGGAAGTACACCCGCGGGACCGGCGTATTTCTCTCGGCCTCAAACAGCTTGAGGCCAACCCGTGGACCACCATCGACAGCCGCTATAGCATCGGTTCGGTGGTGGAAGGCCGGGTGCGCAACATGACCGATTTTGGCGCCTTCATCGAGATCGAGGAGGGCATCGACGGACTCGTACATGTTTCGGATCTCTCGTGGACCAAGCGGGTGAAGCATCCGTCGGACGTGTTGAAGAAGGGCCAGCTTGTGCAGGCGGCGATCTTGAATATCGACGCCAAGGGGCACCGCTTGTCGCTGGGCATTAAGCAGCTCCAGCCGGACGCCTGGGAAACATACTTGCAGAGCCACCAACCGGGCGATATCGTACATGGGCGCATCTCGCGCCTGGCGGGTTTTGGAGCGTTCGTGGAATTGGCGGAAGGCGTCGAGGGACTTTGCCATTTTTCGGAAGTGCCGGGCTACTCCGGGCGGCGCTCGGCTGAGGCTCCCGTGGCGGTGGGCCAGGAGTACGATTTCAAGATCGTCAAGATGAGCGAGGCGGAAAAGAAGATCGGGCTGAGCCTCAAAGCGGTGGCCCACGACGAAGAGAAGGGACGCCTGGCGGACTACCAACGGCAGGCGGCGGCGGGCGCTGCTACCATTGAAGAAGTGCTAAGCGTGAAAAATCGTGGCGCGGAATAGCTTGCAAAAAACGCCCGTTCACGAGATACTGCTGTAACGGCTTGAGAGGACAAGGAGAATAGTACATGACCAAGGCCGATCTGATTGAAGAGGTCTCGCGCGTAGTCGAGATGACGCGGAAGGAATCCGAAGTCATCGTGGAGGCCATTTTTGACAGCATCGTGCGTTCGTTGCGCACCGGCGACAAGATCGAGATTCGCGGTTTCGGCAGCTTCCGCACGCGACAGCGCCAGCCGCGCATTGGACGCAATCCGAAGACCGGCGCGCGCGTCGAGGTGCCGGCCAAGAAGATCCCTTATTTCAAGCCGAGCAAGGAGCTGAAAGACGTGGTGAACAGTTCCGCCCTGGCGGCGGCTCCCGAACCCGCTTCCGGCGAGCCCACGCCGGCGCTCTAAGCGGCGGTATGGACTACCTCTGGAGTCCGTGGCGTTATCAATATGTGACCACGGCGGAACGGGCAGTCGACTGCATCTTCTGCGTGTTGCCCGCCGAACATCGCGACCGCGAGAACTACATCGTCTACCGCGGCCGCTTCAATTTCGTGATCCTGAACCGCTTCCCCTACACTTCGGGCCACCTCATGGTGGTTCCGTATGAGCACGCGCCGGCGGTCGACGCAGTGGCGGAAGATACGCTGCTGGAGATGATCCTGCTGGCGCGCCAGGCGGAGACGCACCTGCGCGCCAACTACCAGCCGGACGGCCTCAACATGGGCATCAACGTGGGCAAGGCTGCCGGCGCGGGCGTGGCCGGACACATCCACATGCACGTGTTACCGCGCTGGGTGGCGGACGCCAATTTCATGACTACGGTGGGCGAGACGCGCGTGCTGCCGGAGGATTTGGCGATGACCTACGAGAAGCTGTCGCGGGCTTGGCGTGGGGGGGCGCCTGCCTGACGCCCAGGTAGGGAGGACCTCGCGGCCTGCCATGGCGGAGCGGGCGGCCTCAGGGGATCAATGAAAAGACCGTTCCCTGGTTGGACGCGCCGCCGTATGAGGTCGTGCCGTAGAGTGTCCCGTTGGCGAGTACGAGGCCGGCAAATGGCTCCTTGCCGTCGGCACCGCCGAAATTGTGCAATACAACTTCCGTCCAGGTCCCGCCTTGCGACGACGGCGGCACGAGTTCGTACACTATTCCGCACCCCGCGCCGCAGGACTGGTTCCGAATGCTGCCGCCTGCGTCGGTCGTGCCGTATAACACCCCGTTGGGCCCAAGAATCACGCCCGCGTAGGGCGTCGCGCCATCGCCATTTTCGCCGGTGAAGCTGTGCAGGATCGTCTCCGTCCAGGTCCCGCCACTCACCGAGGGCGGGGTCAACGAAAACACGATGCCGCAAAAGCCGTGGGGGTTGCAGCCCTGGTTTGGGAGCCCGCCCGCCTCGGTGGTTCCATAAAGCACGCCGTTTGCGTCCGCCACGACCCCCGCGTAGGGCGTGCTGCCGTCGCCGTTCTCCCCCGTAAAGTTGTATATGGTGGTTTCGGTCCAGGCTCCGCCCTTAAGCGTGGGCGGCGCCAGTTCGAAGACCGTGCCGACCAGGCCAGTGCCGCCAGCTGTCGTGACGCCATAGATCCGGCCGTTGTAGGTCGCGAGTGTTCCCTGGGGGTTCGCAGGGCCAAACGCGCCAAAAGCCCAGAGGACCGTTTCAGTCCATTCGTTACCGCCCGCGGCCGGAGGTGTCAAGCGGAAGACGGTTCCGTTAATTGTTGAGCCGCTACCGGAGAACGTGGTCCCGTAGAGCGCCCGGCCGGGCCCGACGGTCAGTACGCCTGCGGGGCTTTCGCCGTCCGCGCCCCCTGTGAACTGATGCAGTATCGACTCCGGCCAATGCGTGCCAGTCCCGCTGGGAGGCAGCAATTGGTATGCCGTCCCGAAGAACGCGGGCGCGCCCCCACCGCCGTTTGAGCCTGTAACACCGTAGAGGGCCCCACCGGGCCCCATGGACAAGCCGGTGGTCGGATAGGCGTCCCCGCTTTGGTCGCTGAAGCTATGGAGCACGGTCTCCGCCCAGGCCGCGCCCTGCGATGCCGGCGGCGCGAGCTCGAAAATCGTTCCATATGTGTACAGGCCGCCGTAATAGGTAGTCCCGTATAACTGGCCCTGAGGGCCAACGAGCACGCCGCCTTCCGGCAGCCATCCGTGGCCGCCTTGTTGCGCGAAGCTGTGCAGACTTGTGAAGGTTTGTGCTGGCAGTGCGACTGACATTACCAGCATCGCGCCGGCGGTAGTGACAAAGGTCGAAATAATCGACTTAGACATAGATTAGGTCTCCATTTCCCTTTCTAACCAACAGTATTCATGCGCTTGTAGTGCAAAGCTATTCAGGCTCTGACCTCAGTGCGCTGCCAGGTGCGCCCCGCTGACGGTCGCGCCGGCCATGCTACCGGCACCCCACTGAGAGAGGAGCGAGGAGTGCCGCACACAGGCGACGCTGAATTGGCCGTTCTGCATCGCGGTCGTAGCCGTTGCCAGCACCAGTGGGTTCAGCGCGCTATCAGGATAGGCCGGCGCGCACTGTGCCAATATCTGCGTATCAAAGAGCGACGCGTCCGTTATGCCCTGGCTTGCAAGAAACGGCAGAAGCGCGGCGAAAAAATTCTGGTTTAACGTGTTCCAGGTGCACGAAGACCGGCCAACTATCGCGCAGGCCTCAGTGTTGGGCGCTCCCTTAAGGTGCCACTGGTCCACCCCGTACTCTTCTACGAAGACGCTGTGCCCGTAGCTCTTGAAAAGCGCTATGGTGCTCAGGTACTCCTGTAGGTAGTCAGTAACGGTCGCGCTGTTCGTGAAGGAGTAGATATCCATCCCCATGCGGACCGACGAGGGAAGGCCCGCTGCGAATACCGCCGCATAACTTGAGCCGGTCGGCGGCGGTAGGGTCATCTCTATCGTGTACTCGACAGTCACCCCGTATTGGATGCCGGAGGCGATGGGACTTGAGGACTGCCAGCTCGACAGCGCGGTGAAGAACGGTTGCAGGAAGTTTACCAACCAGTCCTGGGGGCAGGTATTGCCATTGACGTTGGGCCCCGCCGCCCCGTACTGCGCGTTGCATTGCAGCGGTGCGACCGCCGGGTTCGAAGAGAAGTTGCATGGGCTGCTGGTGCTGCTGGCGAACCCCTCGTTCCATCGGCCGGTCTGGGTCGTCGGTTCATGCACCGGAACGAACTGGTCGCCGTTCTGCAGCCAGCTCACGAGCATGTACTGATACGCCGAATAGCCGCCCAACCCGGAAATCGCGGTGGTTACGCAGCTGAGCCAATCGCCGACGCCGCTGGTATAGACGCTGCCGTGCGTCCCGTTTATCGTTATGCCGATCCCAAGGCACGCACCAAGCATTCCATTGGTGGGCCCGTTGCCGGCGCAGGGGGCGTCGCCGCATGACTGCGTACTGTAAAACGAGGGGTTGAGGGACACACTCATACCTAGCTGGTGCGCGTACGAGATGGAACCGGCGTACAGGGCCAGGCAGGAAGGACGAACGTCCACGAGGCACTCCAGGTCCACCTCGATGTTGACTCTCTTCATCCCGGCGGCCCTCATAGCCGAGATCCACGCGTTCCAGGCGGCCTGGTTGTCGTACGAAGCGTTTCGGAATATCGGGTTCGCGATTCCCAGATGCCCCCCTGTGGCGATCAGGGGCGGCTGCGAAGTGCCCGTTATTGCGGCCATGCTGGAGAGGTACTGGCTCTCGGTTGAGAGATACTGCGCCTCGGTGAGGTTCCAATACACCTGCATGGGGTAGGTCTGGGTGGCTATCAGGGGCGTGGGCGACGAGCTGTCCTGAACCTGAACCGTGAAGGCGGAGATCATGGGCTCGAACGCGTTGCTGCAAGGCGTGCTCGCGGTGGCCCAGAATGAAACGCAGCCCTCCGGCGTTCCGGAAAGGATGCCGGCGCCGACTCCCGTGGTCAGCGAGATCCCGGTGGGGAGGGTGCCCGTGTAAGACCACGTGTACGGGCTGGTGCCCCCGACGGCCGCAAAGGGCGCACCCGCCGCTGGGTAGATCTGCCCCACCGAGCCCGCCGGCAGCGTCGGCGTCGGCGGCGCTATGTCGAGCTGGGCGCAAACGGGCACTGCGGCCGCGCAGAGGGCGATCAGTATGGAACGCACATGACCCCCCAGGTGCCCAGCGTCGCGCTGGTGGCGGTGCCGTGGTTATAGACCTGTACGGTCAGGTAGTCGCCGGCGTTGACGGGGTAGGTGTGTGACGTGTCAGGGGTGGCGCTGGAGTAGGCTGCGGCACCGGCGGCGAAGGTTGCGACGATTGAGGTCGTCGAGCCAAGGGTGTTCGGGGTCGTCGGCCCGTTGTCGTAGATCGTCAGGACCAGGGAGCCGGTGGCCGTCTGGGCGCTGTCAATCGACGCATAGAGGTACCGCAAGGTGCAGTTCACGGGGCTGACCCAAACGCGAGTGCCCACTGGGGTCCCAAGACCGCCTACACCAGCGGCCGCGAACATCACGCCGCCAGCGCCAGGTGCAACGGTTGCGAGCGCCGTGCCCCCGAACCACGTCATTGCGGTGGTATTCAGGACGGTCCAGGTCATAGGAGACGAGCCGCCGCCCTGGCTCGTAAGCACCGCGCCCGGCGACCCGGGGCCTGCCGGCAGGTTGAGGTTGTAATTCGAGAATGCCGACGACGGCGATTGGACCTGGGCCGAGCCGCCGCCGGATCCGGCAATGGTAAGCGCGTTGCCAAGGCCGCCGGACAGGCTCCCTGTCTGCGTTACGGCCCACTGTACCGTTGCAGCGTTGTTCTCGACCGCCCAAATGTTGCCGGCCTGGTTCACACCGGCCTGAAGCAGCTCGGTCGTGCTTCCGCCCGGTGTCGCCGTGATGATCCAGTTATCCCCGGCGGTGCCGCCGCTTGAATTGCTGAACGTCACCGTGACTCCGAGGCTGAGCGGGATGGGGCTGGTGCTGAGCGAACCGGTGCCGCCGCCGAAACTCCCACAGCCCGGATCGGTTCCCCATTCGAACGTGGTCGAACCGGTGATTTCGACGCAGTATTGTGTAATCACATTCGTGCCTACGATGCCCACGGTGGTGTAGGAGCCGCCTCCCGTCGCAGTGACGGTACCGTGTTGGACCCCTGTCGCGGTCGTGACGCTGGAGGGCGTGCTGTTGTAGACGTTCAGGGTGGCGGTGGGTGGTGTGAGACCGCCGATGCTCGAATAGTAGGGGGTATAGGCGCCGATGGCGGTACCCTTGCCGGTGCGCACCATGGCGCTGGCGTTCCCCGACGCATCCAGGGCCATCGGCACGGCTAGCGGCCAGTCGCTGGCGTTGTCGAACCACATTAGTCCGTGTAGGCTGGCAGGCGTGCTCGGCTGTGGCCCGGTCAGGGCATTCAGCACGTACCCGCCGAGCGTCGTGGCGACCGAAAGGGAGGAGCTCGAGCACGCCGTGGCTCCTCCGCTGCTCGGAACAGGCACAGTGGCCCCGGTGCCAGTGGGCGGGCTCGTGTAGCCCAAGCCGCCGCTCACGATTACCAACGCCTGGGGGTTGATCGAATTGGTTCCAGTCAGCGCCACGGTGGCGGTGGCGGGCGTCACGCCACCCGCGAACGTAATGAGGCACGTTTGGCCCGTTGTGCCCGTGGTAGTTATGCCGGACGTGTAGGTGCCGGCCACCACAACGGACTCGGTGACGACACTGGTCGTGGTTACATTGCCGTTGGCGTTGACGTTTCCGCTCGAATCCACCGTGAGCACCGTCTGCGCCAATGCCGGCGAGGCGAGCGCGAGAACCAGCAGGAGTCTGCGCATTTCAATCCTCCACGGCGTTGCGTAGTGCCGCACGGCGGCGGTTGTCAGCGCCGGTGGGGGGGGGCGACCTCCCGGGCAATTCCGTTACAATGGTTAGGCATGCGCGATTACTTTCCTTGTCCTAAAACAAGCTCTGGCTAATTGTACTTCGGCCTCCCTCGTTTGTAAACAATAATTATTGGGCTAACCGGGCTGTAGGTACTGGCTCTTTTCGCAACGCGGCCGCGACATTGAGGTAACTGAAGTAACTGGCGAAAATGTCCGACTTACAAAGCGGACCCGCGCGCGCAGCAGTCTCGCCCACGCAGCCTACCGGCGATTCTGTCAAGTTATCTCGGCCTCTAACGCTGGCTGGCCTCGCCCTCAGTTACTCGCTGGTTAAACTCCGCCGACTTGCCGCGCGGCACGCTCAGTGAACGCCATTGGACATGCTGGTAGTGCTTGGCCAGCAGCACAATCTGTCCCACGTGACACGCGTAGTGCGCCATCTGCCTGTTGATGGCTTGCATCAC
>Ga0224558_1004133_pt1 | contig 11474 bp, 8 predicted proteins | sample 714S32024metaG_FD_180682 | JGI IMG/M metagenome (GOLD analysis project Ga0224558, IMG submission 180682) | Peat soil microbial communities from Stordalen Mire, Sweden - 717 S3 20-24 | ecosystem: Environmental > Terrestrial > Soil > Wetlands > Peat | place: Sweden: Norrbotten County, Stordalen... | reverse complement strand
CCCAAATCCCGAAATTCATCCACGAGCTTTCCATCCGGGCAACCAAAAAGCCTCTGGTTACCGCTGAAGTATGGGTTGTATCCCAGAGCCCAATACGCATCAAAATCCGTTGGCGCTCGCAAGGTGGTTGAGTTCGGCCCCATCGTCCATTGTCCGCCATAGGGCACGGAACCTCCCTGGAGGCAGAAGAACGTATCATTGTTGTCGTCGGCGTACAAATGCGCGGCAATGCCGATTTGGTGGAGGTCGTTGCGGCATACGGTGGCCCGGCTGGCTTGCTTCGTTCGGATGAGGGCAGGAAGCAGCAAGCTGGCGAGGATCGCGATAATCGCGATCACCACTAACAACTCGATGAGTGTGAACCCGGCGTCAGCAACCAAGGCCCCCAAGCAGGGCCATCCTCCCGTGGTGGCATGTCGGTCACTGTTGATTCTCGTATTCAATACCGAATCCTCGGGCAGGACAGATGTGTGGGATCGGTTCACAGCCCGTCGTCAAAACCGATCACTACGCGCGTCCAGCATGCGCCGAGCGCACAAAACGGCAACTCCGGTCATTACGGAGAAGCCTTCCGTGGGATTACCGACGCGGCCCTGGCCGGCCTTACCGTGCCAAGTATATGCGATGTTCCCGAATACGATGGGAAGGCCGGACGGCATCCGGTGGCACCAGGTTGGCCAGGCAGGTGGGCACGGCTGCGCTGCGGGCCGGTTTTTTGCTTTCTCGTTCGGGACGACGCGCATCACGCTCAATGACAACCTGCTTAACCGCAGCTCACTAGCTTCCATCGAAGCCGTCATGGGCCACGAAATGGGGCATTACGTGTTGAACCATGTCTATAAAATGCTTGTCTTCATGTCGGTGCTGGTGGTGTTGATAATGAGCGCGTTGCGCTGGAGCCTGGATCACTTGCTGGCGCGCTTCGGGGCGCGGTGGGGAATTAGCGGTCCGGGCGATCTGGCCGTGCTGCCCCTGGCGGTGGCGCTGATCTCTGCTTGCAGCCTGGTCGCCACACCAATCACCAACACCCTGGTCCGCACGCAGGAAATTGAGGCCGACGTCTTCGGCCTGAACGCCGCCCGGGAGCCGGACGGGTTCGCGGAGGCGGCGCTGCAATTGTCCGAATACCGGAAGATGGAGCCCAGTCCGATCGAGGAGTTCATTTTCTTCGATCACCCAAGCGGCGCGACGCGCATCCGCACGGCGATGAGGTGGAAAGCGGAGAATCTCACCCAAGGTCACGGCGCCTCCGTGCCGTAAGGCCAGCACCGTAGGCGGCGACCTTTGGTCCTCAATCATTGACGGGCGATTCGCTCCGCTAGCCGGAGTGGACGCGGCCGCCATCGGGAGCTGGTGGATTTGGAGGCAGACGGCCCGCGTCCTGGTAAACGCGGCTACGGGGCAAGATTTCTGAAACAAACCTCCTCTCTGCCGGGTTCTGCCTTCGTAAAGATGAATACGATTTCAATGACTGTGACTATGAGGAAGGCGACCCTCAAGCCGCGTCTTGAACTCCGGCAGGTGAACGACTGGCCGGTCTTAAACGCGTGGGTTGGGCGGATTCTCGGAGCGTGAACTCATGCCCGGCACAACTTCCAGTCTTCCTGCACACCTGCGGCTTTGCCTTCGGACGCCCGGGCAGGATAGAATCGTCCGCGGATGGCCTGAGTCTGCCCATGACCGACGCGCAAGAGTTCGAGACGTTTATGCGAAACTACCAGGACATGGTGTTTAGCACGGCCATGCGCTTGCTCGCGAACCAGACCGAGGCCGAGGACGTGGTTCAGGATGTTTTTCTCAAGGCTTACCAACGCTTCGGCGAACTGCGCGAAAGCAAGACTGTGGGCGGCTGGCTCAAGACCGTGGCCACCAACCTGAGCTTGAACCATCTCTCGCGCTATCGCTCGCGCTGGAGCTTCTTTTCCGATTTGTTTGGCAGGGGTCGGGAGGAGGGAGACGAAGTGGAGATCGAGTTCCCCGCGAGCGATGACGTGGAAGCGGACCTGGCGCGGGCGGAACGGCGGGAACTGGTGGAGCAGGCGCTGCAAACCCTGCCGGCGGCACAACGCGTGCCGCTGGTGCTTTTCCACATGGAGGGTCTGCAGTACGACGAGATCGCCGCCAAGCTCGGAGTTTCGTTGGGCAAGGTGAAGACCGACATCTTCCGTGCCCGCGAGACGTTGCGGCGCAAGCTGCGGCTGAAACTGGGCGACGAAGGATTGGCAGGTGCGGTATGAACGAACACGAGAATTCTCAACTGGAAGCGGCGGTTGACCGCGAGCTGAAGGCGCTGCCGGATCGGCCGGCGCCGCAAAGCCTGCTGCCACGCGTGATGGCGGTGATCGAACAGCGCGGCGTGTTGCCCTGGTATCGGCGGGCGTGGCAGACGTGGCCGTTGCCCCTGCGAGTGGCTTCGATGTTGGTGCTGCTGGTGGCCTTCACCGGTCTGTGCTTCGGAAGCTGGCAGTTGGTCCATGCGCCGGCGGTGGCTGCCGCGACAAGTGAGGCGAGCGGCTGGTTCAGGACGCTGAGCAGGTCCTTGAGCACGTTGGGCGTGCTCGCGAATGCTCTCGTTCTGGCGGTCAGGAGCCTCGGTCCGCTGGCGCTTTCCGGAATCGTGATGGCGCTGCTGCTGGGCTACGCCGCGTGTGTCGGGTTTGGAACATTGTATGTGCGGCTCGCCTTCGCGCGCCGTTGAAAGGAAACACCTATGAAAGGACAAGAATTGAGAAACATCGTGAACGGCGTATTGGCTGTGCTTGGCGGTTTGGTACTTTGCAGTTCCACCGCGACCTGGGCGCAGACCACTAATGCCGAGGTAGATGCGGTGGCCGACACTTCGAACACTAATGCCTCAACCGCCGACATGGCTGCCGGCGATATTCAGATCGGCGGGCTCGACCAGCACGGCAGCGGGGCGCCGCTGATTGTCTTCGGAAAGGACGTCGAGGTCAAAGCCGGAGAGACGAAAGAAGTGGTCGTCGTCATCGGCGGCTCCGCCAAGGTGCATGGCAAGGTAACGCAAGCCGTGGTTGTCATCGGCGGCCAGGTCGAGATCAGCGGCGAGGTCGGGGATGCCGTTGTGAACGTGTTCGGCGGCGTGCGACTCACACCCAGCGCGCGAATTCATGGTAACGCGGTGGCGGTGTGCGGCGACCTGGACGTGCAGGACGGCGCCAGCGTTGGCGGGGATGCCGTCGCTGTGCTTGGCAAGATGGATCTGGCCAAGACCGAGGCCGTCAAAGGCCAGGTGATCAATGTCCTTGCCGGGTCGTTTCCCAGCTTCGAGCCGCTTAAGAAGTTCTTCGTCGAGTGCGTGCTGAAACTGCGGCCGCTGGCGCCCAGCGTGGGCTGGGTGTGGGCGGTGGCGGCCGCCTTCCTGCTGCTGTATCTGCTGGTGGCGCTGGCGTTCCCGCGGCCGGTGCAAAACTGTGTGGATGAACTGACGCGCCGCCCGGCGACGACGTTTCTTATCGGCTTGCTGACCAAGATGCTCATCCCGATCGTGACGCTCGTTTTGGTGGTGACGGGCGTCGGCATTTTCATCGTGCCGTTCCTGTCTGCCGCGGTGCTGTTTGCGGGAATTGTGGGCAAAGTGGCATTGCTGCAGTACTTCGGGCAGCAACTGGGCAAACAATTCAGCGGCGGCGCGATGCTGAAGCCCTTGGTGGCGTTGCTCATTGGTGCCGCGCTCCTGACGGTGGTCTACATCGTGCCGGTCCTCGGCCTGCTGTCTTTGTTGACGACAGGGCTATGGGCGCTGGGCGCGGCAGTGTTGGCGCTATTCGGCGGCATGCGCCGCGAGATGCCGCAACGCCCGCAGCCTCCGGCAAGTACCCCGCCACTCTCTTATGCGCCTGCGGGGTCGATGAACCTGGGCGGCGCAGCTCCAGCAGCCAGCCTCGCTCCGATGCCTATGGGCACGCCCGATGGCTCGGCGCAACAATCGGGCACGGCGGCGTCCGGATTTGCCGGGTCGCCAATGGCGGCGACCACCGCCGCTCCGGCGACACCCGAAGCTTGGACTCTACCACGGGCTACGTTTTGGGAACGCATGGCCGCCGGATTCCTCGATGTGATTCTGGTGAGCATTCTCTTCGGCCTGGTCGGTGGGCCGCCGCTGGGGTTTCTTGTCATGCTCGCCTACTTCGTGGGGATGTGGGCTTGGAAAGGCACGACCGTTGGCGGCGTCATTTTGAAGCTGAAGGTCGTTCGTTTGGATGGTCAGCCGCTGACGTTTCCTGTGGCCCTGATCCGCGGGTTGGCCGCGGCGTTCTCGATCGTGGTGATGTTCCTCGGGTTCTTATGGATCGCATGGGACAAGGACAAGCAGAGCTGGCACGACAAGATCGCGGGCACGGCCGTGGTGCGCCTGCCGCACACGCAATCGCTCGTGTGTATCTAACTCCTACGCCCGGAAAACCGATCTTCAGCTTCAAAGTGCTGATCACAGTGTGGGCAATTGAATTTGAATTTGCTCTCTGGCGGTTTCACCGGAAGCTGGTGCTCAGCACGTTCGAACTCGTCCTGGATCCAGCTCAAGTCACTTCCGCCCGGCAGGACCGATGTAGCGGCGCGCGACCACAATGTTATCGAAGAAGACAACGTTCACCGGATTCTTGGTCCAGCGGTCAGTAATATAGCTTTCGAGCGTCAGCGCGTTGGCCCGGAGCGTTGCGGCTTTGCGCCAGTTGATGCCCTTCCAGTGGCCCTGCAACACGCCGTCAATCCAGAATGCCTGTTCACCGTCGGGCTGGCCAGGCATGTTGTGCTTGAGCATGAACTCGACGCAGATCCAGCGACCGCGCGGGATGACCGGAGCGGTGGGCACGCCGAAGGAATTGCCCCAGTATTTCCCATCCTTCGAGACCTCCATATCGTGCCAGTAGCTATAGAAATTCCAGCGCCCCGGTGCCGGCCAGCGGCCCCAGTCGCCCCAGGGCTCGATGGCGGTGGAGAAGCGGTCCGTGCCGTCGGGTTTTAGCCCCGCGCCGCCAAACCCGCTCCACTTATCGCCGCCGCGCAGGCCCTTATTCGCGCGCAGCGTCACAAAGTGATGGACGTAGTCGCAGCCCAGGTCAAAGCGCGTGTAGAAGCGGATAAAGACCGGGTCTGCCGGCTCGAACCATTTGGTGAGGCCACCACCGGTATCCTTACCGAGGTGTGCCTCGACGCGCAGGCAGCGTTGGCCAAGCCCGGGGGCGTCGCCCGGAGCGGCAAACTGCAATACCTTGCCGTCCTGGTTGCGCGTCTCGTCCCAGCCGGCACCAACGGCTCCGGTCTCGAAGTTATCTGCGAAGATCACGTCCGCGTGCTTATTCAGACTCTCATCGCCGGGGAACTGCGCGGCGAGGCCATCGCCTGACGGCAACTCAGACTTTCCGGCGAGGTTCGCTGTGCCTTCGGGATCGCTCCCAAGGGCGTTTCCAGCGAGGACCAAGGCCGCGCCAAGCCCGCAGATAATCAATAGGTGCCGCATGGTCAAGGAGAACCATCTGCGCGCTCGCTTGTCAATCATTCAGGCGAAGCAGGCCTTCCAGACGCCGCGCTCCAGGGTATGACTATTCTCGCTGCATCCGGGGACAACGGGTCGTCTGACGGCGAGCGAAGCACACTTGCCCATGCCGATTTTCCAGCGAGCAGCCCGGTAGCTCGTCAGGCTCATAACCTGAAGGTCGCTGGTTCAAATCCAGCCCCCGCAACCAATTGACAGGAGCGTAGTTAGTTCAGGATTAACCGGTTGCGGTGGGTTTTCCATAGAATCCCCTGTTTCGTCCGCCCCCCAAGCTCGATGCTCCGCTCCAATGCCGCAGTCCTTATGTATTTCTACTGACCCGTACTTGCTGGCGTCAGAGATTATGGTCTTTACTTCTCAAGGGCAATCCCCTACCTGGTATTAGCCAACCATGGGTTTGAATATGAACAAGACAACGAGCATACTTGTGGTGGATGACGATCCCGCGATCCTCCAGACTTATTCCGAAATCCTGCGCGCCGAAGGCTATGAGGTGTGGGAGGCCTCAACCGGCCACCAGGGCCTCCAGGCGGCGCGCGAACGGCGCCCGGATTTGGTGCTGCTGGATGTCATGCTGCCGGACCTCAGCGGGATGGAGGTCTGCCGGCAAATCAAGGCCGCGGCAGCTCTGGCGGACGTTTTCGTCGTCCTGGTTTCCGGCACGGCTGTAAGCGTTGCCCACAAGGTTGATGGCCTGGAAACGGGTGCGGATGATTATCTGGTCAAACCACTGGACGTAGCTGAGTTTCTGGCGCGACTTAGGACAATCGTGCGTCTGCGGAACACCACGGCGGCGCTTCGAGCCAGCGAGCAGCGACACCGGCAGTTGGTGGAAATCCTGCCCGAGGGCGTTGGTCTGAGCGATCTCCAAGGCCGATTCCTGGCCGTGAACCCCCGGGGGGCCGAAATGCTGGGTTATGCCAACCCGGGCGAGTTGCTGGGGCGAAGTGTTTTCGACGTGACCCGGCCGGAGGATCACGAGCGCGTCCGGGCTGACCTGGCTACTGCGCTGGCGACCGGTACATTGCGAAACGCGGAGTGCCTGTTGCTCCGGAAGGGCGGTGATCCCTTCCCGGCCGAATTGAGTGCGGCGGTGGCGGCGGCTGCGGACGGCCAACCTACTGGGATCGTCCTGGTGGCGCATGAGACCACCGAGCGCAAACGGGCCGAGGAGCAAATTCGACTGCTGGCCGACGCGGTGCAAAGCACCCAGGAGATGATCTGCATTACGGACCAGGAGAACCGCTTCACCTTTGCCAACCGGGCCTTCCTGCAAACTCACGGGTACACAGCCGAAGAGATCATGGGCAGGACGCCCGATCTTCTTTATTCAGCCAAGAATCCACCGGGGCTTTGTGACGTCGTTTTCCAGCAAACGCTGCGTGGCGGATGGAAAGGCGAGGTTGTGAATTGCCGAAAGGACGGAACCGAATTCCCCACCTCTCTTAGTACCTCTCAAATCAAGAATGCCGAAGGGAAAGTCATTGGCCTCATTGGCATCTCCCGCGATATTTCAGAGCGCAAGCGGGCCGAAAAATGGACGGACGCCTTCTCGCAGTTGGGCCATCGCCTGAGCACGGCCATCGCTCCAGACCAGGCCGCCCAGATCATCCTGGACATTGCTTCGGACCTCTTCGGCTGGGACGCCGGCTACGTCCACCTCTACTCGGAAAGCAACGATCGCCTCATCCCGGTTCTGACGTTGGACACCCTGGATGGCCAGCGGACGCCGGTTCAACCAGCGAGCTTTACCCTCGACCCCAGCCCACTGATGCGCCTGATCATGAAAGAGGGCGCGCAATTGATCAGCCGCGGCCAAGAAGCCCCGCTCGGGCCGCCTCTGGTTCCCTTTGGTGACACCACTCGCCGCTCCGCCTCGATGATGTATGTTCCCATTCGTTCCGACCGCACCGTCATGGGCATTCTGTCCGTCCAAAGCTATGCGCCTCGTGCCTATGCCCAGGATGATTTGCGGCTCCTTCAAACCTTGGCCGACCATTGCGGCGGGACTCTTGAGCGGATCAGGATGGCCGAGTCGCTGCGGGAAGCGGAGGCCAAGTATCGCAGCATTGTGGAGAACGCCACGGAAGGCATCTTCCAGACCACGCCCGAGGGTCGTTTTCGCACCGCCAATCCGGCCTTGGCCCACATGTTGGGCTACCAAACGCCCGAAGAATTGCTGGCCGGGGTGACCGATCTCGAACGGCAGTTATATGTCAGAGCGGAGAAACGCCAGGAGTTCAAGCGGCTGCTGGAAACGCAGGACTCTGTCCGCGCCTTTGAATTTGAACATTATCGCAAGGACGGCAGCATCATCTGGGTTAGCATAAACGGGCATGCGGTCCGTGACATCAGCGGGACCCTTCAATATTACGAGGGCACCATCCACGACATCACCGAACGCAAATGGGTGGAGAATCTGCTCCGGCGTCAGCGCGACTTCGGGGTCTTTCTGAGTTCGACCGACGATTTGGGAGCCGCCGCGAAGCGGTTGGTGAAAATCGTCCTGGAGAATGAAGGCCTGGACGGCGGCGCGGTGTACCTGCTGAATCCGGAAACCGAGGCATTGGATCTCGTAGCGCACCGGGGCCTGTCAGCCGGCTTCGCCAAACGCGCGTCGCATTTTGCAGCAGCGCCGGTCCGGGACCGTTTAGCCAGCGCGAAGCAGCCCCTTTCCCGGGAACAGGCTCCGCCTCTGGCGGGTATCCTGCGGCGACTCAGGCGCGAAGGTTTGCTGGCCTTGGAGGCCCTCCCCATTCAGTACGGCGGGCAGGTGGTTGCGGTGCTGGCTGTGGGCGCCCGGGTTCGCGGGGAGTTTCCGGCCAAAGAACGCCAGGCGATTGATGCGCTGGCCACCCAAGCCGGCGGCGCCATAGCCCGGATCCGGGCAGAACAATCAATGCGCACCAGCCGGCAACTGCTGGAGAAGACCATCCATACTCTTCGGGCTGCGGTCTTTTTCGTAGATGCCGATATCACCATCATCCAAGAGTGTAATCCCGCCGCCACGCGCGTGTTTGGCCACAGCCGCGAAGAAATGATCGGCCAAAGCCCCTCGCTCCTGCACTTGAACGAAGCGATGCGCGAAGAGTTCAGGCGGCACCTGCAGGCCGCGGTCAAAGAGAAAGGACTCCTGAGCGAGTTCGAGTTCGAGATGAAGCGCAAGGACGGCACCTCATTTCCTGCCGAAGCGACCCTCGTGCCCATCAGGAATGAGAAGGGCCAGATTGTGACTTGGGTAGGCGTGTTTTGGGACATCACCGAGCGCAAGCGGACGGAAGCAGGGTTGCGGCAGTTATCTCGGCGCATCCTGGAAGCCCAGGAAGCCGAGCGCCAGCGCGTGGCGCGCGAACTCCACGACAGCGTCAATCAGCTCATTGCAACCGCCAAGATGCGGGTCCGCCGGGTCGCGGAGAGCGCCCTGCTGCACCCCGCGGCCAGGGAGCTCCTCGCGCGCTGCGACGAACTGCTCGTCCAGGCGCTGGAGGAAAACCGCCGCATCGCCCACGACCTCCGCCCCGGCGACCTGGACGCGCTGGGATTGGCTGAGGCTTGCCGCAACCTCTGCCGGCAGTTCGAGGCGCGGACGAACCTGGTGGTGAAAACCCGCCTCGCACGATTGGCCCAGCGTTGGCCTCCCGCCACGGAACTGAATCTCTATCGCATCCTGCAGGAGGCCCTCAACAACGTCGCAAAGCACGCCCGCGCCAGGACCGTCCGGCTGCAAATTGCCTTTCAGCGGGGCGGCCTGATATTAAGAATCCAGGATGATGGGCGCGGGTTTGACCCCAACATGGCCAAGTCGGTCAGATGGAAGGGGGAAGGCTTTGGCCTCTCGAATATGAGGGAGCGGGCCGCAATCCTGGGCGCGACCTGCGAGGTGAAGTCCGCGCCAAACGAGGGGACAACCATCACCGTGAGGGTGCCTGGGGAGGACCACAGGACTACTGACCACTGACCACGGACTACGGACCACGGACCACGGACCATTGACCACTGACCACGGACCACGGACCACTGACCTCCGCTCAGGCCTTGCCGCCCTCGACCCAGCAGACGGCATAGCGGATGAGGGCGTTAGTGCTCTTCAAGTTTAGTTTTCTCTTGATCTGCGTGCAGTGAGCGCTAGCCGCTCCAGACCGGAAATGGAGCCGGCGGGCGATCTCAAGGTTGGTCTTGCCCTCACCCAGCAGTTCCAGCACTTCGAGCTCCACGTCCGTAAGTTGACCCAGCGGGCGGCTTTTCGGCTTGGAGCCGCTGGCTTGAGACCCCTTCGTCCCCCCGGCCAAGACCTGTTCGCTGACATAGAGGCGTCCGCCCAGCACATCGCGAATGGCGTGGACGACCTCTTCCGGGTCCTCCTGTTTCATGATGTAGCCGTCTCCCCCGGCTCGCAGAACCCTGTCGGCATAGAGCGCTTCGTCGTGCATCGAAAGCACCAGCAGCTTGCCGCCGCTCTTTCGAGCCCGAAAGGCTTTGATTAACTCCAGTCCGCTCTTTCCCGGCAGGCTAATATCCACCAACACCAGGTCGGGCTTGAGCCCGGGGATGGCCTCGAGGGCGTGCTCGGCGTCCCCTGCCTCCCCGCATACGGTCAAATCACCCTCGCTGTTTATGATCTGCACCAAACCCTCGCGGAAGACCGGGTGATCCTCCACGATAAACACCTTCCTGGGGGCCGTGGGGCCACAGTCTTCAACTGGAGCAAGGTTTGGTTTCATTCGTTATTGTCTCTTTGACGGGCAATCAATCAGTTTTGTTCAGAAGCCACACGCGCGACCGTAAACTTCCTTTGCGCACCTGGCCACCGGGGCTTCGCTTTCCGGCACCGTGTCGGTTCGGGACACGCCGCCTCGTCCCTGGCTCGTCTCCCGGGTCCGCTGGCTTGGGCGGCGATGCAGCTTGCTCGCGCCCCAACGGAAGTCCTCTGAATGCCGGAACCGGTCACTTACGAATTGGGCGCTTCTCGGCACCACCACCAAGGCGGGTAGCCACGCCAACCGGAACGCCGGATTCATCCGGCAGGCGGGCGAGTGGCACTGGGGCTGCCGGATGAATCCGGCGTTCCGGTGGTGGTGTCAGGATGCGCCCTCACTTATCCGCGAGAAGTTTATCCGCCGCCTCCTTCAGGGTGAGGAGATGAGTCGGTCTTAGGATCACCAGGTCCACGCAAGATCGATCCTCGGGAGGATGTCCGGTATACATCAGCACCGGAGTGGACGGAGAGCGCATTTTGATGACGTGGGCCATCTCCGCGCCCGTCATACCTGGCATGGCATTGTCCGTCACCACAAGGTCGTGGGTTGCCGGATCGAATAGGGCGAGCGCCTCCTCCGCGTTCCGCACCGCATTGACGACATACCCGAAGTGCGTCAGAAACCACTTGGTCGTGACGCGAATTTCATCCGCATCATCCACCAGGAGGATCGTCTTTACCGGAGCTGGAGGTCCGCGTTCCACAACTTCTCCGTATTTATACCGACTTGTCACTCCGCGGTCCATTCAGCTCTGGGACATCTCGTTGGCAGCAAACGGACATGGAAAGAAGGCAGGATCGTCAAGTTCGCTTGCGGTGCCGGGACCAATTTAACTGCCGCCCAGGATGGGGAAAGGTCCAGCCGGAAGCGCCAGGGCTTGCCTGTGAGGCAAGGTGCCCAATTGAAGGGCTCTGGATTACACGGGGCACGTACTTTTACGTATCACGGGTCCGCACTTTATTGTGTCGCAAATATGGCGGTACCTGTCTTAAATGTGTGCAGACAGAGACCAACGACTCCTGTTTTCTTGTTATAGATGGGCAGGTATCATGGATGAGCACGCTCAATATGAAGAAGCGACTAATGGAAAGACGAAACTGTGAGATGGGCGGGAAGGCGGCGCTGGCACGGGCGCTTGCCGTGAGGACCGGGTCTGGTTCCGATTGTTGTGGCCACTTGCGCCTTCCGCCCGTGGTGGAGCC
>Ga0224558_1004132_pt1 | contig 11479 bp, 10 predicted proteins | sample 714S32024metaG_FD_180682 | JGI IMG/M metagenome (GOLD analysis project Ga0224558, IMG submission 180682) | Peat soil microbial communities from Stordalen Mire, Sweden - 717 S3 20-24 | ecosystem: Environmental > Terrestrial > Soil > Wetlands > Peat | place: Sweden: Norrbotten County, Stordalen... | reverse complement strand
CGCGCTCAGTTGCTCAACGTGTTCCTTAAGGAGTTCTGCGTACTGCTCCTTCGACTTGTACACCGGATCGATCAGCGTCGGCCACTTCTTGAGATTGACGCCATCTCCTTCCCGCACACGAAACTCACTAGATTTAATTCTCATCTTCGCTTTTCCTGCCTTTAGCGGTATTGCCCGCCTGGGTCGCACCGACTTCCTCGGCGGAATGATCTTTCCGAATCTCCCCCTGCGCCTTCTCAAAGTCCTGAACGGCTCGAACGTCCTGCCGGCCGAGTTCCTCGTAAAGTTCATGGACTCGTTTGACCAACTGCGGCGGCACATCGGACGGTGTCTCGGCGTGGGCTTCGGTAAGCGGTTCGGTCGTCTTTTCAGGCTTCGGCGCAGCCTTGATTTCAGGCTGTGGTTCCATTTTGGTTACGGACTGCGGTTGCTCCTTTGCTTCAGGCTTAGTCTCGGCCTTGGTTTCGCGCGGAGGTCCGGTATTGACTAGATCTTTCCGAATCTCCGTTTCCGCTGTCTGCCAGTTCTGAACGGCGGCACCTTCTTTGCGGCCTCCCTCCTCGTAAAGTTCATAAGCTCGCTTCGCGATGCGCGGAGTCAAATCCGCCCGCGTCTTGGCTTTGGCCTCGTGCTTGGGCTCAACTTTTGGCGCCGAATTTAATCCGCCTATGGCTTCCGGCTTCGGTTCAGCCTTGGCTTCAGGCTTCGCCTCGGATGCCTTGGGCTGGCCGGCAGTCGGTTCCGTCGTGGGTACCCCTGTCGGCTTCGTAATGCTCGCGGTTAATTGAGTCACCGGGCTTCGGGCAATCCCGAGACGCGCGAACACCGGAACCTTTACCAAATCCAAGATGAACGCGAAGATGACCGCTGCCGCAAGCGTGCCGGCCACGAACAGCGTCGGTAAGGGCGTCATTGCGATTCCGCCGACGGCCAATGCCGAAGCGATTGCGATATCGGCAACTGACGATGCCGCCAGCAAGAGGCTCGGGCGAGAACCCCACAAGTTCCGGTGTTCGCGAATGGCATAGATCGTCGCTTGGCTACCGAACACCAGGACGATGAAGGCCAGGGTCTTCAGCGCCTCGGTACCGAGATTCATGCTGAAGTGGCCGACGGCCAGGACGCCGATGCAGAAGGCCAGCAGGCAGATACCCAGGGTCACGCCTGCCATCGTAAAGCTGCCGATGCGCCACGCATTCGGCGTCGGGGACGGCCGCACGTTGTCCGTCGTCAATGACATGGAAAGGAAATCGCCGGTGACCATCACAATAACCATCAGTAGCGGAGTCAGGATCGCGTGCCCTGTCATGATCAGGCCGAGGATGAGGAACAGCACTGTCACGATCTTCTTGATGATGGCGTTCAGCGTGTAGGTGAGGATGCGCTGGAACGTGATTCGCCCTTCTTTGATTGCGGCGACGATGCCGACGAGGCCCGGTTCGGTTAGCACCATCCCGGCCGCCGATTTGGCAACATCGGTTGCCGTCGACACCGCAATGCCGATCTGTGCTTGACGTAACGCCGGCGCGTCGTTGGCGCCGTCGCCGCACATCCCGACGGTGTGGCCGCCCTTCTGGAACGCCTTGACGAGCTTGTACTTGTCCTCCGGTAGGACGCCGGCGAAGACCGCAAATTGCTCGGGATGGACGCTGTCGGGGATCGGCCCGGGCGGACAGACGGCGCCATCGAGGCCGACCGCGCGCGCCACGATGGCAGCGGTCGCCGGCGCGTCACCCGTGACCATCACGATGCCGACGCCCAAGCCATGCAATTCCGTGACGAGTTCGGCCGAGTCCGCGCGCGGCGGGTCGCTGAGCGCGATGAGTCCTGCCAGCTTCAACGCCGTCGGCGGTCCGGCCGCGACGGCTAAGACGCGGAACCCGTGTCCTTCGAGTTCCTTCGCGGCTGCCTCGGCGGTTGGCGATGCGTGTGCGAGGCCGATGACCGCGGCAAAGGCGCCCTTCACGATCCGTTGTGTTGCCCCGGTCGAATCCGTTGCGCTCGCCTCGGACATCTTTTTCGCCGGATCGAAGGGCACGAATTCGACCCGCTTGGGTGCATCGGCAACTGTCTTGCTCGCCGCGGCGGCGCGAATCGCACCATCGACCGGATCCTGCCCACCATCGGAACTGGCCAGCGCGGCTAGCGCCAGAACATGTGCCTCGTCGAAGCCCGGCATGTCGCGAATGGTCGTCACCGTCAGCGCGTTCTGGGTCAGCGTGCCAGTCTTATCGACGCACAACACATCAGTCGTTCCGGCTTCATCCACCGCGGAAAGGCGGGTTGGCAGGACGCCCCGCTTGGCCAAGGCCCGCGCACCGAGCGCCGCCGCAAGGGTGAAGGTGGCCGGCAGCGCGACCGGTATCGATGCAAGGATCGCTGTCAAGACGAGGGGAACGATCTCGGCGAACGGCATCTTGAGAAAGTAGGCATAGCCCACCAGCATCATGATGACCACGCCATTGAACGCGGCGAGATTGCGCACAACGCGCAGAACCGCTTTCTGCTGAGAACTAACCACATGGGCGGTTCGCACAAGTTCGGCGGTGCGGCCGAACTTGGTGCGCGTTCCGGTCGCTGTGACCTCCGCCACTGCCTCGCCTCGACGTACCAGCGCGCCAGCGAATGTTTGGACCCCCGGACCGGCTTCGATGGGGAACGATTCTCCCGTGAGCATGGATTGGTCGAGCAGGACTTCTCCCGCGGTGAGTTTCACATCCGCCGCGACGACGCCACCGAGCGACAGCTTCACCAGATCGCCCGGTACCAACTCGGCGGCGGGGACGGTCTTCCATGCGCCGTCGCGCCGGACGGACGCATTCAACGCGAGCCGCGACTTCAGTGCGGCCAGGGTTGCCTGGGCGCGGCTCTCCTGGAATAGGCCAAGCGCCGCATTGGACACTAAAAGAGCGGCAATGATGGCGGCCTCGACGTACTTGCCGAGCACCAGTTCAAGGACGATCGACGCCTCGAGCATCCAGGGAACGGGCGCCCAGAATTTTCCCAATGCCCTGCGCAACGGATGGATCGCGGTATCTGGCATCGCGTTAGGACCCATTTTAGTCAACCGACGGCGAGCCTCCTCGCTCGATAAGCCACTCACGTGACCTTCCGCTGAAACCGTTGCCGATCTGGCGGCCAACGCGTTGGCAGGCGGCGGTGAATTCGTCGTAGCCATAATTTCAATCTACCTGTGGCGGCTCGCCTGCTTCACTAAGCACTCGCAAGGGTGCCAGTTGCACGTGCTCGGTGAGTTCTAACAAACGCTGCCGGTCTTTGCCTGGCAGCAACTCGATCAAGTGATTTTGCGCAGTCGCCCAACAGGCGCTCCGATGGAAGAGCCCAAGGGATCCACGCCAGTTGGGGGCGACGGCGAAAGACGCGCGTCCATCCCGGACGCTTGGCGGTTGGTGGTATCGCCAACCTAATGTGCTTGGCCTTCTTTCATATGTATCTCGTCTATGACCTTTCGGCCTCCGGCTGCCTTGGTCGCGATCTCCAATGCATGTCGCCGGTCCCACTCGCTGAGGACAAAACCTCTCGACACAACGGTACCCTTTTCTACTGAGACTTTGACGTGAGTCTCGAGAGAATATTTGGCGGCGTACAGAGCGGCTTCAACACGTCCCTGCACTGCCTGATCGCCCGACAAGTTGTCACCTTGCGCCACCGCGACTGTGGTACCAGAGAGGGGCGGCGCACTCGAGTTCTGAGCGTCAACGCGCATGACAACGCCGCCCCATCCGAAGAGGATGGCGCCTACAGAGGCGCAGAAGGTCAGACGGATTGTCATAAGTCACTCCAGTTTCGACGAAGTAAAGAGCATTAGTGCACGATCGCTTGCCGGGTTTGTATAGGAAAAACGCTGGAAGACGCGCCGGACTCTTCCTGCAGCAAGGAATCGCAAGCGGGACTTTCCGGGTCCCAATTCATTAACGACGCTGCCTTCCCGAACGCACCGCAGGCACCCACCGAATTGATGAGCTTACTGAATTTGCCTACTACCCTAGTCCGGACGCTCATGCGGCCGACATGACCTCAACATGGTAGTCGACCCCGATCCACCGCTCGCCCGGTGAGTACCGAAAGGTGAAATCCACCCTCTGCCCGGCGATCATGCGCGCGGTATCGATTGGGAGTACGTGCAACCCGAGACTGTTCGGCGTGGTCGGCCGCTCCTCGATGTTCTGCCAGCCGTTGAATCCCCAGCGCACGCTGCCGGGTGCGCACAGCGCGACGACCAGCGAGTTGCCCACACTAATCGTCGAGATTCGTCCCTGCTCGCTCCAGATCGCGCGCGTCGCCTTGCAGCGTTCGCCCCGGTAGCGTTGCCATACGGCCTCAGGACGGTCGAACGGGCGCCCCAGGGCACGAGATGCGATGAGCTTGAGGTATTCCGCATGCGCCCAGGCAAGCGGCATGGCGGATCCGGTGGGCCGACCGATGCTGAGGCCGCGCTGCGCAATGGGCAGTGCGTCCCACACCTGTTCGGGCAGCATCCCGCCCGGTGAGGCCATCCGCGCCATGGCCTCCAAATACGGCAGCGGATCATGACCGCAGGCGATTTCGTAGTGACCGCGCTCGCCGGTGAGCAGAGGCCATGCCCGTCCGCGGCCACGCCCGTCGAATGGACTGCCATCGTCGTGTTCGCCATAGCCGTCGTCGTTGTAGCGGCGCCAGGCCGGTCCATAGGGCGTATCGACTTTCAGCACGGCATCGGCGAGCCGCACGCTGCCGAGGACCAGAGGATCGTCGAAGCGGCGCAGACCGAAGCGCACGAGCTGCAAAAAATCGACGCCAAACTGCGCGGTGGCCGGCAGATCCGGATCGAATGCGTGATTCTTGATCGATAGGACGCGATCGAACGCACCGCGATCATCGATGACCTGCTGCGGAGCCTCGCGCACGTAGTAGCCCGGTATGCCAAACTGCCGCGAAAGCGGCGTATCGTGCACCGCGGTCCAATCTTCGAGCCGTGAGTTCCAAAAGTCCGCAACGTCCAGCGCCAACTCCCGGGAGTCGGCGGGCAGATACGGCGCTCCGCTGACGAGCGCCGCAATACACGCGGCGAGCGTGAATGTGTTGAGTCCCGCGTCTTCCTCCCAACGGTCCTGAGCGCTCGCAGGTCCGTTGCGCACGATGAATGACAGTGCACGCCGAACCATGTCGGCGACTTCGGTTCCCTCGAGCGCATCGCGCTCGGCAAGTAAGGTCGCCAGCAGCACCGGCAGCGCAGTCTCATCCAACTGGACTCCCGCCCAATAGGGCGTGCCTCCGAGCCATTGATTCTGGTTCCAATGACCGTCCGCGAGTTGGGTGGCGCGCAAGTATCTCAAGGTATTGCCCGCCTCGCGCTCGGCACCGACAGCGAGCAAGGCACCGGCGCATTCCACCAGATCCCGGGGCCATACGAGGTGATAGCCTTCGCGCTCCTCTTTGGTGTTGCCCCACGGAACGCTCAAGCTCGCGACCATCGCGCCCGGATAGGTCTTATCCTGATGGGCACGCAGCACCATGGTGGAGATGTGGAACTGCTGGGCGCACACAGTCGGCAGAGTACGCGTATAGTCCACCGGCACTTGCGATCGCGAGTACCACTCCGTCCAGTTGGCGAGGTGCCGTTCGCGCATCCGCTCGAAGGGCTCGTAGAGCGCGGTCAGCGCCAGCGTCGCGGCCGATTCGATGCTGCTGCCGAAAGCGAGCGCCAGCACCGCAGAGCGCGGCAGTTCTCCCAGCAGCGCGACGTTGCCCGGACCTGCCAAGGAGTACTCCGAGGCCATCGCGCCGTGGCGCGCAAAGTCCTGCCAGCCGTCGCTCGTCCCGACATAGCCGGCGCTCGCTCGCCCGTAGGCATCGCGCTGCCCATCGGTGATCGCGGCGAGCGCCAGCGCGAACGGTCCCTGCCGGGCCGCTAGCAATCGATGCCCGCCATAGTCAGCCACCTCGGCATGGTTGTTCATGCCTGTGCCGCCCAGATGGGGCGCGAGCAGAACGTAGGGCCGCAGATTCTCATCGCCGGTGAGCACGATATCGACGAGCAGCGCGTCGCGGTCCACACAGGGCACGACCTGCAGCGTGAGTTCGAAGCGCTCGTGACGGTGGACCACTCGCACCGCAGGGATGCCCGGTGCGATGAGTTCAATCGAGTGGTGCCACAGCCGCTTCACTTCCACCCAGAACCCTCGTCCATCGGCCACCAGAAAGCCGAGATCGCGGATCTGCGGGATGTCGATGCGCGGGTAATACACCTCGTTGATGATGCCACCACCAATCGTGAACCAAACGCGGGACATGCCCAACGAGCAGCCGACCATTTCCTTATCGCTGCTGCACCAGGTCGGCGGCGTGCCGGGAGCGCCGGGAGCCGGCCCGTCGTTTCGCGGCATGTCACAGAGTTCCATAAGCAGATTGATTCTCACTGCGAAGCAGAGATCGATGGGAGTGCGAATTCCGATCGATGCATCCGCGAGATTTCTGTGGTATCGCGACACGCCTTCGGCCAGGGTCTAAAAGAAGGAGATTGACAGAGCTAGGCCAGCGCATGCTCGGGCGAAGCACCTCCTGTTGCCTGCAACCGAGCATGCTGCATTGCTAGGTTTAAGAAACCTGCCAGCGGATTAAGAGCGTCATCCGGACAATCGCGGGATTGCGGCAGCGCTTGCAGGGTTGCTGCGAGCCGCTTCGGCGTCCCTAAATCGCTCCATCCGCAGCACGGCACCTGCAGTACCCGCAGCACCGACTCCGCACCTTGCAAGATCTGGCGGGAAAAATCGACGTAAGGCAAATCACGGTAAAGATCCATCGCAGCGACCGACAGATCGGGCGTGAATTGGCTCTGCGCGACCACGGCCTGCATGCCGATGACGACTTTGGGGAAGCGCTGAATGAATATTTGTAGGAGTGCTCGAGCGCTGGTGGCCACAATGAAGGCGTTCCACAGTGCGCCGGCTTCGACCAGATTGCGAGCAAGCAGTACGTCCGGCTTTTCGACAAATCGATCGACTGTCGAGACAGCTCCGTCGCGGGAGCCCGGCACAATATAGCCGAGGTCCGGATCTTCTGCCTCTGGAAGAATTCCAATGAGGAGAATCTGGTCCCTCCGCGTTGACAGCTCCTGCACGGCCCTTCGCAGTGCGGCCGCAAGTACTTGCTCGTCACGAACATGATGATCCGACGGCAAGAGTACGATGCGCGCTCCTGGATCGCGCATCATGATGTGCAGCAGCGGCAGTAGGATCCCGTTCGCCGTGCCGCAGTTCCTCGGCTGAACGATGACGTTGGCCTCCGGGACCGCTGACAACGCAGGATCCCACCACACTCTGTGCTGTTGCGAGACAACGGTGCAAATATGCTCGGGTGAGGCCACCGCCTCTGCTCGCTTGAGGGCCTCGAGCAGCAGAGAGTTCCCGCCTCGTAACGAACAGAACTGTTTAGGTACCGAAACGCCCAAGGCGGTCGTTGTCAGGCTGCGCAATCGGCTGCCTTCACCTCCGGCTAGCACGATTGCCCACGTATTATCAAAGGTACTCATGGATTCGTCGCTCCGCCGATACTTCGTTCCGAGCGTCCGACCAAAATACCCTCGCATCGTGCTCGCGCAACGACTCTACGGTCTTTGCGGAATGTATTGTGTACCGCATCTTCGGCGTCGGCGCGATTGCGCATGTAGCGCATCGAGAGTTTCTTGACGCGGTGCCGGCATTTACGTACGAGCGCATTGAATGCACTGCGCTCACCGGATTGGGCGCCCAGCACGAAACTTCGATCGCAAGACTCCACATTCATACTTAATTCCAATTCCGAAAGGGGTTGTCGGAGTCCCCTGGCATTTCGACTTGTGCGGCTGTGCGGCAGATGCCTGATCCATCATGCCGACTAGAAGGTTGAGCCATTTAGATTAAAAATGCCCTAATGCTGCATTAGAAAATACGGGCGCGCCTTAGGCCTCGCGGGACAATCGTGTAAAAAGTACCCATGGAGATCATTGAGTCAGATTGGCGGGGTCTTAGCGCCGCGCCCGTCGCCGTTGCCTTATCGTGCAAGAAGCAGAAGATGCGTGGGAGTCCAGCGAGCGTGCGCTACTTGCTGCCAGTCCGTGTTCATTGACTGGTGATTCGGGCTCTTCTGACATCAATGACTCCATATCGACTCAATTCGGCCTCGCGTTGGTCTGCGGCGGTCGACTCTAGGGGTGCCTCCAGCGCGTGTCACCAGCCGCCAGATCGCTCCGGACTACCCTGGTGGCAAACGAAGGTTCACAAGGTCCGTGAATTCTAGAGTGGCCGATGGATCCTAACTACCAACGTTACGATTGGATGAATCTCGGCGAATTCGCTTCGCACGATCGCGCCTCTTGAATTGCGGCATCATCAGCGAGTCCGAAGTCTACGGTACCCTTTCCGCAATCAGCTCGACCGGCGCAATTAGATTCTCCGAGATGTTTTGAATCATGTTGCGAATTTTGGTCGGCGCAGTTTCTCCCATGAGAATGTGCAGCCCAAGCGGTGGGGGACCTTCTGCCGCAACGGCGGCGGATTGCATGCGCGCAAAGAACTCCAGCGCGAAATCGCGACGATTTCGCTCGGCGATTATTCGAAAACCTGCCGCCGCCAACGCCTCTTTGTATTCGGCGGGCGACCCGACAGCGCTTCCTTCCGCGGTCGAAGCCCAAGGGACCGGATAAGTAAGACCAACCCCGCCGACACGCATAACATCGTAGATTCCGAGACGCCCGCCCGGTCTTAGAACCCGATGAAGCTCGGCAGCCAGCGCATGCTTTGCAACGATGTTCATCCCGACGTGCAGCATGTACGCCTTGTCGAATGTAGCATCGGAGGAAGGCATGCCAGTCGCATTGCCTTGCAGCATCGTGATTCGGTCCTCGAGTCCCACCCACGAGCACAAAATTCTCCCCGTCTCTATGTACTGAGGGGTCAGGTCAATACCCGTCACGCGACATCCATAACGTTGCGCGACGAACCGACATGCGCCCCCGAGCCCGCAGCCCACATCAAGAATCTCGTCGTCCGCCCTAAGACCGAGTTGATCGAGAAGACTCTCCGTCGCTACGCGTCCACCAATGTGGAACTCGTCGACCGGTGCCAGATCGTCGATCCGGACGCTGCGCGGTGTCTTGCCGAGTTTGGCAACGCCTGCCAGGATCGATTGGAGAAGGCTGCCATGGGTATAGTGGGTCGCGATTAAGTCGAAATCGGGCACTATTCACCGCCTGCGCACAGTCATTTGCGTTTCGATACGGCACATTGTGTCTATACTTCGCGTCATTTGTCGCTTTTTGCCGCGCCCGACTTTGATGCCGTTGAACGAATTGCACCGCCCGTGGGGCAAAGCGGTCGACTGCTTCGGCCGATCCAGCGGTTGACGCTCTGGCAATATTCTACGTAGCTTTCGCCAAACCTGTCCCGCAGAGCAATCTCTTCGGGGCCTATTTGAACGATCACCAGGATGCGAGCAAATAGCCAGACCGCGAGCAAACCGATCGGGCTCCCTAAGAGCCACGTCCACCCTGAGAGCAATACCACCATCCCAAGGTACATTGGATTTCGGGACAAGCGGTAAACACCGGATATGACCAATCGGCTCGCCCGATTGGGCTGCATCGGATTCACCGTGGTGCGAGATCGAATGAAGGTCAGTATCGAATATAGATCCAACCCCAATCCAAGCGCCATCAGCACCCACCCGGCCTTATTCCAAGGCGCCGAAACCCATCGGAGGATCGGAGCATACTGATTCACGAGCCAGATGAGCGCGGCCGTACACAGCGCGTAAACCGGTGGCGGGATTCGAGTGCGAATCATGGCATGGGGGTTGACCGCATTGCCGCTCTACAAATCGCCCATTGCCCGCTGTAGTCGAAATTGTGCGATGAGTAGATCGAAGGTAGCGTCATCGCGGTTGGTCAACGCGACGACGCGGAGGCTTTCTGCGTCTAATACTTGATTACTGGTACCGAGTCCACTCGAGTAGAGTTCCTTGGCGACCCGGACATTCTCCTCCGCCTGGCTGACAGCGGCGGCGGCGACATGAATTCTCGCTACCGCTTCCTCACGATTGAGCGCGGCGGTTTCCACTTGGAGCGCCACGACCGATCGTAAATCGGCGAGCTGTTGACCGGTGGCGCGGGCGTGGCTCTGTAACGCGCTCGTTCTTGCCTTGAGTTGTCCGCTGTCGAAGACTCGCCACTGAAAACCGATTCCGATCGAGGCGAAGTTCTCACGGTCGAGGATCTCATTGTCGAAGTGATTATAGCCTGCGTGTCGTTCGCTAACGCCCAGCAACAACATTTGCGTGCCGCCAACGCCCTGCACTTAGCGACGGCCGCTTACAACCGTTGGGTGGGTCAGCCCTTGGACCGCGCTCCCGATCTCGATGAGCCCTCGAGCAGGCCGGCCGCGGAGACCGATGAACCGCTCGATCAGTTGGTTGCGCATTCCCTTGAGCGTCGCCCTGAGCTTGCGGCCCTTACCGCGCAGCAAGAGAAGTTTGAACAAGCCGCACGGGCGGAAGGCGCGCAAGGGTTGCCGCACGGTAAAGGTGGCGAGAATCGTGGGTCCTCCGACCTCGTCCACGGCGATCGGAATGACGTCCGATAGTGCACCTTTGTCTAAGGACAAATGTCGGTGCACGTTCTCGACGATCACGATGGCGTCATCGACGAGGATGCCGATCGCGAAGATCAAGGCGAACAGGGAAACCCGATTGATCGTAAAGCCCCAAGCCCAGGAGGCGAAAAGCGTGGCGGCCAGTGTGACAATGACGGCGGCGCCCACCACCGCGGCTTCGCGCATACCCACGGCCAGCAGCACCAGGATCACGACCGACGCCGTGGCAAACAGGAGCTTCTCTATCAGTTTCTTTGCTTTGTCATTCGCCGTGACGCCGTAGTTGCGTGTAACCGTCACCTCGACGCCGGCAGGGATCGTAATGCCTTTCAGTTGTTCGACGCGATTGATCACCGCGGTTGCGACATCGATCGCGTTGCTCCCGAGTTTCTTCCCTGACGATTGCCATTGTCCTGGGGGCACTCTTCGGCAATATCGGGCATCGCCTGGTCACCGGGCCGCGCGTGCAACCCGGACTGCAGGTCGCGCAGAAGACGTTTCTTCGACTCGGCGTCGCCCTATACGGACTGAATCTGAGTTTGCCACAAATCTTGCAAGTGGGGCCGGCTGCGATCGTCGCTGACTTGTTTATTGTCAGCTCCACAATTCTGGTCGGCTGGTGGGTGGGCTATCGATGGCTGCGGATGGACCGCGACATGGTTCTGCTGGTCTCAGCGGGCAGCGGCATTTGTGGAGCGGCAGCCGTGGTTGCGACCGAGTCCGTGCTTGGCTCTGCGCCGCACAAGACCTCGGCCGCTGTGGGTCAGGTGGTCTTGTTCGGTAGTCTCGCGATGCTCGTATATCCGTTGCTGTTCAGTCTATTCACGATCGCCCGGGCGCCGTTCGGCGTCTAC
>Ga0224558_1004131_pt1 | contig 11482 bp, 8 predicted proteins | sample 714S32024metaG_FD_180682 | JGI IMG/M metagenome (GOLD analysis project Ga0224558, IMG submission 180682) | Peat soil microbial communities from Stordalen Mire, Sweden - 717 S3 20-24 | ecosystem: Environmental > Terrestrial > Soil > Wetlands > Peat | place: Sweden: Norrbotten County, Stordalen... | reverse complement strand
TCCTTTGTCTTACGAAGGCCTCGGTCTGCTCGCTGCCAGACGCGGGCAACATAACGACGCTGTGCGCTACCTGCACCGAGCTATGCAGCTCGGCCCGCTGAATTTCCTCGCCCACTACACCTACGCCCGGGAGAAGTTCCGAATGGCTACCAGCGGCACGCAAATGCACCCGCTAGAAAAGGGACCGGCGGCGGAGATTAGCGACGAACTCCAGAAGTCCCTGGCCTTGATGCCGGACTTCGGACCCGCTCAGCATCTCCTGGGCTTCTTCGAGATGGTCCAGGGCGAAGACCTCGCTGCGGCGCAAAAGCACATTGAGCGGGCTATCCAATTGGAGCCCGAGAATCTGTCCTATGTCCTGGCCCTTGCTCAGGTTCAGCTCGCGAAGCAGGACCCGGCCGCCGCACGCCGCACGCTCGAACCGCTGTGCCTGCCCTATGTCGAGCGGCACGTCCGCGCTCACGCCGAGGAGATGATCAAACTCCTTGAGCGCTAACACTGTAGGTGGGCATTCTAGGCCCGAACTTCCCGGACGACCCAAAGAAAAGGCGAGCCGTCGCCGGCTCGCCTTGGAATTGATTCGGATGCGGACTATCTCCGACCGGGAGGCCCACGGCGGTCGCCCCGGTCGCGTCGCGGCCCACGATCGCCACCACGGGGCTCGCCGCGATCTCCTCGGTGTTCGCCCGAGTCGCCGCGATGTTCCCCGGCGTCGCGATGCTCGCCCTGGTCGCCGCCTTCAGCCGGCGGGCCGCCCTCGCCCGCCGGAGCACCCTCGGCAGGCGCGCCGCCCATTTGTTGATCGCGTTCGGCCATAGCGGCTCGGCGGGAGAGGCGCACGCGGCCTTTTTCGTCCACGCCCAGGCACTTGACCCAGATTTCATCGCCCATCTTGACAATGTCCTCGGTCTGCTTGACGCGGAAGTTGGCCAGTTCACTGATGTGCACCAGGCCGTCCTTGCCAGGCAGGAACTCGACGAACGCGCCGAATTCCTTGATGGTGACCACTCTGCCGCGGTAGATCTTGCCAATCTCGGCTTCGGCGGTCATGCCCGCGATTGCGTCCACCGCGATCTTCATGCCCTCGGCGGAGACCGAGTAGATGTTGACCGTGCCGTCGTCTTCGATGTTGATTTCGCAGCCGGACTCTTCGACCAGCTTCTTGATGTTCTTGCCGCCGGGGCCGATCAGCAGGCCGATCTTCTCCGGGTTGATACGCACTGTCGTGATCCGCGGGGCATATTTGCTGATCTCCGCACGCGGCGCGGCCAGTGTCTTGGCCATCTCGGCCAGGACGTGCAGGCGGGCCACGCGCGCCTTCTCCACCGTCTCTTCCATCATGCTGTGCGAAATGCCGGGCAGCTTGAGATCAAGCTGGAAGCCGGTAATGCCCTTTTCCGTGCCGGCGATCTTGCAATCCATGTCGCAGAACGCGTCCTCCCAGCCGATGATGTCGGTCAGGAGTTTGTAACTCGTAAGCTTACCCTGGCCGTCGTGCTCGGTGCACAGGCCGATGCTGATGCCGCCCACCGGGCGAGTCATCGGCACGCCCGCGTCCATGAGCGCCAGGCAGCCGCCGCAAACCGAGGCCATCGAGGAAGAGCCGTTGGACTCCATGATCTCGCTGGTGATGCGAATGGAATAGGGATAAGTCACGGTCGGCACCATGGGCTCGAGCGAGCGCTCGGCCAGCGCGCCGTGGCCAATTTCGCGCCGGCCCGGGCCGCTAATACGGCCGGTCTCGCCCACGGAGAAGTTCGGGAAGTTGTAGTGCAGGATGAACTTCTTCTCGCTGGCGCCGCCGGTGTAGGAGTCGAATTCCTGGGCGTCTTCGCCGGTGCCGAGGGTGCAGAGCGTGACCGCTTGCGTTTCCCCGCGCTGGAACATCGCCGAGCCGTGCGCCCGCGGCAGGATACCCACTTCGCTGACAATGGGCCGGACGGTCTCGAAGTCACGCCCGTCGAGGCGCTTGCCTTGCTTCATGATCAGGCCGCGCACGGATTCCTTCTGGATGTAGTAAAATGCGTCCTTGAGAACGAACTCGGTGACCTTCTCCTCGCCGAACTTCTCGACCAGCTTCTTGCCAATCTCTTCGGTGATGGCCGAGACAGCACCTTCGCGGGCCATCTTGCCCGGCGTGAGCAGGGCCGTGACGATACGGTCGCCCGCCAGCGCCTTGGCTTCCTTGAGAATCTCTTCGGGCACGATGTTGAGCGTGATCTGGCGCTTGGGCTTGCCGACGCGTGCGGCCAGGTCCTTCTGCACGGCAATCGCCGGCTGAATGGCTTCGTGGCCGAACTTGAGCGCGGCGTTGAAGTCCGCTTCGCTGACCTCTTTGGCCGAGCCTTCATACATCACCATGTCCGCCTCATTGCCGACATAGACCAGGTCGAGGTCGCTCTCGATCATTTGGGTGTGCGTGGGATTGGCGATAAATTGGCCGCCGACACGACCAACGCGGACGGCGCCCAGCGGGCCAGCCCACGGAATGTCGCTGAGCATCAGGGCTGTCGAGGCGCCCACGACCGCCAGCATATCGGGGTCGTTCTCGCCATCGGCGCTCAGGACGATGCATTGGACCTGGACTTCGTTGTACCAGCCTTTGGGGAAGAGCGGACGGATCGGCCGGTCAATAAGCCGGCAGGTGAGGATTTCCTTTTCGGTCGGGCGGCCTTCGCGTTTGAAGTAGCCGCCGGGGAACTTGCCGGCCGCAGCCGCCTTTTCCCGGTAATCCACGGTTAGCGGAAAGAACTCCTGGCCTTGTTTGGCCTTGGTAGCGGCGACCGCGGCGACGATGACCATGGTTTCGCCCAGTTGGACGGTTACGGCGCCGTCGGCTTGTTTGGCGAGTTTCCCGGTTTCAATAATGAGTTGCTTGTCCCCGACAGGGGCAATGACTTTTTCTGACATAATGTTCTACTCCTCCATTGCCACCGAGGAACTTCAGTGAATCCCGAAACCATTCGGGACTGAACGAAATTACCCAGGGCAAAGGAGCTTTCTCTTACGCGATGGTTAAGGGAGACAACCGGGCCGTTCGCGTTTACCGGTCCGGTCGAATCAAAAGCCTCCAGGGCGAAACTGCCCGTCCCGACCCTTAGGAGGCCGGGCCGCAGCTACTTGCGCAGCTTGAGCTTCTTGGTGACGGCCTGATAGCGGTTGACGTCAACGGTCTGGAGATAATCCAGCAAACGACGGCGCTGGCCGACCATCACCAGCAGCCCGCGGCGAGAGCTGTGGTCTTTCTTGTTCTTCTGTAAATGCTCGGTCAGGTGGTTAATGCGTTGGGTGAGCAATGCAATTTGGACATCCGCCGACCCGTTATCCCGCTCGTGCAACTTGAACCCATCAATCGTTTTCGCTTTCGCTTCCATACTTTCCAATTCAGCCAGTCAATCTTTCATTTAATATAGATCTCCAATTGTAGGTTTCCCGGCGAGGCCTGTAAAGCGCATTTCCACAGCAGTTTTTTACCGCAGTGGCAAAGGTGTTGGAACGGCGGTGGCGGCTTGGTCCGACCGCCTGCGCGACGAGCGTGGGGTTTACGTGTATCCGCCTGCGTCCCGGTTAGCGCTCAGGGGAAGGCAAATTCCTTTTGATGGAGTTCCTTGTGCTCCGGCTCCGTTGGTTTGATGAGCAGGAAACCGAGGTTTTCCTTGATCCAGGGACCCGTGAGCGACCGGTCGAACACCGTTGATTGCACGGTGTGCAGGGTGGGGAAGAAGTTGCTGCCATAGACATCATCCTGGAACTTCTCCATCGCCCTGACTTCGGTGGGGCTGAAGTAGCGGGCATTCAAGAGCGCCAGCGCCGCTAACAGGATACAGCTAAACCGCACCAACCCCGACCCCATGCCCAAATAGTACTCCGCGCGTCCAAAAATGTCGCTGCCCAGGAGTTTGCCGCCCAGGACACGCTTGATGCCCGTAAACAGAAGGAAGAGCAACAGAATCCCGGTCACATACGCCATGAGATAACAGGATAACAGGCCGAACATGCTGGTGAATTGTGCGATCAACTCTCCGCCCGGCTGGTAGAGAGCCGCGCAACCGAAGAGAATGGCCAGCCATTTGACCAGGCTCAGCAATTCCTCAGACATCCCGTGCCTGCGCCCCCGGAAAATGCCAAGGGCCAGCACCACTATTACCACTACATCGAAGAGATTAACGGGCAGTTTATCAAGGCTCGTGTTCATGTCCTATCATTCGCATCCCGCAAAGGATGCAGTATTTATGGACAATGCCAGCCAGTTTTGTGCCAGACAGCGGCGCTAAGGGGGATTAGTCGCGAGCCAGAGGCGAATGGCGGCGGCCTGCGGATGCTGCGGTTCCAACTCCAATGCCTTCAAGTAATGCTGGCGGGCCTTGGCCGGCTGCCGTAACTGCTGCGCGAAAATGTTGGCGAGCGCCAGATGTGCCCGCGTTTCGTTGGGATTGGCAGCCAGCGTCTTCTCCAGCTCATTGACGGCGTCGGTCAGGTAGTTTGCCTGCCTAAGAACCAGCGCGAAGTTGTACCGCGCATCAAGCGAACTCGGTTCAATGGCCAGTGCTTCTTCATAGGACGTTAATGCGAGCGACAGATCGCCGGCTTCGGCAGCGACCCGCCCGAGATTGTAATGGGCCTTGAAGAAAGTGGGATCCTGTCGCACTGCCAAACGGTAGGCCTGGATGGCCTCGGGCAGCCGATGCGCTTGGTATGCGTGCTCGGCCTGGGCGAAGGAAAGTTCGGCCTCAGGACGGTTTCCGGGGGCGGGTTGGGCCGGGGATTGGTAAGCGTAGCGACGGGGTGGCCCCTTAGGCGAGGAAGGCGCTGGAGCCGCGGCAGTCGAAAGGTCTTCCGCCCGCTTCACGGACGGCTGGGCGGGCGGCTTCACAACCTCAGCGTTTGCCGAAGGGGCCGATTTCGGTGCCCTGGCCATTCTTGTGGCGTTCGTCGCTGGCGGCTTGACGGGGTTGGCGCTCAGATTGGGCTGGGCCGCCACATTAGTCACTGCCTGCCCCGCCAGGGGCTTGAGTTCCAGCTCAAGCTGCCGCACGATGGCAGCGATGGCAGCGGCGTTGGTGGGTGGCGGCTTTAGCGCGAGGTATTCGCGATATTTTTGGAGCGCCAACTGGCGGTCTCGGAGATACTGCTGCGATACAATTGCCAGGTTCAGCAGGGCGGGACGGTAACGGGGCTGCTGTTCCAGCGCGCTCGCGAAGAACTGAGCCGCTTCGGCCGCACGGCCGCGTTGCATGCGCGCCAGTCCCAGCCCGTTCAAGGCCTCCGGGTTTCGCGGGGTGAACCGCAGCGCTTCGTTGAAGCTCTTCTCCGCCGCGCCGGGCTCCTGGGTGCGCAATTGCGTCGTGCCGAGTTTCAAGAACCCTTCCGCCGCGTTTGGACGGAGCGAGGTGTACACCGTGAACTCAGCTTTGGCAGCCTCGAGCTTGTTTCGCCCCAGCCAAAGGCAGCCGCGATTAAAGCGGACCTCGATGAGGTCATGGTCGAGCGCCAGCGCCCGCTCGTAGGCCCACTCGGCTTCCGTATCCGCGCCGACATGCTGGTAAGCCACCCCGAGATAATTCCACGCCAGGGCGTTGGTGGTGCCGAGCAACGATGTGGCGGTCTCCAGCTTCTGGATCGCCTGAGGGTATTTCTGCTGGTCAATCAGGCGTTTGCCCTCGAGCAGAGCACCCGGGCCCGAGGGCGTGCAGCCGGACAGGAGCGCCAGAGAGAGAACGATGCTCAATGGGCTGAACCGCCTGGACGACACCTGCAGGCGTGTGCAGACAAGGCTACACCCCGCCCGATTTTTTATGGTCAACATCGGCTTTCGTGGTAACATCCGCGTTCTGAAGTGTCAAGAAACGCACCACTTAATCACAGTTGGTTCTCTGGGTTCTTCGCCAGCGGGCGCCGTTTTCCAGGCGCGCTGCTTGCGGCGCTCTTAGTTGGGCTGACCGGCTTCTGCCTGCTGCCGGTGGAAGCCGCAGACCTGTTGCTGTCCGGCGACCGCGGCCCACACGCCTATGTTGTGACCGCGCAGGACCCGAACGCGACCGACGCCTTTCGCCCAAACCTGGAACGCGTACGGGTGATGGTTGATCGGGTGATTACCAACCTGACCAAGAAGGCCACCGTTGCCGAGGCCTGGCGCAGCCTGGTTACGACACAAGATATTGTGGGCCTCAAGGTCTTTTCCGCGCCCGGCCCGAACAGCGGCACCCGTCCCGCAGTCGTCGAGGCCGTCGTCGAAGGATTGCTAGCGGCGGGTCTGCCGGCCAAACACATCATCGTGTGGGATCGGCAACTGGCCGACCTGCGACTCGCGGGTTTCTTTGATCTTGCCGATCGCTACGGCATCCGCGTGGAGAGTAGCGTCCAAGCCGGCTGGGACGAACAAGCTTTCTATAACCCCGACAGCCCGGTTCTCGGCAACCTGGTCTGGGGTGACTTCGAATTCGGCAAGAAAGGCGATGGCGTCGGGCGGAAGTCCTTCGTCTCCAAACTGCTCAGCCGAGAGATAACGAAGATCATCAATATCACCCCACTGCTCAACCACAACGAAGCCGGTGTTTCGGGCAACATCTATAGCCTGGCAATGGGGAGCGTGGATAACCTAATCCGCTTCGAATCCGGCCCTGAAGTCCTGGCCACGGCGATCCCCGAGATCTACAGCCTGCCGGCGCTTAGCGACCATGTCGTGCTCAACATCACCGACGCATTGATATGCCAGTACGAGGGTGGCGATCGCGGCCTGCTTCATTACTCGGCGACCTTGAACCAGCTCCGCTTCAGCCGTGACCCGGTCGCCCTTGACATACTTTCCATCAAGGAGCTGGGCCGCCAGCGGCAACTTGCCAACTGCCCGACGGTGAAGTCCAACCTCAAGCTCTACAGCATCGCCGCCCTCTTGCAGCTCGGCGTGGACGACTTGAAACGGATTGACGTGGTGGCTATCCCCTAGCAGCCGCTTAGAGCTTCGCGCCCCAGGTTGTGTTGGGCTGGATGTCCATCTCGAACTCGAGCTTGCCGCCGCGGACAATCTCATCGTGGGTGATCCAGGGATGCTCCAGGGGCTGGCCGTTGAGTTTGGCGGACTTGATATAGCCATTCTGCCGGGAGACGTTGTGGGCGATGATGGTGAACTCGCCGCCCTTGTAGTATTTGGGATCGAGATGAATCGTCGCCTTCTCCAATGTCGGGCTGCCGATCACATACACGCCGCTGGCTGGGTTTACCGGGTATAGGCCCATCGCGCTCCAGACGTACCAGGCGGAAATCTGCCCGCAGTCGTCGTTGCCGCAGATGCCGTCCGGCACATTCTCGTATTGGGTGAGCATGATCTGGCGGACGCGGTAGGCGGCCTTGTACTGGGCGCCGGCCAAGGCGTAAAGATAGGCGATATGATGGCACGGCTCATTGCCGTGGGCGTATTGTCCGATCAGGCCTGAGACGTCAATCAGGTAATTGCCAACGGCGGAGTCTTCGTTGAAGAGGCCATCAAGCTTCTTAATGAACCCCTGGGGCCCGCCGTACAGCGCCATCATGCCGGGCACATCCTGCTGCACGGCGAATGTGTATTGCCAGCCGTTGGCTTCCGTATAGTCGTCGAACGAGACGGCCTTGGGGTCAAAGGGGCCGCGCCACGAGCCATCAGCCTGCTTGCCGCGGAAGAAGCCGGTGGTGGGGTCAAAGACGTTCTTGTAGTTCTGGGCGCGCTTGCTGAACACCGCGGCGTCCTCGGTCTTGCCCAGAGCCTTGGCCATCTGCGCGATGCACCAGTCATCATAGGCGAACTCCAGGGTGCGGGAGGTGGCCTCGGTGCGCTTGCCGGTTTCGGCGGGGACGTAACCGAGCTTCTGATATTGGTCCTGCCGATTGCGAGCGTCGGTGGCCGTCTTCTTCATCGCCTGGCGAAGGCCAGTTCGGCGTCGAAGCCGCGGAAGCCCTTGGCGTAAGCATCGGCGATGACGGGCGCGGAATGATAGCCAATCATGCACCAGGTCTCGCAGCAGGCCAGCGGCCACATCGGCAGGACGTGTTCCTCGGATTGCTGGTAAGACGCCAGCATGCTCTGCACGAAATCGTTGACCCGGCCCGGCTGGACGACCGTCATCAGCGGATGCTCGGCCCGGTACGTGTCCCAGAGTGAGAAGGTAGAGTAGTAATTGAACCCGGGATGCTCGTGGACTTTGCGGTCCGACCCGATGTAAGTGCCGTCCGCATCGTTATACAACGTCGGTGCGGTCGCCGTGTGGTAGAAAGTGGAGTAGAAGGTCTGCCGGAGGTTGCGGTCGGAGGACTCGATGGTGACGCGCGAGAGATATTCATTCCAGGCGGCGCGAGCGTCCGCACGCACCCGGTCGAAGTCCTTCGCGCCAATCTCCGCCGCGAGGTTCTTCCGGGCCCCTTCGAGGCTGACCGGGGAGAGGCCGACGCGCAGGACCACCTGCGCTCCCTTGTAGTCCAGATGACCGCGGACATTCGGGCCTTTGGCCTCGGCTTGGGCGCTGGGCAGCGGTTTGCCGTCCACTTCCAGACCGAAGCCGCTGAACGGCTGCGAGGACTCGATGACGAAATAGACGGTCTTGCCATTGGCCCAACCGCCGCTGCGGCAGTAGCCGGTGAGGGTGTTCTTGTCCTCCATCTTCAGGCAAGCTTCGATCGGTTTGCTGGCCAGGCCGTGCACGAGGTCCAGCACCAGATGTTGCTGCGCCGCCTCGTTTGCCGGAAACAGGTAGCGATGCATGGCCGCATGGGCCGTGGCCGCCAGTTCTACCGTCACGCCATACTTATCGAGGCTGACCTTGTAGTAGCCGGGCGTCGCGGTTTCGTTCTCGTGCGAAAAGGGAGAGGTGAAGCGCTTGGCTTCCAGCGGCGCATCGCCCAGGCTGCCGGTAACCGGCATAATGAGCAAATCGCCCAGGTCCGGGCAGCCGGTGCCGGACAAATGCGTGTGGCTGAAACCCATAATTGAGGAATCCGCGTAATGGTAACCCGAGCAGGCGTCCCAGCCCTCGGTGCGCGTATCCGGGCTGATCTGGACGTAGCCAAACGGCACCGTCGCGCCGGGGTAAGTGTGCCCGTGTCCACCGGTGCCGACCAGCGGCAGGGCATCGTCTGCCGGCTCGGGGGCGGCCCAGGTGCTGAAAGCCCCGAGCAGAGCGATTACGGCAATGACTGAGTTAACGTAACGAATGGGCAAAGCATTTGATTTCATATTTGTTTCTGAATATTGACTAGCGGCCCGCCGGCCACCGTTGGCCAGAGCCGCGGCAAAACGGCACCCGAGAGGTAGCCAGAACCCACCGGGGCGTCAAGCTTGGCGGCAGGGCCGCTGGCTATCCGGGGAGGATTGAAGCTGGGTCAATCCCGCGTAACCAAGCAACTTGATACTGCTCATCTTCGTTCCAGCTTTGGAGCGGCCTGCGAAAATAAATGCGCCTCTCCATATATAGGGGAGCGGTTGGGTGAAAATAGTGTTGGCGGGAAGTGATTGATGGGTGCGTTGTTACGCATACCGTTAACGTTAATGGATCAAGGGAATGGGGTGGTTGGGGGGTGAAATTATTTTGCTGAATTGTTGTAAGAGCCTGCAAATCAATAGGCCTTTCTTTCAGGTTGTCACTGTCTTATCAGAGGGCAGATCCAGCGCAAGCGAGCCCACGGCCAGCTCCCGGCGGCTCCTACGATCCGTCACGTGATAGGTCGCGCCAGGAAACTCCACCCGCACGGCGCGCAGCAAGGTTCCATGTGCGACGGGATAATCGCCCTGGGCCAAGCAAAGAAAACCATCCAAAACAACCCCAGACGGCCTCGCGGAGGCGTAGCTGCTGGGACGAATCTACGGGTGACCCCTTCTCTGGTGCGGTGTGGTCGAGCGGCTTAACGGCGCGGTCAGCGACCTGAGCCAGCCGCCCCTGACGTTGAATTTGTCTCCGAACGAACCGGCTGGCTCCCGTTCGCTGCACCGTCTTCGGCTTTCATCGGCCAGGACCTGACTTCACGCGTAAGAGATAGCACGCCGTTTTTATAGACCGACACTCGCATGAAAGCCTCCGTATCCGAATAGGTTCCCACAGAAATCTCCATAAATTCTCCATGGGTGCCCGATGATGCGGTGATCCTCTTTTCGGGGTCCAAAACAACGGTGCTCACTACCAGGCTGCCGCCAGCAATGCCCCAGGACTTTATGGCGGAGGCCTTCTCATCATATACTATCACGGCGCGCATGGGCTCCTTGATGTATTGCGAGTCCATGCTGCACACGACATATTTGCCGCCAATGGTTTTCGTGGTCGCCACAGATTCTTCTTTGAAGACCCGCCCATCGGGGAGTTTAAAAACACTGCTGCTCTTGGCAACCTTCCAGACTGGCAACGGAGCCAGTTCAGCGCGCAGTGCGTTGGTGTCCCCAGGTGTCGCCACAAGGGTATTGAATTGCTCCAGCGTCATCGAATCCTGACCCCATGCGACGCCCGCGATAAGAAGCACCGAGCAGCAAATAGGCAATGTTGTTTTCATAACTGGATTGATGTGACATGCCGAACAACCATGCTCAGCGACCAGCGCCGGCAGCGCCCGTGCGCCGCAGCCGATAATGTTGTAAAACCAGTGACTCGTAAAGCTGAAACGCCTATCGGCGCATCCACAGAAGCAGAATGGTTCGGCAATCTCATCTGACCTCCGTCCATACCACGTCTCTAATTTCTGGGTCCGAAGCAAAAATCTGCTGCATGGCCTCTGTCAGCCGGGAAAGCTGTGTTGACACAACGGTAACACTTCCTGAGCTTGCGGCTGCGTTTCTGGCGGCTCATTCAGCAAGTTGGAAACGTAGGTCCAAGTGGCCATCTGCAAGCGCTAGGCGATCCACTTCAGACTCATCGCCGTGATCAGGCAGTACGCGTGCACCTGCCACTCGGTTTTGACGCAAGCCTCGCCCAGGGTGGTCAGGAATTTCTGGCTGTCGTGGTCGTCCCGGAAGATATCCTCGCGCTGGTCCCCACGGTTCACGACGTGATACATGGCCCCAGGGTATTCAATGCGCAGCTTGCGCGACATGGGCAACCCTTACCAACACGCCCCGGAGGTGTCAATAGTGAGCACTGACACTTGTACGGATCAGCGTTGGGAAGCTGATAGCCCTGGTACGGCTGGCCACACAAATCGCAATTGGGGCAACGCTCACATGCGACGTGCACAACAGCTCCGCACTGGGCGCAGAACTTGCCTTCGTTGGAAAGTACTATATACTATATTACGTCCACAAACCTTGCACTTGTTGCCTGCAATCTGCATGAGTCCGCTTTTCTAACGTAAAAGGTCAGCGACGGGAGCCAGCCGCCGATGACGTTTAATTTCTCTTTGGGCGAATCGGCTGGCTCCCGTTCGCTGCACCCGTCGGGTTGAACGAAGCCGCTGCGCGGGGTGGACGATTAAGGGCGTAAGGGAGCGCCCGGCGTTCCAGACTCCGGGCTATGAATAACATACATTCCAATCC
>Ga0224558_1004127_pt1 | contig 11490 bp, 6 predicted proteins | sample 714S32024metaG_FD_180682 | JGI IMG/M metagenome (GOLD analysis project Ga0224558, IMG submission 180682) | Peat soil microbial communities from Stordalen Mire, Sweden - 717 S3 20-24 | ecosystem: Environmental > Terrestrial > Soil > Wetlands > Peat | place: Sweden: Norrbotten County, Stordalen... | reverse complement strand
AATCAGATCAACATCTGCTACAACAAGGGGGTGTCTTGCGGCCGGCGTGGAGACAACGCCTGGAGTCGTTCGATGATGATCTGATTGCCCGCAATCTCAGCCCAGGAGGAACAGCGGATTTGATTTCTGTTGCCTGGCTTCTGGGTTGTTTCCCGGAAAGCCCGGAGGATTTAGACTCGATTGACACTCATTTCGATCAACAACAACCGGCAAGACTCCGGGAGCTATGCTCCTAAGAGCCGGTTGCGGCCTCCGGTGGAATCCACGGAGGCCTTCCAAAGTCTTATAAAGGCTGGCAAACCACACGATTCAAATCAATTCAAGCCGGATATAAGTGCGATTCCCCAAGAACCCCGCTTACACACAGGGATATTCAACAAACTCTTAGGTCCGGTGTGAGCGCGTCTAGGCAGGACCGAATAGTCGTTTTGCATCGGGTAACTGGGTCTTCATCTCATCGCGAATTTCCTGCGCGATCTTTTGCAGCGCCAGCTTGTCGTCTCCGGCCTTGTAACGGAAGACCACTCCAATAGCGCCGATGATCTTGCCTGCCTGATCGCGCAACGGAATCTGATCTTCAAAGTGGATACCCTCTGGATTAACCTCAAGATTATCCTTGCCGGTGCGAATGCAGCGCAGGTCGTCTTCATCTCCGAGCTTACCGATGCGTCCAAAGTTCGATGCGATAATATCGTACTTCGGCGCCCCAGCATGAATTGCGAGCAGCAGAACCTCTGGATGCTTGGCGAGCGCTTGATCTACAAGCTTCTGGGCAAAGGGAGCGGCCTTGGTGTAGGTAGGGTCCATCTCCTTGGGATTGGGCTTGCGAAGGTGGGCGGCGGCTTGTTCGCGGGTCTCCTGCGCCTGCACGGCGGAGACGCTCATGGCGATGCACATGGTGGTCATCGCGAAAAGGCTCAGTACGACGTTAAGCTTCTTCATGGGAACTCTTCCTCAACCTTTCGTTGTTCGATCTCTTTGATCTTGCTTTGACGATGCACACAGCGTTCGCGCAACTGTATAACGCGGACGAAGCATCGCGTCTATATTATGCCTGACACTCGAGCTGCATAACCCTCGACTATATCGAGCTAAATAGAACCGCTGCGCATGCCGACTCCATTTATTCCGTAAGGAATGAAATATCCATGAAATGCGAATGAAAAATGCTTCACCACCATGCCCGCTTCGCAAAAGAAAGATTTTTCATGCGGCCTTCAATCTTTCTTCATCCCGGCAGTCGAAATTGTATGTCGGGTTCAAATACAATCTAGACAACGCAGGCGCCAAGCCGTGCAAAAGGGTAACCCGTGAAGACAGAAGCCGTCAAAATATCGAATCCGACAGTACCCGTGCAGAAGCAAGGACTATTGGGCCGCTGCACAGCCGTCTCTGTCTATATCTTTCAGAATATAATGCCGGATCCCTTCGTCTTCGCGGTTCTGCTCACTTTTGTTGGCGCTCTGCTGGCTTGGTGGCTCGCTCCCAATGGATCCCCTATGGCAATCGCCTCGGCGTGGTACGGAGGCGTTTTCGCCATTTTCACGTTTGCCTTCCAGATGGTCATCATGTTGGTTGCCGGCTACGCTCTGGCAACTGCGCCTCAGGTTCATAGGGCACTCGTCAGGCTGGCTTCCTTGGCCTCAACTCCGGCAAGAGCCATCTCTCTCACCATCTTTGTCGCCCTGGTTGCCTCTTGGCTGAACTGGGGACTCGGACTTGTCACCGCCGCGCTGCTCGCACGCGAGATTGCCAAGCGCGTCCGCATCGATTTTGGATGGCTTGTTGCCGCAGCCTATAGCGGATTTGTTATTTCCACGGAAGGCCTCTCCGGTTCCATCGCCCTCTCACAGGCCACGCATGGATCTGCGTTGAATATCGTCGAGAAGATTACCGGACATGGCCTGCCGCTCTCTCAGACTGTATTCACGCGATTCAATCTTATTCCTATCGCAGTACTGTTTATCGTTCTGCCGATCGTCTTCCGATACCTCGGTCCGTCCGAAGCTGCCTCGGTCTATGCCGACCCCGAAAGGCTGCGCGCAGAAGATCAGCAGAGACCAATTCGTGAAATCGCCGACACGATCGGATCGAAGCTTGACCACGCCTGGATACTGAACCTGCTCATGGTCATTTTCGGAATCTCCGCGCTCATTATGCAGTTCAAACACACCAACGGGTCGGTGGATCTCAACTCGGTCATCATCACACTTTTTATGCTTGGAATGCTCTTACATTGGCGTCCCGCAGCTTACATTTCTGCTGTAAAGAACGCAGCCCGTATCACTGGTTCTCTTATCCTGCAATACCCGCTTTATGGCGGTATCATGGGCATCATTACAACAACCGGACTTGCCATGGTAATCTCCAACGTCTTCATCAAGTACTCAACCGCTCATACGTTGCCCTTCTTTACTTGTCTCACAGCGCTCGTTATTACGCTCTTTGTGCCCAGCGGCGGCGGCCTCTGGGCCGTTGTGGGTCCGCTTGTGATTCCTGCAGCCATCAATCTGCATGCATCGCTGCCCGGCACGACAATGGCAGTGTCGATGGGCGAGTCCGTGGCAAACATGTTACAGCCATTTTGGGCACTTCCTATCCTGGCGATTGCGGGAATTAATATGAGGCGGATGATGGGCTTCATGGTTGTAACATTCTTGATCTCACTAATTGCGTTTGGTACTTCGCTGCTGCTTCTTGTGCCACCCGGTCAATAAAATCTACGAACGATCCTCACGCCAAAATCGACCTACGACAAAGAGCGTGATGGTTTGTTATGGCATACTTCCCTCTAATCTGGTATTCCTGACAGAACCAATGACCCCCGCGTTTGTCTTTCCTATGTGCTTCGTAAAAGTCTTTAGTAACTTCTGGGCGATTATCATCGGTGCGAACTCTGGTCTATTGCTCACTCACGCAATGCCAGATCTCTCTTCGGACACGCTTATTGGCCAGGCAAGAAAAATGAACTCGTGAAAGGTGTTGTTTGCTTAATGTACCATTCAGTAAAAATTCAGAGAGCTGAGATATTACTCTTCAAATGAACTTTGTTACTCCTGCATTCGAGCGCACCGTACAGAAGAAGGAATGGAAGCTTCATTACTTCCGCGCAATCTGCGCAACCGTCTTCGCCTTTCCCATTCTCTTCGCCGTTGCAGCTTACGCCCAAGGCGGTCCGCCATTTCGCGCCGACGACCCCGAAACTCCAGGCAATAAACATTGGGAGATCAACTTCGGCTGGATCGGTGATCGCAATCCCTCTGCCGGTGCCTATCAAGTTCCCGACTTCGACTTCAATTATGGACTCGGTGACCGCATCCAGCTTAAGTACGAGATCCCGATCGCCATTGAAGAGACTCGTACCCAGCCAGTCACGCTTGGCCAGTCGGCTGAGCCTGGTCGAACCATCGGAGGCATCGGCGATAGTCTGCTCGGCATCAAGTGGCGCTTCTACGAGCACCACCCCGGCGACTCCGCTTTCCGTTCTCGCTTCGGCACCGGACTGCTCGGGGCCTTTGGCCATTCCCGGTCTGTCCAACCGCAGCCCGCCGGCGCTGCAGGCGACTCCCCGGGAGCAGCGGATAGCCTTGAACGGATCATGGACCTCAGCGTCTCCACCTATCCGCAGCTCTTCCTCGATAACCCTACGCGTTCCGTTGTTCGCGGCCTGGTCGATCCCGGTCCCAGTTTCTTTCTCCCGCTAGAGATCAATGGCCGCATCGGCCCCATCCGCCTGGACGGCGAAGTCGGCTACAACTTCGGGAACCGCTCTGTGCCACAGAGTTGGGGTCGCGGTCTGCTGATTGGTCATGAGTTCAACGACCGCACTGAGGCCTACATCGAGCTATATGACCAACAGGAGACAAACCGACTTCCAATCGGCCATGGCGCCGGCCAGTTCGCAACTGGGGTTCCCAAGCAACGGGAGACCACGCTTGGTCTGGGCGGTCGTCAAGCGCTCAATAAGGACCATACCGTGAATCTTCTCCTGATGGGCGGGCGAAGCTTTCAGACCATCTCCGCCGACAACAGTCAGCCCAGCTGGATCGCCTATGTAGGTCTGCAGGTACTGCTCGGCCCCAGAAAGCACAATTGATCCTGCCCACAACTTTAGGATTTAGGCGGACTGTCTGACGTTGTTCTGCTGGAATTAGCTCCGCACACATTGGGGATGCTTCTGAATGTTACGCAAGGATCTGGGTTCGGCTTGGGTGGGCGATTGTTTGGTTTGTGTCAGTGCGCAGTGGTGAGACAATGCTTGAGATTGGCGTTGAGCAATTCGTTCAGTTTCAGCTCCGGCAAATAACTGGAAGAGCAAGAGGCTACGATCTTGTCGGCATTATTCGCCAGCTAGTGCTTGCCCAGCAACGCCTGGCCACAGCACCAGCTTCGTCGGCTTGGTTGGCTACTATCGTTGGTAGCCTGGCGACACCGCTTACCCGGGCATTTTACCCACAGATATGTAGACACACCAATCCATCGGGCCAGCGCAGACCTGCAAAGTACACAGCGCTGGCATCATAGCTGTCAAGACGTCGCTCCAATTTCAACCATGTCCGCGGAAAATCTTCGCGTATTTTCCCAGATTGCACATCTAGCGTTTGGTGGCACAAGTAGATTCCGCTAAGATTGATCCATCCCTTAACGATTGAAACGAAACTGGATGCCACACTCTCGCCGCGTCTTCGTTTTGCGGCTAGGCGTGGGTCTCGCTGCGATTCCAAAAAAGCCTGATTAATATGCTATTTTTAATGTTATCTTCAAACGTCGTTCATTTGGAAAATAGATAAACGGTACGCTCGTAAAGAGCAGGGCTCTGCGGAGCCCTACTGCGACGAATTAGCGCAGATACGTTGAATTGGGCCAGTGTGAATGCCAGAAGGCATGGAGAAGACGATGAAAAGAGATAAAAGGCTGATGCAGACAACAGGATTGACACGCAAGATCAACACATTAGTAATCCTATCGCTGCTATTGATCATGACGTGCATGGTAACGACAGCTCAGACAACCGGCGGTACGATCACGGGAACCGTACTCGACTCAAGCAGGGCAGGGCTCAATGGGGCTCGGGTAGTTGTAGTCGATACCGCAACCAACGCTAAGCAAACCCTAATGACGGCCGGAGCCGGGCTGTTCAATGTGCCGAACGTGAATCCCGGCAATTACACGGTAACGGTTACAGCAGAAGGGTTTAGCCCACAGGAAGTACATGCCCTGGTGGAGGTCAGCAAAGATACGGTTCTCACGATTCAGATGCAAGTCGGGAACGTCGACTCCACTGTTGTTGTGACCGCGTCGGTCGCGCCAATAGTCGACCTCGATAGTTCGTCGCTGAACCAGGTTGTGGATGGGAAGACAACCCGTGAGCTTCCCTTGAATGGCCGAGACTTCACCATGCTTGCCGTGTTGGAGCCGAACGTGCACACCGTGGATGACCAGAACAGCATCTCTGCGGGTGACAACTCGCGTGCCAACCGGGGCGTAGGAACTCAAATCTCCATCGGCGGCACGCGGCCGCAACAAAACGTGTATCGGCTCGACGGCATCATCACGAATGACTACTCGGGCGCAGGTCCCGGCGGTGCGTTGGGCGGCACTTTGGGCGTCGATGCGATCCAGGAATTTTCGGTTGTGACCTCGAACGCAACTGCGGACTTTGGCCGTACCTCCGGGGGAACAATCTCAGCAGTTACTCGGGCTGGCGGGAACGACTTCCATGGCTCAGCGTATGAGTTTATTCGCAACAGCTTTTTCGACGCCCACAACTACTTCTCGACCGGCGCTACGTCTCCGCTTCACCGAAACCAGTTCGGTGGTACGGTGGGCGGGCCGATCAAGAAGGACAAGATGTTCTTCTTCTTCAACTACGAGGGTATACGGCAGTCGCAAACGCTAACCGTGGCGAATACTGTCCCTAGCCCCAATGCGCGTCTCGGATGGCTGCAATGCACGCAGCCGGCCACGGGCACTCAGAGTACAGGGTGCCTTACCGGAATCGGAGGGACCAAAGCGCCTGCAGGCACAACGGGCCTCCAGCAGACTGCGATCAACGCACTGGTAGCGCCGTATCTGCAGTTCTTTCCGGTGCCAAACGGGACGATCACTGGCGATACTGGAACCTGGAACTTCCCCTCCCCTGCGGTGGTCTCCGAGAATCTCTACACCGGGCGTGTGGATTACACCATCTCCAAAAACGATACGATTCACGCCACGGCACTCCAGGACGGCTCTCTCGCCTCGCAGCCGGATAACTTCGACAACGTGCTCGAAGGCTTGCAGCCGCTGCGCCGGCTCTTTACCGTCTCCGAGGCGCACATATTCTCGCCTAACATCGTGAATTTTGCCCGCGTCGGCTATAACTATAACCACGTGGTCGCGCCCGCATCGAACACAGCGCTCAATGCCTTGGCAGGCAATACTCAATACGGATTCGTGCCCGGAGAGACAGTCGGTGAGATGCATATCGGCGGCCTAAGTGCCTTTTTCGGCGGGGCGGGCGTTGAAGGAGTATACACCTACAACTACAACAGCTATCAGGCGGGCGACGACGTCTACATCACCAAGGGCAAACACTCCGCTCAGGCTGGGTTTAACTTCGAGCAAATCCAGTCGAACGACCAGGGCTCAAGCACTTACGGCTATTATGTCTTCGGCTCATACGCCGGCTTTTTGACGAACGCGCCGACGAGCTTTACATCCTCAGTGCCCGGAAGCACCACTCCCGCCTACCTGAGGCAGAAAATCTATGGCGCGTATATTCAGGATGCCTATCATTTGCGCCGGAACCTGACGGTCAATGTCGGCGTGCGGTATGAGCCGACCTCAACCATTACGGAGAAATACGGGCATCTCTCCGTGCTGCCGACCGACACGGCGGCAACTCCCAAGCTGGGCGGCAGCCTCTTCAACAATCCAAGTCTTTTAAATTTTGCCCCCCGCGTGGGCGTGGCCTGGGATCCATTTTCCAACGGAAAGACATCGGTGCGCGGCTCCTACGGCATCTACGACACTTTGCCGATGCCGTATATGTTCATCCTGAGTACGCTGAATGTTGCTCCTTACAATGAAACGATCAGCGTGACAACCGCGACAAACATAGGTACTGCGGCAAACCCGCAATACATAGGCGGCACTTTCCCAACAGCAACTTATTCTGACGCGCTAGCGAGTGCGGCTCCAGCCAACAAGTACGCCTACGTCGATCAAAACCCGCGGCGCCCTTACGTCCAGCAGTACATGTTTAACATGCAGCAGGAACTTTTGGCGGGAACCACCCTGGAAATCGGCTACACTGGCGCGCACGGCGTTCGGCAGCCTACGAAGTCGAACGACGGAAATATTGTTGAGCCGACAAACGCTACGGCGGCTAACTGGGGAAATCCTGCCAACTATGGACTTATGACCTGGCCGCTCGCAACCCTCACCACGACAACGACTGCGGCCGGAGTGACCAAAACGACAGAGGCGTTTAGCGGAACGAAAATCAACCCGAATGCCGCCATAGGCCAAACCGATACGACCTACTTCAACCAGTCCACCACGTACAATGCGTTCAACGCTTCTTTACGGCGTAACATCGGCGCAACCCGAATTGGAGTTACTTACACATGGGCCAAGGCCATGGATGAGTCATCCTCCTCGAATGGTGGAACGAACTTCACAAATTCGAGCACCGTCGCGCCCTTTCCGCGCGAGATCAGCCGCTTCAAGGGTCTATCTGATTTTGACGTGAAGTCGAACCTGTCGGTTAACGCAATTTATACCGTGCCTGGTCCCAAACATGGCGGTATCGCACAGTTGCTGGCCTCGGGTTACCAGATTGGCGGAATTGGACGTTCGGCCACCGGTCTGCCGTTCACAGCTCTGGTCACGGGCGACGCGGTCGGTCTTCAAAGTGCAAGCACCTTCTCATATCCCGATCGAATCTATACCGGGACAGGGTGCAGCGGGAATCCGGTCAACAAGGGCAATGTGATCAATTATTTGAACACTGCATGTTTTGCCTTCCCGCAAGGTATCCCCAACACATCAACGACCACGACGGCGAAAAACGGAACCGTTACGACGGTCACTACTTACTACCCACAGTTCGGAAACGAGCAGCGAAATTCGATCATTGGACCTGGCATCAACGACATCGATTTGTTGTTTGTGAAGAACACGCCCCTCAGTCGAATCCACGAAGGTTTCCGCGCGGAATTCCGCGGTGAAGCCTTCAATGTCTTGAACCATCCCATGTTCCAGGCGCCCAGCCGAACCTCATCTGCCATCTTCAATAACCTCGGCGTAGCATCAACTCCGCAGACACTGACGGCAACCTCGGTCGACGAGAGAGAGTTACAGTTTGGGATGAAGCTAATCTTCTAGTAGCAAAGCAGGATGGCGCCGGCCGCTTGTTTGCAGCCGGCGCCATCCTGTTTGAGATGTAGGTGTTCGGCAACGCCGCATGACTTGAGAGAGCGTTCACTGGTAAGTTAAGTTAGTCGCTGATGTTTGAACAGTCTCGAATGGTGAACCCGCTTTCTTTGCGCGTTAACCGTTCCAAGAAGCGGATCAGTATATTCGCATTCGCATCTGGCCCTTGTTGGTCACCGTGGAAATCACGCTCAGGCCTTCGCGCCGGGCGTTGATCCGCATTACGGAAGTCTGCGCGCCATTTTGGCTGCCCGCGTCATTCATCTTACTCAAATTGGCGTATTTGCGGATATCGGAGATCCGACTGCGGTGCAGTAGAGCCATCCTAAACTTCGTGAGCGAGCGGTAATTCGATGCGCGCCACTGTGCCGACACCTTCCTCGCTCCGCAGAGTGACGGAGCCGCCATGAGCATTACATATCGCCTTCACAATCGAAAGCCCAAGCCCTGTCCCCCCAGAGGCCCTGGATCGCACCTTGTCTGCGCGGAAGAAGCGGTCAAACACGTGCGGAAGCTCGGCCGGTGGAATTCCGACTCCCGTGTCACTCACTTCGATGATTGCCATCTTCTCTAAGACGAACGAGATCAACTTGATGTTCCCGCCAGGGGAGGTATATTTGATGGCATTATCGAGGAGGTTTACGAGTACCCGCTTCATGTGGGCAATATCGATAAGAACAATCATGGGTGTCGTCTGCACCGTCATGGTGATCTTCTTTTCATCAGCCAGTAGGCGCAACTGTTCCATGACCCACCGGCACAATGTGCTCACATCTACGGGCTTGGGGTCGATGGCGTCCATGCCCGAGTCGAGCCGCGCAATCGCTAAAAGGCTTTCGACTATCTTGGACATACGGTCGATCTCTTCCAGTGTGCTGGCCACAGAATCGCGCACGGCAGGCTGCAGAGTCGACTCGAGCAGAACCTGCTCGAGTTCACCACGCATGATCGTCAACGGCGTACGTAACTCATGCGAAACATCGGCTGAGAACCGTCGATTTTGGCTCAGCGCATCTTCAAGACGTTTGATCATGCGATTCAAGGAAAGAGCGAGCTGCTCCATCTCGTCATGTGTTGAAGGCACGGGGAGTCGTTCCCCCAGTCTTGAGGTGCCGATATACCCAGCGCGTTCGGAGAGAGCGACAAGCGGTTGAAGCGGAAGCTTCATAAGCATCTGTCCGCCAAACGCCGCGACCAAAAGGATCAGCGGTGTAATTATCAAAACAATGCTGCGGAGACTCGAGAGTAGGCGCTGAATAGGCGCAAGAGATAATCCAGTTTCAATGAGATAATTTGTCCCAGAAGACGATCGGAAGGGATCCGCGTAGATCAGCAGCTCTTGCGAACCGGCCTGCCGTTCAGAGCGGAAACCTCGCACGTTGTTCTTGAAGTTCGATTGTGAGACCGCGGACGCGTCAATGCCGGAGTCGCGGGTATCGCTGGACTCATATAATACAGTTCCATCTCGACGCGTGATGCGGATGAAACGCCCGCTCAGTTCGGGCGCATACGCCTCGGAGATCTCGCCGGCCATCCAAGCCGGTCCTTTCTGCTCCTCGTAGGCAAGGAATTTCGCACCAATCGCGTTTGCCTCGTCTACAAGTGAGTCCCGCAGCGAGGTCTTCAAATAGTCCTGCACTGCGAAATAAAGCGTTGCCCCGAATACCATCAGCGCTGCAGCCAGCAGCCCTACATACCAGGTGACGACGCGTGCCCGCAGCGTGTCTAGTCTCATTGTCCATCCTTAGCGCAGTTTACAGTTCGCCATCTTTTCGGATCATGTAGCCAGATCCTCGTACGGTCCGGATCAATTTCGCGTCGTGCCCGTCGTCGACCTTCGACCTAAGGTGTCGAACATATACATCGACGATGTTCGTGATCCCATCGAAGCTCTGGTCCCATATGTGTTCGATAATCATGTTGCGGGAGAGAACCCTCCCATGATTTTGCATGAGGTACTCGAGAAGAGAATATTCCTTGGCGGTGAGTTCAATCCGCTTGCCGTCGCGCTTTACTTGTTGCGTGAGCCGGTCCAGTTCCAACTTCCCCACAACCAGAGTACTGGAGCGGTTGACCGGCCCGCGGCGAAGAAGCGCCTTGGCCCGCACCAAGAGCTCGGCGAATGCGAAAGGTTTGGTCAGGTAGTCGTCGGCGCCGGTCTCGAAGAGCTTAACCTTATCCTCAACGGTATCCTTAGCAGTGAGGATCAGTACCGGAACACACGGATTATTGCGCCGGATGCGCTGCAGCACTTCGCATCCATCCATCCGCGGCAACATTAGATCGAGGATGATCAGATCGTAGGGAAAGGCCTCCGCCAGCTCGAGTGCCTCGCGCCCATCCGCGCTCACATCCACAGCGTACCGTTCGGCAATCAGACCTCGTTGTACAAAGCCGGAGACCTTTGGCTCATCTTCAACAATCAAAATCCTCATCTTCGGAACCTCGCCTGCTTTGGCTTCCTCTCGCCATAAATTTTCTTCCAACATGGCACTGGGGGACCTTTCAAAGCATATTCCTGCTCGCAGATGAACCGCAAGTTACTTTCAAAACACCCACTTTTTACGAAAGCGAGCGTATTAGGGCGTCCGCATGAACGTGATGGACCAAGAAAGCCATACCGGCAAACCAATTCCACGGAAAATTGCTGGCGGGATGTGATGACGTTGGCAAGGAGTTCAAGAGCATTTTCCCAGTGCAAGCTACTTGATTGGGTCGTTTGGGCGTAACCGGCCAAAGAGACGAAGCCTGGCAGGGGCGAAATCCGTCTTTGCCGTCGAGAACGAGGAGTCGCACACGGTAGTCGTCGCTATTGGAAAAGATGGGGTGTCTTGTTTTGAGTCCGCAATTTTCATCCATCCACAGTGTCAGACAAGAACAGCCCCCAAAAGGGCCCCGAAGACACTTTCGGGGCCCACTTCATACATTCGATTCGTGCGATTACCCTAGCAGCCCGTGGTGCAAGTAGCTGAATTCCAGGCCATCCGGCATCGGATTCTGGTTTCGCGATAGGTTCCGGAAGAGGCGAGAAGCAGTCCCGTTTGGGGTTCTACCGCTCTTCTGATCCGATTC